>Ga0070699_100005468_pt1 | contig 11134 bp, 10 predicted proteins | sample KBSK1503metaG_FD_65473 | JGI IMG/M metagenome (GOLD analysis project Ga0070699, IMG submission 65473) | Corn, switchgrass and miscanthus rhizosphere microbial communities from Kellogg Biological Station, Michigan, USA - KBS K1-50-3 metaG | ecosystem: Host-associated > Plants > Roots >...
GAGCGGCGGCAGGACCGGCACGAAGTAGCGCGCGCGCTGCTCGCCGGAGAGACTCACCGCCACCCCGATCACCGCGGTCCACGCCAGCAACGGGCGGCGGCGCGGGTCGCGGTCGCGCCACCACCACCAGAGCCCGGCGGGCAGCAGAATGGTCCAGGGCAGGAAACGGCCGAGGTTGTCGAGCAGCTCCATCATTCGCGAGGTGCGCTTCTCCCGGAGGTACCAGTCGCCGTAGTGGTGCACGACCACGCCCCCCACGTAGCTCCGCTCGGTCTGCAGCAGGTACGGCAGGAGCCAGGGCAGCGTCGAGAGCGCGAGGATCGCGAGGCCCGTCGGCAGGCGCAGCCACCGCACGCCGCACCAGCCGTCCTCGACCAGCACCACCGCGAGCGCCCCGGCCAGCCCCATGAGCGCGGCGGGGCCCTTGGTGGCCAGCGCGCCCGCCACGCAGAGGTAGAAGCCGACCAGATGGCCGGTCGGGGTCGGCGTCGCGCGCGCGGTCACCAGGAAATAGAGGGCCCACGCGAGCCAGGCGGTCATCATCATGTCGGAGAGGACCTGGTGCGACATGAAGTAGAAGTAGGGCGCGGTGGCCAGGACCATCGCGCCGGCGAGCCCCACCGGCAGGCTCCACTGGCGGCGGCCCAGGGCGATCACCGCGAGGAGCGTGGCGAGCGCGGAGACGACCGAGGCGATCGGGGCGGTGCGCTCGTCGACCACCCCGAAGGGCAGCGCGAGCAGCCCCACGGTCCAGAAGAAGAGCGGTGGCTTGTTGAGGTAGATCACCCCGCGCACGCGCGGCAGGAGCCACTGGCCGTGCTCGACACCCTCGCGGGCGAGGAGCGCGAAGCGGGCCTCGTCTTGGTTCACGAGCGGGCGACGGCCCACCGGCAGGGCGAACACGACCAGCGCCGACACCAGCAGCAGGCCGATCAGCGCCGCGGCGGGCGCGCGGCTCAGAGCACCCCCGCCCGGCGCGCACGGTCCGCGATCTTGCGGGCCCGCGTGAGATGCGGCATGTCCATCATCTGCCCCTTCCACGCGAAGGCGCCCGCCCCGCGGCGGGCGTGCTCCTCGAAGGCGGCGATGAGCGCCAGCGCCTCCGCCGCGTCGGCCTTCGACGGGGTGAACTCCGCGTTGATCACCTCGATCTGGCCCGGGTGGATGGAGATCTTGCCGCTGAAGCCCATCGCCACGCCCTCGCGGCACTCGCGGCGCAGGCCGTCGAGGTCGGGGATGTCGGTGTAGACGGTGTCGATCGCCTCGACCCCCGCCGCCGCCGCGGCCACCGCGCACATCACGCGGGCGTAGCGCGGGATGTCGAGGTAGCGCCCCGCCTCGTCCCGCGTCCGCGGCAGTCCCATCGCGGCGGAGAGATCCTCGATGCCCCAGGACACCGCCACCGTGCGCGGACTCGCCCCCGCGATCTCCTGGATGTTGAGCAGGCCCTCGGGGGTCTCGGTGGCGATGAGGACCAGCCGCGTGGAGCCGAAGGGCACGCCCTTCGCCTGCTCGTGGGCGTCGAGCAGCGCCGCGACCCGGCGCACGTCCTCGGCCCGCCGCGGCTTGGGCACCACGTAGCCGTCGGGGCGCCCCGCGATGGTCTCCGCGATGTCGGCCTCCGCGTGGTCGGTGAAGATCGGGTTCATGCGCACCCAGCGCTCGCGGCCGCCGAAGTCCAGGTTCTGCAGCCAGCCGCGCACGATGGGCCGGGTGGCCGCCTTCCGCTCGGGGGTGACCGCGTCCTCCAGGTCCAGGATCAGCCCGTCGGCGGGCAGGCTGAGGGCCTTGGCGATCATCTTCTCGTTCCCGCCCGGCACGAAGTGGAGCGAGCGGCGCATCGCTCAGGTGGAACGACGCCGCATCATCGCGGCGCGCCGGCAGCGCATCACCACGTCGCCGTGCTGGTTCTTCGCGCGGTGCTCGAAGATCACCACGCCCCACTGCGGCCGCGACTTCGACTCGCGCTTCTCCACCACCTCGGTCTCCGAGTAGATGGTGTCGCCGTGGAAGACCGGCTTGGGGAACTCCACCTTCTCGAAGCCCAGGTTGCCGACGGTGGTGCCGAGGGTGGTCTCGCCCACGCTCAGCCCCACCGCGATGCCGAGGGTGAGGAGGCTGTTGACGAGGGGCTTGCCGAACTCGGCCTTCTGCGCCGCGTGGAAGTCGAGGTGGAGCGGCTGCGGGTTCATGGTGAGGCAGGTAAAGAACACGTTGTCCGACTCGGTGATGGTGCGCCCCGGCTGGTGCTGGAAGGTCTGGCCGATCTCGAGCTCCTCGAACAGCTTGCCGGCCATCTGATCTCCTCCCGACCGGGCGGGGCCGCTCAGCGCGCGGCGCCCAGCTCCGCGAGCACCCGGGCGCTCGAGTCCACCCGGCCCAGCAGCCGCTGGAAGTTGTGGCAGGCCGCGTCGTGCAGGGCCGCGCTCGCCGCGCCGCAGCCATCCTCCACCAGCACGCAGCGGAAGCCGCGGTCGGCCGCGTCGCGCGCGGTGCCCTCCACGCACGAGTTGGTGGAGACCCCGGTGAACAGGAGCTGGTCCACTCCCCACGCGCGCACCAGGCGCTCGAAGCCCGAGGAGTGGAACGCGCTCATGGTGGTCTTGTTGAGCCGGGCCTCGTGCGGCTCGGGGGCGAGCGCGTCGAGGATCTCGTGCTCGCGGCGCCCGCGCGTGTTGCCCACCGCCTCCGCCATCGGGCGCATGTGGGGCGGCAGGTCGCTGTAGTCCGGCAGCTCGGAGCCGACGGTGAGGTACACGATGCGCAGCCCCCGCTCGCGGAAGGCGGCGAGGAGGCGCTGGATGGTCGGCACCACCACCGACTCGATGCGGTCGAAGCGCGCCGCGCCCTGCTGGGACCGGCCCTGGTCTTTGAGCAGGCGGCCCAGGCCCTCGTGGCGCGACGCGCTCGCGTACTGCATGTCGACCACCACCAGCGCAACCCGCGCCGGCTCGAGGCGAAAGCCCGGGTTGAACTGACCGGCGTAGTCGGTCATGCCGACGGGCGAGCTAGCAGGCCGGCCGGCGGAGCACGGCCGGATCGATCCGGCGCGCCACCCACTGGCCGTCGGTCGGGCTGCCGATCAGGCGGCCCCGCTCCGCGATGACCTTGCCCCGCAGGAGGGTCATGACCGGCCAGCCCGAGACCTGCCACCCTTCCCAGGGGCTGTAGTCGGTCACGTGGAAGTCGTCCTTCGCGAGCGTCTTGCGAATCGTCGGATCGATCAGCACGAGGTCGGCGTCGCTCCCGGGAGCGACGACGCCCTTCTTCGGGTAGAGGCCGAGGATCCGCGCCGCGTTGGTGGCGGTGACGTCGGCGAAGCGGGTGAGCGACATGCCGCGCTTGACCACACCCTCGGTGAAGCCGATGCCGATGCGCGCCTCCGCCCCCACGTTGCCGCCGGTGACGTCCTCGATGGTCCGCCCGCGCAGCTTGAGCTCGAGGCTCGTCGGGTACTCGTCGGTGGCGAGGGTGGAGAGGCCGTCGTGCACCAGGCCGTCCCAGAGGGCCCGCTGGTCCTCCGGGAACTTCAGCGACGGATACGTGTGGGAGCAGAAGCCCCGCGGGGTCTTGTAGTACTCCGCGTTGAAGCAGGCGTACTGGTGGAGCGTCTCGCCGTAGACCGGTAGCCCCTGACTCCTCGCCTCCGCCACCGTCTCCACGCCCTCGCGCGCGGAGACGTGGACGAAGTAGACGCCGGCCCCGCTCGCCTTGGCGAGCGCGACGGTGCGGCGAAACGCGAGGAGCTCGGAGAGCTTGGTGTGGACCAGATGGAGGTTGCTCCCCTCCATCCGCCCCTCCTCGCGGAAGCGCTCGTAGTTGAACTGGACGAGATCCTCGTCCTCGCCGTGGACCACCATGATGCCGCCCGCCTTCGCCACTTTTTCCATGGCGAAGTGGATGCGCCCGAAGTCGATGCGATTGCCCGCCCGCTTCGGATGCGGGGGCAGCACGTTGGTGGTGAACACCTTGAAGCTCGGGTGCCCGGCCTGGATGGCCTCCCCGATCTGGTCGAACACGCGGATGGGCAGCGCGCCCGCGAGCGTCAGGTGGAAGGCGTAGTCGACGTAGGAGTTCCCCTTCCACCGCGCCGCCCGCTGCTCGATCACCGGTTGAATGTCCGTGCCCGGCCGAACGTAGGCGAAGTCGATGTGGGTGGTGGTCCCGCCGCACGCCATCCCCCGGGTGTCGTCCTCGGGCCCGAGCGTGATCGAGGGCTGCTCGGGATGCGACATGATCCCGTGGGCCAGGTGGGCGTGCGGCTCGACGCCGCCCGGCGAGACGATCTGGCCCGCCGCGTCGATCACGCGCGCGGAGTCGGTGGGCAGCGTGCCCGGCGCGGCCACCACCGCGATCTGCTCGCCGCGCACGCCCACGTCCCAGACTCCCACGCCCTGCGGCGTGATGACCTGCCCGTTGCGGATCACGAGGTCGAGCACGATCGGAGCCTAGCCCAGGTCGCGCAGGCCGTCAACGCCGGCCCGCCCGCTCACTCGATCACCCGGTCGGCGCGGGTCAGGAGCAGCGAGGGTATCGTGAGCCCGAGCGCGCGCGCCGCCTTCTGATTGACGATGAACTCGAACTTGCTGGGCCGCTCGATCGGGAGATCGGCCGGGCGGGCGCCCTTCAGCAGGCGGTCCGCGTACCGGGCCGCCTGACGGTAGAGCTCGATCAGGTTGGGCCCGTAGCCGAGCAGGCCGCCGGCCTCCGCGTACGACGGGAAGATGCTGGCCGACGGCAGGCGATACTGCCGCGCGCTCTCCGCGATGCGCTCGCGTGCCAGGAAGATCTCGGGCGAGGTCAGCACCAGCAGGGCCTCGACACCGCTTCGCGCGGCCCGGGCCACCGCCGCGTCCAGATCGGCGGCGCGGCGAAACGGAATCGGGACCAGGGTGACGTCCGCGGCCTTCGCGGCGCGCTGGGCCGCCTGGAGCTGCGGACCTCCGATCCGCTCGTCCCACACCACCGCGAGCCGCGCGAGCCGGGGGAGCGCCTCACGCAGGAGCTGGATCTGCTTGCCCGCGAGCTCGGGCAGATCCATGAAGATGCCGGTGACGTTGCCGCCCGGTCGGGCGAGGCTCGCCACGATGCCGGCGCCGACGGGATCGCTCTCGAGGTCGAGGGCGATGATCGGAATGGTCGAGGTGAGCTGACGGCCGCGGGCCAGGCGAAGCGGGCCCGGCAGCACCAGGCACGCCGGCTTGAGCCGGACGAGCTCCGGTAGATCGTCGCCGCCGTCCTCGGTGGCGCGGCTCCAGTGCAGCTCGACGTTCTGGCCCTCGCGGTACCCGAGCTCGTTGAGCCCCTGGACGAACGCGTCGCGAGTGGCGGGGGAGGTCGTCACCAGGCCGATCTTCGGCAGGTCGGCGGCCGCCACGCCGGTCGGAGCGATCGAGCCCGCGGCCCACAGGACGAGCAGGGCCACGAGCCGCCGCCGGCGCGGCGGCGTCACGGCAGCGCCGGCCGCCGGCGATGCCACGCGGTGGCCCGCTCGTAGGCGTGGCCCAGACGCAGGAGCGTCGCCTCGTCGAAGGGGCGACCGACGAGCTGCATGGCGACGGGGCGGCCGTCGGGGGCGGCGCCGCAGGGCAGCGAGAGCGCGGGGAGGCCGAGCGCGTTGAACGGTCGCGTCAGGCGCGAGAAGCGGCCCATGCGGCCGATCACGTCGGCGGTGCTGCCCGACTTCACGTGGGCCAGCGCGGGCGCCGGCTCGGGAATGGTCGGGGTGACCAGCACGTCGATGCGCGAGAACACGCCGTCGATGAACTCGCGGGTGAGCTGCGCGCGCAGCCGCTGGCCCAGGAGGTACTCCTGGGCGGTCACGGCGAGGCCCGGGCTCATGCGATCGCGCACCGCCGGCTGCAGCTCGCCCGGCCGATCCTTGAGGAGGCGCGCGTGAATCACCGCGGCCTCGGCCCGCACCATCACGTTGCTGCAGGCGGAGACGATCGGCCCCGGATCGGGAACCACCAGCGACTCGACGCGCGCGCCCAGGCCGCCGAGCACGTTCACCGCCTCCGCGAGCGCGACGCTCACGCCCCCGTCGAGCCCGTCGGCGTAGAAGCCGCCGGCCACGCCGAGCCGGAGCCCGCCGACCGGGCCCTCGAGGGCGGCCACATAGTCCGGCACCGGCTGACGGCTCGTGGTCGCGTCGAGGGGATCGGGCCCCGCGATGACGCCGAGCATCAGCGCCGCGTCGCGCACGGTACGCGCGAGCGGGCCCACGTGATCGTAGGACCAGGAGAGCGGCATCACGCCGGCGCGGCTCACCCGCCCGTAGGTGGGCTTGAGCCCCACCACCCCGCAGGCCGCCGCGGGCAGCCGGATCGAGCCGCCCGTGTCGGTTCCGAGCGCGGCCGCCGCGAGCCCGGCGGCCACCGCCGCGCCCGAGCCGCTGCTCGAGCCGCCCGAGACGTGGCTGATGCGCCACGGGTTCTGCACGTCGCCGTGATGGGCGTTGTCGCCGAAGGGGCCGAGCGCGAGCTCGGTCATGTTGAGCTTGCCCAGGGTCAGGGCGCCCGCCGCCTGCAGCCGCGCCACCGCGGTGGAGGGCGGCGCGCCGACGAAGTAGTCGGGGGTGAGCGTCCCGCACGAGGTCGGCAGGCCCGGGATCAGGAAGAGGTCCTTGTGGGCGAGCGGCACCCCGTGGAGCGGGCCGCGCCACGTCCCGGCGGCGGCCTCGCGCTCGAGGGTCGCGGCGGCGGCCAGCGCGCGGTCGCCGTCCACCGTGATGAAGGCGTGGAGCGTGGGGTCGAGCCGCGCGATGCGGTCGACGTAGGCGCGGGTCAGCTCCACCGGCGAGATCTTGCGCTGGCGGATGCCCTGCGCCAGGTCGGTCAGGGTGGAAGACGTCAGCTCGTCCATGGGGAGGCTCCCTTCACATGCCGAGATACGCGCGCTGCACGTGCTCGTTGTCGAGGAGGTCGCGGCCGGCGCCGGTCAGCACGACGCGACCGTTCTCGAGCACGTAGCCGCGCCCGGCCAGGGTCAAGGCCTGGCGGGTGTTCTGCTCGACCAGCAGGACGGTGGTGCCCGCCCGGTTGATCTCGCCGATGATGCGGAAGATCTCCTGCACGATCTTGGGGGCGAGGCCGAGCGAGGGCTCGTCGAGCATCAGCAGCCGCGGGCGCGCCATCAGCGCGCGGCCGATCGCGAGCATCTGCTGCTGGCCGCCCGACATGGTGCCGGCGGCCTGGCCGCGCCGCTCGGCCAAGATCGGGAAGAGCGCGAGCACCCGCTCGAGGCTCTCACGGCGGTGGGGGCGGGCCGCGCGGGTGTAGGAGCCCAGCTCCAGGTTCTCGAGCACGGTGAGGCTCGGGAAGATCTTTCGGCCTTCCGGCACCTGGACGACGCCGTGCTCCACCACCGCGTGGGTCGGCAGCCGGTCGAGCCGCGCGCCGTCGAGCAGGATCTCGCCCGCGCGCGGGCGGAGGAGACCCGAGATCGCGCGCAGCATGGTGGTCTTGCCCGCTCCGTTTGCGCCCACCACCGAGAGGATCTCCCCCGGCTCGATGACCAGGTCGACCGCGGTGAGGGCGGACAGGTCGCCGTAGGCCACGTCCACCGCGCGGAGGGCGAGCAGGCTCATCGCGCGGCGGCCTCGGAGGTCTCGCCGAGATAGGCCTCGACGACCAGAGGGTCGCGGGCGACTCTCGCCGGCGGGCCGTCGGCGATCTTCTCGCCGTGGTGCAGCACCACCAGGCGGTGTGAGAGGGCCAGGATCGCCCGCATCACGTGCTCGATGATCAGGAGGCTCACCCCGCGGGCGTGGATGCGGCGAATGAGCCCGATGATCGCCTCGATCTCGGTGGGATTGAGCCCGGACATCACCTCGTCCAGTAGCAGGAGCCGGGGGTCGGTGGCAAGGCCGCGCGCCACCTCGAGGCGCTTGCGGTCGGGCAGGGTCAGGTGGCGGGCCGGCACGTCGCGGCGCGGGCCGAGCCCCACGAAGTCCACGATCTCGGCGGCGCGGCGGCGCGCCTCCCCGACCTCGCGCGCGCGGTTGAACGCGCCCACCATCACGTTCTCGAGCGTGGTCAGCCCGGCGAAGGGCTGCACGAGCTGGAAGGTGCGGGCGAGCCCGAGCCGGCAGATCGCGTGGGGCTTGAGCCCCACCAGGCTCGTGCCGTCGAAGTGGATCGAACCCTCGTTCGGGGCGTGGTAGCCGGCGACCAGGTGGAACACGGTGGTCTTGCCCGCCCCGTTGGGCCCGATCAGGCCCACGATCTCGCCGGGCGCGACGGTGAGATCGAAGCGGCTCACCGCCACGAGCCCGCCGAAGCGCCGGGTGAGGCCACGGATCTCGAGGCCGCGGCCCGCGGGCGCGCTCACGCCGGCCGCTCCGCCGCGGATCGGCGGCTGCGGATCCAGCCCACCAGGCCGTTGGGCAGGAACGAGATGACGAGGATGAGGATGAGCCCGTAGAGCATGATGTCGGCGCCGGCCCGACCGCGCAGGAGCGCGCGGGTCAGCTCGGAGATCGGGGTCAGCACGAAGGAGCCGAGCAGCGGGCCCGCCACCGTGCCGGCCCCGCCCACGATGGCGGGGAGCAGGCCGCCGATCGAGATGGCGGGTCCGAAGGTGAGGCTCGGGTCGATGTAGGCGAAGTACTGCGCGTAGAACGTCCCCCCGAGCGCGGTGAGGAACGACGAGATCGCCATCGCGGCGAGCTTGGTGGAGAGGGCGTCCACCCCGGACGCCTCCGCCGCGTCCTCGTTCTCGCGGATCGCGGCCAGGGCGTAGCCCATGCGCGAGCGCTCGATCAGGCGGGTGATCGCGAGCGCGGCGAGGGCCAGGCCCAGGATGACGTAGTAGTAGGGCAGCTTGTCCGCGAACAGGAACAGGCCGGGGGCCGAGCCGCGGTTCGGCACCACTAGGCCGAGCGAGGAGCCCACCGCCTTCCAGTTCACCGCGATCACCCGCAGCATCTCGGCGAAGGCGAGGGTCACGAGCGAGAAGTACGGCCCGCGCAGCCCGTAGCGGAACGAGAGGTACCCCGCGAAGAGCCCGAACGCGGCCGCGAACGCACCGCCGGCCAGCATGCCAATCCAGGGAGTGAGGCCGAGGTGCAGGAAGAGCAAGGTGGAGGTGTACGCCCCGATGCCGAAGAAGGCGGCGTGGCCGAACGAGAACTGGCCGCCGTAACCGCCGAGGATGTTCCAGCAGGACCCGAGGTAGCCGAAGAAGAGCACGCTGATCAGCACCTCGAGCGCGTACTTGGGCAGCCACGCCGGCACCACCGCGAGCACCGCCACCACCAGGACCAGGACGAGCCTACCGGCCACCGCGCGCTCCGAACAGGCCTTCCGGACGGAAGAGCAGCACGATCACGAAGAGGCCGAAGACCACCAGCTGCTTGAGCGAGCCAGGCAGGAACGCGGCGCCGAGCGACTCGGCGAGCCCCACGATGAAGCCGCCCACCAGCGCGCCGAGGAAATTGCCCATGCCGCCCAGCACCACCACCACGAAGGCCATGATGTTGAAGCTCTCGCCCACGTCGGGGGCCACGTAGAAGAACGGGGTGACCAGCGCGCCCGCCACCGCCACGCAGGCCGAGCCAATGCCGAACGCGACGCCGCGGATGCGCGCCACGTCGATGCCGACCAGGCGCGCGCCCTCCGGCTCCTCGGACAGCGCGCGGATCGCCTTGCCCGTGTCGGTGGTGCGCAGGAAGCCCCACAGCGCGAGCGCGATGAGGATCGCGCCGCCCGCCGCCACCAGGCGCGGCACCTCGACCAGCACGTCGGCCACCAGGAACGACGCCCCCGAGTACGACACCCGCACCGTCCGGAAGTCGCCGTGCCACAGCACGAGGGCGAGGTTCTCGAAGAAGAGCGCGACCCCGAGGGTGAGCAGCAGCTGGTTGTGCTCGGCGGCGGCGCGGTTCGGCTCGATGACGATTCGCTGGATCAGCATCCCGAGGGCGAAGAAGAGCGGGCCGGTGACGAGGATCGAGAGGTAGGGATCGAGGCCCAGGAGCACGAAGAGCCAGTAGGAGGCGTACATCCCCAGCATCATCACCGCCCCGTGAGCGAAGTTGATGATGCGGAGCACCCCGAAGATCAGCGAGAGGCCGCTCGCGACCAGCCCGTAGACGCCGCCCAGGAGGAGGCCGCTGACGACCGCTTGGAGGAAGAGCCAGGTCACCTCGGCCGGGTCACCTCGTGGAAGGGACTAGCCCTTCCACTTCGGCACCGGGAAGACCGGCTTGGCTTCCTGGAAGCGCGCGGGACCCACCACTACCGGCTTGCCGCCCTGCACCTGGAGCAGGGCCGGGGTCGCGTTGACGCCCTCGCCCGCCTCGTCGAAGTGGATCGCGTCCTGGGTGAGGATGTGGTCGGCGAGGTTGGTCTTGGCGATCGCGTCCCGCACCTTCTCCCGATCGGTGGAGGCGGCGCGCTCGAGCGCGTCCTTGAGCACGAACATCACCTGGTACCCCTGAACCCCGTGGTTCGACATGGTGGCGCCGAAGCGCTTCTGGTACGCGTCGAACACCGCGCGCGCCCGCGCGCTCTGCGGGTTGTGCCAGTAGTTGCCGTCGAAGAGCAGGTCGGTGAGGTCGCGGTTGTCCGCGATGAACTTCGGATTCGAGTAGGCCGCGTTGGCGAGGCCGACCAGGGCGTGGACCCCGATGCGCAGCTTGGCCGCGGTCTCCGCGATGATCTTGGAGTCGCCGTAGTAGCCGCTGATCACGAGGAGGTCTGGGCGGGCCGCCTTCACCTTCGACAGCTCGGCGGTGAAGTCGGGCGAGCGCAGGTTGTAGGGCACCCGCTGCACCAGCTCGTAGCCCATCTTCCCCGCGAAGGCCTCGACGTGGTTGCCCATGGTGGTGCCAAAGTTGCCGTCCTCGTGCATGATCGCCACGCGCTTGATCGGGGTGCCCGCGCTCTTGGCCATCTCGATCATGTTGCCCACCGTGAGGGTGGCCATCGCGCGCGCGTTGGGCTGCATGCGGAAGCAGTAGTGGAGCCCGCCCTCCAGCACGTTGTCGGCCACGGTGGCGAGCAGGAGGAACGGGGTCTTGTTCTTCTCGGTGACCTGTCGGACCGAGAACGCCACCAGGCTCGAGAAGGGGCCGATCAGCGCGGTGACCCCCTGGTCGATGAGGCGCGCCGCCTCCGAGTTGCCGAGCTCG
>Ga0070699_100005469_pt1 | contig 11134 bp, 15 predicted proteins | sample KBSK1503metaG_FD_65473 | JGI IMG/M metagenome (GOLD analysis project Ga0070699, IMG submission 65473) | Corn, switchgrass and miscanthus rhizosphere microbial communities from Kellogg Biological Station, Michigan, USA - KBS K1-50-3 metaG | ecosystem: Host-associated > Plants > Roots >...
CATCACTTGAACACGCCGGCGGCCGCAAGGATCCCGCCGATCACAAGCACCGTGAGCAGAAACGCGGCGAAGGCGTACAGCGCCGTCAACTGTTCCTTCCCGCCCTGCTTCAACGATTCGATTCTGGTCAGCCTGTCCTTCGCGTCGTCGTACTTGTCCTCGACCGCTTTGATTGCGGCCGAGAACGTCTGAGCGAGCTGCGCGATCTGCTCCTTCGTCGAAGTCTCGTTCTTCGCGACCGCCTCCTTCGCGGCGGCGAGGGCCGCGTCGACCGCGTCCTTCGTGTCTTTCTTCAACTCGACGCGTTGCCGCTCGATCAGCCCAAACTGCGTCGCGACAGACTCGAACCTCTCATTGACGACCGCACCCGACCCTTCAAGCAGCGTTTTGAGGAGCTTCTCCTGGTCGGCGATCGCACGGAGGAGCTGCTCGGTGGTGAGGACTGTCGGGTCGGGAACAGGGCGCGATCCGCCGTCTGGAATGCTCACGTTGTCAGTCTCCTTTCCCTCGCCGCAGGGTCAGAGTCAGCCGCGGGCTGTACCAGGTTTTCGCCGGAACGGGCGGGACGGTTCGCTCACGCGCTGCACGGTAGCCCGCGTGTGTAACGGAACGGTTTTCGCCGCGTCAACGCCACGTCAGTGAATGAGCCCTCTGCGGAGCGCCTCGCACGCGACATGCCCCGTCGTCGGCAACCCGAACTTCCGCCGCGCATACTTCAAATGCGTCTTCACCGACTCCCGCGACCCCGGAAGGTCGATCACCCGCACACCGAGGCTGTAGGTTTGGAGCAGTTGGAGCTCGGTCGGCGTGAGGTACCACGTCGCGTCACGGCGGCCAGGCGGGTCATGGTCAGGCTCGCTCACGCGCCGCCGTGGTAAAGTCCTGGGCAGCAGGCGAGTGGGCTAGGCCACGCGAGGCTCATAACCTCGAGAGCCGGGTGCGATTCCCGGGCCTGCTTCTCCCTCAGACCGACGCCCACCGGAAGCCCTCATGGATGTGGCTCAGGCTCGACTCCATGTGCGCCACCCGCGCGTCACAGACCGTCCCGAGCACCTGCCCCTTCCAGATCCTCGCGCCCACGATGATCGGGTCGGAGCGCGTTCCGAAGTGGGTCAGGAAATACTCACCTCGGGCGGCGAGCAGGTAGATCGACCAGCCGTACGCGCCGCCGGGAACGCCGCCCTCATGAGGGTCGTGGCCCGACAACTTGCGGACAGTCCCGTCCGCCGGCGCGAGCGCCTCCGTGCCCGGTGCGGCGAACACGTCGATCGCCGGGTAACCGGGCAGCCCGGCGGTCTGATGCGTCGGCGTGAACGTCGCCGGCAGCTGGACAGTCGACGACGGAGGGTGCGGCGGCTCACCCGTGTAGAGCAAGAAAGCGTAGTCATCGAACCAGTGCGTCAGCCTGCCGTGCGACCGAGGCCCGTATACACCATCCACCTCGAGCGAATGCCGCCTCTGGAACAAGCGAAGATCCGCGACAGCGGTTGCGCCGAAAAGGGTTGATCCGACTCCGGGATCGTTGACGCCTTGCTCCCGGGCGAGCGCCCGCTTCACGCCCTGCACCTCCGACGCGCGGACGCCCTGCCTCAGCACACGGCCGAACGGGATCGCCAGATCAGCCACGGCTACGACGTGAAAACCTCGTGGCCGATCGCGCCACGAGCCTCCAACTCGCGCGGCAGATCCGGCAGCAGAAAGTCCTTCACCACCCGGAACGTCACCTTCCCGTCCGCGTCCGCCGTCTTATGCACCGACGCCGTCACCCCTTCGGTGCTCGCGTTCTCATCGACCGCGACCGAACGGATCTCCAGGTACACCTCCTTGCCGGGCTCGAAGTCCGCGCCGTGCGCGTAGACGTGGGTGGCGTCCTCCGTGAAATCAACGATGGGCATGTGAGCCTCCGGTTTGTTGTCACGCACAATCTAACCGCGTCAGCGGACGTGCGATACTCGCCGGGTGCAGGTCAGGTTCACGATCATCGTCCCCACCAAGGGCCGGCCGACCCTCACCCACACCCTCAACTCCATCATCCCCTCGCTCGAATCCGGCGACGAACTCGTGGTCGAACGGTTGGATTGCCTGTTCGGCGGCGACGCCCGCAACCAAGGCATGCGGAAAGCCACAGGGACGCATCTGCTGTTCATGGACGATGACGACATCTACCTACCGGACGCGATCCCCCGGATCCGCTCAGCGGTCGCGACAGCGCCGCGGAGGGTGCATTTCTTCGGGATGCGCTACCACGAGGGCGGCGCCGAGCTCTACTCGGATCCGACGCCGCGGGCGACGCAGATCAGCACGCAAATGTTCTGCGTCCCGAACGTCAGGGGGAAACTGGGGGTGTGGCCGTCGGAGCGGATGTCGGACTGGGGGTTCATCCAGTCGACGATGGCGTTGCGGGGGGAGGCGGAGGCGGTGTGTCACCCGTTCGTGGTCGCGCTGATCCGCCCGAACGGCTCCGACTAGGGCATGTAGTGCCCGCCAGAGCACCAGTGACGACTGATCTTCGGCAGTCCACAGGGGCAACTCTTCCCAAAGCGACGCTTACCACGAAACCTCGCTCTTGGGTTAATGATCCACCAGAGAGTAATTTTGGCTCGGTTACGAAGATTCATCGCGCCCACGGCTCCGACGACCGCCCCTCACTAAACGCCGCCAACCGCTCCCCCAACGCCGACATGTACACCTCACGCACCGACAGTTTCCCCTCCGCCAACGCCGACGCGCGCTCCAGCACCAGCGCGAACTCGTCGTAGTGCTGCGGCTGATGATGCGACCGGGTGGGACCCGACGACCACGGCAGATCCTCATGGCCGCCACCGTCGAAATCCAGCCGGACACACGGCGTCAGGGCGGTGAAGATGGTTTCCGGGTAGCCGGTCATCTGCCAGTCCAACGGCCACCGTTGCAGCCACCGCTCGAACGCGCGCCACGGCAGGTCCCGGTCGAACAGCGCCCCCCAGCCGAGCATCGGCGGCTCGCCGGGACGGTGGCCTTTCTTCATGGCGGCGACGATCTTGCCCGGCTCGTAGTGCGCGATCAACTCGGGGATGCAGTGGACGATCGCATCATCGTCTTGCGTGAAAATGACGGGCCGGTCGGTTTCCAGGATCGCCAAATAGCGGCCGAACACCTTGGCGTTGAACGGCCGCCGTTGGTTGTCCCACACGACAACAGGGAACGGAAGCGCAGACAAAATCGGGGCGAGATCCACGCCGTCGAGTCCGTCACCGCGGGTGACTAGGACGGCGGCGATGTCGTCAGTGGACAGGCCCACGGGCTTGCTCCTGCGCACGCGCACAGACCTGGCAAGGCCCGCCGATGCTCTCCCGGATCACGTCGTCGGAGAGGTTGTGCATCGCGTGGTGCGCGACGATGGAGCGGTTGTAGGCGTCCAGCGCGTCAGCGGCTTCGCGCATCAAAGTGCGAACGTGAGCAGGGGTCGTGCCGAACGTGCCAGCTTCCTCACGCAGACGGGCTGCGAGCAGCGCGCTCCGCTCGCCTGTCACACCCGAACCGCCTGTGTGAACACCAGCGGTATCTCCTGATGCGCCCCAGACACCCGCGAGAAATCCATCGCGCCCAAATCCAAACGTTCGCCCGCCATGAACCGCTCGCGCAACGCCTCCGGCTGCCACAACGGGTTGTCCCCGCGCGGGGACAACGAGGCCGGGGACACCGCGTTGTGCGGCAGGCTCACACACGACGAATGCGGCGAACACACCATCCACTCCGGCCCGAACCTCTCCCGGCGGTCGTGCAGCCGGCCCTCCAGCTGGTTCGGGTTGCCGAAGTCGAAGTCCATCAGCGGCAGCAGATCCTCGGTGCGGTAGACGGTGGCGTTGATGGACAGTGGGTAGCCGAAGTCGCGGTCGGCGTCACGCCAGCGCCACACCAAGCCGGGCGGCACCTTCTGACGAACCTCACCGCCGAGCTCCGTGCGACACCAGACGGTGTTGCGGCCCAACTGCATCGACACCGCCGCAGATTCGACAGACAGCACGACGGGATCGGGGCGAGCGAAGAACACGGCGTCATCGACGTGGAACACCACACGGTCGTGCGTCGCGAGGAACCACCGCACCTCGTTCTCGAACGGCAACGCCCCGTCCACCGCCACGAACCGCACGTCCGGGTGCTCCGCCTCCACGACCGCCAGCGCGTCGGTGTGCCGCCAGTTGTGGGCGAGCACCGTCAAGCTGCGGTACGGGACCCGGTGCAGGCGGATGCTGCGCAGGAGGCCGTCCAACTGCATGGCGCGGTCGCAGGAAAACACCAGCGCGTCAATCACGGCGCGTCCATGTTCGGCAGTTTCCTGACTGGCCCTTCTGGATCGGGTAGCGGCTTACCCTTCGTCCAGTAGACAGTCTCGCCCGTGTTGAAGGCGCGGTTTACCGCAAGCGTCAGCGGATCGTCGTCAGGAAGATAGGGCTTTGGGAACGCGCCATCACCCTTGCGGCGAAAAAGACGAAACCAGTCGGTCACGGGTACACGATCCCGATTCCTCCGCCGCTCGAGGTGGGCGACTCGACGATCTCCTCCGTCCGAAACCGCCCCCGCAACTCCGCCCACAGGCGACCCACGTCGTAGCCGTCGGTCCCCGGCACCGCGTTGATGTCGTGGAAACACACCAGGCCGCCCGGGGCGCACATGCCGCCGTAGGTTTCCCAGTCGCACACCACGTCATCGTAAACGTGGGAGGCGTCGATCCACACCCAGTCGAACGGCGCATACCGCGCCACCCTGATCGCCGTCGCGGGGTCGGTGCTGTCGCCCTCCACCGCGATCACGCCCACCCTGTCCGGGCACCAGTCGCCGTACAGGCGGCGGTTGTCCACCCCCTCCGTGTACGAGTCAACGCTGACGACGAGCGCGCCGGGGGCGGCGTTCTGGAGCCAGTGGTAGAGGGTGCCGCCGTGGAACGTGCCGACCTCCAGCACCCTGCGGGGGGCACGCTCCCGGTACATGTGCAGGAGCCGGGCGAACTCGGCTTCCCACTGGAAGATGCGGACGGGGGCGGGCGGACCGTACCCGGCGGGCTGCGGGATCATGCGGCACCGTGAGGCTTGGTTGTCGGCCCGCGATTCATGCGAGACTCCTTGGCATCTGAGCGCCGCTAAGACAACCCGGACATACATCGCGACCGTTCTCCCTGACCCATCCGGCGAGTTTCGCTTCCCTCCGCGCCTCCCCAGCGCCATCGGTCGTCTGTGCCACCCAGCCGTGGCACTTATCGCCTTCCACGTCACAGAACACGCTGTAAGTCCTGACGATGCTCACGCCGCCACCGTCGCGTTCAGATGCGCCATGAGTTGCCGCCCGATCCGCTCGGTGTAAGCGGGCGGATCGCCTGCCGAGCCTCGCGGTTGCTCATCCATCCGCACTCCATCGCGTCGGCGTAGGCGCGCTCCTGCTTGTGCTCAAACGACCGCCGCTGCTCATGCTGGTTGTCGGCCCGGAATCAGACACGGCTCATCTCCCTCTCTGCGACCGTCGGCCTCATGCCGTTGTCGAGTTCGACCACCCAATAGCCAGCGCGGGTGAACCCAGCGAGGATCTCGCCCGAGTAGCTGTGCCACGGGTGTTGCTCGCCCGTAATCGTGACGCGCTGGCCAATCGCGAACGTCGGCTCACCGAACCATCCAGGATCGGAGGCGCGCATCCGCTGATACAGAAATGAGAGCCGCGCCTCTAGTAGGTCGAGCGTCTCGTCGGTGTCCTTGGTGAAGTGCTGAATCGCGAGCGTGGCCGTCACGACCACATCGGCGAGTTCCGCGAGCAGCTCCTCGCGCGCCTCGTCACGCTGCGGCTTCCGGGGGTTCTGGCCCGTCCACGCGATGAGGGCTTCGATGCTTTCTCCCGACTCCTCGACAACCTTGGCGACCCGCGCCCAATGCTGTGCGAGCGGCTGTCCCTGATAGGTGTCGGAGACTCGGCCATCCAGCCAGTCATCGGCCAGCGCGATGATCTCGGCTTGGGCCGTGAACAGCGATTCGCGGTCGCTCATCCGTACGCCCTCCCCGGCCTGCCCACAGCAACCCGCACCGGCTCCCCCATCAGCGCCGAGAAGAACGCCTCCGCATCCTCGTCCGACGCCGCACCCGCACGGGGCCGTGACGGGCCGATGAACAGCGGATCGAACAGCGAGCCCACGTCGATGATCCACGGCACCCGGCCCAACATGAGTCGCGTCATTTCTTTGCCGCCGCGGCCGGCGCACAACAGCACCATGTCGTAGCCACGTAGATGCTGCCTGGCGAGCCAGGAAATGCGGAGCGCGTCTTGGAGCGAATCGAACGGGTCGACCTCCAGAAAGTCCGCGCCGATCATCTTGGCTGCCGCCTCTAGTTCGGAGCGACCCACCAGCGCCTTGTGGTACGGCGAGTCGCGGATCGCCCGGAGCAGGCCGAGCAGTTCCGGTTGCGGCTCGTCACGGAGCCAGAACATCTCGTGGTGAACCGCCGTGTACGGCCGCGTGATCCGTGCGGCGAGCGTCTGCCAGTACGGGTACAACTCGGGCCCGAACCCCGAGGTTGTCGGGTCGCCCAGCAGCAGCGGCCCGTCGTAGTTGGTGATCGCGTCCCACGCCTCGCGCAGACTGTAGGCCAGCGCCTCCGACCACTGTTCGCCGTCAGCCAACGCCAACGGCGGACGGCCGTTGCGCGGCCCCAACGTCGCCGCCAACATCTCGGCAGCCTCCGCCTCCGTGTCGGCTTTCATGCAGTACAGGTCGCCGTCACCGAACCGGGACAGCACGAACGGCTCCCGGGTCACGATCAGGTGGGTGGCGTGCGCGGCCGACTCGGCACAATCGAGTGTCATTCGTCCGAATCCGATCGGCCGCAATCGTGACACGTCCACCCATCGCCCGGATCCCACGTTGTCCTCCTCGACCCGCAGGCGGCGCAGGTGATGGGTTCGGGCGCAGGCTTGTAGCCGCGCTCCTGCATCCACGCTTCCGTGTGGCCTTGGATGATCTGGCGGTGCATCTGACGCTCAAGGCGAGTTGGCCGTCTCAGTCTCATGGCCTGCTCGGTTCGCCGTGGGTCGGGCACTCCCAGTGATCGCTCACCCACGCCATCACGCGCAGACACGTAGGGCACGGCTTCGGCTGCTTCGGCGCTTTCGCCCCGAACGGGCGTGCGCTGCGAATCCGGGCAGGCGGCTTACCGCGAGGCATCGGTGCTCTGTACCGGGTTGATCGGCTTCTGCGACCGGAGCATGGAGTCGTGGCGTGCGCGCCAAACCACCGGATCCCACTCCTCGCCGCGTTCGGCGGTGTCACGGGCGAAGGTCGCAGCGAACGTAGCGGCTGCCTCACCAGCAGCGCGCGCCACCACCAGCGGGTCGAACGAGGCCACCGGGACGACGACCACGTAGCAGCCTGAGCCGTCGTCCAACGTGAGCGTAATCGAAGCATTAGCCGCCATCGGTCACCTTCTCGCGCTTGTGCATGAAGTCACCGAACGCCGCCTGCACATCGGTATCGGCGGCAACGTCAATGTCCTTGTCCGCGAACGGGTACTCGCCGTTCCAGCCTTCGCCCGAGCACTTGAAGCCCGCGACGAACGCCTCGAAAAGTTGTCTAGTAAGATCGTCGCGCATCGGACTTACCTCCGTTGCCGTGCGGCAGGGCGTGAGAGCGTCGCTGCCGCTTTTTCTTCCGCGACCCTAGCACACCGGCCACCCAAACAGAAGGCCCGCCGGAGAGCGGGCCTTCAACGTGCGGTTATGCGGCACCGCGACCATACGCCCACCCGGGGCGGAAGTCAACTAGGAGGGATTGGCGAAACGGCGGCCGAGCTTCCACTCGAACGCGATTGGTCGCCGACGATGGTCGCCAGATCGGAGTCGTCACGAAACAGATGCTGGCCTGTTCGAGCGTACTCGACGAGTTGCTCAAGGACGGGGAGCATGTCGTCGTACTGCGACACGAGGTCCCCGAACTCGACGCCGTGACTAATGTCGAGAAGTTCCATCGCCACGATGTTGTCGTGCTCGTCGAGGTCGATCAGCCGCCCCTTACCGGCGTCTACGGTCCGCGCAACGTCGTCACGGGTGACAACGATTGTTAGTGCGTCAACCTCGGTGTCGTAGGTGATCCTCACGAGTCGTCTCCCCAGTACGCGCTCACGATGATGAACGGGCGTTCTCGCTTCACGATAACCCAGAGCCGACGGCCGCTGCTGGTCGGCCCGATCTTCACCAGGTTCTCGCCGCGCCTGTCGTTTCCTGGCAGGGTCGTATCGCAGAGGTCAAGTGCTTCCTCCACGTCGTCGGGGTAGATCCCGCGACGATCCATCTGCTCGGCGGCGTGGCTGGTGTAATGCAGGCCTGCCCGCGTGAACGCTTGACGCATCGTCCAGAAAGGACACCAGATGCGCCGGACGGATCATTTCGCCAATCCCTCCTAGCGGCCGAAGCCGCTGCTACTGGACTGCGGCGGAGACTGGAAGTAGTCGCTGCCGCCACCACCGCTTCCGCTGAAATAGTCGGCAGGCCCGGACGAGGTGGGCAGCGCCGGCCCGTACGTCTGCATCCCGATCCCGAACGACCCGACCCCGTACCCCGCGAACGCCGCCGCCAGGCCGTCCAGGCCGCCGTGACGCTCCCGGTACAGGTCGAAGCTGTCTTGGGCGAGAAGCGGAATCATCCGCTGGATCAGAGCCTTGTCCCACCGGAACTTCTCACCGATCATGGTCGACCCTCGCGCCCAGTCGGTGACCAGGCTTGCGATCGGCGACTCCTTCCCCATGAAGAACCTTTGCGCAATGTCCAGCCTGGTCGGCTCGCCGAACCCCCCGGCTGTGAGGCTCAGCCGCTTGCCGGTGGTTGAACTGATCGCCACCCCGGTCGCAAGCTGCGCGGCCAGCCTGAGTTCCTGCTGGAACCCGGCCGCCAGGTCGACCCTTGTGTTGCCGACCCTGATCTTCCCCCAGTCCGGGTTCCGGGGGTCGGTCTGAACCTTGGCGCCGGGGATCCTGGATGCGAGCGTGAGCAGCACCGACAGCGTTCCGGCCAGTTGAATGGCCGACCGTAGAGCCTCTTTGCGCACGAACGGGTCTAGACGAGCGTAGTAGACGGGGTTGAAGACGGTCAGGCGGGACGCGAGCAGGCGAGGGGAGAAGAAGAACGCATTGAGCACCTTAGCGGACGGCTCGAACACGCCTAGGGGTCCTCGCCCGGTGGCGACCCCGATGTACCGGCCGAGGCTGCGCAGGAACTTTAAGTCCTGCACGTCTTTCCCCTGGGCTTGGGCGCGACCGATCAGATGGTCGAACACGTCCGCGCGGGTCTTGTCCAGGAACCCGGTGTACGCGCGGCCGGAGGCGCGCACCGGGCCGTACTTGCCGCCCGTCAGTTTCTCCGCGAGGTCGGACTGGAACCGCTCCTCGCGCGCACCGATGTCGCGGCCAAGTTCGGTGATCGGCAGTCTCGCCTCAAGCATCATCGGGTAGGTCGGCCGTGCGTGGATCTCGTCGATCATCGCTTGGTACACACGCTCGCTCCCGAAGGCTTTGACCATCGGGGCAAGGTTGCGTGAGAAGATCACCGGATGGCGGGTGGCAACCATGAGTCCCTGCCGGAACGGTGCTGACAGGTCGAACGACGCCATCAGCGACCTTGGCAGGTTTATCCCGCTCAGGATCGCGTTCCTCAACGGATGGGTCGCGATCGAACTGATGCCGTCGGCTGTGTTCTTCCCGAAGATGTGTTCGAGCAGGATCATCTCGCTGCGCGTCGGGACTCTCCCGGCCAGCGCGTTCACGAGCGCGTCGGAGGCGTTGTGTTTCTGGAACAGCATCAGGTGCGGGTGGTCGAGGATGTAGTCCTGCAACGCGCCAAGCGACTCGGTGCTCAGTTCCTTGAACCCTTGGAAGTCGATCTTCGGGAGCTCACCGCGCAACTCGGCCTTGGATAGCGCAATCCGCTGGTCGCGCGGAAGGCTCTTGTTGTTGAGATGGACGCTGGCGGCGGACACCCGTTTCGACCGTTCGATCGAGTAGCCCGCCTCCTGTTTTCCGCGGACGATCTTCGCTCCGGGCATGGCTGCGCGGACGGTGGCGGCAGCCACGGGTTCGACCACTCCCTTCACAGGCGGGACGGCGAGTACGGCTGACGCCACCTCGGGTGCTGCCGCCACTTCGGGTGCCACCTCTGCCAACTTGCCTGCGCGAACGCCCCGCAGCGCCTTCAAGCCCAACCCGAAAAGCCCCGCCGCCTCACCGACACCGCCACCCGGAAGCAGCATCGACCCGACGTTCGCGGCCCGCGCCACAGCCGCCCCCGTCCCGGACGGATCCTCGTTCAAACCGCCCGGGATCAGCGAGCGGAAAACGTACCCGGGCCGCCCATAGTTCGCGACTTGCATCGCGCCCGCCTGCGCGAGTTGCGCCGCGTTCCACTGCGTGCCAGCGTCCCCGGCCGGGCCAGCGTTGTTGTGGGTGGTGTACGCATCCGTGTAGTACGGCCGCTCCGCGAGGTACGCGCCGGGGATCGCTTTCCCGCCCGGCACCGCCCATGAGCCGTCCGGGTTCCTCAGCCCGGCGGTGAACCCCGCGACCGGCTCGTCTTCGCGGTGGGGGACAAACCGTTTCACGGTTGACACCTGGGCCGGTCTCACCGACGGCGTACTGAGCGTCGGTGTGACGGCGGGCGTCACCGTCCGTTTCGTCGCGGTCGTGACCGGCAGGACGCGGGTGTGCGCATCCGATTTGGCCGTGACGACGCGGGTGTGCGCGCGAACCTTCACCTTTTTCGTCACCGGCTTCGGCCCGTCGAAGTAGGACGACGATACGTTCGGCGCTGGAGGCCCGAGTATCGTCGGCCCTACGTCGGGGACTGCACGGCCTACTTCAACGGGGCCAGCCACCGTTTACCCTCCGGTGATGAACGCGGGCAGGCTCTCAACTGCGGCCTTGTTGGCAGCCTTGCCCTTTGCCGTAAGCGGCCTGCCCCGCACCCCCGGGAGATAGAGCGTGTTCGCCATCTTCGTCGCGTCGGCCCGCGAGTACCCGGCCTTCGTCGCCTCGTCGATCGCAGCCTGATAGTCGAGCGGCGGAAGCACCTTGCCGTCCTTGTCCTTGCTGCCGTAGAAGGCCTGGGCGATCCCTGAGCGCAGATGCTGCAC
>Ga0070699_100005470_pt1 | contig 11134 bp, 9 predicted proteins | sample KBSK1503metaG_FD_65473 | JGI IMG/M metagenome (GOLD analysis project Ga0070699, IMG submission 65473) | Corn, switchgrass and miscanthus rhizosphere microbial communities from Kellogg Biological Station, Michigan, USA - KBS K1-50-3 metaG | ecosystem: Host-associated > Plants > Roots >...
CCGAGCGAGTTCTGCTCCCAGAACGGCGTGCGGAGGTCGCCGCTCGTGTAGTCCGCGAGCGCGTGGAGCGCGAGGATCGGGTTACCCTTGCGGAGCGGAATGAAGTCGCGCCACTCGCCGCCGAACTTGACGAACGAGGTCGGGCTGCCGAGCCGACGATCCGCCATCTCGATGTATCCGAGCGCGAGCGCCCCGTGCGTCGGGATGTCGAACGAGTCGCGGCTGTCGTAGGTGAGCGCCGCCTGGTGTGCCCAGTAGACGCCGGGGTCGTTCGCGCGTGCGAACGCCTGCGGGTAGCGCAAGCCGATGAACGGGATGTGTCTCACCTGGCCGGGCTCCACGTCGAAGCGACGGAGGCGCATCCGGTACGAGAGATTGACGTTCGGCAGCAGCCACACACCGGGCGTCGCCTGTGCCTCCGTGTTGCGGCCGGTGTAGTTCGTCTCGCCGCCCCTGGGCCCGGTTTCCGGCCCGACGGTTCGCGTGTCGCTGGTGTCGTTCCCGAAGCCGAAGAAGCGGTCGGTCGAGTCCCGCTCGTGGACGAACGACGCGAGGACGAAGGCACGCCCTTCCCAGTATCCGCGGTCGGAGAACTCGAGCTCGTAGTCCTCGTCCTTGGTGGTCGACTTGCCGAGCAGGACCGACCACCGCCGGCGGGGCGTCGGATAGGCGAAGAAGCGGAACGTCGGGAAGACGCCCTTCGTGCGGTTGTACCGCACGTCGGGCGCGAGCATGTAGCGGATCTCGTCCTTCTCGTCGAGGAAGAGGACGACGCCGAGCAGGCCTCCCGTGTTCCCCTCGTTCGGATCCGTGATGATCTCCGGAATCGGGATGAAGCTGGTGGCGGAGTGGACGGCCCGCGGGCAAACGAGCGCTGCCCCGAGGGCGAGCCCGGTCAGGGCGCGCCGGCAGGGGCGAAGTTCGTCACCACCCATCGATCACCGAAGCGGGCGAGCACGTGGAAGCGGCCGGGCGCGAGACCGAGCGGGTCGTCGCGTCGGCGTTGCGGGTCGCTCACCAGCGCGACCGGCTGGCCCGAGGCCCAACGGCGCCCGAGCTCGGTGCGCGACACGAACATGTCGTCGGTATGGCCGGCGAGATAGGTCGGCGGGACGAAGCCGGGCGGCTCGAGCAGCGTGATTCGCCGGCGGGTGTAGTAGGCGAGCCCGCCGACGATCTGGTATTCCTCGGGAGCCTCGAACACGACGTCCGTCCCGGGCGGCGTCCGGGCGAGCACCGCGGCCACGGGTTGCCAGGAGAACAGCGGCCCGACCACCACCTCGGCGCGGACGACGACCACCGCCGCGGCGGCGCCGGTCACCGCGAGCAGCAGGAAGAGCGCGCTCCCATCGCGACGGCTCGCCGCCAGCACGATGCCGCCCCCGGCCATCACCATGAGCGCGCCTGCGAGCCACATGAGGCGCGACAGCTCCGGCGCCTGCGCGATCCAGTAGACCTCGCCGAGGAGCCGGCGGCCCACGACGAGGCCGACGGCGCCTGCGATGGCGATCGCCACGCCCACCACGACCAGGACGCTCCACGACTGCGGGCCGAGGTCGGCCGTGCGAGCCCGCTGCCAGACGCGCGCGGCGAGCAGTGCCACCGCCGGGAGTGCGGGCATCCCATAGTGCTCGAGCCGGGACGGCGCACAGGAGAAGAAAAGAAGCAGGCCGCCCGCCCAGGCCCACACGAAGGCCGTGGCGCGCGGCGGGGCCAGCGCCTCCCGGCGGGCTCCCCGCGCCGCTTCGGCGAGCGTGAACGGAACGAGCAGGATCCACGGGGCGGCCCGCCCCGCATACGCGGCCCAGAAGAAGCCGAGCGGATCGCCCGAGGAGTCGCGGGGCAGCTTGCGGTTGAGGAAGAAAAGCAGATGCTGGTTCACGACGTAGTCCCACGCGAACCCCGGATGGCGGAGCGCGGCGAGCACGTGCCAGGGGAGCACGATCGCCGACAGGACGACGACGCCGAGCCCCGGCCGGAGACGTCCGAACCCGGGCCACCCCTCGTCGCGCAGCGTGATGAGCGTCACGGGGATGCCGAACACCACGAGCGGCACGAGGCCCTTGGTCAGCACGCCCGCCCCGAGCGCGGCATACATCGCCGCCAGCCACCTCCCGCGACTCTCGCCGGCGGCGACGGCACGCCGCCAGCACCAGAGCGCCACGACCACCGCCGCCGTGAGCAGCATGTCGGGCCGCAACGTGCGCGCCTCGAGCACGAAGCCGAGGCTCGTGGCGAGCGCCAGACCGGCGAGCAGGCCGGCCGGCTCGCCGTACAGGAGGGCACCCAGCCGGCAGGTCGCGAGGAGGGTGGCCGCGCCGGCGGCGACCGACACCAGGCGCGCCCATTCGCTCGGCCCGGTGACGTGAAACAGCAACGCCGCGAGCCAGTAGACGAGCGGCGGCTTGTTCAGGAATAACGCGAAGTCGAGATGAGGCGTCGCATAGTCGCGGAGCACCAGCATCTCCCGCGCGACCTCGGCGTACCGTCCCTCGTTGTCGAAGAAGGGCGGCAGGTCGAGGCGCAGCGCCACGAGCACGCCGGCCGCCAGGGCGAGCGCGATCGCCCATCGCGCGGCGGTGGGGACGCGGGGGCCGGGAGCGGACGCGCCGGTACCATAATCCGCAACCGCCTGCGCGCGCGCCTCCACGGCGGCTCCTTGTGTGATCGGGCGCCAAAAGTCAACGCTGGGCGCGCTTGCGCGAGGCCCCCGCGACCGTTAAACATGCCGGTAATTTAGCTAACGCCCGTGATGGAGGCCCTCGCCAGGACCGCGGTGCGGACGCGCGTCCCGCTGATGGATTTGCGGCGGGAGTACTACGCCATCCGCGAGGAGCTGCTCGCGGCGTTCGAGCGGGTGCTCGGGCGGATGCAGCTCATCGGCGGCGAGGAGGTGCGCGCGTTCGAGGCGGAGATGGCCGCGTACCTCGGGGTCCGCCACGTGCGCGGCGTGGCTTCGGGCACCGATGCGCTGTGGCTCGCCGTCGCCGCGGCGGGCATCGGCCCCGGCGACGAGGTTCTCGTCCAGGCCAACGCGTTCGTCGCCGCGGTCGAGGCGCTCCAGCAGGTCGGCGCGCGGCCGGTGCCGGTCGACGTCCGCCTCGACGATCTCGGGCCCGACCCGGAGGACGTGGCCGCGCGCATCTCGCCGCGCACCCGCGGCCTCCTCGTCGTTCACCTTTACGGGCATCCCGTCGACCTGCCGCCGCTTCTCGCCCTCGCCCGCGAACACCGGCTCATCGTCGTCGAGGACTGCTCGCACGCTCACGGCGCGACGCTCGACGGGCGGCGCGTGGGCTCGTTCGGCGCAGCCGGCGCCTTCAGCCTCGGGGTGGTGAAGAACCTCGCCGCCTACGGCGACGCGGGCGTGGTCGCGACCGACGACGGCGAGCTGGCCGGGCGCGTCCGGCTGCTCGGCACCCACGGGCAGGCAAAGAAGAACGAGCACGAGTGCTTCGGCACCAACAGCCGTCTCGACGAGCTGCAGGCGGCGATGCTACGGGTGAAGCTCGGTATGCTGGACGCCCGGAACCGCCGGCGAGGGGAGATCGCCTTCTACTACACGGCGCGACTGCAGGAGCTCGTGGCGACCCCGCCGGAGGATCGATCGCGTGGCGCCGTCTATCATCAGTACGTGGTCCGTACGCCGCGGCGGGACGCCCTGCGAGCGTACCTGGCCGAGCGCGACATCGAGACGGGCATCCACTACCCGGTCCCCATCCACCGCCAGCCTGCCTGGCTCCGGACCTTCGGCGAGGGGCCCTCGCTGCCCCGTGCGGAGCAAACGGCGCGCGAGATCCTGTCCTTGCCGGTCCATCCGGACCTGACCGATGAGGAAGTCGAGCGCGTGGCAGATGCGGTGAGGAGCTTCTTCCGCAGATGAGCGGCGACGGACCGGCTCCAGCGCTGTCGCTGGTCGTCCCGGTCTACAACGAGGAGGACAGCGTCGCGCCGCTCCACGCCGAGCTCGGCCGGATCGCCTGCGATCTCGCGCGGCCGTACGAGATCGTCTTCGTCAACGACGGAAGCCGCGACGGGACGCTCGGGCGGCTCGAGCGGCTGGCCGCCGTGGACCCGCATCTCCGCATCGTCGACCTGGACGGCAACTTCGGGGAGGCGGCGGCGCTCTCGGCCGGCTTCGCCCACGCGCGTGGTCAGCTCATCGTCACGCTCGACGGCGACGGACAGAACGACCCCGCCGACATCCCGCGGCTCCTCGCGCGCCTCGAGGACGGCGTCGACGTCGTCAGCGGCCGGCGCGTCGAGCGCCGCGAGGCGTTCATCTCGCGGGTGCTGCCGTCGCGCATCGCCAACTGGCTCATCGCCCGCGCCACCGGGGTGCCGGTGTACGACTGCGGGTGCGGCCTCAAGGTCTACCGCCGCGACGTCGTCGCCGGCGCGCAGCTGCCGCACGGCATGAACCGGTTCCTGCCCGCGATCCTCGGCGTCGACCCGTCGCGCGTCGCCGAGGTGCCGGTCGGGGACCGGCCGCGCGGCGGCGGGCGGTCACACTACGGCCTCGAGCGCGTCTTCGTCGTCTGCCGCGACCTCGTGGCGCTGCCGCTTCTCGTGCGTCGGCCGCACAGCCGGGCGCTCGCCCGCGCGTTCGGCACCACGGGTGCGGCCCTCGCGGGCGTGGGCCTCGCGGCCCTCGTCTCGGCGCTGGTACGACCGGAGACTCGCGCCATCGCGCTCGCCGGCGCGCTCGCCACCCTCTGCGTGGCCGCCGCGGGGCGCGCCATCGGACACAACGTCGATCGCTTCGTCACGGCCCGGGAAGAGGGGGTATTTCGGGTGAGGAGGGTGGTGTGATGGGGAGGAGTCGGGTGAACGTCGCGATCGTCGGTGCGGGCTACTGGGGCGGGAACCTGCTGCGCACGTTCGGAAAGCTGGCCGGCGCACGCGTCACCGACGTGTGCGACCTCGATGCCAAGCGGCTCGGGGCGGTGCGAGCCGAGCATCCCGAGCTGCGGCTGACCGACGATCTCGCCCAGCTCGTCGCTCGCGACGACGTCGACGCGGTGGCGGTCGCCACGCCGCCGTCGTCGCATCACTCGATGGCGCTCGCCGCCCTCCGTGCCGGCAAGCACGTGTGGGTGGAGAAGCCCCTGGCGCTCTCGGCGGCGCACGGACGCGAGCTCGTTCAGGCGGCGGAGGACGCGGGTCGCATCCTGTTCGTCGACGAGACGTTTCTCTACGACCCCCTAGTCGCCGAGATGAAGCGTCTGGTCGACCAGCGAGCGCTCGGCGAGGTCTACCATCTCTCCTTCGAGCGACTCGGGATGGGGCGCATCCGCCGCGACTCGAACGTGTGGTGGAACTCGGCGCCGCACGACCTCTCGATCCTCTTCCACCTGGTGCCGCGCCCGGTCGTGCGCACCCGCCTTCACCAGCACACTTACCTCCAGCCCGGCGTCGCGGACATGGCCGTGTGCGACCTCGAGCTCGAGGGTGGGATATCGGCGCACCTCTACCTCAGCTGGCTCCACCCCGAGAAGACCGCGCGCGTCACGGTGGTCGGCAGCCGGCGGATGCTCGCCTACGAGGGACGGTTCGAGAAGCGCGGCATCACGCTCTACGACTACGCGGTCGACCGGTCGAGCCCCAACGGCGGGGGCATTGCCGCGCCCATCCTGCCCGTCAGCCATTTCGCGGCGCGTCGCCTGGAGATCCCGGCCGCGGCCGAGCCGCTCGGGCTCGCGGCCGCCCACTTCGTGGACTGCGTCGTGAGCGGACGTGAGCCGCTCACCAGTGGCGCCCGTTCCCTGCGCGTCGTCGAGGTGCTAGAGGCGGCGGACGATGGCGCGACGCATGGGGGGCGACCCGCCTGAGCGATGGGCGGCCGGCAAGGCCGCCGCCGTCCTCGCGGGCGGGCTCCTTCTCGCGCTCCTCCTCTACCACGCCGGCGTCGGGCCGGTCCTCGTCCGCCTGCAAGCGCTCGGCTGGGGCGCGCCGTGCATCCTGCTTCCGTACCTCGTGATCGCCGCCTTCGACGCGCTCGGCTGGCGCTGCACGCTGCCGGCGCGTGCGCGCGTACCCCTCGGCTCGGTCTACCTCGCACGCATGGCCGGCGAAGCGGTGAACAGCCTGACGCCGACGGCCGTGACCGGCGAGCCGCTGAAGGCGCACCTGCTGCGCGCCTGGGGGGTCTCGAGCGCCGACGGCGTGGCGTCGATCGTGATCGCCAAGACGGCGCTCACGGTGTCGCAGATCTTCTTCATCCTGCTCGGGCTCGCGGCTCTCTTCGACCGCCTCGACCAGGAGGCGCTCGGCGCGGCGTGGCTCGCGCTCCTCGTGGTGGTCGCCATCGCCTTCTGCCTGACGCTCGTGCGCCTCCAGCGGCGCGGGCCCGCGCTCGCGGTCTGGCGGTGGCTCCGCCGTCTCGTCCCGCGCGCCGACTTCGTCGCCCGGCTCGAAGGCGGTGCGCAGGGGATCGACGCACGGTTGGCCGACTTCTACCGCATCGAGCGCGGCGCGTTCCTGCGCTCGACGCTGTGGCATCTCTGCGGCTGGCTCGGCGGTATCTTCGAGGTGATGCTGCTGACCGCGCTCATCGGGACGCCGGTCGGCTTGCGCGACGCGCTCCTCATCGAGGCGCTGGCACAGCCGATCCGCGCCGTCGCTCTCGTCATCCCCGGCGGTCTCGGGGCGCAGGAGGTCGGAGGCGTGGCGCTCTGTCGCTTCCTCGGCATGTCGGAGCCGGCGGCGGTGACGCTGTGGCTGCTCAAGCGCGCCCGCGAGCTCGCCTTCGACGGCGTCGGGCTCGCCTACCTCGCGCGGTGGACGGCCACCCGCCGGGCACGCGCCGAGGCGGGGTGACGCCGCCCGAGCGGACGCTCGGAGCCTCCGGCCTGGTCGTCTCGCGGCTCGGCCTCGGGCTCGCCGCGATCGGACGCCCGGCGTACATCAACCTCGGACGCGCCCACGACCTGCCGGCGGCACGCACGCCCGACGCGCTCTACCGGCGGACGGCCGAGCTGCTCGACCGGGCTCGCACCGCGGGCATCCGCTACCTCGACGTCGCGCGCAGCTACGGACGGGCCGAGGAGTTCCTCGCCCGCTGGCTCGCCGAGCGCGACGTGGCGCCCGGCTCGGTCACGGTCGGCAGCAAGTGGGGCTACCGCTACACGGCGGCCTGGACGCTCGACGCCCCGGTGCACGAGGAGAAGGAGCTGTCTCACGCCCGCTTCCAGACGCAGCTGGCCGAGAGCCGCGCCCACCTCGGCCCGTATCTCGGCCTCTACCAGATTCACAGCGCCACCGCCGAGTCGGGATCCCTCGAGGACGCGACCCTGCTGCGCGCGCTCGTCGCCGGACACCGCGAGGGCGCCTACCGGGCCGTCGGCCTGACGCTCAGCGGCCCCGCGTCCGCTCGCGCTCTCGAGCTGGCGCTCGCCGCCCGGGTCGACGGCGAGCGGGTGTTCGACACCGTCCAGGCCACCTTCAACTGCCTCGAGCCCTCGCTGGCAGGCCCGCTCGCGCGCGCCCACGACGCCGGCGTCGGCGTGATCGCGAAGGAGGTCTTCGCCAACGGAAGACTGACCGATGCCAACACGCTGCCCGAAGACGCGAGCTTCCTGCATGAGCTCCGTGCGGCAGCCGCCGCGCAGAGCTGCCGCATAGACCAGCTGGCGCTCGCCTTCGTCCTCGCCCATCCGTTCGTCGACGTGGCGCTCTCTGGCGCGGTCACGACTGCCCAGCTCGACTCGCACACCGGCGCGCTCGACGTCACGCTCGCCGACCACGCCCAAGCGCTGCTCGCCGCGATCGCCGAGCCTCCCGAGCGCTACTGGGCGACGCGCGCGCGGCTTCCGTGGAGCTGAGGACGCCAGGGATGGGCCGGCCAACCGGCTGCACGCCCTTGACTTCGCTGCGAGCGTTGCATACGAGGCACTCGCCCTGGGGGGGGGCCGGGGGGCTGACGTGCGCGCCGAATTTCTGCCGCTGTCCCGCCCGTCGATCGGTGACGCCGAGATCGAGGCGGTCGTCTCCTGCCTCCGGTCGGGCTGGGTCACGAGCGGGCCGCGCGTCGGCGAGTTCGAGCAGGCCTTCGCAAAGGCGGTCGGGGCCGCGCACGCGGTCGCGGTGACATCTGCGACCGCTGGCCTCCACCTTGCCTTCTTAGCTGCAGGGATCGGGCTCGGCGACGAGGTGATCACGTCGCCGATGACCTGGGCATCGACCGGCAACATGGTTCTGGCCGTCGGGGCTCACCCGGTTTTCGTAGACGTCGATCCCGGCACGCTGAACATCGACCCTGACGCCGTGGCGAGCGCCGTGACCCGCTGGACTCGCGCGATCGTGCCCGTACACTTCGCCGGGCAGCCGGTGGACCTCGACCCACTCCGTGCGATCGCCGAGCGCCACCGGCTCGCACTCATCGAGGATGCTGCGCATGCCCTCGGGACGACGTACCGGGGGCGCCCGGTCGGCGGCGGTAGCACGGCGGCCGTTTTCAGCTTTCACCCGATCAAGGCAATCACGACGGGGGAAGGCGGCATGGTGACTACCGACGACGAGGGCTTCGCCGAACGCCTGCGGCTACTGCGGTTTCACGGGATCACACGGGATGCCTGGAACCGGTACGGGCGCCGTGGGACCCCCGACTACGAGATCGTGAAGCTCGGCTACAAGTACAACATGACGGACCTGCAAGCGGCGCTCGGGCTCACCCAGCTAGCGCGCCTGGAGACGTTCATCGAAGCTCGCACCCGCATCGCGGGCTGGTACGCGGACGCGCTGAGTCGCATCCCCGGGGTCGAGATGCTCGAGCCGGTGCCCTATCCCGCCCGACACGCGTGGCACCTGCTCGTCATCCGCCTCCGGCTCGAAACGCTCCGAATCGGACGCGATGAGGTCATGGAGACGCTCCTCGCCGCAAACATCGGGGTCGGCCTGCACTTCAAGGCCCTCCACCTCCACCGCTTGTATCGCGAACAGTTTTACTTCCCGCCCGCGGCCCTTCCGCACGCGACCCAGGCGTCCGAGCGGATCCTATCGCTCCCGCTGTTTCCGGGGATGACACGGGAGGACGTGCGGGACGTCACGAACGCCCTGGATGACGTCGTTCATCGCCATGCCGCCTGAGATGAACGAGACCCCGAGCGTCCGCGCGGATGGTGAATCGGCTCGTCCGCCGGTCTCGATCGTCGTCCCCGTGTTCAATGAGTCCGCCGCGCTCGCGCGTTTGGACGCCCGACTCGGGCGGGTTCGGCAAGAGCTCGATCGGTCGGCCGAGGTCATCTACGTCGACGACGGCAGCACAGACCGATCGCTCGAGGAGCTCCTCGTCATCCAGGGCCGCGACAGTGGCGTGACGGTCGTGGCGCTGGCCCGCAATGCCGGTCAACACGCGGCCGTGCTGGCCGGCTTTGCGCACGCGCGCGGCGAGGTGGTGATCACCCTCGACGCGGATCTCCAGAACCCGCCGGAGGAGATCCCCCGGCTCCTGGCGGAGATCGATGCCGGGTACGATGTGGTGGGAACACGCCGCGAAGGCCGTACCGATCCCTTCCTCCGGCGTACGATCTCCGCCACCGTGAGCCGGCTGGCATCCCGGGCCGTGGGCGTGCCCATGACGGATTGCGGTTCCATGTTGCGCGCCTATCGGCGCCCGGTGGTCGATGAGATTCTGCAGCTGGCCGAGCGGGCACTGTTCATTCCGGCCCTGGCGGCCTGGTTAGCGCGGCGGCCAACGGAGATTCCGATCCGGCACGAGCCCCGGGTGGCCGGCCGCTCGCGCTATTCACCGCTGCGGTTCATGCGCCTGGGCTTCGATCTGATGACCGGCTTCTCCCTCGTCCCGATCCAGCTCGTCTCGCTCGCGGGTCTCGGGGTTTCGTTGCTCGGGATCGCGTTCGGATGCTTCCTCATGCTCCGGCGCCTCGTCCTCGGGCCGGAGAGCGAGGGCTTGTTCACCCTGTTTGCGATCCTCTTCGTCTTCCTCGGCATCCTGATCTTTGCCGTCGGACTCGTGGGCGAATACGTGGGGCGCATCTACATCGAGGTGCGCCGCCGGCCTCCGTATGTCGTTCGCGCCGTCTACCGCGCCGACGCGGAGGAGTCGTGCGGCTTGTCGTGATGGCGTACCAGGACATCGGGTACGTCTGCCTGGATGCGCTCCTTTCGCTCGGCGCGAATATCGCCGCCGTCGTGACCCACCGGGACGACCCGCACGAGGTGATCTGGTTTCGTTCGGTCGCCGAGCGGGCCCGCTCCGCGGGACTCCCGGTGCTCCAGCCCGCGTCGGTGAACGGTCCCGAAGTGGTCGCCGAGATCGCCCGGCTGGCGCCGGACATGATCTTCTCCTTCTACTTTCGCGAGATCGTGTCGCGGGAGATCCTGGCCCTGCCGTCGCATGGCGCGCTCAACCTCCACGGGTCCCTGCTGCCGCGCTACCGGGGGCGGTGCCCGGTCAACTGGGTGCTCGTCCACGGCGAGACGGAGACCGGGGTGACCCTGCACTACATGGAACCCAAGCCCGACACCGGCGACATCGTGGCGCAGCGCGCGGTGCCGATCGCCGACGAGGACACGGCGCTGACGCTCAATCGCAAGCTCGGCGGGGCCGCCCGTGCCTTGTTGCGGGAGAGCTTCCCGCGCCTCGTCGCCGGCACGGCGCCCCGCATCCCGCAGGACCACGCGCGGGCGAGCTACTTCGGTGGTCGGCGGCCGGAAGATGGCCGCATGGTCTGGTCGCAGACCGCCCGGCAGCTCTACAACCTGGTGCGGGCCGTGACTCACCCCTATCCGGGGGCCTTCACCCGGTGGCGCGGCCAGCAGCTGTTCGTGTGGAGCGCACGGGCGCTCGACGAGGCTCCGGTCGCTGAGCCGGGTGCTGTGGTGGCCGTCTCGTCTGAGGGGATCCATGTGGCAGCAGGCGCTGGGGCGCTGGTCCTCGACCAGGTGCAGCTCGCAGGGGCGCGCGAGCAGCGCGCCGGGGAGTTCGCAGCTCGTGTCGGGCTCGTGGTGGGCGATCGGCTCGGAGGGGATGATCGATGCTGAGGGTCCTCGTAACCGGCGGAGCAGGTTTTCTCGGGTCACACCTCGCGGAGGCATTCCTCGCCCGCGGCGACGCGGTGATTGCGCTCGACACGGGTGCGCAGGTCAAGATTCGCCACCTGCTCCGCCACCC
>Ga0070699_100005472_pt1 | contig 11133 bp, 8 predicted proteins | sample KBSK1503metaG_FD_65473 | JGI IMG/M metagenome (GOLD analysis project Ga0070699, IMG submission 65473) | Corn, switchgrass and miscanthus rhizosphere microbial communities from Kellogg Biological Station, Michigan, USA - KBS K1-50-3 metaG | ecosystem: Host-associated > Plants > Roots >...
GGACCTGCTGGCGCGGGAGAAGGAGGCCACGAAGGCGAAGGACGCGGTGGACGCCGCGCGCCGCGAGCTGCCGGTGACCGAGGTCACCAAGGACTACGCCTTCACCGGCCCGGCCGGGCCGGTGAGCCTGCCCGGCCTGTTCGGCGGGCGCCGCCAGCTGATCACCTGCCACTTCATGTGGCGGCACGAGCAGTCCGGGTTCCCCGGCGAGGATCAGGGCTGCCCGACCTGCTCGTTCCTGGCCGACAGCATCGGCGACCTGTCCCACCTGCACGCCTGCGACACCACGCTGGTGCTGATCTCCCGCGCGCCGATCGCCAGCATCGAGCGGTTCCGCCAGCGGATGGGCTGGGCCGTGCCGTGGTACTCCAGCTGCGGCAGCGACTTCAACTACGACTTCCACGCCAGCTTCGACGAGGACAAGGCCCCGCTGGAGTACAACTACAAGGACAAGCAAACCCTCGCCCGGGAGGCGCCCTACATCCGGTCCGGCACCGACGGTCCCGGGGTCAGCGTCTTCCTGCGCGACGGTGACCGGGTCTTCCACGCCTACTCGGCCTGCCAGCGGGGCCTGGACGCGCTGCTGGGCACCTACCGGTGGCTCGAGCTGACCCCGCTGGGCCGGCAGCGGCACGTGACCGGGTTCCCCCACCACGACACCTATGACCACGAGCCGTGATGATCACGGCGCTGGCGGCCCGGTGGCTGCTCACCGTGGTCTTCGCCGCCGCGGGGCTGGGAGCGGCGCTGCTGCGGCGCGGCCGTGCAGGCGCGGCGGACGCGGCGGGCCGGGTTCCGGCCGTGTCCTGCGTCGTGATGTGCGCGGCTCTGATCGCCATGACCTGGTGGTCAGAGCCCGCCGTCGCGGCGTGGGTCCAGGCAGCGGTGTTCGGCTGCGCGGCACTGTGGTCCGTGCTGGCCGGCTCCGGCCGGGTCCGGCGTCCCGGCCTGCCTGCCGTTCTGCACACGCTGATGGCCGGGGCCATGATCTGGATGCTCACCGCGATGCCTGCCGTTGCCGGGATGCGGCCGGCCGGCCCTGCCCGCGGCGCGATGGCGTCCATGTCCCGGCCCGCCACGCCCGCCCCGGTGCTCGCCGTCAGCATCCTGCTCGCGGTGTCCTGCGCGGCCGCCTGCATCCCGTGGCTGGCGCGGGCCATCGGCCCTGGACCTCGGGTGAAAGACCCGGTCTCGGCTAGCCAGGCCGCGATGAGCGCCGGGATGGCGGCGATGCTGTTCGCGACGCTATGAGGACCACACCAGGGCAGTGCCACCGCTGCCTATTTGATCCCATACATCCGCTGATACATCCTCAGCGACTACGGGCGACCGAGAGGACACAAGGAGCACCAGTTCTGCGCGACCCGGGCGGCAATAGTCCTTAGCCGTCTAAAACGCCCGATCGGCGGATATCGCATGTCAAGGAGTGAGCAGCGCCGACTACAGAAAGTGACGGGGATTGGGGTGGCGCTGTGGCGTGCCGGAATCGGTATGCGTGGCTCATGGCGTGTTGCGCGCCGATCGTGCTTTTGTGGTCTGGCAGCAGCAATCTCGCCGACTTTCCGCTGTCACTGGCCGACGCGTCCGTCGATCCGTTCCCGCAGCAGGTCGGCGTGGCCGCAGTGACGGGCGTACTCCTCGATCATGTGGACCAGCACTTCGCGCAGCGCGATGGTATCTCCGTCTCGCATAGTCCCGCGGGTGCCGAGGTCGGGGGAGCCGGCGACGAACTTCTCCGCGAAGGCGACCTCGTTGCGCCAGGCTTGCCAGGCATCGTCGACGACCGCTGGGTCGGCGACCGCGCCGGCCCAGTCAGCATCGGCTAGGTCCTCGGACCAGTACAGCGGCGGTGCGTCGGCCTGCGCCATCACCCGGCGGAACCAGTTGCGTTCGACGTCGGCCATGTGGCGGATGAGGCCGAGCAGGGACATGGCAGAGGGCGGCACCGACCGGCGGGCGAGCTGGGCCGGGTCGAGGCCGGCGCATTTCATCTCCAGCGTCAGCCGGTAGGCGCGCAGGTAGTCAAGCAGCGTCGCCCGCTCGCCCTCCAGTTTCGTGCCCGCAGCGAACCTCGGGTCCTGCGCTGCGTCCATCCACATGTCGGAGCCGGGCCCGGCGGCATTCCACCGTTCCGGGACGGTCTCGCGGTCTTTGCTTTCAGTCACGGCGTTCACCCTGGCACGCCCGCACAGCAGGGGGCAACGCGTTTCGGTCGCCGCGAACCTCCTCCGTCGTAACCGGACGCGGCCAGTACTCACCGAGCCGCAGAGCCAGGCATGTCAGGACCTGCTATCACAATGGCGTGCTTGCGGCTGACCTGCGGGAGCCGGCGCCGTAACGGCGTGCATGCTCGGGTCAGGTGCACCAGGCCCGGCAGCCGTGCCCGGCAAGCCGGGCATCCGGCCGCGTCGACACGCCGCGGCCTTATCCCACGGGCGAAGCGTCCCGGCCTGCGCCGGCTGCACGATCCCAGCCAGCGGGGACATCGTCGCCAAGGTGAGTGACACCTTCGTCGTACACATGGACCGGGAAGCGCTGAACGACTATCCCTCGGGCTTTACGACGTCACCGTCGAGATCGTCACGTTCGAGCCGGACCGGGAGATCGCCTGGACCGTCCGCGGCCAGCTGAACCTCGGCCACGTGTACGGCTATCGACTGGACCCCCTCGAGGAGGGCACGCTCGTGACGTCCTACTACGACTGCCCGGCGGCCGAGCAGCCCTGGAAGGACGCCGCGATCTTCCCGGTGATCCCGGAAAGCGCACTGCGGGCCACGCTCGGGATCCTGGCCCGCACTGTCGCTCCCGGCAAGCCCCGCCCCGCATTCTCAACCCGATGACCGGCATTCCCGGCTATCACCCGCGCGCGACCGACACAGAATGGCCGTTATGGGCTAGTTACGACAACGGTAGAGGTACCCGATAACCGTACCTAACGGCGGCGATGCGCATTAGGAGGTCGAAGCGCAGCTGACGCAGTGTGATTGCAGGCTGACTAATTAATTAGCCAGGGCTAGATGCCGCACCTTCTTCTCATGGCGCTTGGCATGATTCCTGATCCGGATATTCTCGCAGCTCCTGGCGCCGCCTGCGCTGCGGCCGGGTCGGATCCTTCTGAAGGGAACATGGCCGGTGCAGGGCCTTCCTGGCGGGCGCGGGGTGAGACTGGATGGGTGGGTGCGCGCATCCGGTTGCCGCTGCGGACGCTGCTGCCGTGCGTTGCGGTGTGCCTGGTGGCGTGCGGTGCTGTCGCCATCGGCGCCGTCTGCGTGCTGGCGGCCGGCGGCTATGTGCTGCGGCAGGCCGATGACGGGCTGCGGGCCTGCGCCAGCAACATGCTGAGCCACGGCCCGGCGGCCGTGGCCGGATCCGGCGCGGTGCCGGACCAGGCACAGCCCGTGCCTTGCGGCGTGGAGTTGCTGAGCGTGACCGGGCAGGTGCTGATCCCGGCCCCGGCTGATGCCGGCGGCCCGGCCATCCCGGCGAGCGGGTCGTGGCTCGCGGCGCACCTGGCCGGGCCGGTCACCGTGCCGGGTTCAGGGCCCGGCGGGCGCTGGCGGGTGGCCATCACGGCCGTTCACTACCAGGCGCAGCGCATGCTGTTCGTGTTCGGGCCCGATGACCTGAGGTACCTCATCAGCGGGCCGGGCGGGCATGGCTCCAGGGGCATGCTGGTCATCATGACAGGACTGGCCGGCACCGGGCAGGCCGCCGCCGACTACGCCGCCGCGGCGGGCACCGTGCTGGTCTTGCTGGCAGCCGCGGCGTTCGCCGTGACGCGGGGGAACTTGCGGCCGCTGCGACAGGCCGGCAGGCTTGCCGCAGATGCCGGGCAGAGCGCGGCCGGCCGACCCGGGAACGTGGTGGCAAGCCTGGGCCTGCTCGCGGACCGGGATCCCGGGCGGTACGGCATGGCGGCGACGAGAATCCGCGAGCGGCTGCAGGCCAGCCACGCGGCCGAAGCCGCGGCGCGCAGGTCGGCGGCTAACATGGCAGGGCACCTGGAGCAGGCATGCCTGCAGCTGCGCAGGCCGGCCGCCATCGTGCACGGGTTCGCCGAGTACTGCCGCAAGCAGGGCAAACCTCCGCCAGTTGGCCTTGACCGGATGCTGCAACGGGTTACCGGTGAAATCACCCGGCTGGAAACCGTCGTCGAAGGACTGTGCATGCGTTCAACTGGCGAGCCCACCGGGCCGGACCGTCGGCCCGATCCGACCGCGACCGACCCGGCCGCCCATGCCCGCCTGCCGGACACCCGCAAACCGCCGGCCAGCGACGACCACGCAACGTGACCGCCTCTCGTCCAGGCCAACACCAGACCGCCGATTTAGCGCAGACGGTAGCCGTCGGCGGTCGTGATTCAGACGGCGTGCAGATCGTCCTGATCTGTTGGGTCACAAGTGCCGGCCGCTCTCGGTTGCCGATGAAGTAGACCTGTGCCCGCCGACCGGCAACATCAGGGTGTATTGCGGGACGAGGACTCAGCTCGGGTTAGGAGGGTCGCTTCCGATGAGCCGCCTCGTGCCGTCGTCAACGCGGCCATGATCTGACGAGTACGAGTTGCTTGATACGGCACTTTGAACTTCTCGAAACCGCTCAAGGCTCGGACGAGGTGCTTTCTCGCCGAGCGCCGATCGCCGCACACGGCGGCCATGAGCCCTAGGGCTCGATCGCAGAAGGGCTCCAGCAGGGCGTTACCTGCGGTGGCCGCCCGCGCATGGGGCAGGATCTCGTCGAGCGCCTTCCAATCCTCAAGTGCCACCAGCGCCTCGACGAGCACCATCGCGTACTGGGAGCCGTAGCTTGTTCCCTCCAGCGCTTTCGGGCCTGCGATCGCCCGCGCGGCTTCGGGATCACCGCTGGCTACCAGATACCAGGCCTGCCAGTCGCTTGCGGTATCCGGATGGGCCGCGGGATCGCCGGGAATGGCGGCCAGCGAGCGAGCTTGATCCATCTCGCCCATGTGCGCTAGCGCGCTAGCTGCGATCAGCGGGCCGTCGCGGACGAAAAGACACTCCGCCGCGGGCTCCAGCGCGTAAGCGGTCATGTGTTCGTCCACGATCGGGAACATCTCGTCCCAGCGCCCAAGGTGGTATAGCGCAGCGAGCAGCGGCCAGGTGACATGCATCCGCTGGTGAGGAACGGCGTCGCGGGCGAGAGCGTGACAGCGCCGGGCAAGCTCCAATCCGGTCTCGAAGTCTCCTTTGATGGTGATGGTCAGTACGGCTGCGGTCCGGAGGGCGTCGACGAGTTCTTGCCGGGGCCGGGTCTCAGCCCGGGCGAGGCGCTGCTCCGCGAAGGCAAGCGCATCGCCGTAGCGACCTGCGATCCCGTACAAGAGGCCGAGCGCCGCGTTGGCAGAATCGATGAGGTCATCCAGGCCTCTTCTCTCGCCGACCTCCAGCGCGGTGTGCACCGAGGCGATTCGTTCACTGATCGGCGAGGGGTCGGGCCTGGTTCCTTGCCCGAACGGTTCGCTGCCTCGCCACAGCCGGGCGGACGCCCCCTTCGCCACCAGCAGCCGGGATTGGCTCACTTCGTCGCCCCCGGCTGCGGCCAGGCCCTCGTCGACGAGCCGGTCCACCTCGATCGGATCGGGGCTGACCCGGAACGATCCAGGGAACATCGCCATCATGTACGCCAGCTTGGCGCACAGCCGGGCCCGCTCCGGAGCAAGAGCCGCGTTGCCGCGGGCGAGCCGCAACGCTTGTTCGTAGTGATGCCGGCCATCGTCGCCGCGAAATCCGGCCCCGCAGTCGTCGCCCAGAGCCGTCAGCGCGCCGATGCGTTCCCTCTCACCTGACGATAGCTGCAGCGCTTGCCTGTCAAGACGGAGGGCGTTGTCCACTGCGGACCGGCGCCGGGCACTTGACGCGGCCTGCAAGGCGTGGGTGTAGGCGCGAGTGCGGATCCTGTCATACTCATCGCCGCCGTGCCACGCGCCGGGCTCACCGGCGGCCTCAACGTCATGAAACGCGATGAGCTCGATCAACTCCTCCAGACGGTCGCCTGCCACCGCCTCGATCCAGGAGCTCGCATCGGCGTGAGCGCGGACACGCCGAGCGGCCGGCAAGCTGGCGTAGGCGACATCGCGGACCAGCACGTGCTTGAACGCGTACTCGGCGCGATCGCCCAGCGCCGAACGGGGGCGAAGCGACACCAGCGCCCGGCGCTCCAGCCGGCGAAGGTCGGCCACGACGTCGATACCGGGAACGGCGCTTGAGAGTGCCTCCGCCCAGAAGACCCGGCCGAAAACCGCTGCTTCTTGCAGCACACGCCGTTCAGGGACGGGCAGGGCATCTATGCGAGCGGCCAGCACCGCGTACAGCGCGTCGGGCAGTGAGTTGCCCGGGTCATGGGCCAGGTGGAACGCCAGCTGCTCGATGAAGAACGGGTTGCCTTCGGACCGAGCCAGGATTTCGCCAGCGATCTCGTCCGGAATCTGGTGAGCCACGGGCAGCTGGCGCAGCAGTATCGCGCTGTCCGCGTCACTGAGCGCCCGCAAGCTTATGGTCGAGAAACCCTCAAGCCCGGCTCCGAATCCGCGGCGGGATTCCAGCAGCTCGGGCCGGGTCGTGCCGACCAGCAGGTAGGGACCGTCGCCGCGAGTGGCGAGCCGCTCGACCATCTCCAGCATCTGCTGGCCGGCCCAGTGCAGGTCCTCGATGACGATCAAAGTGGGTGCGCCGGCCGCGCAGGCGCTGAGAAACCGGGGCCATGTCCGTCCGAGCTCGTCGGCCACCAGCGTCGGCTCCGAACGGTCCAGCGGGTTGCCGGGGACGGCGATCGCCGCGGTGGCCGCGAGCGCGAAGACGATCGGATCGAGTTCGCCATCGGCAAAGCCGGCCCGGATGAGGATGGAGGTTAGCCCCTCGCGGAGCTTGGCCCCGGCGGTCTCCGCCGAATCCTCAACGGAGATCCCGCACAGCTGGTGGAGCAGCTCGGCAAGGGGCCACCAGGTCATGCCGCGTTCTGCTGCGACGCACCGTCCGATCAGGATGCGGGCAGACGGGTGACATCGGGACACCTCGGTGATCGCCTCCTGGACAAGACGGCTCTTGCCGATGCCCGCCGGACCGACGACGGTGACCACGCGAGGCTGGCCGGTGGCGACCACATCCTCGAACAGGGCGGAAACCGTATCCAGATCAAACCGGCGCCCGACGAACGGGGAATCTCCTGGCACATCCCATTCGGGTACCACGTGATGCCTGGATAGCATCCGGCGCGCTTGCACTGCTGGCTCGCCAGCAGGTCCAGCGACGCTGACCGGCCCGGCGAAGACGAACTGGGTCCTGGCGGACCGGTGCGTGCGTTCGCTGACCAGGACGGTGCCGGGCTTTGCCGCTTCCGCCAGGCGGCGGGCGATGATCAGGGCACTTCCTGCTACGCCGGTCAGGGCCGGGAGTGGTTGCCCTACGACCTCCCCGGTATGCACACCGATCCGTACCGGTGCCCCACTGTGCTCGACGATCTCAAGAGCGGCTGAAAGCGCCAGGCCTGCATCGTTCTCGTGGAGCAGGGGGAGCCCGAAGACGGCAGCGATTGAGCCGTCGTCCGAACGCTCGAGACTACCTCCCCACGCCTGGAACACCTCACAGGTCCGATCGGCTGCTTCGCGGCGCGTGTGCCCAGTCTTCGTTCCACGGGGCGATGATGCGAACAGGACCGCCGCCACGGTTACCAGCCGCCGTTCTTCGACCAGCAAGTCCTCTCCGCCGCCCGTCGGCCGGAATCCAGCGGCGGACTCCGTATCCGGACCTATCCGGCCAGCCACGATGTCATCGCCGAGCCGGCGTGCCTCAGCGCTCGGCCTCTCGCCCAGCTCTTGGCGCAGGCGCTCCTGGAGCTGAAGACAAGTCCGCAGGGCTAGATGGCGGTGGCCGGCCTTCGCCTGGACCCGAGCCAATCTGAGGTGGGCTTCCTCGTTGAAAGGGTCGAGTTCGACGACTCGCTCCAGCACCGAGCTCGCCCGGCCCAGCTCCTCACCGTGCTCCAGTTCCGCCGCCAGTCTCAGCGCGAGGCGGAATAGCTGCATCCGGAACAGTTCCCGGCGCTCCTCCGCCCACGGTTCGAACCGGTCGTCGGGTAGCAGGTCGCCACGGAACAGGCCAAGAGCGCCGGCGGCATCTCCGGCGGCGACCGCGGCCTGGAACGCGTCGACGTCAACCCACAAGCCACCGGGCTCGAGCCAGACACCGTCGTCGCGGCTTCGCAGAGCCTCAGCCCCGATCGCCTGCCGGGCGAAATGCACTGCTTTGCGCAGGTTAGCGCCCGCACCATCCGGCGGGAGGTCGGGCCACAGGATGTCCATCAGCTGTTCTCGGTGAAGGCGATGCCTCGGCGCCAAGGCGAGCAGCTTAACCAGCGAGCAGGCCTTCCTCCGGTGCCATCGCCGCTCAGGCACCGCCTGCCCCCCGACCTCGGCCCGGAACCCTCCCAGCAGCCACAAACGCAGACCCGCAGCCATAACCCCTCCTCCGGGGTCCGGACCAATTATGCATCCATTGCGAAGGGTCGTCGATCGTGGTCAGCACGCCCGGGGAACGTTCAGGGAACGGCCGCCCCCTAGCGTCCTTGGTGACCGCACGCCAGGAGTGCGGAAGGATACGCCAGGAGTACAGAGGGAGGAGACAACGATGACGCTGACTATTGGAGACACCGCCCCGGACTTCGAGGCCGACTCGACCGAGGGCCCGATCCGCTTTCACGAGTGGATCGGCGACTCCTGGGTGGTGTTGTTCTCGCACCCCAAGGATTTCACCCCCGTGTGCACGACCGAACTGGGCTACATGGCCACGATCAAGCCGGAGTTCGACCGCCGCGGCGTGAAGATCATCGGGCTGTCGGTCGATGCCGTCAGTGACCACGAGCGATGGGCGGCGGACATCGCGGAGACCCAGGGGCAGGCACCCAACTACCCGATCATCGGCGATGCCGACTTCGCCGTGGCCAAGCTCTACGGGATGCTGCCGGCGTCCGCTTCTGGCAACCCGGCGGCACGTACCCCCGCCGACAATCAGACGGTGCGGAACGTGTTCGTGATCGGCCCGGACAAGAAGATCAAGCTGGTCCTGGTCTACCCGATGACCACCGGGCGCAACTTCGACGAGGTGCTGCGGGTGATCGACTCGCTGCAGCTCACCGCCAGGCACCGCGTGTCCACGCCGGTGAACTGGCGGCAGGGCGAGGACGTGATCATCGCCGCGTCGGTCTCCGACGATGAGGCCAGGCAGATCTTCGGCGACTGGAAGGCGCCCAAGCCCTACATCCGCATCGTCCCGCAGCCGGGCTGATGCTCCGGCACCTCGCACGGGGGAGGCGCAGTGGCCAGCGAAACAGCAGGCGCTGGTGAGTCCCGCCGCTACCACGCCAGTGCACGCCGTGACCGGAGACCCGGTCCGCTGCGGCCGCGGCGAGCCGACGTCGCCGATATCTACGACCAAGGCGCCAGCGCCTACGAGGCGCTGTGGAGCCCGGTGATTCTCCCGCCCGCTGCCGTCCTGGTCCGCTCTCTCGGGCTCCGCGGCCGGTGCGTGATTGCCGATATCGGTGCCGGGACCGGCGCGCTGCTGGGCCCCATCGGCTCGGCCGCGCCGGCCGCACGGGTGGTGGCCCTGGACGCCTCCACCAGGATGCTCCGCATTGCCCGCACCCGGCGCGGCGCGTCGGCCGTCCTGGCCGACGCGCTCGCCCTGCCGCTCGCCGACGGGACCGCCGACGCGGTCATCCTCGCCTACGTGCTGTTTCACCTCGCTGACCCGGCGCGGGCGGCCGCCGAAGCGGCCCGTGTACTGCGCCCCGGCGGCCGGGCTGGCATCATCACATGGGCGTGGGAACGGCAGCCGCGTGCCAGCACCGTGTGGGATCAGGTCCTTGCCGAAGCCGGCGTGCCGCCCGCCCCGCTGCGCCGCGTCGATTCCGGGCTAGACCAGCCCGGCGCAGTCGACGCCCTGCTACGGTCGGCCGGGCTCCGGCCCGAGCGCATCTGGCATGACCGGCTGCACCACGAGTGGGACCGGTCATCGTTCTGGGAACTGGCCAGCGGCTCGGGCTCGAACCGGATCCGGCTCAGCCAGCTCGGCTCCGCGGCCCGCGCTGGCGTTCTGGCCCGCCTGACCAGCACCCTGAGCCAGCTGGGGCCCGGCGACTTCGTGTGGGAAGGCGAGGTCATCTGCGCCGTGGCCACCAATCATTCCTTCGGAACGGATCATCCGGGAAAGGAGCCGTTACCCGGTGCCCGCCCGATTTGGAACAGCCTCATGGCAGCCTCATGGCAGCCTCAGGAGCACGTCGCAGATCATTCCTTCAGTGCGGCATCCAGCGCCAGGCCACTCCAGCGGGCTGGCCATCCAATCAGGCGGGTCCGCGCGCATTATCTCCGGCTCGATCTCTCACTCAGCGTGATGTCAGTCCGTCTGCGTGATCTCTTACCAAGCCGTCGAGTTGGCCTTGCGTGACCAACGTGGGCAGGGAATTATGGCCTCGACTGTTGGCTTTGGAAGCCAGGTGGGGAGCGATTAGCGGCCGCGATGGGACCACATGAGCCTGTTCCTCAGCGACCTTGGGAATCTCTCAGGCGAGAGGAGGCAATGACCGGTAACGCGACGCTGGCCGTCACAACAGTAGATGGCGCGTCCGCAGAGATATAGCCCTATTACCTCATCCGGCGGCCCCGGCAGGAGCTTCCCGACGCTGCTTCGGCTGGAAGATCTGGTCCATGACTTCAGCCCCGGTGGTGATCACCGGGCGCTGTTCGCGGCGGTAGACAACCTCGGTGGTACGCGAGCTGGCATGTCCGGCCAGGCGGGCGATCTCCTCGACCGGGACGCCCTGGTAGCTCATCATGCTCACGAACGAGGTCCGCAGCTCCTTCGGCACCCAGCGGGCCCCGAGCCCGGCGGCCGCGGTGACCTTGCGGAAGTCACGGCGCAGGTTGTGCGACTCGTACGGCTCGCCCACCGTGGTTGTGAACACCAGGCCGTGCTCCTGCCACAGCTCCCCCGCCCTCGACCGCTCCTCGGCCTGGCGGCGCAGCTGTGCCTGCAGCGCTTCGACGGCGATCTGCGGGATCCTTAGCGTCCGTCGGGACCGGTTCGTCTTGGTGTCGCCGTGGTCGCGGACCGACCGCCA
>Ga0070699_100005473_pt1 | contig 11133 bp, 23 predicted proteins | sample KBSK1503metaG_FD_65473 | JGI IMG/M metagenome (GOLD analysis project Ga0070699, IMG submission 65473) | Corn, switchgrass and miscanthus rhizosphere microbial communities from Kellogg Biological Station, Michigan, USA - KBS K1-50-3 metaG | ecosystem: Host-associated > Plants > Roots >...
GATCTGTACGGCGGCGTCCAGTCCGGGGTGCGGCCCGTTCGGGGCGATGATCTCCTCAAGGAGCGTGTTCGGCACGTCCACCTGGACGGTGAGCGGGCCCGCGACGCTGCCGGGCGGCGTGTAGCCGACCGTGAACGTCACCTGATTCGCCAGGAGGCCGTTGTCGTCCACCGACTGCGAGCCGGTCGCGGCGATCGCCGCCGTGTGGTCGAGCAGCCACTCGATCCCGAAGGCGTACTGGTTGAGCTGGTCGGCCCCGGCAGCCGTGCCCCAGTTCTCGGCCGGGACGATGCTCTGCGCGATGACGTTATGGGTCGGGGTCTTGACGTAGGCGGCCACGGCGTCGATCGAGAGGGTCGGGGCCAGCACGTGCACCGTGCTATTGGATGCGACGACTTGGTAGGCCATGGCTAGAGCCTCACCCTACGCGCCCGTGCGAGCGACTGCAACGCGGCCCGCCGCGACTTCGCGGACGACGCGAGGGCGTGGCGCATGTTGGGGCCAAGGCTGCCCTGTAGCGACCGCCAACCATGCAAAAGCCGGGCGTCGTGAACGCCGGGGACGGCGCCGCCACGACCGGGCGCGTTAGCCGTCTCGTTGAAGTAGGTCTGCGAGAACGCCTGCGATCCCCACGCCGAGAGATCCTGGGCGACGGTGCCCGTGTTGCCGACCGTGTACGGGTTGCCGCTCTTGAGCGCGGCCAGGAGCGCCTTCGCGTAGTTCGCGTGGGTCTGGACGTAGAAGGCGTGGGCGGCGTTGCCGTGGGTCGTGTAGTGCTGCGCCTTCGCGTTGATCGCGGGCAGGCTGGCACAGTCCGTGCTTCCCGAGACCAGGGCGCTGAGGTCTACCGGGTTATTCCCGCAGTTCGTCTCGGCGTGGCTGTGCCAGTCGTCCAGGAACCTCCGATTCTGCGCAGTGTCTGGAACCTGCGCGGCGGTGAGAAACTCCGCCTCCCACCCGGCCCACACCCCCACGCTATGGCCCCTTCGACTCGTCTAGCGCCGCCGCCGGGATCACCGTTTTTGTGTGCTTGGCTGCGTTGTGGCTGATGTAGGCGACGAGGACGAGCGCGTTATTGACGAAGGCGAGCACGGCGGCTGCCTCGTCCTGCGTCAGCTTGACCCCGAACGCGAGCAGCAAGGCGAGGCAGGAGTTGACGGCGGCGTAGGCGAGAGCGACCGAGACGCCGTTGATGTTGCCGAGCTGCTGACCCACGTTCGGCACTAGAACTCCGGCCCCGGCACGAGGAACCACGCGCCCAGCGCGAACGTGTCGCTCGCGCCTAGGCCGATCACCCGCCCGAAGAGAGACACGCCCGACACGACGACGCCTGCCACGTCCGCCCCGCTGGTCGCGTCTATCGCCGCCCAGACGACCACGTACCCGTCAGGCAGGTCAAGGTCGGGCGGCATCGGGGCTTCGAGTGGTTGGGCCATGACTGCGACGACGCTCCTATCCGGGCCAGCCGTTTTGTCCGGCGATCTCCGGCCAGCCGTAAGCGAGAACGTAGCCGGTAGCCGTCTTGTCGGAGCCGCTCGCCTGGAAAAGGTTGAAGGTCAGAGCGGCCGGGGCGGACGGGTTGCCTGCGAGTACCGCGCCTATGTGCTGTACGTCGCCGTCCGGCGATACCGCCTCGCGCGCGCGCCACGTGAACAGGTCTTGCGGGGGGAACCCGACCGGCTGCGCGATCTCGATGTAGCGGTCGTAGTTGCCCGCCTGCCATTGGACGAGGAAGTCCACGTAGACGCGGAAGTTGCGAACAACCGTGATCGTGAACGTGGCGAGCGAGAAGCCGAGCGGCCCGTTCGGATCGGCTTGCCCCTGCTGCTGTTGAAACACGTACTCGGTGACCGCGCCGGTATGGATCGTCTGGCCGCCCGTGCGCCAAAACATGCCGACGCGCGATTCGAGCAGGGGCGCAGCAGCCTGAGGTTTTACGCCGGGAAACCAGGACACGTCCGCCGACGCTCCGGCGACGACTGGTGATTCTGTGGGGTAGATGCCGACGGTCTCGCCGCCGTCCGAAATGATCTTGAGCGCCGGCACGAAGTCGCCCGCCGCCCCCGTGCCGTCGTAGGACGCAAACACCGCCTTCGGCTGGATCTGCCCGTTGCCGGGGATCCTGAACGACGCGGGGGCAGACGCGGCGCCGGTGACGAGAACCTGTTGGTCGTCAGTCGCCACCGCGTCTGCCTCCTAGTTCGATCACCTACCCGGCGAACGGCTGAGTCAGCTCGGCCAGGAACGTGTCTACGACGCACGCTCCCACGTCCGTCCCGCAACCCACCAGCGTCGTGGAGCCGGCGTTGTTGGAGTTGAGGATCGGGATGAGCGGAGCGTTGCCGTAGGCCACTGCGAGGTCGTAGTAGAGCATCGCGTCGTGCGCGGGGTCTCCGAGCACCGGCCCGCCGACCTTGAGGTTGCCTGTGTCCACACCCGAGACCGTCAGCGAGGCGAAGGCCAGGTTGGACGAGAACCCGAGCAGGGCGTAGTCGGTGTTCGCGTGCAGCCGGTTGTCGGCGGCGTTGAGCGCCACCGCCGTTCCCGCTACACCGTCGCCGGGGGTCAGGTTCGTGTTGATCCCGACGAGGTTCTTGGTGTTTTGGCGCACGTACTGCGGCGTGGCGAGCCGTGCGTGGATGCCCGGAATGTCCGGGTAGTAGACGGTGATCGTGACGATTACGTCGTCGGACATCGTCCCGTTGCACTGCACAGAGAGAATGTCGGAGGGGAAGATCGGCTGATCTACCCCGATCGGCGAGATGCAGTAGGCCCGGTTGATCGGAGCGGACGACGCCCCCGACGACACCGAGGCGCGGATCCCGTACACCTGGTCGTGGAACCGTGACGCCGTGATTGAGATTTCGCAGGCGTGGAGGTTGTCCGTCGCCCAGATCTCGGCCAGGTAGGCGGCCGACCCTTGCGGCACGTTGAAAAACGTGGCCGAGTCGGTGCCGATCGGGGACAGCGCCTCGAACGCGCCACCCGAGATCGCCACCTTAGAGAAGGTCAGTGTCTGTAGACCCTGAGGCATCTAACCCGCCCCCTTAGCCTGCAGCCGAGAGCTGGCCCTTGAGCGCATGGAGCGAGTCCATGAGCGTGGTGGCACGGATCTTGTTCTGCTCGAACGTGCCGCGCGGAGGCAGCGACGGAACGATGTTTTGCAGGGCGCCCATGACCCTGCCGATCGCCTGCGTGTACTCGCCCGCCCCGGCCGTGAAGCCGGTCGAATAGTTGCCTACCTTGGCAACCGACGCGGACTTCCAGCCGCTGGTGCCGGCCGCCTGGACGCCGCGCTGCCAGAGTCCCTGAGACTGCGCGTTCGCGAGCCCGCTGACCCAGTTGTTGTAGGCGTTGACGGTAGTGCCGGCCCAGTCGCCGTTGTAGCCGTTGATTCCGGCCTGATAGTTCGCCGCGGCGGCGCCTGCTGACGCTTGCCACGCCGCTGCCGCCTGTGCTGCTGTCTTCACGCTCTCACCTTCTCCCTGTCGTTAGGGGTACTGCCCGAGCGTATGGCGGTCACAGCGGCGCGGCTAGATTCGCCCACGTCTCCGGTGGTGGGGTTATGCTTTTGGGCGTGCCAGTTTCGTCCACTGTCCTTCGATAACTTGCCGACGAGCAAGCACTACGCGCGGTGCCGCAACTGTGGCGCGCACCGTGACGCAGGCGCCTCCCTGTCTAAGCGGGGCTTTTGCCAGGTCTGCGGCCCGAAGTTGCAGAACGAGCGCGTCGATGATCTGCACTACCACCGAGGCCCGCACTTCAAGAAGTGGCGGCGCGCGATGGCCGCGAGCGTCGGCGGCGTGCTCGTAGACGACATCCTCGACGCGGAGTAGGATCGCGCCATGCCCATCCAACTCGAAGGGAACGTGATCGAGCACCTGGACTTCGCCGCCGCCTCGATCACCACGGAAGCCTCGATCACCGCCACGTCGAGCGCGACCGGAAACACCTGCATCACTACCGGCGTGTTCGGGATCCAGAATCCCGGCGACTACTACGTCCAAGTCTTTACGCCGTACCTGACGAAAGGGACGACGAACCTCGACGTGGAGCTGTTCGACGGAGCCTCGGCCGCCGCCGGCACGTTCCTGCAAACACTGAGCGGCCACATGACGGTGAGCGCAACGCTCGGAATCGGCATGACGTTCCTCGCCCGCGTCACGCTTGCGGCGGGAGCCCACACCATGACCGTGACCGCCTTCGTAGACGCCGGTACGGGCAAGTTCGGAGCGGGTACGGGCGCGACAGGCCAGCCGCCCCCGGCGCGCATCCGGGTGTTCTCTACGTGACGGTTCACGACGAGCACCCCGGCCCGCTCAACTTCAACACCGGCAAGCTCGCAAACGCGATCGTGGTTCCGGGCCGGATCGTCGTCTACGGCGTCATGATCTACAGCTCCAAGGCGTCCGCGCAGTGGATCCAATTCTTTGATGCGAACGCCGTCCCCGGCGACGGGGCTACGCCGCTGTTCGCCTGGAACCTTGCAGCCAATGCGGGCGTCGGGATCGGCTGGCAGCCGAACGGGCGTCAGTTCCAGACCGGCCTGGTGGTCTGTAACAGCTCGACCGAGACGACCAAGACGCTAGCCAGCGCGGACACGTTCTTTGATTGCCAGTTTGACGTGTACGCGGAGCAGAACGCTCCCGGCACGGGGGCGTAGGCGTGGCGATCATCACTGCAGTAGGGGCGTCCCCGTTCAACGGCGGCACGATCACGAACCGGCTAACGCTGCACCCAGCGGCCGGGGTGGAAGCGCTTACGATTAGCGGTCAGTCGGCGGACGGAACCCTGCTGATAGACGCGACCGCCACGCACACGACTTTCACGGTGGACAGTGACGGCACCATTCTTTACGGCTCCGACGATACGCCAGTTTTCACCATTCAGGCCACGGGCGGAACGAACGCCCACCTAAACGTTACGGATAGTGCGGCGAACGTCGGAGGCTCGTGGACTTCCAACCAGGGGATCATCCACCAAGGGGATAGCGCCTACATTCGCACGGTGAGCACCAGCGGTGCGATCACGGCTGGCCTGTTTAGCGATGCCGCCGCGCATGGCTGGCTGCGGAGTAACCCGCCAGCGCCTGCCACGGCAAACCTTGGAAGTGGTGTAGGTGGACAGCTGAGCGTCACGCAGGACGTACACAGCTACACGCCCGTGACTTTCAACCCTACGGCTGGCGCAGCGGCCACCTGCCTTGTCCAGATTGGCTACCCGCCGACCCCGACCTACGTCACGCTGTGGACGGAGACTGAGCCCGCCGGGATCGCGCTTGACGGCACGATCCACGGCCTCAACGTCTACGTCCCGGTGGGCTGGTACCTCAAGCTGACCGCTACGAACGCGACCATCGGCACCACCACCTACTACTAAGCCGTGGCCGCCTGGGACTCACTGGTGAACGCTTACGCCCACTGGAAGGGCTGGCGCTGGAAGGTGTATGGACGCCTGCCCCCGTGGGTCTTGAAGCGCCGCCGGATCGTGAAAGTTGCCGAGTGGGCTGCGGCCCAGCTGGGAGCTGCTAAGAGCTACCTGTACGGCGGCGTCCCCGGCATCGGCACGGGCACCCATACCGACTGCTCCGGGTTCGTCCTAGCCGTCTACCGCCGCGCCGGCATCGACCTGCCCCGCACGTCACAGGAGCAGTTCGCCGCCGCGAAGCGTCACCCTGACCGGGCGGGACTCAAGCCGGGTGACCTCCTGTTCTTCAACTACGAAGGGCCGCACTCGCACGTCGGCATCTACATTGGCGGCGACAGGATGATCGCCGATCAACACACCGGCTCCGGCATCGTCCGGGCAGCCGTCGATTGGGCGCACTTCGACGGGGCGGGCTCCTACCTGTGACCGCGCTTGAGGCGGGGATCCCACCGAAACTTGACCTGCCGGACGGCTACAAAATCACGTGGGCGGCGCTAGACCCGGCGAGCGGGGCGGACGTGGGAGGCGTCGTCGTGTCGGGCGTGTCGATCTTCGGGAGGACGCTCGGGGTGGGCGGTGGCGTGCTTGCACCTCCTCCTCCACCCCCCTCCCCTACCGGCCCACCACCGCCACCCGTTCCACCGCCTACAATCGGTGGCGTGGATCCTGACCCGTTCCGCTGGGACGCTACGATTGCGCAGCTTGACCCGAACAGCGCGGCGCTCGCCCAGGCGTTTGTCGGCTACGCCCTCTCATCCGGCGCGTTCGTGCATCCGAACGTCGCCTACGCGGTGGTGCCGAAAGACGGCGCGGGCACCTACCCAGTATCGACCGCCGGGAAGCCGGGCCTACTCGACGCGACAATCCACGTGCCGAACGGCACCCTCGCGGGCACGTCAACCGACCACCACCTGACGATCGTGGATTGGCACACGGGACGGCAACACGATCTGTGGGAGGCTGTTGTTACGGCGGGCAAGCTGACCGGCTGGCGTGGTGGCTGCTCGATCCCGATCGGCGCGATCCAACAGCCGCGCGGCCCGAATAGCAGCTCGAACGCGGCCCTCCTCAACGGCATGGGCGGCGTCCTCCGGCCGGAGCAGGTCTCAGCGCACGATTTGGCGCACCCGCTCGTCTTCGCCTGCCCCAAGCCGGGCACGGGGATCACGCAGCGCTACCCGTCGAACGCGCTCAAAGGCTGGACGGACACGGCCGGCGGCGGCCCCTACCCAACCCACCTGGCGCAGGCAGCCTGGCTGCGGTTCCCGCCCGGCCTCGCCTTCCCGGCGATGGACTCGCTCAGCCTCTACCTGTGCAAGCGAATCCAGGCGCGCGGCATGTTCCTGTCCGACCGGAACACGAACGACCTCAACTTCAAGTCGGCCGACCTCGGCGGCGGCGGCCGCAGCCTGGCCGCGTGGCGGGCGGCGGGCGTGAACCTGTCCAGCTTGCCGAACTTCTCGCTTCGGTTGTCCGCCGCGATCCCGTGGGGCAAGCTGCAACTGCTCGTGCCGCCGCACGCCTAGCCGATCGTCTAGCTAGACGAATGTCCAGTAGCGCTGCGGGTTTGCGGCTGAGACAATGCCCGCATGGAATACGAGGTAGCAGTAGGTGTGACGGTTACCGTCTATATGACGGTCTACGCCGAAGACGAGGAAGACGCTAAGGATCAGGCTGCTGAGCAGTGGTCGTACAGCGACCTCCAGAACGGCGAAGTAACCGACGTTCAAGTCCTCCAGGCGGACGGGAAGACGTACGCGTGAGCGACTTCGACTCTCTCCGCGAGGACATCACCGGACTCGGGCGTTCGCTCAAGAGCTACAACGATACGGCCGTGCATCACCTGCTTGAGCAGTCGCGGCAGATCGACCGGCTGTGGGACGACAACGCCGAGTTGCGCGACGAGCTGCACGCCCTCGCTAACCGCGTCGAGTCTCTGACGCGTGCACTCCCAAGGGAGGCAGCGTGACCGCGCGCCGCCAGCATCCGACCGTCAGTGACGTAGCCCTAGCCCTCGCCACCCGCCGCAGCGACCCCGTATCCAAGGTGGAGCTGAACCTGAACGCGAAAGGGGACGTGCAAATCTCGGTGGACGTGACAGACCCCGACCCGAAGGTGGCTGCGGATCAGGCATCCAAGCTGTTCGACGTGCTGAGGGCGAAGTATCCGAGACAGAACGGGGAGGGGAAGTGAAGTGCGCATTCGACCTCGCCAGCACTGATCCTGAGCGCGACGAGCACGACAGGAGGGCCACGGGAGGCCGTGTAAGCGATCCTGAGGGCGCGGAAGCATGAACCAGGGCTGCTGCGCCCACTGGTGGGAGCGTGTGCGGCCTGTGGTGGTCGTGGTGAACGACCCGCTCGCAGGGGAGAAGGGCGGCGAGACGTACAACGCCGAGTGCGCGAGCTGCGGTCAGCGGGCGTGGCTTCACTGGCCCGAGCCGGTCTACAAGCAGTGACCGCGTGGAAGGATCACGAGCGGCGCATCGCGCGCGCGCTCGGAGGCGAGCGCAGCGGCCCACTTGGGCGGCACGGCTCAGACGCAACCGGCGTCCCGTTCGCCGTTGAGTGCAAGCGCACGACCCGCTACGCTCTACGCCGCTCGTGGATCGAGCAGGCGCGGCGGCAGAGCAGGCAGGAAGGGCGCCCGTGGCTGCTCGTGATCGCGGAGCACCGTGACCGCTCACCGATCGCCGTGCTCGACTTCAACGCGCTCGTGTCGCTCCTTGGCGGGGGTGGGCGGTGAGTAGTTCGGCCGGCGGATCGGATCGTGGCGAGAGTGCTGCCGCGAAGCCGTCTCCGGGGTTCTGGCCGGGTGACGTTCCGGGCGGTGTGCCCGGTGTCACCGACCACGAGGAAGTTGGGTCGATTGGCGCTGGTACTCCACACGCCCGGATGCAGTGGTTCTGGGATCGTATGGAGCAGCACGAGAAGCTGATCGAGGAGCTGACCGGATGGAGTCCGATCAGCAGCAAGTACCGCTTCGAGGCTGCGATAGCTGACGCCTTCGACAAGCTCGCGGAGGCCCACCGTGGCGAGTAACGATCAGCCTGCCGCGCAGGATCGCAAGCCACCACACCGCGAGCAACCTCCCCAAGAGGTCGGAAGCGACACGACACTGCGGATCGGGATAAGTGGTCCTCGGTGGCGCTGGAACGGACTCTGGCGGCGCGGAGCCGGAACGCCGGACGACCCGAGCAACGGCCGCCTGATCTTCCGGCTGACCGGCATCGGTGCTGTCCTCTACGCGAGGAAGTTCGACAACCGCGCGGCGATGTGGCGAGCGCTCTACTGGATGCTCGTCCGCCGCTACAAGACCGAGCTTTGCCAGCACTGCGGGCGGCCGGTCGGCCTCGTCTATCACGCCCCTGACGCGATATGGGAAGCCATCACAGGGCGAGCGCGTCACCCAGACGGCCAGGCGGCCGCGGGGATTCTGTGTCCGCGCTGCCTCAGCCGCCTAGCGAAGGCGAAGGGGTTGCCGTTTCTGCGGTGGACGTGTTCCACGACCGACGAGGTGCTGTATGGCTAAGCGTCAGGATCGGTCTGCCGCGTACACCTGCTCGGGGTCGAGCTACCACTTGCCAGCGTGCGGCGGGACGTGCGGAGGGATTGACGATCAGCCTGCCGCAATCGTCTATGGATCGGACGCCGAGACGGTCGTAATCGAGGACGGCGAGCAGGTCTACCCGTGTCGCTGTGGCGAGACGCACCGGGGCGACTACGCGGCCTACACCTATCACCATCACAACTGCTACCACCGCGAGCCGCTGGTAGACATCGGCGTGCCCGATCTTCCCGTGCGCTCCTACCTCATGTGCCCGTCGTGCGGTGAGGTTTTCCACGTCTCGGACGGCAAAGGAGGACTAGCCTGTGACGCCTGAGCCTTCTGCCGCGCAGGATCGGTTCCGTGACCCGCTGGGCTGGCTGCTCGACGCGCTCCCGTGGCCGTTGCGCCGTGTCTACCTCGCCGCGCGGGCGCGCGAGTGGCCTTGGAACGTGCCGGACGACTGCCGGATCATCGGCTTCCGGCGTCCGCCCCAGCACGTCTTCGACTACTTCCGGAGGCTTCATGGACTCGACTGATCGGTCTGCCGCTACTACGGACCTACAACTCGGGGAGGCGGTCTGGATCGCGCGTGACCGGAGCGGGATGACGCAGGCCAAGCTTGCGAGCAGGCTACACGTCAGTCGGTCGCAGGTTGCCAACATCGAGGGCGGTCGCTTCGCGCCGAGCATCCAGACGTTAGAGGAGATCGCCCGCGCGCTCAACGTGACCTTCAGCACGGACGGTTGGACTTGGAGAGTGGGCGATGCCTGAACCTTCTACCGCCCCTACCGCGCCACGGAGGCTCACATGACCATTTCCAAGAAGGAGGCCGCTGAGAGGTTGGCCATTATCGCGGCCGAAATCCGGCTCGTGCTGGATGAGGACGACGCTGATTGCCCATCGTGGGCTGACGACCTGGTAACCGTGGCCGACGCTCTCAACCCGGACGGGTTCGTGGATGAGGGTGGCATCGGTATCGATACACGATACAAGGCTGACGCTGAGGCGCTCGCTCTCCAACGCGACGATCTGCGGGCGCGGCTGCACCGCATCTACGCCGCTGCGACCACTGACGCCGATCTCGCGGAGCTGGCGGTACGCGACTTTCTGATCCGCGAGTCGGAAGTTGCTGCGCTCCCTGACGTGATCGTGGGGCTGACGCCGAAATGACCAAGCCGTTCGATTCCGTCATAGAGCGTTCCGCCGCTTACCTTCGTCCACAGACTCATCCCCAACCTGTGGACACCACGCCCCGCAGACTCGGAGGCCAGTGCGTCTACTGCGGCCGGCCGACACAAGGAAAGCGCACCTGCGGCTACTGCACGCATCTGCCGTGGCTCGATCCTCACTTCACACCGGCCGATCAGTGGGCAGACGCACGGTGGCATACACGATCGTAAGCCTAGAGCGGGCGCGGGCGCACCTCCGGGCATGGGTAGCTAGCCACCGCGGCGATGACCGGCCCGGCATGGAGCGCTACGTGGTTGAGGTCGAGGCAGTCCTAGACCGCTTGGATGAGTTGGAGCGGCGCTTCAAGGATCCGTCGCGCCCCGACACGCGATGACTCTCGGCGTTCTCGCCTTCCTCAGCTTGCTAGACAGCGAATGACTGCGACCCTTCTGCCTATCCCCGACGACCCCCGCTTCCCCGCGCTCATCGCGGCCTGGACTTCGTCGCCGTTATCCCCTCTCTACGCGAACGCGCAGTTCCCGCGCTCGATCTGGCTCCGCTCCTTCGAGCTGCTGCTCCGCGAGTTCTACCCCTCCGCGAACAGCGACTCGCTGACCCTGACCGCGAGACACGCCGCGCCCTTCCCTCTTTGCGCTCGGCCCTGACGTTCCGTGAGCACTCTCCCGCCCCGCAGCATCCTTGACGTGGCTGACCGCGTGTTGGAGCAGGTGCGCGAGGACGTGATGGATACGGCTCTTGACTACTACGCGACCGGCCATGAGAACGTGCATGTGCGGCGGTGGTTGTCTCGGCTGCGCGGGTACGAGGTAACGCTCCGGTTTGACGCCGACGTGTGTTCGACGGCCGCAAGATCAGGTGCCCGCGCTGCGAGGGGCAACGGTACGACGTTGGGTCGTGCCAGCTCTGCGGCAACACGCCGCACCGTAGCCACGTCGGGCAACGTAGCCATGCGCGGCAACAGTGGCG
>Ga0070699_100005474_pt1 | contig 11131 bp, 9 predicted proteins | sample KBSK1503metaG_FD_65473 | JGI IMG/M metagenome (GOLD analysis project Ga0070699, IMG submission 65473) | Corn, switchgrass and miscanthus rhizosphere microbial communities from Kellogg Biological Station, Michigan, USA - KBS K1-50-3 metaG | ecosystem: Host-associated > Plants > Roots >...
GAACGTAAAAAAGCTGAAAGCGTCGGCCGCTTCTGTCACAGTGATTGGTACGGCCTGGTCTTTTAACATGCCGAGCTTTTTGAGGCGAAGTCCCACTTCTGTCGATTCCGGCAACCAGACTCCGAGGTCCAGCATGGAGGCGCCGTGTTTTTCAATTACTTCACGCGGAGAACCCTGGGCGAGCACGCGTCCCTTATCCAGCAAAATCACATCATCTGCCTGTGCCAGAAACTCATCCAGATCCTTGGTGACCAGCACAATGGTTTTGCCCTCATCGCGCAAGCGTAGAATCAATTCATGCACGGCGTGAGTGGTGGCAGGGTCCAGATTTGCCGTTGGTTCATCCAACACGATCAAAGGTGTCTCCATCGCCAGAACCGATGCGAGACCGAGTTTCTGGATTTGCCCGCCGGATAGTGCCCACACCAAATTCTTGCGAAGATTGTTCATGCCCACATAGTCAAGCGCAGCCATGACGCTGGAAGAAATTTCCTGCGGTGGACGTTGCAAGTTCTCCGGGCCAAAAGCCACTTCATCTTCCACCTGCAGAGTCGCAAACATCCATTCAGGATCCTGAAAGAGCATTCCCACCGACTCTGCCAAATCCTGCACTTTGGACTCATTGACCGCATTATTATCCACCATCACACGGCCTTCCAGCGTGCCGCCAAGCAATTGTGGGATGATGCCATTCAGCATCATACAAAGTGTGGATTTTCCTGAACCGGAAGGACCTACCAGCAACGTAAAAGAACCGCGCTTGATCTTTACATTCACGTCTGTAAGAGCGGCTCGGGTTTTACCATAATGCCAGTATGTGACGCGGTCTAATTGCGCGACGAACGGGCTTGATGCGGGAGTGGGAGAGACCATGAATAAGAAAACTACCACAAAGTCGCAGTGATTATTGTTACAGCATCATGCGACTCTGCGGTTTTTGCCTTCCAAATAGCTATGCAGGTGTTTTACGTGTAGCGCGGACCAGGCCCGTGCGTTCGACCATTTTGCCGAGCCACCAGCCAAGGAGGCCAGAGAAGATGGCACCGGAGATCAAGTTGATGGGAGTAGCCTGCCAGTACTGACCGACAATGGCGGCAGAACTATCCCAACCAAAGAGCCAGGCAGTCCAGACGGTTCCAAATTGGGAAGCCCCGGCGCCTGCCAGAGCAAACGCCCACCAGCCGAAGTTGGCGTAATTGACGAAAGCCATGACGACTTCAGCGCCAATACCCTGGGTGAGGCCCCAACCCATGGTTGCAAACCCGGAGGGATTTCCGAGCAGGGCTTCCATGGCTGTTTCGACGAGACCTACGATCAACATGCTACCAGGCTTGCGAATCAGGAAATACGCCAGCAAATAAGCCCACATGAAAGCACCCTGTAATGCCGCGCCGGCTAATGGCCCACCAGCAGAGTTAGCAGCGGCCCAAACGATGCCCGTGCCAGTGTTAATGACACCAGCGATTGCACCAATCACAGCCAAAATAATCAGGTCGGACGTGGAATAATTGAAATTCCAGCCGCCTTGTGTCATTTCGGCATTGCCGAGCTTAAGAAATTTGGCCAAAAGGCCAAGCACGACGAGGATGACGACATTTGCAAGAATCATTGTTGTGAGAGTCATGGGAACGTTCCTCCTATAAGGGTTGGATTTGTTTCATCAGAGCGGATGCTCGATTTCACTAGAGTTTTAAACCCATTTCCTTCAATTCAGTTCTGACTTCTTCATACATCTTTTGCCAGAAATCCAGCGGCTGAATTTTTACAGCATCATAAACCTGATCGAAGGGCAGACCGGGGTTACCATCAGCCGTGAAGACATGTTCATATTTGGGAAGTAATTTAAGTACAAAATCATTCGCCTCCTTCAATGGCATTTTCATGCGATGGGTAGCAAGCGCGACTTCTGCCATAAGTCGTGCTTCGAGCCCAGAACAATTAGGCAGATTCCCATCGGCTGACCCACAACCTTCCAAATGGCCTCCGCTTACCGCGTTGACAATAGCATTGGCTGCTGTTTCATAAAGCAGTTCCTTCGTCCCTGCGCCAGATTTTGGATAGATATCTGAAACAATGATGGTTGGCGCATGCCGGGCAAATGCTTGCGCCGTGGCATTGATCACCCATAACACGTCGCGCGTGGATGTGGCAATATGCCGTACATGAATGGGATGCAGGATGTGGTAATCAGCCAGGCAGGTGAGATTGGCAATCAAATAAGAAGCCACATTGACTACCGCCGAACCAGCTGGCCCACCGCCAAGTCCACCAACGATCACACAGGGCAGAGAAGCGTTAATCATGCCATACTCTAGTGAATTCACTGCGCGCGCGATGTTGCGATGATCCATTTTTATTTCGTTAAGCATCGGCACGAGATGTGAATCACAGGGACGCAAATAATCAGGATGAGCTGCGGCGAGATCACCTAACTCGGATACGCTGGATTGCGCCGCCAGCATGCCCATACCTGCCCGGCCAACGCGTTTCAATCCCTGACGCATATACTGCAATTCGCGACGTGTGGAAACGATTTCAATAGGATTCCCTGTACGCACTTCGCGTCCGTCTACTTCGACGAGCGTGCCGCAGGTTGCAAGGTCAATTAACGGTTCCTGCATGTACGACATGACATTGGCCAAAAACATGCGCTCGGGAACAGGTGTCCCCGGCGAACCGCCAAAAGTTAATGGCGCTCGTTCATCATTAAGGCGACGCGCATACAAGGTGCGGGCGTCCTTGCCCTCGCCCATAACCACTTCCTGCGGCATATTGCGAAGCCCATTATCAATTTCATCCTGTGAGATTTCAATGACGCGTTCGGTTGAACGGCTATATGCGCCTAATTCCACTGCAAGTGCGTATCCCGCATTCCAAATCGCTTCGGAGAGGGATGCGTCATCAGTGACAAGATCGTTGGAGTTCCATTCGATTTTGTGTTTTTTGACCAGCCGTTTGGTGGTCATGGCGATCTTTTCCAGATCCCAGTTTTCCTCCGAAATGTAGGGTCCTGTATGGGCGCGATCAAGAATATCAAGATAATTCAGCATTGAATTCTCCAGTGCATAAACAAATCACATTCCAATTTTTTCGCGGGCCAATTTGACCGCGTCGGCCGCGTTCCGGGCTGTACCATCGGCACCAATATGTTTGGCCCAGGTCTCTGTCACCGACGCGCCGCCTACCAGGACGATATATTTCTGACGAATGCCACGCGCATCCAGCAATTGGATAAGGTCTTTCATAAAAGGCATTGATGTGGTCAACAGGGCCGAAAGACAAATGATTTTGGCTTCGATTTCCTCGGCTTTATCAATGATGGATTTAATCGGCACATCCACGCCGAGGTCGGTCACTTCAAAACCAGCAGCAGTGAGCATGGATGAAACAATATTCTTGCCAATGTCATGAATATCGGTATGCACAGTGGCTGATACAACCTTGCCTTTTACCTTGCTGTCACTACCCGAATATTTTTCAAGTAAGATCGGCTTGACGACTTCCATGGCCCCTTTGAGGGCGCGGCCTGTGAGCATGAGTTCAGGCAGAAAATATTCACCGCGTTCGAAGCGTTTTCCCACCTCATCGGCTCCATCCATTAAACCTTTATTCAAAATTTCCAGGGGGTCAACATTTGCTTCCAGGGCTGTTCGTGTGGCTTCAATGGCGTCTTCGGTCTCGCCGTCAATGACGGCAACGGAAATGGCCTGCAAATGTGCGTTTTCAGACATGCATTCTCCTGCTGGTGTAGTCGTGCAGAGATTGTATGCCAGATAAATTAGCAGGTCAATAACAATTCTGTAAGTAATGGCAGGCCAGGCAGATTCCTTGAAAGAGGGCCTGCTTAAGTATTCTTTTTGCTAAAGCGCTTGAGAATGTAGATGCCCAATGCCAGAACCACAGCACCTAACAAAAAACCACTGAAGTTGGCGATAAAATCGCTGATGAGTTCCCATTGACTGCCAAATGCATAGCCCAACCCGCCATATACGGCAAACCAGGTCAATTCACCCAGGACGTCAAAAGCAAAGAATTTCCGAAACCGATAGCTGCTGCTCCCGGCAATCAGGGTGATGGGCAGAGCGACCGCAGTTAACAGCCAGCGCGTCAGGTAGATTGCCGTGCCGCCACGCCGGTCAAAAAGTCCACGCGCGTTTTTCCATGCAGCAGTCTGCCCAAAGTGTGTCTCCACCCAGCCGCTGGCGAAGTGACCGATTGCATAAAGAGCCGAGTCACCGGCAATCGTTCCCAGGTAGCCCAATATTGGAGTTGAAAGCCCATCCAGTAAATTCTGGCGGATAAATGCCCCGGACGCAATAACTAATAATGTGCCCGGGAGAGGGACACCCAACCCGGCGAGGAACAGTAACCCAGCCACCATGGGCGCACCGTAGTCAGCAATCCAGCCGAGAGCAAGCGATACGACATCAATATTCATGGAATCACCAATGGCACGCCTTGCTCAGCTACAATTTTTTGAATAGCTTCCACCAACGCATCTTCCCCGCCCGGATAATTGACTTCATCGCTCAAGAAGCCAAGCGGTTTATAGGCATTTCCTTCGGGCGAAATACCTACTTCTTGCAAAATAGTCTCGGCTGGAACGCCAATGCTATTGGCGATATACGCAACCGTCATCCAGCCTTCCACATTTTGTTCGATCAGGCCGGTTGCAACCGGGTTGGCCCGATAAGCCAAAATTGCACCCTGAACTGTCTTCATGAGCGCAGGCTGACCGCCCACCTGACCCAACCCCATCTGTTGATTTAATCGTTCCAGAGCGAGCATGCTATTTTCTTTTTTCGGCTGTATCCTGGTGGCATCAAAAAGATATTCTTGTGGCACGGCATAGGCAACTGAAATATAGCGGATGGTCATCCACGGGCGGAGTAATTCGGGGGAAGGATTCCCGGCTGCAAAATCGTGCTCAACGGCATAATTTACTTCCTTATAAAAATCGGACATGCCCTGAACTTTAAAGGCCATAATGACCACTCCCAAAATGATCAGGACAATGGCAAGGATTTGAACTTTGGAAATGGATTTGAGCCTTTCAAAAAAATTGCTCATGGAGCATGTTCCTTTTACGGGAATGTTGTTATTTTAAACTGTTTACCTGTGGATTATCGGCCATTGCGTTGCCGGATAGCCAGCCTGTCGTCCACGATGATTGAAAGTTGAATCCGCCGGTCAGACCATCAATATCCAGCACTTCACCTGCAAAAAACAAGTCTTCGACCACGCGGCTTTGCATTGTTTTGAAATCCACTTCTTTCAAGCTGACGCCACCGCAAGTGACAAACTCTTCTTTGAATTGTCCCTTGCCTTGAATCATGAACTCGCCTGCAGTTAATTCTTCAGAGAGTTTTCGCATTTCGACTTTTGATATATCTGCCCAGTTTTTGTCGCCGATGAATTCGGTCAACTGTTTCCATAAGCGCAACGGGATTTGAGAAAAGGCAGGAGTGGATGCAACCTTTCTCTGGGCATTCTCCTTCCATTCTTTGTTGCGGGCTAGAACCTCCAGTGTGGTATCCAGCTTATAGTCGCCGAGCCAGTTTATCGTGAGGGGCGAGGCGTATTTTTTGTCGAATAGAATGCGCGCACCCCAAGCTGAACATCTCAAAACGGCCGGTCCACTTAATCCCCAATGAGTGATCAATAACGCGCCACGGGTCGTGATCGAATCCGTTTTCAGAGTCACATTCTCAACAGAAACGCCTGCCAGCCCTGAAATTCGATGGTCATGAATGTTGAACGTAAACAATGACGGCACAGGGTCGACCACCGAATGCCCAAGTGATTTGACGATATCCAGAGTCTTGCGATCACTGCCTGTGGCAATCAGCAACTTTTTTGTTTGGAGATGAAAAACCTGCGCGTCGTTCCTGACCTCCAGCTTGAATCCACCTCTTGGGCTTTTTTTTACTCCAAGCAGACTCGTCCTCACTTGCACCTGTACCCCGACCTTTTTCGCTGCCTCGCGCAGACAATCAGCAATTGTCTCTGATGAGTCTGTAATAGGGAACATCCGCCCATCTGCTTCGGTCTTCAACTTCGCGCCGTGCGACTCAAACCACTCCACAGTATGCTCTGGCTGAAAACGGGTGAACCCGCCATGTAGTTCCTTCGCCCCGCGTGGATAATAGGTAACTAATTTTGCAGGGTCAAAACAAGCATGAGTCACATTACAACGCCCGCCACCAGAGATCAACACCTTTCCAAGGGTCTGGCTTGCCTTTTCGATAATCAACACACGCAGAGTCGGATTCAACTCTGCACAATGAATTGCTGCGAAAAAACCAGCCGGCCCTCCGCCTGCAATGATGACATCCCAGTTTCTTTGATTCTCCAAATTTGGCATATTAATTTGTAACTGCGTTTTCTAAGATCGAGAATTTTTGATTATCACAATCAATTTCCGCCTCAAGGTCATATGGCAAGACAAACATGGGACTGGTATGACCAAAGTCCATGTTTGTGATGATCGGTAAGTTGGTTAATCCTTCTTCTTCACGTACAACTTGGAGAATAGCTTGATCATATTTTGTGAAATCTTCTGGTGATATATTTCCGCCCGGGCGACCAAAAAGAATCCCTGCAAGTTGACGCAGGATTCCCAAAGCCGCATATGCACGCAGCGTAGATTGGACAAATTCGGGCGGAGGAGCGTCCTCCGATGTTTCCAAAAAGAGAACAGCATTCTGCCATTGATCAGGAAAAATCTCGGTGCCACGCGCCCAATCAAAGACTTCGATGCAACCGCCAATAAGGTGACCGCGATGTACACCGGTCCCTTGCAGAAACTTCCAGCCAGTGCACGGATTCAGTTTTCGTCTGCGTCCCTGATTCGCTGGGTCACCCCAACCGAGTTGTTCCACCGTCCAGCCTTCGGAGTTTGGTTTTATCTCGCCTATACTGTCACTCGAAAATAGGGTTTGCCTCAAGGCCTGAACCATATACGGAAATATCCCGCCATTTTCCGCAAACTCTGCCATGATGCTTGGACCATAAAATGAAACCAAACCTGCTTTGTAGCATATCAGATGACTTATGGTTGTATCAGAATACCCCATGAAAACTTTAGGGTTATCTCGAATAATGTTGAAATCAATGTAGGGCAAAAGCCGAATGGAGTCATCGCCGCCGATGGTTGCAAAAATCCCTTTGATGGATGGGTCAGCGAATGCCTGCATCAGATCATCTGCGCGGGCTTTGGGGTTCTGGGCTAGCCAGTTTGCATCTCGCAAGGTGTTGGGCATTTCCACAACGAGTACCCCAAATTCATTCTGCAATTGCTCTTTGCCTGTTTGATAGCGATGTGGAAAGACCGATGGCCCACCCCATGAAAGAGACACCGTTGCGATTTTGTCACCAGGGTTTAGTTTGGGAGGTTTAAGCATGGAATCTCAGAACATCATCAGTTGGGATTGAGATTTTTCCAACGGATCGCTGGTGACCTGCTCTTCAAACGTCTCACGCGTCAATACCGGGACTTCCAGCAGGCTACGTAACAAGCGATATTTCACAAGCCGATATTTTTTCATATCGGCTGCGAGAGCAGGGTCACGCTGAGATTTATAGGCGATCAACCCAGCGCGCCCGCCTGGGATGACAATGATCGTTTGCTCAGGTGGTTGTGGGGTCTCCAACATGGCCCGCCCAATCAGTGCAGAGGCCAGCACATAAAACGCATATCGGATCTCACCATTTTCCTCCCATACCAGATTTTTCCCATCCACACGTGTGGTGAAATTTAAGCGCCTGCCTATTACCTCAATCAGGGCGTTAATTGTATTGAGTTCGTTGCGTCGGGCTGAGGCAACGTCTTCTGCACGCAGTTTCCAGGCTGCACTATTTTTCTCGGCATACGAGCCAAGGACGGCATAAATCATTGCTTTTGACGGCGTGAGTAAACCAGGGAAGCGCGGATACAAATCATTTTCGATCTCAAGATAAATGCTATCCGGATTCTTTTGCAGGAATGTAACAATCGCCATTTCTACACGGTCAGCTAGTGACTCGTAATAGCGGCTTAAATCATTGTTCCCGTTTATGCCCCATAAGCCTGTGTCTATATTTTCACCCGTCGAGTAATGAACAAAACGCGAGTCTTCTGCAAGAGAATTTTGGATTACAGTTTGTGTTGCACGCAATGTCTCATCAAACTCCTGGTCTTTCTGTTTGAGAGTATATGATTCAGCCAGTGAAATCAGCCCAGCTGTGTGTACATGCAAATAACTGGCTGGCTCTCCGCGTTCAGTCAAATGGCCATAAATCGCTGTGCCTACAACTTTGATGTCTGGCTTGCCAGTCTCGCGTTTCAGATTTTCCTTACGCACCCAATCGATTTGAACAGGGTCACTTGCAGTTCGTAACGCCAGCGATTTCAAATCAAACCCAGCTGCCTGCGCAGCCGTCAATGCCGAGGTGAGAAAGGTGGGTTCAGGTTCAGGCAGCCATCCAAAGAAGGGGGTACCATCGGGCAACAACTCAACTAAATGACTAAAGACAGCATGTAATGCCGTCGCGTTCCAGGCCCAGTCATAGCGTCGCCGTCTCAAAGCGACCTTATAAGGATCAACCGCTTCGCGCCCCCATAACCAGCCTGCCCACAACGCCGAAAGAGTCCAAAAAGCCTGATTCGGACGCGGCACCGAACCAACAACCGCCGCAATCGGAATCTTCTTTTGGACTTCCTGGGCCAAATCTTTGAGGCGACCTTCGTAGACACAGATGCCGCCACTTTCTGGAATTTTATTCGGCCACGCCTCAATGACAACGCTCGAACCTGTCTCTGACCAGAGACTTAATCCACGCTCGAGCATCATCCACAAGTTGTGTTCGCGGAATTGATTCGGGATGGTCAATTGCTTGGGGCGCGGGCGTTCAGATGGGTAGCCCCATAACGTGTTTCCGGCATCACAAGCGACTAATATCAGCGCGCTTAAAGCGCGTTTGCGGTCTTGTGTAAGGCTTAAGCTATCAAGCCGATTAATGATCGTATTCAAAAAATACAGTGGCCGCGGCAGATAATGTTCGATGGCTTCTTCGGCATAGATGCGGTCATCATCTTTCAGAGAGATGACTCGTTCAAAGGCACGTGAACGATGCATACCATCAGTGGATGCAATTTTCCTGGCGCGTTCAACATCCTGTTCAGTGGCAGCGTGTTCACCAGAGTCTTCGCAATTGGGGCAGGTGTAAATGCGTGCATAAGGAACATCTTCGCCTTTACGCCACAAGAAGGCTTGCACTGAAATTTCCTTTTCACATTTTTCACAGATCGTTAGATACAGGGATTGTAAATGGATGCCAAGGCGCTCGTCGCCTTTTTTTGCCGTTTCCAATTCGGATAACGCGGCTTTGAAATCTGATTCAGATGGGGGATTGGCAGCCATCTCCAACAGAAAGCGTGTGACGGGGTTGTTGACTGTGACCAACACGCGATGGCCTGCACGAGCAGCTTCGAGAGTCAGTCGAGGGGAGAATCCGAACGGGTCCAGCAACCAGGTTCCGGCCGGGGCATGAAGCGGGAGCCAATGTGATATGACTCCCTCTTCCAGAGGAGGAATAAAGCGCGAAAGCGGGCCCGGATCCGCAGAGCTTAATCCAGGAATGTAGGGTTGTTGATCCATCTTGAGTTAAGTATACATCCCCTGAAGACTCTAGAGTGCGACAGCTTGCTGTCCAATGTGGGAGCAAGCTCCCAGACTCCAAAATTACGGAATTGTACCCAGTATAGGCGCACACATAATGTCGTAGTATTCGAGTTCGGTGGCTTTGTTTTGTTCAGAGTAGGCAGCGGCTTCCTTGCCAATATTGCGAACGTTATCAAGATTATCGCGTACCTGATAGGGCCAGTAACGAGGAATGACCATGCGCGGGTCGTTGACGTATCCTTCGGGGAGAAATGCCGGGCGGGCAGGGTCAGCCTGATCGGCAAGGGGAATCCAGTTGAACATTACTGGTCCGCGCGGGTTGATGGTGAAGCCAAGCCGATAGCCGTATTGCCGAGCAAATTGAACTGGTTTCATCCCGAAGCTGCCACCGGGCCATATGATGGCAACCGGGGTCTTGTTGAAGTTGGTTTGGAGGTCGGCAATGGATTTCTCGAATTCAGTTTTGATAAATTCATCCGGAGAACTATCGCTCATATTGATGTTGTGGATGTAGCCATGGGATTGATGATCCACCCAGCCTTCGGCTTCGAGGTTGACGTTATCCTGCAAGTTGATGATGCGGATGGAATCGTCCCAACTGATCCACGCGTTGACAACCGTCCAGCCCCATTTGTCATGATAGGGACGGAAGTGTTCGTTGAAGTTCTCACCTGTTCGGCGGTCATCTTGAATTAAGAGTACGGAACGCGAGGGAATTTTGGCATTATGGTCAATGAAATCTGCCATTTGGGTGGCGTTGATGGCTTCAAAGCCCTGTTCTTTTAAGTCATTCATCATCTTGTTGAAGTCTTCCACCGTGATGTCGTTGGCAGTGACATCTGCCGCATCGCGTTTGATGCCGTGTAACATGACGACCATGACCACTGTCCCTGGCGCAGCGTTGCTGGAATTCCACTTGTCGTAAAGATATTGACATGTATCCTGAAGATAGGTGTGGGGCGCATCCAGCAAATTCAAGCGACTGGTTACGAATGTAGCTGGCAACGCCGGCGGAGTACGGACGGCTGTGGGCGGTGGAATAGGCGTATCTGTTGGAATGGGCGTATCAGTGGGTTGGAGCGCGGCAAGTGCCGTCTCGTATGCTTGGGTGTAGGCGAGGCCAATATCGGGAGTAGGGGAGGCAGCTGAAGGGGCGCAGGCGGTAATGAGGGTGGAGAGCAGGATGAAAGGCAAAAAGAAGCGATGAGTTTTAGTCATAAGAATTTGAAAATAATTTTGTAGGGGCAGGTCTTAGACCTGCCCCTACTGATTTGTATTATTCGTCCGATTTGCCTAAGATGAAGTCTTCCACTTTTTCGCGGCAGATGTCATCGCGGAATTGCTTGGGCGGCGTTTTGAAGAAGTAGGAGGAGGGTCCAACGATTGGCCCGGCAAGTTCGCGGTCAAGCGCGATCTTGGCACAGCGCACGGCATCAATGATTACCCCAGCCGAATTGGGGCTGTCCCAT
>Ga0070699_100005475_pt1 | contig 11129 bp, 5 predicted proteins | sample KBSK1503metaG_FD_65473 | JGI IMG/M metagenome (GOLD analysis project Ga0070699, IMG submission 65473) | Corn, switchgrass and miscanthus rhizosphere microbial communities from Kellogg Biological Station, Michigan, USA - KBS K1-50-3 metaG | ecosystem: Host-associated > Plants > Roots >...
CACTTCACCCTCGGCAAAGCTGGTCACCGACGGCGGAATGCCGTAGGCCACCCAGTGGTGCACTCCCGCGCCGCCGCGTCCTTCCGGATCCTCCATCAGGAGCGCGAAGCTCTTCGTCCCTTCAGGGACGCCGGTCCAGGAGAGCTGTGGCGACACGTTGTCACCCACGCAATTTGGATTCTGTGGGTTCTTGTTGGCGACCTTCCGCGGCATCATCTGGCCGTCCTTGAAGGTCGATGACGTCAGCGTGAACGGATCGGCGGCAGCGGCGCTGGCGGCGAAGGCAGCGATGAGTGCGCTCGCGGCGAGCAGGTGCCGAAGAACATGACTCGAATACATATTCCCTCCACGACGTGACCCGCGCGGGTCGTCTGCGCGAGATTGTATGTCAGACTCGCCCGCGGACGATGAGCGCGAAGAAGCGGCCGCTGAAGACGCTCGAGCGCGTCCTGTCGAAAGCCGGCGTCGGCTCGCGGACCGAAGCGCGCGGCTGGATTGCCGCGGGGCGCGTCACGGTGAACGGAAAGGTCGCGCGCGATCCCGACCAGTGGATCGATATGGAGCGCGATCGCGTGCGGTTCGACGACAGGCCGCTCGAAGTACGCCAGCGCCTCTACGTCCTGCTGTACAAGCCGACCGGCTATCTCACCACGTACAAGGACCGGGATGGACGGCCAACCGTCTACGATCTCGTTGCCGACGTCGGTACGTTTCTGTCTCCCGTCGGCCGGCTCGATCTCGACACGTCCGGGCTGCTGTTGATGACCAACGACAACCAGCTTGCCGAGCGCGTGACCAATCCCGAATCGCACGTGCCGAAGACGTATCTCGTCAAGGCGTCCGCCGTGCTGAGCGATGAGCAGTTACAGCAGCTGCGCGACGGCGTCGAGTTGTCCGACGGTCCCACGCGGCCGGCGGCGGTGAGACGGGTGCGCGACTCTGCCAGGTACACGCACTTCGAGATCACGCTGACCGAGGGACGCAACCGGCAGGTGCGCCGGATGGTCGAAGCGCTCGGCGCGCGCGTGCTGCAGCTCGTTCGCGTGCGGATCGGACCGATTGCCATCGGCACGCTGCCCGTCGGCAGGTGGCGGCTGCTGACGCCGGCCGAAGTCGCGGCGCTCAAAAACTGACCCAGCGCTTACAGTTCTGCGCGCCGGATTCGCGATCCTGCCGAGATTCCTCAGCAAAAACAAGGGGCACACCGCTTGCTCGTTGGACCGCATCATGTTTCCGTTTCCCTGCGCGTCCTTTACGCGGCGGTCGCTTGCGACGGCGCTGATGATGACGACGTGCGCCGCGAGCACGGTCACAGGCGCCGGCGCCGGTATCAACGAGTTCGCAAAAAGCTGGAACGGACGACGTGTGATCGTGAAGAGCGCGCTCTACACGGTGCTCTACGATGAAGTCGGCCGCACCGGCATTCACTATCACGGCAAACAGGCCGGCCTCACGATCGCGACCCCTGACGGGCGGTACTACGAATTCGATGGACCTGGATCGGATGAAGACGTCGTCGAGCAGTCGCCGAATCTCGTCATGAGCGAGATGTCGACTCGATTCATCCGCGCATACCACCTCGACATCGGCATCGTGAAGACGATCACGCCGCTGTCGCTGCGCCAGTACGAGCCGGGCGCCGTCCTGATTGTCGACTCGGTCAAGGTCGATCGGAACCGCGTCCGCTTCGCATTCCGCCGCTCTGCCGAAGCCGCCGGCGAACACGAAGAGTTTGCGACCAGCCTCACGGTCGAATGGCCCGAGCCGCTCTCGAAAACGTTGCGGGAACGCGACGGGATCGAGGGCGTGCTTGAGCGCTTCATCGAGCCGCTCTAGCAGTCGAGGCTGAAGCTCAGCCCACACCTCGCGGCGATTACCTCACTCGAAAGCGATTACGCGCATCGCGCGGCGTGCGCGCGTAAACCGTTGCATTCACGTGCGCGATTTGCGGCACACATATAGCTTGGCGACCGCCGCGAACGCGGCGTATGGCCCCCCGGCGCGCTGCCACTGACCAGTCGGGTCACGGCTGGGAAACGGGGGTCGTCACACCATGCCGCCGAGGCCAACGCTCATCGCGCTCTTCCTCATCCTCATCGCCATCCCCCCAATCAACGCAATCGCACAGACACCGCCACCAGCCCCGGCACTCATCAGTCCCTCCAACGGGGCGACCCTCGCGCAGCCGATGACGCTTCAATGGTCGGCCGTCTCCGATCCTGATGGACCGATCGGCAGCTACACGTGGCAGGTCGGGACCACCTCGAGCTTCAGCCTCGTGATCGCGTCGGGCTTCACCGACAGCCGCAACGGCGATCCGATCCCCACGTCCGCTCGCGTCAGCGGTCTGCCGAACGCCACCTATTCCTGGAGAGTGAAGGCGACGCAGATGGTCGGCGGCGCCGTGGGGTCGATCGATTCGCCCTGGTCGCAGGTGCAGACCTTCACGATCAACGGTCTCGGGCCAGCACCAGCCGGCACGTCGACCATCACGGGTCCGGGCAACGGATCGAGCTTCCATCCGTACGAATTCTTCAAGATCAGATGGACGGCCGTGCAGGGCGCGCAGTACTACATCCTCGAAGCCGACGACGAGCCGAGCTTCTCGTATCCGTTGACGCTCAGCACGAGCCCGATGGAATTTGCCACCGCGTTCGACGCGGGATGGGGCAACGAGATCCCGAACATCTATTACCGCGTCCGCCCGGTGTCGGCGGACAACGTCCGCGGATTACCGTCCAACGTGCTGAACGTGCACATCGTCAATAGCGCGCCGGTGCCTCAGGCGCCGGCGCCGTTGTCACCATCGGGCGGCGCAACGGTGTCGCTGCCGTTCACGTTCGACTGGTCCGACACGGCCAATCCCCAGATTCCCGGCTACGACATCGACGTGGACGATGAGCCCACGTTCGCCGGTGCGTTCGGCGTGCTGATGGTGCAGAACGTCAGCCGATCGGATTACACGCTGGTGTCCGATCTGGCGCCGGGCACTTATTACTGGCGCGTCCGCGCGATTCACGGCAACACGTATGGGCCCTGGTCGTCCGGTGTGAGCTTCCGCGTCGTCGCCCCACCGCCGACGCCGCCGGGTCTCAGCCTGTTCTGGATCCTTCCTCAGCCGAGCTCCGTCGAGGGCGGCCAATCGACGCAGGCGCGCGTGACGTTGAACGCGCCCGCGCCCTCCACCGGTGCGGTCGTGCGAGTCATCAGCGACATGCCGCATGCCGAGGTCCCGATCACCGTCACGATCCCGGCGGGATCGACCGACGCCACCGTGTCGCCGATCACGACGATACCGGTGCATGGCGCGACGATCGGCAACGTTCGCGCCGCATACGGCACGAGCTGGCAGCAGAATTCGCTCGGCCTGTTTCCGCTGCTCTTCAGCACCTCGCTCAACAAGAACGCTGTCGTCGGCGGCACCTCCCTCACCGGAAAGGTCACGCTGCAGCGGGCGGCACCCTTCGGCGGTGCCGAAGTGACGCTCGTCAGCAGCGACACGTCGATGGTGCGGGTGCCTGCCAAAGTGGTCGTGTCTGAAGGCGAATCCAGCGCGACCTTCGCGGTCACGACATCGACCGTCGTGTCATCGACCCAGGTCACCATCAATACGGGAACCGCCAACGACAACTACCGCGCGCCGGAAACGTGGCTGACGCTGCTGCCCGCGGGCGCTCCAACGCCTGCGCCCGCGCTGTCGTCAGTCACCGTGGCGACGCCCAGCGTGCTCGGCGGTGGTTCGACGACCGGAACGGTGACGCTGACGGGTCCCGCTCCCCCGGGCGGCGCGGTCGTCTGGGTGAACGGCAGCATGGAAGGTCAGGTCGTCACGCCAAACGGCAACGTGACCGTGCCTGCCGGAAGCACGAGCGCGAACTTCCCGATTCAGGCACCTCAGGTCCCCTCGGCCTACTGGGTGCTGGTTCAGGCGTCGTACGGCAACGAGGCCGGGATGCACGCGGCCGTGCTGCGAATCGATCCCGCAACGCCCGCGATCCCGGACTTGTATGCGTTGGGACTCGATGGGGTGTCGACCATCGGCGGCGGCGCGCTGCACGGAACCGTTGGCCTCGCGACGCCGGCACCTCCCGGCGGCACCACCGTGTCGCTCTCGAGCAGCGATCCGGCGACCGCGCAGGTGCCGCCGAGCGTCCAGGTCGGTGCGGGGAACAGCGCCAACAGTTTCACCATCACCACCTCGGCATCGGTGACGAGTTTCCAGTCCGTGCAGATCACCGCGCAATCGGGCGCGGGCATCAAATCACAGTGGATCAGCGTCTACCCGAACCCGAACTCGGTGGTGCTCAGCTCGATCACGCCGAGCGTCAGCGGAACGACCGGCGGGAACAGCATCCCGGCGACGCTCTTCCTCAGCGGAAACGCGCCTGCCGGAGGCGCGCAGGTGACGCTCTCGAGCAGCAATACCGCTGCGGCGCAGGTGCCGGCGACCGTGACCGTACCCGGAGGCCAGGGATGGGTCAATTTCACCATCACCACGTCTCCGGTGTCCGCTGATACGTCCGTCACCATCACGGGAACCTATGGCGCCACGCAGACGGCGACGATCACGGTGATGGCCGCTGCAGCCGCCAGCAACACGGGGTTGCTGAACCCGACGGCCAATGCTCCGGACGCCGCCGGCGACGGCAATGGCTTCGAGGTCAACCCCGGCAACGCGATGGCCGACGACTCGCTGAACGCGGTGGACAACAACAGCGGCACCGCGGCGAGCACGTCGTGCACCAGCACCGCGCGGGACAAGCACCGGTTCTTCAATTACGGGATCACCCTGCCGTCGGGGGCGACGGTCAAGGGGATCGAGGTGCGTCTGGATTCGCGTGTGGACGACACGGCCGGTTCGCCGCGGATGTGCGTCGAGCTGTCGTGGGACGGTGGCAACTCGTGGACGGCCCCGCTCGCCACCTCCACGTTGAGCACGTCGATGCGGTCGCGGACCCTGGGCGGCGCCGCCAGCACGTGGGGCCGGACGTGGACCCCCGCGGAACTGTCGAACGCAAACTTCCGGGTGCGCATCACGGACGTGGCGAACTCGACCTCGCGCAACTTCACGCTCGACTGGGTCGCGGTGAGGGTCTCCTACTAGGCCACTTGCTTCTTGACGGGGAGGAGGGGCGCCACGCAAGATCGTGGCTCGCGGATGTCCTGGAGACCCCTCCTCGCCGTCGGCCTCGGCACGTTCGTCCTCGCCGGCCTCTCGGCGTCCCTCGGTGCCCAGCGTGCCGGGACGTTCATGGGGTCGTCCGAGGACCCGGCGATCGCGTATACGACCGCACGGCTGAACAACGCCGTGGTCGACGTGAACCGGAGGCTCCGCGACGGAACGCTCACGTTCTCGTTCGACGGCCGCAACGGGTTCCTCCGCTCCGCGCTCGACGCCCTGCAGCTTCCGGTCGACTCGCAGATGCTCGTCTTCTCGCGGACGAGCCTCCAGGGCAAGCGCATCGGCGACCAGAACCCACGCGCGCTGTTCTTCAACGATCGCGTGGCGCTCGGATGGGTGCGCGGTGGTGACCTGCTCGAGGTGGCGGCGCACGACGAGACCGCGGGCATCGTGTTCTACACGCTCGAGCAGCGCGCGGACATCGCCAGCCCGCCGCAGTTCCAGCGGGCGTTCGTCTGCCTCGGGTGCCACATGGCCGGCAGCACGCTCGGCGTGCCCGGCCTGCTGATGTTCAGCACGTCGCGCCCCGAGCCCACGCAGTTTTCCGGCATTCCACGTCACATCGATCAGAGCGACCCGCTCACGCGGCGGTTTGGCGGGTGGTTCGTCACCGGCAGCAGCGGCTCGGTGCGCAACATGGGCAACGACGTCGCCGCGCTCGACGGACGTCCCACTCACGAGCTCACGTCGGTCGAAGGTCTGTTCGACGCGGGCGGCTACCCGGCGCTCTCGAGCGACCTGGTTGCCCAGATGGTGCTGACGCACCAGGCCGGCATGACCAATCTCCTGACGCGCGCCGCGTGGGAGGCGCGCGCGGCGGATCCAACGCTGCACCCGCCGTTCACCTCGACGCCCGAGCAGGACGCCAGCATCGTGGCCGTGATGAACGGCGTCGCGAGCGAAGTCGTGGATTACCTGCTGTTCGTCGACGAGGCGAGGCTGACGGAACGCGTGCGTGGGGCGTCGGGGTTCGCGGAGCGCTTCTCCGGCAGCGGTCCGCGCGACAGCAAGGGCCGCTCGCTGTACGAGCTCGATCTCAACCGGCGGCTGTTGAAGTATCCGTGCAGCTATCTGATCTACTCACCGGCGTTCGACGCGCTGCCGCCCCTCGCGAAGGCGCCCATCTACAAGCGTCTCTGGGACGTGTTGTCCGGGCAGGAACAGGACCCGCGGTACCGGTCGGCGCTGTCGCTCGCCGATCGCCGCGCCATCGTCGAAATCCTGCGCGACACGAAGAAGGACCTGCCGGCGTATTTTCAGAACGTGACCAGGTAGCCGGTCACGCGGCACTTACCTCGGGTGCGTGACGCCCCGGTACCAGACAGCGAGCACGATCACCTTCCGTAACATGCGTTCCTCCACGAGGCGGACCTTCAGGTCCGCCTGGACGCTGCCTACGAACGTAGAGGCCGACCTTCAGGTCGGCCTAGACGATGTCGCGCCGACGCTACCAGACAAACCGTACCGCCACCTCGGCCTGCTGCCGCGGGTAGACGGTATTGATGGTGCCGAACGAATTCGACAGCGCGTTGGCCTGCCACGGTGTCGCGCCAATGCCGTAGCTGTCGCTGCCGAACATGTTGAACACCTGCGCGATGAACTCGGCACGCCGGTCGCCGCCCACACGGATCTGTTTGCTGATGCGGACGTCAACGCGCTTGAATTCGTCCGTCATCAGCTGGGTTTCCGCAATCGGCGTCCGCCCGTTCTGTGCGCGCCACGCGTTGACGAGCGCCAGGTAGTTTGCGTCGTCACCGCGGTTGAACACATTTCGTGTCGTTCCCGGCACATAGTCGGTGACGGCGCCGTCACGGTTCAAATCGGTGCCCGCTACCGCGCTGAACGGCCGCGTCGAACGGTAGTTCCACACCGCACCCAGCGTGACGTCCATCGGCAGGATCACGGCGCCGCTGGCCACCAGCGTATGGCGCCGGTCCTGCGAGCCCCAGCCCTGGTCGTACTCCGGATGGTAGAAGTCGACGACCGTCGCCTGCCCCGCGTCGCGGTCCTTGTCGTGGGCGAACGTGTACGACACCAGATACTGGTACCGGTTGGACAGGCGCTTGTCGAGCCGCAGATACATGGCGCGATAGTCGCTCTCGCCCCCCGTGCGGTACTCGGTGATGTTCCCCCACGTGGGCCGCGGCCGGATGCCGGTCACCGGGTCGGGCGTGTTCACGTTGGCAATCTGGCTGGCCTTCGTGCCCTTGCTGTAGACGAGGTCCACGTGGACCGCCAGGCTCGGTTGGAGCTCGCGCGAGAGCCCGAGATTCACGGCCCTCGATTCGGGCTGCTCGATGTGGTCGTTGGTGATGGCGACGTTCGGCGTCGCCGTCACGGTGACGAAGGCTTGTGGTGACAATCCGCCATACGGGTCGGGGTACGGAGGATTACGGATGTTGACCGAGCTCTGAAGCAGCGTGTTCACCTCGTTGCGCAGCGTGGCCGCGAACACGTTGCCGTAGTACTTGCCCGTGGCAAGACGCAAGACGGTCCGGTTGTCGCCGCGCACGTCCCACGCGAGACCGAACCGCGGCCCGAAGTTGTTGTTGTCGTGGCGTGACGCCGGGTTGATGAGCTCCCTGAGGCGTTCGCGTCCGTCAAGCGTGATGTGATTGTTGAACGCGCGATACAGCTTCTCGTAGCGGAGGCCGATGTCCAGCGTCAGGTTCGACAGCACCTTCCATTCGTCCTGGACGTAGGACTGGATCCAGTCGGCCTGGAGATGCCGCGGCAGCGGCGGGAACGACGCGGTGAACTGGATGGGGTTGCGCAGGTTGCGGATGGCCGCGGCGCTGCCGTCGAAGAACTGGTCCTGCCCGAACGTCCAGGTGCCGATGTTGTGGGCCGACTCCTCGTTGGACCGGAAACGGAGGAACGCGCCTCCGCCTTTCAGCGTGTGGTCGCCAGCGTTCACCGTGAGGTCGTCGCTCACGTCCCAGCGGGCGGTGTTGTTGTTGCTGTAGCCCGTCGATCCCCACGTCAGGCTCGGAAAAATGTAGACACCCGTGTAGTCCTTGAATCGTTCCGCGGGGAACTGGCCGCGGCCGCTCGCCGGCCACCGTGCGATGCCCGGCGGGCTTCCCAGGTTTTCGAGGTGCGACGGCGGAAGCTGCGAGCGGACCTCGTTCAGGACCCGCGGACTGATGACCCACGTATGCGCGGCGAGCAGCGAATCGCGCGGCGAATCGGTGTCGGTGCCGGTGTTGCCGGCCATCGCGCCGCCGCACTCCTCGCAGAAGGTGTACTCCTTGTCCCAGAGGTAGCGCACGAACAGGTTGTGCGTGTTGCTGATCTGAAGGTCGCCGCGCAGCAGCAGCTGCCTGCGTTCGTAGCCCGCCGGAGCGCTTCCCTCGACGGCCGAATAGAACTGCGGCTGTCCCGTCCGCACGGTGATGGTCTTGGGCTCTTTCGTGCGCTCGAACGCGCCGAAGAAGTGGAGGCGGTTCTGCACGACGGGGCCGCCGAGCGCGCCGCCGTACTGGTTGCGCCGGTATTCCGGCTTCGCCGTTCCGCGCGTGTCGTGCGCCTCCTTCTCGAACCGGCTCATGGCGTTGAGGCTCGTGTCGCGGAAGAACTCGAACGCCTCGCCGTGGAACTGATTCGTGCCGCTCTTGGTCGCGGTCAGCACGACGCCGCCAACCGAGCTGTACTGCGCCGACGAGCCGCTGATGTTCACCCGGAACTCACGGATGCCCGACTGCGGCACCTCGAGGAACTCCTGCCCGGAGTTGTAGATCTGGTTCTGCCCGCCATCGACGTACGAGGTCGTGAGGTTGGCATTGGCGCCGCCGGCGCCGACGGTCGGGCGCGCCCGTCGCGTCCCCGTCGGAAGCTGCGTGCCCGGCAGCAGCAGCGCCAGCGAGCCCGCCTGGCGGTTGGCGATCGGCAGCATCTCGATCTGATCCTGCGTCACGACCGTCGCTACCTCCGTGGTCGTGGTCTCGACGACAGGTGCCTGCGCCGTGACGGTGATCGCTTCCTGGACACCACGAAGCGCCAGCGTGAGGTTCTGCTGCAGGGCAAGGCCGATCGTCAGCGTCAGGTTCGCGACGTCCGTCGGCTGAAAGCCGTCCAGTTCCGCGCGCAGCGCGTACCTGCCCGGCTGCAGCCCGGCGAGCCGGTACCGGCCGTTTGTCTCCGTCGCGGTCGTGCGCGCCGCGCCGGACTCGATGTTGCGCAACGTCACCGTGACGCCGGGCAGCACGCCGCCCTGCGCGTCGGTGACGATGCCGGTGACCGAGGCGCTCGCCTCGCCCTGCGCGGCGGCAGTCGCCGCCATTCCAAGCGTCGTTGTGAGGAGGAAGATCGCGATCCGAAAGGTCCAACGTCCCGAGGCAGGAATCATCTCAACCCCCTTCGAGAACCGGGAACCGGAAACGCGGCAACGCCTCGTCGAGGCGGTTTCGTATGGGCGGGCGGACGTTGGCACACGGGCTGGGGTTTGTCAAGAAATGCGACCCCGGCGCGACGTGTCACTCGTCCGGCATGTCGAATGTCACGGCACGCCACTCGTACGGATATTCGTACCGGCGAGGCAGCGTTGCGCGGAAGACGCTTGCCGCAGGCCGCCGGATGTTGAAATCGTCGATGCGGCCCAGCATCGCGTCGCGGCCGCGTTCGGTGAGGCTCAACGTCCGGTACTGATCCTTCGAGGCGACGACGAGTCCGGCGGTGACGGACGCCTCGATCCATTCACGAAGCGCATCCGGCGTTTCGTGGCGAAGCAGGCCGGTCGTCGACAGGCGGCTGAGCGCGGGCGGAAGGTCGTCGGTCTCGCCGATCAGCATCGCGATGATTCGGCGGCGGCCGTACCGCTCGCCCGCGCGAGCGATGCCCGACAAGATTTTTCGCACCAGCTCGCGCTCGTACGCGTCGAGCGCATCCGGCTGGCAGTTGCCGCAGGCATCGCACCGCTCGCGGGCGGCGGCCTCGCCGAAATAGTGGAGGATCGTCGCGCGCAGGCACGCTGGCGTATCCGCGTAGTCGATCATCCGCTTCAGCTTGCGGTGTTCGAGCGCCTTTCTGCGCGCGATCTCATCGGCGGAGCGTGCGTCGGCCTTCCGTCCGGGCTTGTCGCGCCGCGGGCTGTCGATCAGGTATTCGCGCGTGGCGATATCGGCACGATCCCACAGCAACGTCGCGGTCGCCGGACGTCCGTCGCGCCCGGCGCGTCCGATCTCCTGGTAGTACGCCTCGAGCGATCCCGGGATGGCGTAGTGGACGACGGCGTCGACGTCGGGCCGATCGATGCCCATTCCGAACGCGTTGGTCGCGCAGACGACAGGCAGCGTTCCCGCGGCAAACGCGTCCTGCACGCGCGTCCGCTCCTCGTCCTCGAGGCCGGCGTGATAGACCGCTGCCTTCACCCCGGACGCTTTGAGCACGTCGGCCGCGGCGGCTGCCGTCTTTCGCGTCGCGGCGTAGACGAGCGCCCGGCGTCCGCGAACGAGGCGTGGAAGCCGATCGTCCTTTTCTTCTTCTGCGCCGACGGGCTCGACCCGCAGGTGAATATTCGGACGATCGAAGCCGGCCACGAGCACCTGCGGCTCTTCCAGGCCGAGCAACGCGATGATGTCATCACGCACTTCGGGGGTCGCGGTCGCCGTGAAGGCGGCAATTGGCGGCCGTCCGCCGGTCCGATCGCTCGCCGTGCACAGAGCCGCCGCCGCGCGCAGGCGCCGATAGTCGGGGCGGAAATCGTGGCCCCACTCGGAGACGCAATGCGCTTCGTCGACGACGAAGCGGGCGACCTGCAGATCGCCGAGTAGCCCGAGAAACTGATCGGATGCAAACCGTTCGGGCGCGACGTAGAGCAGCCGCAGGCGCCCCGCGCGTGCCGCGTTCATCACGTCGCGCCGTCCGCCGGCCGGCAGCATCGAGTGCAGCGCGCCGGACGGAATCCGGCGTCGATTCAGCTCGTCGACCTGATCCTTCATCAGCGAGA
>Ga0070699_100005477_pt1 | contig 11128 bp, 12 predicted proteins | sample KBSK1503metaG_FD_65473 | JGI IMG/M metagenome (GOLD analysis project Ga0070699, IMG submission 65473) | Corn, switchgrass and miscanthus rhizosphere microbial communities from Kellogg Biological Station, Michigan, USA - KBS K1-50-3 metaG | ecosystem: Host-associated > Plants > Roots >...
TGCTGTTGAGACCGATTGCCGTTGGAGAGAGTTGCCACCGTAAAGCGGTGGCCGAGCGCCGCCAGGCCGGCCTTCGCGTCGGGCCAAGCCGGGAGCTGCTCCCACGCCAGGGTGAACTCTTCGCGTGTGGCGTAGTCGAAGGCTTCGATGCCAAGGTCGTCGATCACCTGATCGAGCGACAGACGGTGAAGACGATCGAAGTTGGTCCACGGCAGCTCTCCCAAACGCACCCGATTCATGTAAGGGACATAGAGCGCGCGCCATGCGTCCGCCACCTGCTCCCAGTCAGCCTCGATGCCATGCAGCGCTCCGAGCCGCCGGCCCTCGGCAGCCACTCCAGAACGCCAGTCGACGGTGGTTCCGAAGATGTCGAATGTGAGGGCGCGGACATCGCTCAAGTCAGGCATGACCTTTCTCCTGATCGAATCGGGTCGAACGGCAGTGGTCTCGGGCGTCACGTCGCGATTGACTTCGGCCGCGAAGACTCTGCTCATTCTCGACGACCCGCCGACACCGTGGGCTACTACACCTGGAGCACATTGCTGCGCTCGATCGCCGCTACGACGACAGGCGGATGACCCCGCGGTCGAGTGCAGCAATGACCGCCTCGGTGCGGTCCTCGACCCCGAGCTTGGAGAAGCTGTGCACAAGATGCGTCTTCACGGTGGCCTCGGTCAGGATGCCCATTTCGCACCCCACAGGTCAGGAAGTCCGACGTGGGCGTGACCTGCAACCCTCAGGGCCTCGCCGTCAATCCCAAGACCAACCAGGCCCTGCTCGGCTGCGGCAACAGGAAGAAGCCTCAGGCCGTTTTCTGGGACATCAAAGCGGGCAAGGTGGTCTCCACATTCGATAGGGCAGGCGCAGGCGAAATGCACCTGTATGAGGCGAAGGTCGACCGGTTCTTCTACGCGGCCAGCAACTTCACCAGCGGCGGCACCGCGGCCCCGCTCATGGCCGTGTTCAGTGGTTCGCCGCCGGTGCAGTTCGTCGGCTCGATCTGGACGGCATCGGGCAGCCACTCGGTCGCCTTCACGAGACCAACAAGGTCGTCTACTTGCAGGCAAGACCAGAAACCATTCGACGGCGGCCTGTTCGCGGTCCCGATGCCCAAATAAGTTGAATCGGGCACAGCCGGCAGCCCGCCCGGGCTCGCGCCGTTTGACTCTGCCCGCCGGGCCCGCTAGCTTGTATTCATCGCTGGAGCGCGCCAGGCGGGCTTCTGGTTGAGGAGGGAGAGCCATGAGTGACGTTGACGGTTCAATGGATCACCAGGCGGATGGCATCAGCCGCCGCTCGTTCCTGCGCTGGAGCGCCACCGCGGCCTCGGGCGTGGGCCTGACCGCGCTGCCCGGGTAGCCGGCGTGGGCGGGTGACGACCAGCACGGCCGCCATGTTGGAGACGACGACGCGATAGTGGAGGCGACAATCGCCGATCTGCAGGCGGCAATGCAGAGCGGCGACCTCACGGCTTCCGACCTGGTCGAGTTCTACCTGGATCGGATTTCGAGTCTGAACGAGGACGGTCCCACTCTTCGGGCGATCCTCGAAGTGAACCCAAACGCGCGGGACATCGCACTCCGGCTGGACCAGGAGCGCCGGTCCGGCCACGTGCGCGGCCCACTGCATGGCATCGCGATCGTGCTCAAAGACAACATCGACACCACGGACATGATGACGACGGCCGGGTCGCTGGCCCTGGCGGGTCCGCGGCCACACCAGGACGCCACCGTAACGCAGCGGCTCCGCGACGCGGGCGCCGTCATCCTGGGTAAGGCCAACCTCAGCGAGTGGGCCAATTTCCGCTCAACGCGCCCATGCAGCGGCTGGAGCGGGCGTGGACGGCAGGGCGTCAACCCGTACGTCCTCGATCGCTCGCCCTGCGGCTCCAGCTCGGGTTCCGCCGCAGCGGCCGCCGCCAGCCTCGCCACGGCGACGCTCGGGACCGAGACCAACGGGTCGATCGTATGCCCATCCTCGGTCAACGGCGTTGTCGGCATCAAGCCAACGGTCGGCCTCACCAGCCGGGCCGGCGTAGTGCCGATCTCCCATACCCAGGACACCGTCGGGCCGATCTGCCGGACTGTGGCAGACGCCGCAACGGTGTTGGGGGCGCTCACCGGTGCCGACCGCCGAGACGACGCCACGCAGAACAGCATCGGTCACCTCTCTCACGACTACCGGCAATTCCTCGACGTAGGCGGGCTGCGGGGCGCACGGATCGGCGTCGCCCGCCAGTTCTTCGGAATCGACGAGCACATCGACCGGGTCGCGGAGCCCGCCATCCAGGTGTTGAAGGACCTGGGCGCCGTAATAGTCGATCCGGCCATCATTCCGACGCTGGCTCAGATCAACAGCTCGCCGACCGGCACGGACCTCCTTCTGTACGAGTTCAAAGCCGACGTCAACGCCTACCTCGCCACCCGGCCCGATCTTGCCGTGCACTCGCTGGCCGACTTGATAGCGTTCAACCGCGCCCACGCCGCCGAGGAGATGCCCTACTTCCTCCAGCAGCTCTTCGAGCAGTCCCAGGCAAAGGGGCCGCTCACAGACGCTCAATACCTGAACGACCTGGCTACCAACCGCCGGCTGTCGCGGACCGAGGGACTTGACAAGCTGTTCGCTGATCAGAGCCTCGACGCTCTGTTCGCCCCCACCCGTAACCCGGCCTGGACGATCGACGTGATCAGCGGCGACCGCTCCATGGGGGGCAGCTCCACTCCGGCGGCGCTGGCCGGCTACCCCCTGGTCACCGTGCCCGCCGGGCACGCGTTCGCGGAGCTGCCGGTCGGGGTGACATTCATGGGCCTGGCTTGGAGCGAGCCAAAGCTGATCAAGTACGCTTTCGCGTTCGAGCAGGCAACGCGGGCCCGCAAGAAGCCGCGCTTTCTGCGCACCTTGCGATTGCCGTAGGTCGGCCAAGCGGCGCTAAGTCGACCTGGCGATCGGCCCGGTCACGCGGCTGAGATGTTCAGCGGCTGACCAGGAGCGAGGACACGGACCGCCGTGTCAGGTGCATCGGTGGTCATGGCTTGGACGAATCGCTCGGGAGTGCCGTCGTAGCGAACGAGGACGCGATCTCGGAGCGGACCTGCGTGTGGGGTGCGAAAACTCCGATCGGCAGCCCGATCTTGGCGGGCGGCCGAGCCTGGGATGATGCCGGGTCAGGGTCCTGGCCCTTGTCTACAGCCTCCTCCGCCTGCTCCTCGATGCCTGCTTGTCCGCGGCCGCTCCGAACCCGACCTGCAGTCGGAGGTACTCAAGCTATTGACACCAGAGCCAATGAAGACTGGTTGACGGCAATCCGCCGGTCGGGACGACGCCGGAATTCGTTTCCGTGCCCGGCTCCGCCGAATGGCGGATGGTCAGTGCGAGATATCCGCCAAATGGCGGGTAGACAGTCAGCCGGCCCGCCGCTTCACTTGGGCCAGTTGTGTCGGCCATCCAGCGGAAGCTGAGGATGCGATCGGACGGAGCGGGCGCCAAACGGGCTGGACGAGAACCTCCGCGCCGTGTGTCCGGCGCCCGGGTGCTGCCCGGGCTCGTCGTGGGTGCGGCCCTGGTTGCGTTCGCGGCGGGTGCATTGGTTTTCGGTTCGCTTGCAAGCGACGGTTCCGGCCACGTGGCGCATGGAAGCGCAGCCGCGAAGGCCACCGTCCTGGGTGGGCTGACGCTGCAGGTGGAGCTTGACGAGTGGGTCAACCACAACATGCTCGGCGGCCCGGCACCGCGCAACACAGGACCGTTCAAGATGCCGATGACGGGGATCGGGAACATGCCGGCCGAAGGCAATGACCGCTTCCACTTAGAGGTCCTGATCGCCAACCAGGGCAACGCCCCCCAGGCGCTGAGCGAGGACGAGTTCCGGCTGCGCACTTCTGACGGCAGGCTCTGGTCGCCCAACCCTCGGAGCGACCAGGACAACCGGAGTCGAAAGGAAGGCGGCGGGACGCGTCACTCACTGGTGCCCGGGCAGATGACGGACGTGGACCTCTTTTTCGACGTGCCGGAGAACTCCCGCGAACCTCTCCTGGTCTGGAGTCGGGCCGGCGAGCAGGTGAGCATCGAGATGGGCGCGGGAGCCACGCCCCAGCACCAGCACTGAGTGGATGGACAGCGAGAGACAACAGCGAGAGACCTGAGAGAGGGGAAGGAGCGCGTGAACGGAGGTCGTGGCGACCGAGTGGACATCGAGTTGTCGCCGAGCAACGGCATGGGACGCATCGCGCACGGGCGCCCGAACCACCGGCGGTCGGCGCTGCTGCCGGCGGCCGGGTCCGCCTTGCTGCTGGGCGGCTTGCTCACGTTCGGGGTGACGGGCTGGGAACACCTGTTCCACACAGCTCACCTGGGCCTGGCCGGAGTGCCGGCGACCAACTGGCGCACGCGCTGCGGGACGGCTCGCTGGCGTTTCCGATGGGCCTGGTTGCTGTGGTAGTGACCCGGCTCCTGGCCCGGACGCTCCGCCTTGCAGTGGGGAGGGGAGGCGGTGACCTGCTGGTAAGGGCTGCCCTGCTCTCGCTTGTATTCGGCGCGCTGCTGATCCCGTCCGTAGGCCTACACAGCGTAGCTGACAGCTTCTTCGATCCCGACGGCGGCGCTCACGCACACAGCCTGGGCCACGACTCCCTGGAGACGGACGCGAGCCTTGCCGGCATGGCCCTGCACGGGATCCGGGACGCCCTGCTCGGCCAGCTGGCAGCGTTTCCGCTGGCGCTCGCCGGCCTGAAGCTGGGGGAGCTGGCCCAGGCGCGGCCCTGGCGGCGCCTCTCGGCGAGTCCACGCGGGGCCGCTACGGTCACCTGGTCGGCGCCGACCAGCGACGGGGCCAGCCCGATCAGCGCCTACGCGGTCACGGTCTGGACCAACAGCAGCCTGACGCTGGTCAAGCGAGTGACGTTCCCGGCCACCGCCACAGGCGGCATCGTGACCGGGCTCACAGCAGGCACGACTTATACCTTCACGATCGCGGCTGTCAATGGTGTCGGCCCTGGCCTCGCCTGGCCGGTCACCAATGCGGTGACCGCCTCATGAGAACTCAGCCGAAGCGCCCAGGAAAGAGTCGATGAGTTAAGGGGCCGATCTTCCTTCACTTCGCTCTCGTCGGCGTTTGAGACCGCCCGCCCGAGCATTGCCATGGCGGTCATCGCGGCGCGACCATGCGGCGGCCGCTGGGCGCGCTGAGGTCGTCCAATCGCACCGGGCCACGGCCCGGACCGCGCGCAGCAGGTCTTGTGATGGGACCCATCTTGGCATCGCAGGATGATCAGCGGAGCTGAGGCACCACCTCGGCGGCCAGGCGCTCCATCTGCACTGCTTCGTCGAAGAGCGGGTTGAGGAGGATCAGCTCGGCGCCAGCCTCTGCCACCTCGCGCAGACCTCGTATGCAAGCATCGGGCGGACCTGACACGCCGACCGCTTCGATGCTTCTCAACCCGAAGTATCCGTAGAGCTCGTTCAACGAGGCGGCTACCCGTTGTCGCGCGCGCTCCGCGTCGTCGTCCACCCCGATGTAGACGCGCTTGGCGATCGGAAAAGAGGCCGCATCTCGTCCCATCTCTGCGAGCGCGTCACGCACGACGCGGACCTGGTCGGCGAACTGCGCGGTCGTCGACGACCCGGCGCCGAAGAAACCGTCTCCGAGTCTGACCGCGCGCCGCAGCGCGCCTGGGTGGCTTGCGCCGAACCAAATCCGGGGCCAGGGCTTCTGGAACGGCTTCGGCTCCATGGCCGCGCCCTCCAGCTGCCAGAAACGCCCTTCGAAGGTGACCCGGGGCTCCGTCCATAGTGCCTTCATCAGCCGCAGCCCTTCAGTGAACCGAGCCACCAGGCTGTCTGGATCGACCCCGAACGCGGAGAACATTCTGAATCGCCCGCCGGTGCCGACGCCGACCTCGATGCGGCCTCGACTCAGCTGGTCCAGCGTGCTCAGGCTCTTGGCCAGGTGGACCGGGCTGTGCAGCGGGGTGACGAACAGCATGCAGCCCAAACGCAATTGCTCGGTGCAAGCGGCGGCGTAGGTCATCGTCTCCATCGGGCCCAGGTGCGGCATCGAACCCAGGACCTGCTCCCCCGTCCAGGCGCCGTCGAAGCCGAGGGCCTCGGCTCGCGCCAGGTAGGCGCGGAAGCCGGCCGGGTCGAAAGCGCCGTCGGCGACGAACTGAGGGATGGAGATCGCGAATCGCCTCACGTTCATGGGTACCTCCTCATGGATGTTGCCGTCCCTACCACGAACCGAGGCTGGATACGGTGCAGCACCACGACGCCGGCGGTGATTCGACACGCTGGACCGACCTCCGCAAGTAGCTCATCTTCTCCCGCCGAGTTGTGGGTCTACGGAATATGGAGCTTGGCGATGCGATCGTCGCGGAGGCCGAACCGGACCGGGGGCAGCGAGCTGCTCGTGGCAATCGACCTCTGAGAGGGTACGTTGGGTAGGCAGGCAGAACCATGCCGAGGCGGCGGACGACGGCTCCAACACGGTCGGCACCCGAACCGTAGGGAAAGCCGCAACGACCGGCAGCGAACTCGGCTGGGTTCGCGTCTTCACGTCGAACTCAATGAAGCGCCGCCATCCACCACCTCGACCAACCGTGCTCGAACCCAGTCCTCATCGAGGGCGGTACCGGAGGCTTGAGCCGGGTGCGGGGAACTCGCGTGCCCGGTGGCTCCTGGAGGTCGTCTCCGCATAGGCCAGGAGCGAAGCGACGCGCCGGGGGCCACCCCGGCGTGCCGCGGTCGCTCACCGCAGACGCAAAGCGGCTGATGGTCGCCACCGATGTGGTCCTGCGACGAGCATGGCGATGCTGGGAGCGGCGGTGCTCCCACCCCTCCGCGCGGGCCGGACTCCATCCCCATTCGGTCAGCCTTGGTCCAGGCGGATCGGGAATGCTTCGATCCAAGCGAAGTGGTTCGCATGCTGGACAACAGGGTCCGCCCGCTGGATGTTCGGCGATGCGGACTCGCGGGCGGCGGTGGAGGATCGGTCAGCCACGCGCGGCGCGCGGCAGCCCGGCGTCAGGCGTGCGCCGCTCCAGGTCGGATGAGGAGCGCCGGGTCGGACCAGACGTAGCGCAGGCCCGCGGGCGTGCCCGTCAGCCGCGACGGGTCGCCCTCGGGCGACTGCACGAGCTCGCGCTCGACGCACCGTCCACCGAGCGACTCGTAGAACGCCTGCGCCGGACGGTTCTGCTCCAGCACCCAGAGGAAGAGGCGCGACGCCGGCCTCGCCTGGACGACCGTCCGGGCGACCTGGTCCATCAGCTGGGCGCCGATTCCCCTGCCGCTTGCGATCGTGGCCGACGTGCAGGTTGTCGAGCAGCGCTCCCCAGACCGGGTGGTCGTCGAGCACGACGTGAGCGAAGCCGCCGATGCGGCTATCGCTCTCGGCGACGATCGTGCGCCGGTCGGCGGCGTCCGTGGCCAGACGTGCTGCCCACACCACGCGGCGGTCGCCGAGCACGTCGCCGTCGAGATAGGAGTCGGCGTAGGCGCCGCGATAGTTGCGGCGCCAGCTGTCCGCGTGCAGCGCGGCGATCGCGTCGGCGTCCTGAGGGGTCGCTGGGCGATAGACGATTGCGCCGGCGTCAGAGTTCATGCTGCTCATCCTCCTCGAGACCAATCAGCTCTCGTCACCCGCGGTGTTCTAGAATTCTAGAACATGTCCCGCTACGGAGTGATCGCCGAGCAGTTGAAGCGCAAGATCCTCGATGGGACCTACGCACCACTGACGCAGCTCCCCAGCCAGCGCGAAATGGCGCGCAGCCTCGGCACGACCGTGGTGACGGTGCGGCAGGCGCTGGACGTGCTGCGCGACCGGGGGCTCCTGCACGCTGAGCACGGGCTCGGCACCTTCGTGGCCGACGTCGGCCGCCTCGACAGCTTCAGCGAGGCGATGGCGGCCCAGAACCTCTCGTTCGAGACCAGGCTCCTCTCGATCACGCAGGAGAGGGGCGCGTCTGCGGTCAGACGGGCGCTCGAACTGGGCGACGAGGAGGGCGTGGTCGCCGTCTCCAGGCTCCGCCTCCTGGGTGGCGTCCCGGTCACCCTGCAGCGCTCGCACCTGTCGGATCGCCACGCCGCAGCCCTCCACGGCTACGACGGCACGGTACCGCTGTACGCCCAGCTGCGCGACCGCGCGTCTCAGCTGGCCGTCTCGTACCGGGAGACGCTGAGCTGCCGGGCGCTCTCGGCGGCCGATGCCGCGGAGCTCGACACCGCGGAGGGCTCCCTGGCGCTCGAGTCGAGGCGTACCAGCTTCACGGACGGCGGGGCCCCCCTGCTCTATGACGAGGCACTGCTGCCTTCGAGCCGAATGTCCCTGACGGTCACGAAGCAGGGCCGCATCTACGACGTCTCCTTCGAGCCGGCCGCCGGCCTGGCGGATAGGGCCTGATGTCGGCTCAGGCGGTGATCTGCTCGGGTCTCGGGCTGCGATGGGCCACGCACCCTGTCGCCCGACCTCGCGTGGAGCCAGGAACGCTGGCGGTCGCCAGGATTTCACGGATGGAGGAGTTGCCACATGGTTATGGACACGGGCCGACGGGCGATCCCACGTCTTTGTGAACGGATGACCGCGCCGGACCGAAAGGGGTACTTCGGTGAGTTCGGCGGGAGGTTCGTGGCGGAGGTCCTGGTAGCGCCGCTGCAGGAGCTGGAGGAGGCCTACGCGGAGGCCCGGCAGGATCCTGAGTTCAGGGCCTGCGTTGAGCGCCTGCGCAAGCACTACCTGGGGCGTCCCACCCCCCTCTATCTCGCCGACCGGCTCTCCGGTGACGGTCCTCGCATCTACTTCAAGCGAGAGGACCTGTCCCATACCGGGGCTCACAAGATCAACAACGCTATCGGTCAGGGCCTGCTGGCCGCACGGATGGGCAAGCGCCGCCTGATCGCGGAGACAGGCGCCGGGCAGCACGGGGTGGCGACTGCGACCGTGGCGGCCAAGCTCGGTCTCGCCTGCACCGTCTACATGGGCGCCGTCGACGTCGAGAGACAGAAGCCCAACGTCCTGTGGATGCGCCTGCTCGGCGCGGAGGTCCGGACTGTGCGCAGCGGCGGCCAGACGCTGAAGGACGCGATCAACGAAGCGCTCCGGGACTGGGCGGCCTCGTACGGGGACACGCACTACCTGCTCGGCTCGGTCCTCGGCCCGCACCCGTTCCCCACGATGGTCCGTGATTTCCAGTCGGTGATCGGCCGCGAGGCCAGGGAGCAGGTGCTGGCTGCGGAAGGCCGTCTGCCGTCGCACCTGGTCGCGTGCGTCGGAGGCGGTAGCAATTCCCTGGGCCTGTTCCACGCGTTCCTCCAGGACCCGGTTGCACTGGTGGGGGTGGAGGCCGGCGGCCGCGGGCTGGACTCCGGGCTCCACGCCGCTCGCTTCGACTCCAGCGAGGGCAGGCTGGGCATCCTCCACGGATCGAAGACGTTTGTGCTGTCGGACGCCGACGGCCAAGTGCTACCTACGCACAGCGTCGCCGCCGGCCTGGACTACCCGGCCGTCGGACCGGAGCACAGCTACCTGCGGGCGAGCGGCCGCGCCAAGTACACGAGCGTCACGGACGATGAGGCACTGGAGGCGTTCTCCCTCATGTGCCGGTCCGAGGGCATCATCGCCGCCCTGGAGTCCGCGCACGCCATCGCCTACGCGCTCAAGCTGGCCGGCCAGCTCGACCGCTCTCACCTGCTGCTGGTAAACCTCTCCGGCCGGGGCGATAAGGACATCTTCAACATCGCGAACGCCCTCGGCGTGGATCTCAGTCAGGTCGCCACATGGGCAGGCTAGCCAGCACCTTCGAGCGGCTGCACGCGCGGGGAGAGATCGCATTCATCCCGGGCATCGTACCCGGTGACCCGAGCCTGAACATGAGTCTGGAGATCGTGCGCGTGCTGACGGCGGCAGGTGCCGACGCGATCGAGCTCAGCTACTCGTTCTCGGACCCGGTCGCCGACGGGGTGACACTGCAGGCGGCGCACACCCGGGTCCTGGCCGGCGGCCTGCGGAAGGAGCGCGCCTACCGGTGGATCGAGGAGGTCAGGGCGGTCACCGACCTGCCACTGCTGGTCCTCGAATATGGCAACTGCATCTACCAGTTCGGCATGGACCGGTTCTATTCGACGCTGGCGGACTGCGGTGCCGACACGGTCATTGCCATCGATGTGCCGCTCGACGAGGCGGCCGACTTCCGGGCAGCCGCGGCACGCGCCGGCATCGGCATGAGCTTCTTCGTATCGCCCAGCACCACTGACGAGCGGGTGCGCCAGATCGCCGGCGCGGCTCAGGACTGGATCTACGTCGTCGCCGTCCCGGGCGTCACCGGCGCCAGGGCACGCGTCGAGGAGCTGACCGCGGAACTGCTGGGCCGGACGCACCGGTTCACGCAGCTGCCCCTGGTCGTGGGATTCGGAGTGGCACGGCCGGAGCACATGAGGCGGCTTGCGGCCACAAGCGCCGACGGGGCGATCTCGAGCTCGGCCACGGTCGACCTGATCCATGGTCACCGCGATCGCCCGGCCGTGCTGCTCTCCGAGCTCGACCGCTACGTCAGGGAGATGAAGGCGGCTTCGCGGCGGGATCCCTCGTCTGACCCTCTCGTGCACTCCCTATGACGGCTCTACAACCTCGTCCGATCGGTGCCGGGAAGGTCGGACTCACCGTCCGTCAGCGGTGGGCAGACGGATCGGAAATCCGATTCCCGTGCGCCGCGTTCTCGAGTTGGGCAGCGGCGGCGGCCACAACGCCGTCCATGTCAAGGAGAGGTTCGCCATGACCCTCACCGACATCTCGCAAGAGGTGTGCGGCGTGGCCGTCCGTTACCTGACCGAATCTATCGGCTGGGGCTCAGGCCGGCATCGGTCCCGCCGCGCGCAGCGCGCGGCGGGGGCATCGTCGCCCTCCTGCCCAGCAGCAATGTTCAGCGAGCAGGCGACTACCAATAGGGCCAGGGCGATGAAGCTGGCGAACCTGATGCCGAACAGGATCCCGACCGAGCTCCTCCCCAGGGGAAACGCGGCGCCGACCACCAGGAGGCCACCGGCGACCAAGCCGAGGACGGCGATCCACCGCCAGAGCGCCCCGGTCGTCCATATCAGCCACGAGGCCGTCAGCGCGAGAAGAGCGGCAGGCACGCCG
>Ga0070699_100005478_pt1 | contig 11127 bp, 10 predicted proteins | sample KBSK1503metaG_FD_65473 | JGI IMG/M metagenome (GOLD analysis project Ga0070699, IMG submission 65473) | Corn, switchgrass and miscanthus rhizosphere microbial communities from Kellogg Biological Station, Michigan, USA - KBS K1-50-3 metaG | ecosystem: Host-associated > Plants > Roots >...
GTCGTATTGGAAGTGCCCGAACAGGTGATGCAGCGCTTGATGGAGATTGTGCCCGCTGTACGTCGTTTCTTCGAGCAGTTGAACAATGCGCGTTCTATCGAAGCGGTCCTCAAGCGTATGGCGCTCTTCCAGGGCGTTTCGGCTGCTGACATACGGCAGATTGCCCAGCAGACGGAGGTGAAGACGTATGACCGCGATGAGCGCCTCTTCAGCGAAATTGGCCCGGGAGGGCCAGCACGCGAATCGCTGCATATCCTTTTAGAGGGGTTTGTAAAAGTAGCACGGCGCACTACTCCAGGGACAGGACGCGATAAAAGCGACGAGCGCATCCTCGCTTATCGCCAGGGGGGAGACTACTTTGCTGGAGGGCTTGACCTGCTCGGTGATGGGCGTGCAGTTGGGGTGACAGCCATCACGCGTACCAGGGCAGCAGAAGTGTCACGCCAGGTCTTGCTGAGTACTTTTGCGCGCTATCCCGAAGTTAGCCAGCGTTTTAGCTTGCGCCTGCAGCAGTATCGCGATGCCGCTGCCGCCGCGCAAACCGGCTTTTTTGATCCACTGGCGCATACACGCACAGAAACGGTCAACCCGCTCTCAGATGCCGAAGCTCGCGCCGGGCTGCGGGCACTGGTCGGCGGCGGAGTGATCGAGGGAACCGAGGTGCTGGTGATCGACCTGGACAAGTGCATCCACTGCAACGAATGCGAGGAGGCGTGCGCACGCCGTCACGGGCATTCACGTATGAACCGCAAGGGCATGGTCGTTGGCAATATCAGCATTGCGACCGCGTGTCGTCAGTGCCAGGACCCCGTGTGCATGCTGTGCAGCCGCGCCGGAATCGCGCGCCTGCCCAGCGGCGAGGTCTACATCACCGAAAGTTGCATAGGCTGTGGCATCTGCGCCGAACGCTGCCCCTACGATAACATTTCGATTATGACACTGGAAGATGAGGTCGAGTCGCGCAATACCTGGAACCAGTTCAGCAACTTTTTCAAGAAAGGCGCGGGCAAGGAGCGCGGGCGCAAAGCGCTCCCAATGCTGCAAAGCGCTGCCGCGCCCGGGCCTCTGAATGTCCATCAACCAGTGGATGCTTTTGGTGAGATGCGCAAGAAACTGGCAATCAAGTGCGACCTGTGCGCGGGCTACGACAACCAGGCATGCGTGCAGGCCTGCCCAACGGGGGCAGCGATCCGGGTCCAGCCGGCGACATTCTTCGGCTCGACCGAAGAGATTCTGCGGCGGCGAGCACGCTAGAAGGAGAAAGTTATGGCTCTTGCATCAAAATCGTCGCGGCGGGTCTGGAAAGCGCCCCTCACTAAAGCCTGGTGGGCCTGGCTCGCGGCCTCGCTTCTGCTCTATGCAGCCGTTTACCTTATATACCTGGTTGCTGTCAAGACGCAGCCATTTCCGGGGCCATTCAACGATCCGTTACGCAGTTTTGGCATACTCGCTTTTGTGCTGGTACTCGCGACGGCTACGTACTCGCTGCGTCGTCGCTTTGTGCGCGGCCTACCGGGGATGGCGCGCGCCTGGCTCTGGATGCACACCTGGCTGGGTGTAACAGCTCTGCTGATCGCGCTGCTGCATGAAAACTATGCACATATTCTGCATGATTATTGCCAGAATGCAAGCTGCTTTACGAAGTCCTACTGGGGAACAAGCGCGCTCTTCGCACTGATCTTCCTGGTTCTCAGTGGTATCATTGGCCGTCTATTGGATAGCTGGCAGGCACGCGTGATTGCCGGCGATGCAAGTGCTAATGGCGTTGGCATTGAGCAAGCCCTTGCTGAAAGAATCCTGGAACTGGAATATACTGTCGAAAGATTGAGCGCGGGCAAGTCGGAGCAATTCAAGGCCATTTGCCTGCAGGCGCTTGAGGGGGCAGGCGATATTCCCAATGTTGTACCAGCGCTTGCACAGGGCGAGCAGGCTGATTTTCAACACGCCTATGAGACGCTGAGGGATCGTGCGAGGCTGGTGCAATCGCTTAAGAAGCAGCAGCGAGCGCGTGTGATCATACGTGCCTGGCGTTTTGTACACATGGTCCTGGCATGCGTGGCACTACTGATTATACTCTTTCACGGGATAATGGAGCTGCTTGCCAACGTATTGCATATCATCATACCTGCGTGAGCGGTTGCGAATGCATTCTGGAAGATGGGTAATTTTGCACACGCGACAACCGCATAAGCATGATATACTTCAGGATAAGAGCTATGCTTAAGGCATACAAAAGAGGAGGGCATCCATGATACAATGTCCAAATTGCAATGCGCGACTAGATGATGATGCCGTGTTTTGTGGTAACTGTGGCAAACAGGTGGCTCCGCTGCAGGCGAGAGGGGCGACTGTTGGTTATAACAGGGGAGCGGGTATGAACGACGATGCCACGATACAGAGCATTGAAAACTTGCCGCGTCCTGGGCCCAATGTCCAGGCGACGAAAGCGCGAAATTACGCAGCTGCTCCCGACACGCCTCAAGCCGGCACGCTGTACTCGCCACCACCGGCAAACTCCCGGCGCGTCCCCACCGCGCGCATAGCAGTAATTGCTGCCCTGGTAATACTGGTGATTGCGGGCGGTACGATAGCCGCTGTAGCACTTTTGAAGAATAATAGCCCTGCAAAGAGTAACGGCCGGAATAATACTACAACTCTTGCTGCAACCGCGCTAGGAGTGGTTAACTTTAGCGACGATCAGAACGGTTCCGGGCACAGCAACGTAGTGAATATCAGCATCAAGAACCTGTCAGCCCCTCCGGCCGGTTCCCAGTATGATGCCTGGCTTGTCAATACGCAGAGCGAGCAGACAATAGGCCTGGGGGCGCTTACACTCAAGAGTGGGTCATACACACTAAAATTTGCTGATGGCAATACGAACTTGCTGGGAGCCGGAGGTAAGTTAGAGGTGACGCTCGAAAACGGGACGGCCAATCTGCCCACGGGCCGGATTCTGCTTTCAGCCACGTTTCCTCCTCACGCGTTTGTACACATCAAGCATTTGCTGTTCAGCTTCCCCAATACACCAGGGAAGATCGGGCTAATCGTAGGGGTGGTAGGGCAGGCACAGGAGTTGAGCTCTGCCGCCCAGTTGTTACAAAGCATCGCTCCCAGCAACAACGGCTGGGCTATCCAGTGCGCTGCTCAAAGCATCGTTGATATTGCCGAGGGTGCACAAGGGGCGCATTACCAGCCGCTGGGAAGCCAATGTGCATCGCAGAATATCACGCTAGTCGGCGATGGGTACGGCATGCTGGGCAGCAACGGCTACATCGCCAATGGCGAGGCGCACGCATCGCTGGCGGCGACACAGTCCGATTCGACAGACAGTATTCGTGTGCACGCGGGACACGTGGCGACTTGCCTGGAAAATATGAAGGGATGGATCACAACCGTTGAGCAGGATGCGCTTGCACTGCTCAATAACCCGACCAACACGACGAAAGTACAGGAGGTGGTGACGCTATCCAATCATACTTTAAATGGTGTCGATACGAACGGTGATGAGAGCATTGATCCTGTACCTGGAGAAGGCGGAGCCGCCACAGCTTACTATCATGCGCAGTTGACGGCAGCCCTGGTGCTGGCACCTGGTTCGTAGATGCGGGGAGAGGAGTGAGAGGGAGGAAATTCCATGTCAGGATTCCTTGAGAGGTATCGCCAGGGCGAATATCAAGAGGTCTGGGATGAACTGGATGCGCTTGGAGTAGGCGTACGTGAACGCCTCGTGTATTCTGAAGCCTTAGCGGTCGCGCACGAAACCATGCAGCGAGTCCGTCACAATATTGAAGTTGTCATCTCTCGCCTGGAAGCCCTGGGGTATCAGTTTGGATATGCATGGATGCAGCAGTATCCACCAGTGGATGAGACCTGGGTAGCCGAGCAGCCAGCGAGGCGTATCCTACCCTCAGAGGAAACGCCTCAACGTCTTGAGCGTTTTGAGGAACTGGTGGGTGCCATTCCCTTATCAGTGCGAGCGTTCTGGAGTGAAGTCGGAGCAGTGAATTTGGTGGGAGCGCATCCGCGCTGGGAAGAACTCTTTCAGAGGCATATGATACGAGGGCTTGAGCCACCAAATCTCGATCCGCTCTTCGTCGAGGGTCTCTCTGAGCATCTGCTCGATTTGTATGCATACGAGCGTTCACAAGGAGAAGAACTCTTTCCTCTACCTCTTGCACCAGATGGGTATCACAAGTACAATATCAGCGGTTCAGGAGGCTATGAGATTGCGCTTCCCGACGCCTCTGCCGATGCTCCCTTGCTCAACGAGTGGCATGACACCACCTTCGTAAACTACCTGCGTGTCTGTCTGCACTATGGGGGGTTGCCAGGATTGCAGCGCATCAGCAATCTGATTCCCGACGAATTAGCCTATGTACGTGAGGGACTTGTACCTTTCTAACGGTAGTGTGTCGCACGCTGTATCTCTCATTCCAAGGAAGCTTTCTTTCCTTTTACACCAACACAGCAATAAATACTATGGTACCAAGCCGGTGTACTGTGATACACTGATCTGTAGTAAGTCATGCTTCAGCTAGGCGCTAGCTGATTGTATCCATCCAGGTTCCTCTTCATAGGAGGGATTGTGCATGATCATTCAGATAGTGAAGTTCAAAAGCGCATTGTCGGAGGCTGAAATAAGACAGGTCATGGAAGACCGCGCACCTCAGTTTCGTGCACTGCCAGGATTGCTGCAAAAATATTATATGAGAGAGACGCAGACCGGTGAGGTTGGCGCCGTGTACATTTGGGATTCAGAGGAATCAGTACGTGCGTACCGGCAGTCGGACCTTGCGCGAACAATTGCAAGTGCTTATAAGGCAGTGGAGCAGCCAAGGATTGAGCTATTTGAGACTATCTTTACCTTACGTCCTGAAAAGTTACCCTAGAAAATCAGCCATAAGCTATCCGCATGCCAAAACGAGAAGGCTCTCTTGAAAGCGATGCCATGCCCACATCTTTACACAGCCATGGGCATGGCATCGAAAAGCGCGGAGTAGAGTTTGCCATTATTTGTTCAGCTACATTTGCGCAGTCCAGCTACCTTTTCTAGCATTGGTCTGCAGGGTGCCTATACCCTGGTTGCAATCCACTGTAACATTGTCTGAACTGAGCGTGCCGCTGATGGTGTTTTGACTAGTGAATGTCCCTTCCAGGTGCTGGTAAACATAGGGCGTGTGCGCTACACAGGATACCCCATTGGAGAAATCTACCTTATCAGTGGTCGCTGTCTCAGTATAGGAGAGCTTGCCTCCCTTATAGGTACCACTGCATGACAAGACGACAGTCTCGTGATAGGTGACGCCGGTACTGGTACTCCCAAGGGAGGTGTGCGGCTGACCATTATCGACGGCCTGGCAAACCGTCCCACCGGATGGGTCGGGCTTCCCCGTAACCGTCAGGGTTTCTGTACCTGTCCCAAGCTGCTGCCCTGTTCCAGCGTCCTGGACTTGCAGGTTCGCTTTGAGTGTAAAGTTCATATCGTCAGGGGGAGCTCCATTAGGGCCAGGGGTGTGAGCTTGACCCTGGGGCACAATGGCTACGGTCACGCCGGCTTTTGTGGTGTAACCACCGGCATCTTTGGCAGTCAGCGTATGATTGCCCACCGTCCAGGCATTTGTGATCGCCAGGTCTGCCCTGACATTGCCACCAGCATCGCTTTGTACATTCTGGCTGCCTGGTACAGGTGCGCTATCAAGCAAAAAGGTGATAGCGGAGGAGCCAGAGAAGCTGTGACCGCTGACATGCAAGACTGTGCCGGTCGAGCCAGCAAGGGTCGATCCAACCCTATAGCTACTGGTGACGCTCATCACTGGCTGTGGCCTGGTGAGAAGGTAGGCGGTGATGCCACCACCACCCGCACCCAGGACGACAATGGCTGCCAGGACGATGAGCAGGATCTTGAGCCGCTGGCTCGACTTCGGAGGCACAGGTAACGGCGTGTAGGGCTGCTGGAGAACAGGCATACCGTAGCCGGTATTTCCACCCGGTGCCCAGGGCGGCATAGCTGATTGCTGCAACATCGATGTGAAAGGCGGAGGAGCAGGCTGCTGGTTAGCTCCTGTATTGATATCGAGTAAGTACGCGTTCTGCGGGGGAGCAGGCTGCTGTTCTGGAGCATAGGAGGTATAAGGTGCTGGTGGCTGATATCCCAGCTGTGCGCCTTGACCACTTGTGATATGCCCAATTGCTCTCAACTGAATAGTAGGGTCATCTTCAGGGTTGCCCTCTTCCACAAAGGGGCCGCGAAGGGCCGGGCGGCCTGCCTCGCACGTGAAAATCGTGTCACCGATGCGGATCCTGTCACCGCCTCGAAGAAGACGCGGAATATGGGGATCAAGTTTTTGTTCGTTGACAAAGGTGCCGTTCGTACTCCCTAAGTCGGTGAGGCTGTAGCCCTGGACACCGGGGCGAATTTCGGCATGGTGTGACGAGGCGGTGGGGTTGTTTACGACAAGCTGATTGTCCAATGCCCGTCCAATCGTCAATACACCGGGTCCCAGGACTGTTCGTCCCAAGGAGCTTTGAAGGACTGCTTCCATAGGTATTCTCCTCTACATCTGAGGCATAAGGGATGAGGCTTGCAATGTGCACGCAACAGAATTTTTACAATTTTCTAAAGTCGTATGCTATGAAATCTTTTGCATTATTTTTGATAGCATATCCGTTTTAATACTATCAAGACGATGAGGTTACGAATTTTTAGGAGGCGGATTTCTCATGGCGATTTCCTTGTCCGGTGACCAGGTTCGCCTGCTGCGCATGCGCGCTCAGCGGCTCACTCCGCAGCCGCCCGGTGCGGTTGGTGGTGTCGCTCCTATTGTGAAGGAACTGTGTGGCATCCAGGCGCAGGATGCACGCGCCGCAACGCTGGGGGTACGTGTGCGCAGCGTCGATCTGCTGGCTGCTGATGTTGAGTATGCGCGAGTGCAAGAGCGTACGATCATCCGCACGTGGGGCCAGCGTGGCACGCTGCACCTGCTGGCGACAGAGGACCTGGGCTGGCTCCTGCCGCTCTTCGGTCCCGTGTTTATTGCAGGCGACCGCCGGCGGCGTGAAGAACTGGGCCTGGACGAGGACACGTGCGCGAGAGCTATCAGCGTCATGCGGGATGTACTTGCGAGCCAGGGAGCGCTGACGCGTGCTGAACTCGTCGAGCAGTTGGCAGCCCGCGATATCCGTCTCGAGGGGCAGGCCAGGCCACACCTCCTGTACCGGGCAGCGCTCGAAGGCATCATCTGTTTGGGGCCTGACCTTGGCGCAGAGCCGACCTATGTCCTCCAGAGTGACTGGGTAGAGCCAGAGCGCGCCACCCTCTCATCGGAAGCAGCGCTTGCAGAACTCGCACTCCGCTATCTCCAGGCTTATGGCCCTGCCACGCCAGAGGACCTGGCGGCGTGGTCGGGTATGCCCATAAGCAGGATACGGCCAGCATGGCCACGCATCGCTGATCAACTGCTTGAGGTAGAGGTCGCTGGCTCTCCAGCCTGGATGCTCAAGACATACGCAGCATGGCTGGACGAGCCGCCCACACCCGCCCCAATCGTTCGCCTGCTGCCGGGCTTTGATATCTACCTGCTCGGCTACCAGAATCGCGACCTGGCGGTGCCGAGCCAGCATACCAAACGCATTAATGCCGGTGGTGGGATAATACACCCGGTACTGCTGGTAGACGGTCGCGTGGTGGGGACATGGAAGAGCAAGCGACAGAAGAATCGCCTGGAGGTGGTGGTAGAGCCATTTGATCAGCTTGCTGTCCAGGTACAGCAGGGACTGCAAGCTGAGGTCACCGATCTAGCGCGCTTCCTGAGAGTGCCGGCCAGTTTGATGCTTGCTCCCGGCACATAGCAGCAAAGCCCGAAAGCCAAGTCCGGACCGGGTTGAACGCCGTCTCGTTGCATTGCATTACATAAAAATCGATAGAGCATCGAATAGCGTGCAACTGTGGCGCATTTGCGCCGTATTTTTTTTATTTTTTGGGCTTTTTTGGCTTGCTTCTGCCCTAAACCAAATGGGGAGCCTAGCTGACGCTCTTTAGCGACCAACACTGAGGTGCTCATGATCGATACTCCTGAATGACTCGATCTTATTCCGACCGGTAACGTGCCTTGAAATGGGTCTTGCTTGTAACGGTTCCCCGAACCGTTCTTGACGACGCTACGAACCTTGCAATGGGTCCTGGCAACGACGCTGCGCGTCTACGGACTGCGTCCGTCAGGCAAGACCAAAGGAAGTACTGCGTCCTTCTTGAAAGCCAGCTTGCCAACGGACTGCGTCCTAGCTGCGCTCAGGCAAGCTGCAAGGAGTGCGCTGCGCTCAGCCGGTCGGAAAGGTAGTCCCTTGAAATGCGAGCCTGCAACAACGCTGCGCGTCTACTGCTTCGCAGCCAGCAGGCTCGAAAGGTAGTACTCGTGAGTAGTGATGCCACACTGTGGCAACAGGCTTCCCTTGATGCCTGCTATTAGAGCTATTCCATTTGGGCCTGCTTTATCCAGCACTCTGATGTTTTGATGAAGTGACTGAAGGGTTTTTGCGCTGTTCGCTGTCAATCGTCGGTTTTGCTGTCATGGTTTGAAACGTCATGCGCTATGAGCGCACCACTCCCGATGAGGTTATACATGGCCTCAGAATACAGTGTCAAAGGAACGAGTGGCCAAAAAGCTCCCTGAAAGGTGTAAATCTTGAGAATCAGTGGGCGGAAATTTGGCAAGTATGTGGGCGGTAAAACGAGCATGAGACTACAAAAGAAGAGGACAGTGGAGTGGCGAATCGCCTCTTACAGCGAGGCTTTCTCTTCCCTACTGATTGCTTGCTCTCCCACATACTTGTCAAAAATGTTCACGATCTGTCCCATTTAATTATCAAATTTACAACAGAGCAGAGGTCGCGAGCAATGTATTTACAGCATTACATGCTGATACTTCAGCATGTGCGAGCCTCTCAGGTTGAAGGCTTCTCCAAAAGTGGGTGAATTTCCAGCAGCTTGTCAGCCTGTTGCCCTGCTGCTTTCCTCGTCATTTGTCTGGAACTGGAAGGAGGAAGCGTCGACCACCTGTGCCCATTGGCCCTCTTGTTTTTCATAGATGGAAACCCAGGTGCAACGGAAAGAGAAGTCTCGCTCTTTCTCATCAGAGACATCTTGAGTAGCGCGAACGCGAATTTCGCCGATCATCCATGCCATGCTGGCATCTGTTGAGATATGGATGATTGGGGCAGTAATCTCACTGATGTCAGAGAAGTGAGTCCGCTTGAAATACTGCTCGATGGCAGGGAACGCTTCTTCTTTTGTGCGAAGCCGGACTCCTGCATTGCGTACGTCATACCATTGTGAGGCATATTCAGCCAGAAATGTTCTGGCATCGTTCTCAAAGTGGGCTCGCAAAGAGCGTTCGTGGATCTGCAAGAGCCTCGCTTTTTCCTGCTCACTAGTCATATGATCTCCTCTTCGTCAGTGTTCTAAGAAAGACGAGAACCCTCCTGCCCAGATGAGTGAGGGTTGTGGTTGTAAGTATCATTATCTCACACAAGAGGCAAGTCAGCAGCACCAGGTGCGCGGCGCAGTTCACCTCGGTAATCCCCATTGCCTGGCCCCCCAAACGTGCCGAGAAATTGATGCGTATGCGCCTGGAGCACGACTGTGCGAGTGCGCACCACTTCTCCCCGCTTGCGCCCCTGATAGCCTGGGGCGCACACCTGATCAAAACGACGATGAGGAATGGGCAATGGCTCCGCCTGCGGCAGCGCCCGTTGGCGGGCGGCTTGTCTCGTTCCATCCACATCGACTACGACCCAGTGCACGCCTCGCCGGTCGAACATGCCGCCAGGAGAAGGAAACGGCTTGCGGGCAAGGAGATCCTCTTGAAAACGTGCACGCAGGGCTTCCACAGTGCTTTGATCAAGAGCAGCAAGAAAACGGGAAAGGGTCGAGCGATGGGGTAGCTGATTTCGACCGAACAAGGCCATGAATGGCTCGGCAAACGGAGCAAGTCGTTCGTAAAACGCCTGAAGGGTCGGCTCACCGGAAAGAATATAGCCGATCAGCGAAGCGACAAAATCGATCACGTCGTAGTGGTCAAAGCGTGCACGGGCGAAACGCACCTGTTCCTGGATGGCTTTCAGGATTCCCTCATGGGTGAGGATTTGAGCAAAGCGACCACTTCTCCCATCCAGGGAGGAGTTGAGGGTATCGATTCCGGCGTAACCTGGATCGTTACTGAAGATTGCATCATAGGGAGTGGGTGTTCTCCTTTGCAGAAAACTGATGGAGGAAGGATCAGGGGGTCTGCTTTCCTCATCCTTCCTCCGTCCTCTAGTGCTTCCTAAACGGGTGCTCCCGGGAATTGGCGACAGCTTCAAATCCATAGCGCAGCATCGTTGTTTCGTACTGTGCTTTTGCTTGAATGAGCGGAACCCCAAATGTTTCGACATTGGCCAGCGCAGAGCGGAGGAACTGAGCATCTCGAAGAGCGGTGTTGGCTCCCTCCCCACGACCAGGAGACATGGTGTGGATCGCGTCTCCCAGAAGCGTCGCATTCTCCGTGTGCCACGGCTTGACGGGCCGTGCGGAGCGGAGCGTGACCAGAAACGTAGCTGCACTCTCGGCATCCTCAATGATCCGCCGCACCGAGGAGGGCCATTCCTTCACCATGTTGCACGCCAGTCTGTGCAGCGAAAGGCCATCCGCGCCTCCAAACGGTTCCTGGGTGCGCGAGAGCGTCCACGAAAGGTAGTCTTGCATTTCTGTCAGGTGCAAATCCGGGGCGAGACTCTCAGTGGCGGATGTCCACGCTTCTCGCTTCCTACAGGTCGCCACGGACAGAGAGACTCCATCGGGATCGCTCACCCGATTAAAACTGTCGAGAAGCACTTCAGGAACCCACTCCAACAGGTCGGGGGTGAGGGGGGTCTTGCCATAGATCGCGCAATCAAGATCGTCAATCACCGCGTCTGGTACGAGGAGACCACGAACCACGGAATTGGTCCCATCAGCCCCAACCAGCAGATCTCCATACGCCTCTGTCCCATCAGCAAATGACGCGCGAATCTTTCCATGATTCGACTGGTCAAACTGGACAAAGGTCTTGCCGAAATGCACCATTCCTTCCAGACCAGCAAGGAGAATTTCCC
>Ga0070699_100005479_pt1 | contig 11125 bp, 12 predicted proteins | sample KBSK1503metaG_FD_65473 | JGI IMG/M metagenome (GOLD analysis project Ga0070699, IMG submission 65473) | Corn, switchgrass and miscanthus rhizosphere microbial communities from Kellogg Biological Station, Michigan, USA - KBS K1-50-3 metaG | ecosystem: Host-associated > Plants > Roots >...
CTGCGCCATATCCGTGTCTCCTCCAAACAGGAGCTCAAGGAGCGCCTCATGGCCGCGGTCGATTACTTCAACCGCGATCCAGTCGTTCACACATGGACCTACAAGCTCGACAAGGCCGCTTGATATGATTCGAATTTCAAAATCGCTGACCTAGTTGCCCCGCTGCCGGCAATTCTGGCGCTGCAGCGGGAACCCCGATGGGGACGACGAGCGAAGGTCGATCGGCCGTGCCCCGAGGTTGCGGAGAGCCATAGCTCTCGGCTCGCCTCGGCCTCGACCGACGGCAAGAGGTGAGCCATGAACGAAGTCACTGCACTAGCCGAGCCGAAAGACCGCCTTCGTGCGAGCCCACGGGTAACGGCCTGACGGTGCTGTCGACGACCGCCATTCGCGAAGCTTGCAACGACCCCGCAGCCACGCTTGCCAATGTCGGTGGCAGCCCGGAGGGCCTGATCGAGTCCGACGCCGTCGAGCGTCTTGATGACGTCGGGCCGAACGAGATCGCCCGCGAGAAGCCGCCGCATTGGCTCTTCCAGCTTCTCGCCTGCTTCAAGAACCCGTTCATCATTGTTCTCGTCGTCCTCGCGATTATCCAATACGTCACCAATCCGGACGACCTGCGACCAGTCATCATCGTCAGCGTTATGGTGGCCATCAGCGTGGGGTTGCAGTTCTGGCAGGAATACCGCTCGGCATTGGCGGCGGAAAAGCTCAAAGCCCTGGTGCGCACCACGGCCACAGTGTTGCGGCGTCCCAGCGCCGACGCGGAAGCCGAGCCCCGCGAAATACCCATTGCCGAACTGGTTCCCGGCGACCTCGTGCGGTTGTGTGCCGGCGACCTGGTTCCGGCCGACGTTCGGCTGATCTCTTCCCGCGACCTTTTCGTCAGCCAATCCGCGCTGACCGGTGAGGCGTTGCCGGTCGAGAAACACGACACAACCGATGCGGCGATGGAGAAGCCCGAAAACGGCGCGCGCGCCGGCAGCGCCGGCGTCCTCGACTGTTCCAATATCTGCTTTCTCGGCACCAACGTGGTGAGCGGCACCGCGACCGCGGTCGTGATCGCGACCGGCTCTCGCACCTATTTCGGGTCTTTGGCGAAGGCGATCGTGGGGAAGCGCGCACAAACGAGCTTCGAGCGCGGCGTGAACAGCGTGAGCTGGGTGCTCATCCGTTTCATGCTCATCATGGTGCCCGTGGTCTTCGTGATCAACGGCTTCACCAAAGGGGATTGGCTGCAGGCGTTCCTGTTTGCCGTCTCGGTCGCGGTCGGTCTCACGCCCGAAATGCTGCCGATGCTGGTGAGCGCTAATCTGGCGAAGGGAGCGATCGCCATGGCCAAGCGCAAGGTCGTCGTGAAGCGCCTCAACGCGATCCAGAATTTCGGCGCGATGGACATTCTCTGCACGGACAAGACCGGCACGCTCACGCAGGACAGGATCATTCTCGAGCATCATATCGACGTCACCGGGAAAGAGGACCCCGAGGTGCTCGATCTCGCCTGGATCAACAGCCACAACCAGAGCGGGCTGAAGAATCTTCTGGATGTTGCAGTCATCAGATTCGCGCAAGTGCAGCGCGGAGTCCGCACGCCGCGGTTCTGCAAAAAAGTCGACGAATTGCCGTTCGATTTCGTCCGCCGGCGCATGTCCGTCATCATGGAAAGCGTTGATGGGGAACACCTGCTGGTGTGCAAGGGCGCGGTCGAGGAGACGCTGGCAATCTCGGCATTCATTCGTGACGGCGAGAAACTCGTGCCGCTCGACGATGCCAAGCGTCGGGAACTGATGGCGATGACGCGGGAGTACAACGAGGATGGCTTTCGCGTGATTGCCGTGGCGACGCGCGAGTTTCCGCGCGGCGCGACCAAAACGCACTACAGCATGGCCGACGAGCAGCAGCTGGTCTTGCGCGGGTTCCTCGCCTTTCTCGATCCGCCGAAGGAAACGGCTGGTCCGGCGATCGCGGCGCTACGCGATCACGGCATCCATATCAAGATTCTCACCGGCGACAACCCGGTCGTCACCCGCAAGGTCTGCCGCGACGTCGGTCTCTCCATCGGCACTCCGGTCTTGGGAAGAGACCTCGAGACCCTCGACGATGCGAAGTTTCGCGATCTCGTCGAGCGCACCACCGTCTTTGCCAAGATTTCTCCGCTGCAGAAAGCGCGCATCATCAAGACGCTGCGGGCGAACGGCCATACCGTCGGCTTCCTCGGCGACGGGATCAATGATGCCGCGGCGCTGCGCGATGCGGATGTCGGCGTTTCGGTCGACACGGCGGCGGACATCGCCAAGGAGTCGGCCGACATCATCCTGCTCGAAAAGAGCTTGCTGGTGCTTGAAGAAGGCGTTGTCAGGGGCCGCGAGACCTTCGGCAACATCATCAAGTACCTCAAAATGACCGCGAGCTCGAATTTCGGGAATATGTTCAGCGTGCTGGTGGCCAGTGCCTTCCTGCCGTTCCTGCCGATGATGCCGCTGCATCTCGTGATTTTGGATCTTCTCTATCATCTCTCGCAGGTGGTCATTCCGTGGGATCGCATGGACAAGGGGTACCTGCAGCAGCCGCGCAAATGGAATGCAAGCGATATCGCGCGGTTCATGATCTGGATCGGTCCGATCAGCTCCATTTTCGACATTACGACTTATTGCTTGATGTGGTTCGTGTTCGGCGCCAATAGCCCCGAGAACCAGTCGTTGTTCCAATCGGGCTGGTTCGTCGAGAGCCTGCTGTCGCAGACGCTCATCGTTCACATGATCCGCACGCAGAAGATTCCATTCATCCAAAGTACTGCCTCGGCGCCGGTGCTGCTCGTCACCGCAGCAGTCATGGCGATCGGAATTTTCTTTCCGTTCTCTCCGCTCGGAGCGAGCGTGGGCATGCAGCCGCTGCCCTTGAGCTATTTCGCCTGGCTCTTCGCCACATTGCTGGGTTACTGCGCGCTGACTCAAATCATCAAGACAATCTACATCCGCAGGTTCGGAAAATGGCTGTAGCAGCGATGGCCGCTCCGAAGGCAAGGATCAACAAGCGGACCCGGACCATGCCGAGGATCGATCCCGTCAGATCAGCATTCGATGCGCGCCGTTGGGTCGCACATGCCCTGTTTCGGTTGGCATCCTGGATACTACGCGGCAGCACAGGGCTTTACGCGCGGGCGCAGTAGTGCGCGCGAGGCATCTTCGAAACAGCTATCGCCAGCGGTCGTACGATGGCGGCTCAGGTTGTGGAATCGAAGGTGCGACTGGTGCTGGCGGCTGAGCGTGTGGCACTGAAGGTGCGACCGGTGCGGGCGTCGGAGATGGCATTGGGATTACTTGCGGTACTTGCTGCTTGGCCATGATCGCAGATGACAGCGCCGGAAGATTGTCAATTCGCTGAAGCATATAGACCATAATAGCGATGACGCCCGCAAAACCAATTACTAGAAGGGTTCCCAGAAGCGCAGTCATTAAATTCTGCGCATGACGCAATCCGTCGATGGCCATTTTTTAAGCCCTCGAATGCGCCCTCTAATCTCGCTAGTCGTAACTCCATAAGATCATCGTCGCTCAGAGGCATCCGGCTCCCCCGTTTCTAAGGAAAGCATCTAAGCACGTCGAATCTGCCTGTTCTAGCCGAGTAGTAGAGGGAAGTCGCTTCCTGCCAAGGTTATTGCTCAAACTGGCCCTGGGCCTGACCGCGTGTATAGCCTCACGCAGCCGTCGCGTAGGTGCGCCTGGACGCGGAAGGTCATCAAGCTTCAGTTCATGCACGAAGCCCCGAGCGCTCGGCACGCTGGTCCGTAGGGATGCAAGCCAGGGTCAAGCCGGGGGACGGCGCGGGCTTCGCGCGGAAGTACGCGCACGAGAAAGCGGGACGGGGAACGCTGACGCATACTAAGCAAACAGTCCAGCGCCAGAGACGTTTCGTCGCCAGCCAAAGGCTCCATCAGTGTCGCATCGTCGGCGTCGGCACGCGAGCTATTCACCCGCTTTGAGACCGGCCACCGTTGCAGCAGCAAGTCATTTGCAGCGGGCTTGAGCAATTCAACGCCAGCCCCGACGCAAGCGAGTCCGGCTGGCTGCAATATGGGGCCATTCCAGGGAAACGGGGCCCCAAAACCAATGCCCCGGGGGCCCGCAATTAGCTCTGGGGGGTAATTCAGGAAAGGGGGTTAAGTTTTATGCTGCCGGTAGCGGCGCATTCGATAGTATTTCTTTTCTCCCGACAACCTGTGGTTCGCCGATGAGCCAGCCTCCTCCCCTGGCAGATTTTGCTGACCCTTGTCCCTGATTCGCTGTAGTGGTCCGTCTGCTATACGCACCCCGGCAGCGTGGGCTGCGGCCGGCATGAGGGAGAGCAATTCATGTCCGCTTCTGCTTTCCCGATGCGACCAGCGCTGATGCCCTTTGCGCGCGCTTCGGCGGCGTATTCATCGGTGATGCCAGGGCAGCGGGGCAGCTTCTCGGTGTCGGCAATCCGAAACATCGCGGCTTTCGACTGCTGGAGAGGGAACGGGATCAACCTTGCGATGTTATCGACAGCGCGGCCGAGAACAGTCCGTGTTCCAGCGCAATAAAAAATCTCAGGAAAGGAAGCCGGAAGCGCGAATGCAGGACATCCCGACCGACACGAAAAACCGCGCGCCGAGCTCACGGGTGCTGCAGGAAGTCATACGTCAAGCACCCGCAGAGTACGTTACTGTTGGCTGGCTGACATCGACCTTGCAGCGGCATTCGTTCGGCATAATCATGCTGTCTCTTGGACTGCTGGCGACGACACCGGTAGGCTCCACGGTTCCCGCGCTCATCCTCGGGGTCATGGCAGTGCAGTTGATTGTGGGTCGCGCCGAACCTGTTTTCCCGCATTTTATCATGACGCGACGCTTGCCGACTAAGCAGCTGCTCCGTATTGGTGGGCGCGCTATTCATGTACTCAAGTGTCTTGAGAAAGTCGTTCATCCCCGCTGGCCGATGACCTTTGAAGTGGCGAAGCGCGCTGTCGGCGTCATGGTCCTCTTGTTGACTGTTGTCCTGCTACTCACGCCGGTGCCTTTGAGTAACGTCGCTCCTGCGATGGTGATCTCACTGATCTCTCTTGCCTATGTCGAGGAAGACGGATTGTTGCTTTCTGCTGCCTTTCTTGCCGCGATTATATTAATCGGCATTGGGTCAGCAGCAGTTTGGGGAACAATTGTCGGCGCCATCCTTATCAGCACGTAGTAGTAATCAACCGGCCTAGGACACCTTCGGCGGTAGCTTATGCACCAGCTCCGGCCATTCCTCCTCGACCAGCTCTCGCATATCGTCGGAGACTTCTGGGAGGCCCTCCGTCTCAAGCAGGAACTTGTGCAGCCGTTCGAAATCCTCCTGCACCATGATGTGGTCGGAGATAATCCGCGGTGCGTAGATACGCTTCGGTTTTGACGCTCTCACTTTTTCAGTGCCGCTGTTCCTAAGGTGATCGCACCTATCAGCGCGTGGTGTCGAGTTGATCTTCTTCGAGCAGCGCTACCGTGAGCCCGTGCAGTTCGGGTCGACCGGGAGGGCCCGAGACGAATCAAGCCTTACATGGGCGGCGTGATGCCGTCGCGGCCGACCGAGATGGCGGTCGCTTCGAGCATGCCATCCTCCTTCTTGTTGGCAGCGGCGATGAAGATTTTGGCGCCGGGCTTGAGCTCGCTCTTGTCGGCCGGCACGTAGGCCACGATGATTGTGTTCGATGCGACCACGATCTTCTTCTCTCCATCCTTATATTTCAGCGTGATCTCGTCACCCTCCACGTTTTTTACCATCTGCGCGACCGTGGCGTTGGTCATGGTGCTGTTCGGCATCAGGTCCCACGGACGATGGCCCTCGCCTGTGCCGCGCAAGGCCTCCGGGAAGATGTGGATTTCCACGGCCCTCTGGCTGCCATCGGCCTGCGGCATGCCGGTGACCCCGATGAACGAATTCTGCTTGATATCCAATAGCGAGGCCTTGACGACGCCGCGGACCGCGACGTTGTCCACCATTTTCACATTATACTTAGTCTGGCCGTCCCGCGACTTGACCGCCAGCATCGGTCCATCGACCGCTTCGACGGTGCCGCGTACCCGCACCGTGGGCGATTGCTGCTGGGCAAAGGTCGCAGATGTGGCAAGCAGGGCAAAGCCCGCTGCGCCGAAAGCGCGTCGTGTCATCTGGTCCATTGTGATCCTCCCGAACTCTCGCCGGACGATGAATGCCGGCCACCAAATGAACAACCCGCCGCATTCATGCATGTTCCAGCCGCCCCGCGGGTGCGATGGAACCTACTGCTTTACAGAACAGCGACGTCAGGCGGGTGTAAGGAATCCAGCGCAGAATGTCATTCTGCTGGTTCAAGATCAGGCAGAAGGAAGCGTTGCGTCTAGCCGAATCGAATTTTCGGCACACACAACATTGTTGCGCATCCGTGGGTTGCACCATCGGTACGCTCGAATCTAGTATTCGGAAGCGACAGCCGAAGCCCGCTCATGACGCGAAAGCCGGAGGACCAGAGGTCCTGCAGTTTATCGAAAATCAGGTTCCCGACCCTGGCGCGCACGAGGTCCGAATCAAGGTCAAGGCAATCGGCATCAACCGTGCCGAGTCGATGTGGCGCAATGACAAGTACGTCGAGCCCGTGAAGTACCCGGCAGGGCTGGGGTACGAGGCCGTCGGTACCGTCGATGCCGTAGGCAAGGACGTCACGGGCATCGCAGTTGGTGATGACGTCAACGTGATCCCGGCCTTCTCGCAGAATCACACTTCGCCTATGGCGAAGTGATTCTCGTACCGGACTACGCCTTCGTGAAGCATCCGAAATCGCTGTCATTGCAAAGCCCCGCATTCCGCGCAGTTCCGGGCCGACGGCACCATGCCAAAATTTCGCGACTTCGATCTAGGCGGCGCGAAACCGATCTTGCCTAGGGGAAGAAGCGTGAGCTGTTCTCTCCTCAATCAGCAGGCCCTCGGCCTCGAGAAGGAGTTCGAGTTGGACCACGGCTTCCATTGCACTCCACTCGTCCCGGGCTTCCTCGAAGCTCTGCAGTACGTCTCGCCAGGCGTGGCCAGGTCGGCTCAGTGTGATCTTCCGAATAAGCCCTACAGCCTCTGTTGTGCGGCGCAGAACTACTGGCGGGCGGGCGCGGATACGCAGCTCCGGATCAATTGGAAAGTCAGGCATGGCCATCTAACCCCTTTGCCGCCTGCCCAAGTTCCACGAGGGCTTTGATCGGGCGCTCCCGCCAATCGACCACATCGTATTGTCGTACGACCTGCAGAGGGAGGTTCACTTTTATCATCCATGGCACTTCTCCTTTCGACCATCGAATTGCGTCGCCGCAACGGGCAACATTATCAGCGCCCCGAGCGCGTCGTGCCGATGGGCATGTTGTGATCGGGGTGCATCAGCCGGCGATAGCGTTTGGCTTCGCGCTGAGCCCTGCGCAGCTGCCATTCGGGCACGGCATTGCGCATTCTGGCAGCAGCGAAATTATCGAGCGCTTGCAAGAACCGGCGATAGAGCCGCTCGATTCTCGATGCAAGCAACCGGGCGAATGGTGCAGCTTGCAGAGCCAGAGTGGTCATCGAAGTCTCCCCTTTGTTGTTAGATCTTGGGGATTTCTTCCCGAGGGTCTTTCTTGGCTGCAGTATCGCCGACCCTTCCGATGTCATGTCGACGCACACGGATCCTTCGACCCGGCATCAATGTGCTGAGCAGCGCATATGAATTCGAGAGGAAAGCCGGCCCGTTTTCATAAGAGCGGTATAAAGATCGCGGACGGACCGATTAATTGAGGAAATTCCAGGCGAATGGCGCTAATTCTGTCCGGCGCAGATACGCCGAGCTGTTCCCAGGGAAATGTCGATCACACGACTGCCCAAACCACATGATCAGCGACTGCGTAGACCGCCGCCTCGTCCCAATGTTTCAGTGCAGGCCGAATCAGTCATGAGCAACAATCCGCAGATGTGTTACGCCGGGCCATCTCGGGCGCACGAGGCCGCGTCAATTGCTAGTTTTCAGTACACACAGGCGGCGCTGCACTGCTACGGCACAAGCAAGCGTGCTACTCGCTGATCGTGCGCACGACGCTCGAGGTCGGGCGGGCGTCGCCGCCCGCCGGGCCCTTCACTTGCTTGAGGATCGCCTCATCGTAAGAGGCAATCGTCGTCACCGAAAACTTCGGCTCTTGAGCGTCATTCGTTATTCCTGCCGGGCGAGCGAAAGCGATTGACGAAGCGGGATTTTGAACCGGAGCAGACTGATTCTTAGGAACCGGGGGGCGCTACAGCCGCCTGGGCCGCGGACGGGGCAAAGGGACCACCTCCCTTGATTGAGCGCGAGGCTCTACCAGCAAAGCGGCCACCGAATCGCTCGATCCCGGTTGGACAAATTCAACCGACGAAGGGTGCACAACTGGCCTGCTCGGGACCGAGCCAGTGAACTTCACTTCGGATTCTGCCTCGTTCCTGAAGTTAGACTTTAGAAGGCTGAATATGACAACCAGCGAAATGACTGTTGCGCTAAATACGCTTACCGTCCGGATGTAGCGAGTTTGTCGCATTGGCGCGGGCACGGACGTTGGCCAACGCAATATCCGTTCCCCCTCCATCGGGCTCTGCCAAGCGAACCGCACTTGGCTCATTTCGATTTTGAACAGGAAACTTTTACACTGGTAAGTTTAACGAAATGTTACAGCTTTGATGCCTACCCGCGCGCATCCAATGACACGCCAAGCTCGGATGCCTTTTTTCGCGTTGCCCCGAGCGTCCTTTTGAGCGACTTCGCAATTTTTGCTGCTGGCGTTTTTTCACGAGCCGACGACTTCAATTCGCGAATGTCCTGTTTCGTCCATTCACGGCGCTTCTTTGCCATGACGACTCCATTTGTTGGAAGCGCGTTCCTAAGGTGATTTTGCCTAGAAACTGACCCAGGGTGAACCACTGATTACGCCGACTTGTAGCGCGCTTCTGTGTAGTACGTCTTCAGGACAAGAGTACCCGGATTGGGTCCCCTGTCCGCAAACCTGGCAAAATTTTTGACCGCAGGTGTCACATTCGAAAATCTTGTTCATAAGCGGCACGCCAGCACACGTCGGGCACGTTTTGTAGATCAACATCAGCGTTGTCCCGTTGGATCGTTCTATAGCACGACCCGGCATTTTCCACCACAGCCATTTCAACCTGCGCCGCCCATAGGGCGATTCGTTGTGCTAGCGCGGACGCGGGCGGCACGGGAGTGGGCCGGTTCAGAACGCAGGCCAGATGTCGGGAATTACCGGATTTTACAATCCTATATGGGCGGCGGATGACAAGTGGCTTAAGTGCTTTCTTTTCTTGCGCCAGACCTTGCTTCAATTTCCCTCAGATGGTTCTGGACCAATCACTATTGGTGAGCAAATTAGTCGCCCTGAGCTTATAAATCACGAAAACGAAAACCACGTCGCCCAGGCATCTCTTTCAGGCTCGAGGGATATGCCGGGGTTTGAATATGATCCCGACTTAGACATAATCGCGCAGCTGGAAATTCGCTTTGATATTGAGTTGAAGGGAGACGCGGAACTAAAATTCAATTCTTCGACAACCCAACCCAGTGTCTCGAATGCGATAGTTTTGCAGACGTTGGGCTGGCCTTTGATCCCCGTGTAGTCCGAGCGCTCTCAGTAGCCTGACTTAACTTGCCTGGCCCGAGATGTTCGGCCGCAGAGCAAACCCACGGATGCCTTCACACCGACGGCGCCGATTGCGTACTGCACGCGACGGACGGCGGCTGAACGACTGCCAGCTTCCATGGCTGCAAAACCCGATTTTGTAAAGGAGCATGACGGCATCGGGACTCCGGCGGGAAAGCGCTCGCGGTCGTCTTGGACCAGACCCTCTATGCCGATACTTGAACAGCTATTCATGAAGCAAAACAAACATTCATCTCGATAAATAACAGTTCACATACATGCATAATTTGTAATTAGGTGGATGATGCGAGAGAGATTACTTTAGCGGGAGACGCTGCTGTCTCAATCCAAGGAGGAGATCATGAACAGACTCGCATTCGCACTCGCCACCATCGCCACTCTGGGCCTGAGCACTCCGGTGTTCGCCCAATCTTCTACCACTGCATCACCACAGCGCGTTCAGTCCGCGCAGTCACAGACACATGCCGTGCACCACGTCAAGAAGCGGCATCATGTCAGAGTGAACAAGGTCGTAGTCAGACATGATCGCGGGCTGCATCGCGGGTTCTCGCACTCGCGGCATTATGGCTACCAGAAGAACAGGAAGGTCGTCATCAAACACACGCCTGCCCCTAAGACATCAGTGAAGAGCAAAGCCAGCTCTTGAATCCCGCTTCTGATTTCGCAAATGGCCCCAATACAAGGGGCCATTTGTTTTTGATTTCCGCGCGAACCATGCGCGAGGCACCCCTGTCCCTCCCGAAAATCATATCCGCGCATAGCGATGGTGCAGTCCGGAGAGAATTGGCGTGGTGATGATCGCTCCGCACCTCTGGATAGCTCGCCGTAACGGCGCATCCTTCTCCAACGCCAAGTGCGTGCGCGACTCGTTGTAATAAGACGAATATGAAGCCAGCATTCGCAGCAGATGCCGCTCGCCGACGATCAGAACATGATTCAGGCACTCACGCCGAAGCGTTCCGATCAGGCGTTCAGCGTATGGGTTTTGCCACGGCGACCTCGGTGATATGGGTCGGTCACGAATCCCCATCGCTCGAATTCGGCGCTGAAAGGCCTGCCCGTGGGCACGATCATTGTCGCGCACCAAATAGGGGGGGCGCCGTGTTCCACGGGAATGCCTCTGCCATCTGTTGAGCCAGCCACTCCGCCGACGGATTGCGGGCCACCGCAAACCACAGCAGTTGCCGCCGTCCATGGCCCACAACAAGAAAGGCAAACAGCCGCTCGAAGGTCAGGGTTGGAACCACGCACAGATCGATCGACGCAATCGCGTCCGCATGGTTGTGCAGGAATGTCCGCCAGCTTTGCGATGGCGGTCCACGGCGCCCGATCATGTACTTCGAAACTGTTGACTCCGCGACTTCGAATCCGAGTTTCAGCAGCTCGCCGTGGATCCGCGGAGCGCCCCACAACGGGTTCTCCTTGCTCATTCGACGGATG
>Ga0070699_100005480_pt1 | contig 11123 bp, 9 predicted proteins | sample KBSK1503metaG_FD_65473 | JGI IMG/M metagenome (GOLD analysis project Ga0070699, IMG submission 65473) | Corn, switchgrass and miscanthus rhizosphere microbial communities from Kellogg Biological Station, Michigan, USA - KBS K1-50-3 metaG | ecosystem: Host-associated > Plants > Roots >...
CGGTCCATGAACCGGCCGAGCCACGGCACGCGCGAGAAGCGCGACCCCGGCGGATCGTGCCAGACCGACGAAAGCATTGGATCGAGCGTGAAACTCACGAACAGCGAGACCAGTACCGCCACCGCGACGGTCAGCCCGAACTGAAAGAAGAACTGGCCGACGATGCCCTTCATGAACGCGATCGGCACGAACACCGCCACGATCGCGAACGTCGTCGCCATGACCGCAAGGCCGATCTCGTCGGTGCCCTCGCGCGCCGCCGCCGGATGGCTCTTGCCCATCCCGAGATGGCGCACGATGTTCTCGCGCACGACGATCGCGTCATCGATCAACAGGCCGATACAGAGCGACAGCGCCATCAGCGTCATCATGTTCAGCGTGAAGCCGAAAGCGTAGAGGGCGATGAAAGTGGCAATGACCGCGATCGGCAGCGTGAGACCGGTGATGATCGTGCTGCGCCACGAGTGCAGGAACAGGAACACGATGAGGACGGTCAGGAGCGCGCCTTCGATGATCGTGGCCTTGACGCGCGCCACGCTGGCTTCGACCTGGTCCGACTGCGAGTAGACGATGCTCACTTCGACGTCCGCCGGCAGGCGCGCCTTGAGCGCCTTGATCGCGTCGCGGACCCCGCGGCCGGTCTCGACGATGTTGGCGTCCTGCGCCTTGCGGATATCGATGGTGATCGACGGCCGGCCGTTGATGCGCGAGATCGAGTCGAGCTCCTTCTCGCCGTCGATCACATCGGCGACCTGGGAGAGGTAGACCGGTCCGCCGCCCTGCTGTGCGACGATGATGCGGCCGAACTGGACCGGGTCCTTGATCTTGCCCTCGACCCGCACCACCGAGTCGTTCTGGCCGCGCGTGATGCGTCCGGCGGGCACGTCCTGGTTGGCGTTCTGCACCGCCGTCATCACCTGATCGACGCCGATGCCGAGCGACGCGAGCTGCGAGGGCTTGATCTGGATGAGGATCTGCCGGGTCACGCGGCCGTTGACATCGACCTGCGCCACTCCCGGAATGTTCTCCAGCGCCTTGACGATCGTCTGATCGGTGAGCGAAGTGAGCTCCCTCAGATCGACCGTCGGGGAAAGAACCGCCAGCGAGACCGTCGGCCGGTTGTCCTCGACATCGACGCGGACGACCTGCGGATCCTTGACGTCGCGGGGAAAATTCGACCGGATCAGCGCGATCTTGTCGCGCGCATCCTGGATTGCCCGGGTGATGTCGGTGCCCTGCCGGAATTCGACGAACACCTGGCTTTGCGCTTCGCGCGAATTCGAATAGATCCGCTTGACCCCCGACACGGTGTTGACGGCGTATTCGATCGGCTTGCTGACGTCGGTTTCGACCGCCTCCGGCGACGCGCCCGGATAAACGGTGATGATGTTGCAGAAGGGCAGCGTGACGTCCGGCATCTGCTCGACGCCCAGGCGCGCGTAGGCGAAGAGTCCGAGCACGACGATTCCGACCATGACCATCGTGGCAAAGACCGGGTTCTTGATCGAGACGCGGGTAATCAACATGGGAGGTTTCCCTTGCTTGTTGCGCCGGCGTCAGCCGGCGGTGCCGCTTCGCGCTGCCGTTGCCGCCCGAACCGCGGCCGGCAACCCGATCTTCAGATTATCGAAAGGAGCTGCCAGGATCGGGACGCCCGAAGGGAGCGTGGTCTTGATCTCGACGAGGCCGGCGCTGTCATCGCGGCGGCCGACGGTGATCAGGCGCCGCGCGAGCTTGCCGTTCTCGATCGTCCAGACAAAATTCTGCCCTGCCTCGGTCCGCACCGCGATGGCCGGCAACGTAGGCACGGGGGCGCCCGCCGCCAGCGTGACGCGGCCGGTGACGAACATGCCGCCGCGCAGCGCCCCGTCGGGATTGGGCACATGAATGAATACCAGGATCGCGCGCGTGCCGGGTTCCGTCGTCGGGTTGATGCGATCGATCGTGCCGGTGAAGCGGCGTTCACCGAAGCCGTCGATGGCGAGCGTCGCCTTCATGCCGACGTTGAGCTCCGGGATATCGTTGGCCGGGACCATCGCCTGGACCTCCATCTGCGTCAGGTCCACGATAGTGACGAGCGGAGCGTCGAACGGCACTTTCTCGCCTGGCTGGACGTGGCGTTTGGCGACGGTGCCGGACAAGGGTGCGGTCACTACGGCATCGCGCAGCGCGTTACGCGCCAGCTGCACCTGTGCCTCGTTGGACTTGAGCGTGCCCTGGCTCACCGAAAGATTGCTCTCCGCGCTGTCGTACGCGGTTTGCGAAATGAAATTCTGCTTGAGCAGCGCCAGGTTCTGCGCCCGCGTCTTTTCGGCCAGGGCGAGCTGCGCGCGGCTCGATTCCAGCGCACCCATGCGGTCGGTGAGCTTCGCTTCGAGATCGGCCGTATCGAAACGGGCGATTGTCTGTCCTGCGCGGACCGTCTCGCCCTCGCGGACCATGACCTGGCGCAGTTCGCCCGACACTTTGGACCGGACGGTGCTCTGGTTGACCGGCTGCAGGGCGCCCGATACCGGCAGCCAGCGTGAAAGGGCGCGAGCCTCGACCGCCGCCAGGTCGGCCGGGTTGAACTCGAGGGCGACCGGCGGCCCGTCGCCGGTCGCTGCGGAGGCGCGCTGGCTCGACCGTACGACAATGACGGCCGCGAGAGCACCCACGACGGCAATCGCAACCAGGGCGCCGACGGTGCGGCGCCGGGTAAACCAGCGTCCCATAACCAATATATCCCCTTTTCGTACGATCGCCGGGCCAGCCCAGCGGCCTTGCGACTCGACGCGCCCTTTGCTGCCGGTTGGATGCGCCTGGCCGCACGGGCGGATTCAAAAATTGCGCGAGTCTAGGCTTCGGGCCGCTTTCGACACAAGCCAAAACCGACGAAACGCCTGGCACCCGGAGGCAAACGCGGCAAGCGGCGATGAAGTGCAAGCCCGAGCCGGACGGAAGGCACTCGGATGCAGCAGCGCAATTGACAGCATACGCCGGCCCGACCATAATTTCGCGCTCCCCGCTTTTCCGATCAGCCCCCTTAGTGGAGGACATTCATGAGATTCAATCGCACGCTCGGCCTGACGCTTGTCGCCGCAGCGTTGATGACCGCGTACGGCTGCGGCAAGGAAGAGCCGAAGAAGGCCGCGGAAGCCCCGGCGGCCGCGCCCGCCGCGCCGGCAGCGCCTGAAGCGGTCGTCAAGATCGGCCACGTAGGCCCGACGACCGGCCCGCAGGCGCACCTGGGCAAAGACAACGAAAACGGTGCCCGGATGGCGATCGACGATGCCAATGCCAAGGGCATCATGATCGACGGCAAGAAGGTCAAGTTCGAGCTCGTCGCCGAAGACGACCAGGCCGACCCGAAGCAGGGCGTGATCGTGGCGCAGAAGCTGGTCGACGCAAAGGTCGCCGGCGTCGTCGGTCATTTGAACTCGGGCACGACGATCCCCGCCTCCAAGCTCTACAGCGATGCCGGCATTCCGCAGATCTCGCCGTCGGCCACGAATCCGAAGTACACGCTGCAGGGTTTCAAGACCGCATTCCGCGTGATGGCCAACGACGTGCAGCAGGGCAGCGTCATCGGCAAGGAAGCCGTTTCGACGCTCGGCGCGAAAAAGATCGCGATCATCGACGACAAGACCGCCTATGGCGCGGGCCTGGCCGAAGAAACCGAGAAGGCCGCCAAGGCGGCCGGCGCCACGATCGTCGCGCACGAATTCACCAACGACAAGGCGACCGACTTCAAGGCGATCCTGACCAAGATCAAGGCCAAGAGCCCCGACCTGATCATGTACGGCGGCATGGACGCGCAAGGCGGCCCGATGGTCAAGCAGATGAAAGAGCTCGGCATCAAGGCCAAGTTCATCGCCGGCGACGGCGTGTGCTCGGCCGAGTGGCCCAAGCTCGCCGGCGGCGCAGCCGAAGGCCAGTACTGCACGCAGGCCGGCGTTCCGCCGGACAAGATGGCCAATGCCAAGGATTTCGTCACGCGCTTCACCGCCAAGTACGGACCGATCCAGGTCTACGCTCCGTATTCGTACGACGCGGCGATGACGCTGATCGCGGCGATGCAAAAGGCGAACTCGACCGACCCGGCCAAGTACCTGCCCGAGCTTTCCAAGATCTCGTACGACGGCATCACGGCCAAGGTCGAATTCGACGAGCACGGCGACACCAAGAACGGCGCGATCACGCTGTACACGGTCAAGGACGGCGCCTTGGTGCCGCTGGCAATGAACGTCGGCGGCAAGACCGAAAAGCTCGCGGCGGCGCCGGCAGCACCGGCAACGCCCGCACCGGCCGAGCCGCCGAAGTCCGACGCGATGAAGTCGGAAGCGCCGGCGAAGAAATAGGACGACGCGGGCTTTGCGCCGCTAGCGCTCCTGCAAGATAGAAACGGCGCCCTCGGGCGCCGTTTCCATTTGTGCCGTGTCGAGCTCGTGTCGCCCGGGGGGATTGCCGCGGCGTTGGCCGCAGCGGAGAATCGGCCACTAGCCGGGGGCCGCCGCGGCGCGAAAGGAGATTCGCATCGTGGAAACCTTCCTGCAGCAGATCATCAACGGCCTCACGCTCGGCAGCGTCTATGCGCTGGTTGCGCTCGGCTACACGATGGTCTACGGCATCATCGGCCTGATCAACTTCGCGCACGGCGAAGTCGTGATGATAGGAGCGATGGTCGCGCTGTCGGTCATCACCGGACTGATCGGCGCGAACACCCCGCTTCCCGCGGTCATCATCATCCTCGCCGGCCTGCTCGTTGCGATACTCGTCTGCGTGGCGATCGCATACAGCATGGAAAAGATCGCCTACCGCCCGTTGCGGAGTGCGCCGCGGCTCGCGCCGCTGATCACCGCCATCGGCATGTCGATTGTTCTGCAGAACGTGGCACTGATGGTCTGGGGCCGCAACTATCGCACCTTTCCGACGCTGATCACGCCGACGCCCCACTTCATCTTCGGGGCGGCGATGACCGACCTGCAGATGCTGATCGTCGTCCTGGCGGCGTTGCTGATGGGAGGCCTGGTGCTGATCGTTCAGCACACCCGCCTCGGCATGGCGATGCGTGCCACCGCGCAGAACCCCCAGGTCGCGGGTCTGATGGGCATCGATATCAACGTCATCATCTCGGCGGCATTCGTCATCGGCGCAGCTCTGGCGGCCGTTGCCGGGCTGATGGTGATGGCCTACTACGGCATTGCGCACTACTACATGGGATTCCTGCTCGGCCTCAAGGCGTTCACTGCCGCCGTGCTGGGCGGAATCGGCAACCTGGCCGGCGCGATGCTGGGCGGCATACTGCTCGGGATCATCGAGGCACTTGGTGCCGGTTACATCGGCGACGTATCCAACGTCTGCGGCCTTTCGTCGTTGAGCGATGCGCTGCAGCAGAAGTGCGCGGCGAACGACGGGCAAGTAAGCCTGTTCGGAAGTAACTACCAGGACGTTTTCGCGTTTTTTGTGTTGATCCTGGTGCTGATTTTCCGGCCATCGGGCCTGTTGGGCGAACGCGTCGCCGACCGCGCATGAACAACGCGGGGCGCACCGGAATACCGCTAAAGGTCTGGGCCGGCGTCGCCCTCGTCGCGATCGCGCTGGGCGTGCTGCCTTTCGTCGCCGCGCTTGCGGGCCAGGCCTGGGTCCGCATCCTCAACTTCGCCATGATCTACACGATGCTCGCGCTCGGGCTGAACATCGTCGTCGGGTTCGCCGGACTTCTCGACCTCGGCTATATCGCGTTCTATGCCGTCGGCGCCTATACCTACGCGCTGCTCTCCTCGCCTCAGTTCGGGATCCACCTGCCGTTCTGGACGATCTTGCCGATCGGCGCAGGCATCGCCTGCCTGTTCGGCGTGCTGCTCGGTGCCCCGACGCTGAAGCTGCGCGGCGATTACCTGGCGATCGTCACGCTCGGCTTCGGCGAGATCATCCGGATCTTCCTCAATAATCTGAACGCGCCGATCAACTTCACCAATGGACCGCAAGGCATCAACCTGATCGATCCGTTCCGCATCGGCCGGTTTTCGTTCGCCAGCACCGAATCGTTTTTCGGCATCACGTTCACCGGGCCGCAGAAGTACTACTACATGCTGCTGCTGCTGACGATCGGGGTCATCGTCGTCAATCTGCGGCTGCAGAACTCGCGACTGGGCCGGGCCTGGGAGGCGATACGCGAAGACGAGGTCGCGGCCAAGGCGATGGGCATCAACACGCGCAACGTGAAGCTTCTCGCGTTCGCGATGGGAGCCTCGTTCGGAGGCATCGCCGGCGCCGTCTTCTCGGCGACGCAGCAGTTCATCAGTCCGGAAAGTTTCGGTCTGTTCGAGTCGATCATCGTGCTCGCGATGGTGGTCCTGGGCGGCATGGGGAACATTCCCGGCGTCATCCTCGGCGCGGTCCTTCTCACCTTGCTGCCCGAAGTGCTGCGCTACACGATGGAACCGCTGCAGATGGGCCTGTTCGGCCGCGTGCTGATCGATGCGGAGACGATCCGCCTGCTGGTGTTCGGTGTCGCCCTGGTCGCGATCATGCTGTTCCGGCCGGCCGGGCTGTGGCCGTCGGCGGTGCGCAAGCGCGAGCTCGAAGTGCGGAAGGCAGCGGCCTGAAGCGGCGCAGTGGAGGACTCGGCCACATGAGCGAAGGAACGCTGCTCTCCGCCGAGGACATCGGCAAGCGCTTCGGGGGCGTGCAGGCGCTGGCCGATGTCAGCTTCAGCATCCGATACGGAGAGATCTACGGCCTGATCGGACCGAACGGCGCGGGCAAGACCTCGCTGTTCAACGTGCTGACCGGCATCTACGTACCGGACGGCGGCAGCTTCACGTTCGACGGCGCGCCGCTCAATCGCCTGAAGCCGAACGAAGTGGCCGAGCGCGGCATCGCGCGCACCTTCCAGAATATCCGCCTGTTCCAGAATCTGTCGGCGCTGGAGAACGTGATGATAGGCCGGCATGTGCGGACGCGCGCCGGCGTTTTCGGCGCGATTTTCCGCGACCGCGCCACACTGGCCGAGGAAGCGGCGATCACCAGCCGCGCCTACCAATTGCTCGAGTATGTCGGCGTCGCGACGCGCGCGAACGACCTGGCCAAGCATCTGGCGTACGGCGACCAGCGCCGGCTGGAGATCGCGCGTGCGCTGGCGACCGACCCGAAGCTGCTCGCGCTCGACGAGCCCGCCGCCGGCATGAACGCGACCGAAACACAGGCGCTGAAGCGTCTGCTCGAGGACATCCGGCGCGACGGCACGACGATCCTCTTGATCGAGCACGACATGAAGCTGGTGATGAGCGTCTGCGACCGCGTGCTGGTCCTGGACTATGGACGCAAGATCGCCGAGGGAAGCGCCGCGGAGGTGCAGAACGATCCGAAGGTGATCGCCGCGTACCTGGGCGGCGAGGTCACGCTGCACGTCAGGGATGCCCGTTGATGGCCGCTGCGGCGCTGCTCGAGCTCGAGAAGCTGGAAGTCGCCTACGGCGGCATTCAGGCGGTCAAGGGCATCGACCTCGTCGTGCGGCAGGGCGAGCTCGTATGCCTGATCGGCGCCAACGGCGCCGGCAAGACGACGACGCTGAAGGGCATCACCGGATTGCAGCCGGTCAAAGCCGGAAGGATCGTCTACGACGGGAACGACGTCACCGGCAAGCCGGCGTTCCAGCTCGTGCGCAAGGGCCTGTCGATGGTGCCCGAGGGACGCGGCGTGTTCGGCGCGCTGACGATCGAGGAAAACCTCGCGATGGGTGCGTACAGCCGCCGCGACCGCAAGCAAATCAGGCAAGACGTCGAACGCGTTTTCGGTCTGTTTCCGCGCCTGAAAGAACGGGCGCGACAAACGGCGGGGACGCTGTCCGGCGGCGAGCAGCAGATGCTGGCGATGGCGCGCGCGATCATGTCGCGGCCGAAGCTTCTGCTGCTCGACGAGCCGTCGATGGGGCTTGCCCCACTGATGGTGCAGAAGGTATTCGAGACGGTGCTGGCAATTTCCGGCGAAGGCGTGACGATCCTGCTGATCGAGCAGAACGCCAAGCTGGCGCTGGAAGTGAGCAATCGCGGCTACGTGATGGAAAGCGGCACGATCACGCTTTCCGGCGACGCCCGCCAGCTGCTGTCGGATCCGAAGGTGCGCGAAGCCTATCTCGGAGAATCGGTCTAGCCCGCGGAGGGCGAACCCGCGCCCGGGGCGCCGGCCTTAACACTCACAAGGTCGCGACGATCTCGAACGCCCCGGAGGTCGCAAGCGCTTCCTCGACGTCGATCGAGGAAACCCGCGCAGCCGGGGGGCCGACTCGCGCCCAGGCGATCATCGCCTCGACGTCGGGCGCAGGACCGCTGATCAGCGCCTCGACATGGCCATCGCGCCGATTGCGCACCCACCCGCTCAGACCGCGCATGCGCGCTTCGTCGGCGAACGCATAGCGAAATCCGACGCCTTGAACGCGCCCGGCGATGACCAGGCGCCGCGCGATCGGCGCCGTGCTCACGGCTCCCGCGCGCGTGCGGCCGGGTTCGCCAAAGGCGCCGCTGTGCGGCCCGCCTGGGTGGCGCGATTCGCGTCTGCTACCGCATCGGCGGCGTTCATGCGTTTTGCGGCGCGGCGATTCCACGCGCCAGCAGCAACAGGCCCAGCATCGTCTTGGCGTCGGTGACCTCGCCGCGCTCGAGCCAGCCGAGAGCGTCGTCCAGTGTCGCGGTAAAAGTCTCGACGAATTCGCCGGCATCGAGCCGGGCGCCGACGTAGCTGAGTTCGTCGGCAGCGTAGATCGCGATGTACTCGGTCGAGTAAGTGATCAGCGGATGCATCGTCGCCACGTAGGCCCAGCGCGCGGCGGTGTACCCGGTTTCCTCGAGCAGTTCGCGCTTCGCGGTCGCCAGCGGATCCTCGCCCGAATCGATCTTGCCGGCGGGAAACTCGATGAACACCCGCTGGTGGGGATAGCGGAATTGACGCTCGAACAGCAGCGAGCCGTCGGGTAGCCGCGGAATGATCATCACCGCGCCGGGGTGCACGATGTATTCGCGCGTCGCCTCGCTTCCATCGGGCAGGCGGACGAGGTCGCGCTTGACATGCAGCAGCCGGCCGCGGAAGACATCCTCGGAATCGAGGCCGACTTCGCGCAGTCCCGCGTGTTCGTCGTCGCCCGTCATCGCGGCTCGTCCAGCCAGTCGCGCGCGACCAGAAAGTCGCTGTACAGCTTCGCCTCGGCGCTGCCCGGCTCGGGACGCCAGTCGTGGCGCCAGCTGACGACCGGCGGCAGCGACATCAGGATCGCCTCGGCGCGGCCGTTCGACTGCAAGCCGAACAGCGTGCCGCGGTCGTACACGAGGTTGAACTCGACGTAGCGGCCGCGGCGGTAGGTTTGGAATTCCCGCTCGCGCTCGCCGTAGGGGAGATCCTTCCGACGCAGCAGAATCGGCTCGTAGGCGCCGAGGAAAGCATCCCCGACGGCCCGGGTCAGCGCGAAGCTGTGGGCAAAATCCCGCTCGTTCAGGTCGTCGAAAAAAATGCCGCCGACGCCGCGCGGCTCGTTGCGATGCCGGATCAGGAAGTAGTCGTCGCACCAGCGCTTGAAGCGCGGGTAGCAGTCGCCGCCGAACGGCGCCAGCGCATCGCGGCATGAGGCGTGGAAATGCACGACGTCCTCCTCGTAGCCGTAATAAGGTGTCAGGTCCATCCCGCCGCCGAACCACCAGATGGCATCGGCGCCGGCTTTTTTGGCGACGAACAGGCGCAGGTTCATATGCACGGTCGGCGCGTGCGGATTGGCCGGATGCAGCACCAGCGAAATGCCCGACGCTTCGAAGGCGCAGCCGGCAAGCTGCGGTCGGGAAGCGCTGGCCGACGGCGGCAGCCGGTCGCCCGCAACCCGCGAATAGTTGACGCCCGCCCGTTCGAAGACGCGGCCGCGTTCGAGAATCCGGCTGATGCCGCCCCCGCCTTCCGGGCGCTGCCAGACATCGCGGCCGAATGTCGTGCCGTCGATCGTCTGCAGCCGGCCGACGATGCGATCCTGCAGGCCGGTGAAGTATTCGGCGGCGCGCTCGATGTCCACGATAGCGGTGCTCGCGTCCGGCCGGGCTTCAGCCGCGACGCGCCAGCGCGCGGTGCCCGATGTCGGTGCGATACTGCATGCCGTCGAAATGAATGCGGGCGACGGCGGCATAGGCATTGCGCTGCGCGTGCCGCACCGTGTCCCCCAGCGCGGTGACGCAAAGCACGCGCCCGCCGCTGGTCACGACCTTGCCGTCGACGAGCGACGTGCCCGCATGGAACACCTTGCACCCGTCGCTCGCGTGGTCGAGGCCGGAGATGGCATCGCCGCGGCGCGGGTCGTCGGGATAGCCGGCGGCGGCGAGGACGACGCCGAGCGCGACCCGCCGGTCCCACTCCGCGTCGACCCGATCGAGCGTGCCGTTGATTCCATGCTCCAACAGATCGACCAGGTCCGATTTGAGCCGCATCATGATCGGCTGCGTCTCCGGGTCGCCCAGGCGGCAGTTGAATTCGAGCGTCGATGGGTTGCCCGCGGGATCGATCATCACGCCGGCGTATAGAAACCCGGTATACGGTATGCCGTCGGCGGCCATGCCGTTGACCGCCGGCAGAATGATCTCCCGCATGATGCGCGCGTGCACTTCCGGCGTCACGACCGGCGCCGGCGAGTACGCCCCCATGCCCCCGGTGTTCGGTCCGCGATCGCCGTCGGACAGGCGCTTGTGGTCCTGCGACGAGGCCAGCGCCAGCACATGCCTGCCGTCGGCCATGACGATGAAGCTCGCCTCCTCGCCTTCGAGCAAATCCTCGATGACGACGCGCGCTCCGCCCGCGGCGTGCTGCACCACGATCGCCTGCCCGACCAGCATCGCCTCGACGGCCGCATGCGCCTCGGCGGCGGTCGCGGCGACGACGACCCCCTTGCCTGCCGCGAGCCCGTCCGCCTTCACGACGACGGGCGCGCCGTGGGCGTCGATGTAGGCATGCGCGTCCGCCGCCTGGTCGAACGTGCGATGCCGTGCGGTCGGAATGCGGTGACGGACCATGAAAGCCTTGGCGAAGTCCTTCGAGCTTTCCAATTGCGCCGCCGCCTGCGTCGGCCCGAATATCTTCAAGCCTGCGGCGCGAAAAGCGTCGACGACGCCCGC
>Ga0070699_100005481_pt1 | contig 11123 bp, 4 predicted proteins | sample KBSK1503metaG_FD_65473 | JGI IMG/M metagenome (GOLD analysis project Ga0070699, IMG submission 65473) | Corn, switchgrass and miscanthus rhizosphere microbial communities from Kellogg Biological Station, Michigan, USA - KBS K1-50-3 metaG | ecosystem: Host-associated > Plants > Roots >...
CGCCCTACCCTGCTGACCAGCGACCCCGGCGAGCGGCCCATTGCGGTGCTCGGCCTGACCGGACCGGGCGACCTTCGCTCCATCGCACGCACCGCTTCGGACGTGCATGCGCGGCGGCTCGAGCAGCTGGTCGGCGTCGCGAGCGTGGCGGTGGTGGGCGACCCCAAGGACGACATCCGGGTGGACGTGAACCCGGAGAAGGCGCGCGCGCTGGGCATCACCCCCGACGATGTGTCGCGCGCCGTGCGCGCGGCGAATTCCGGCGCGCCCGGCGGCACGGTCCGCCGCGGGCAATTCCGCTTCGCGCTGCGGGCCCTGACCGAGTTCCAGGATGTGGCCGAGGTGGCCCGCACGCCGGTGGGGCCGTCGCGGAGCGGGATCACTCTCGCGGACATCGCGACGGTGTCGCTGGGGAGCGCCGATCCCACGACGATGACCCGGCTGGACGGGGCGCCGGCGGTGGGGCTCGTGGTATACAAGGACGCCGGCGCCAACACCGTGGTGGTGACCCAGTCGATCTATGACATCATCGAGCGGCTCGGCACGGAGTTCCCCGACATCAAGATCAGGGTCGTCGCGGCCCAGGCGCAGTTCGTGACCGATGCACTGTCCAATCTGGGCCAGGAGATCGTGATCGGCGGGATTCTCTCGTTGCTGGTGATCGTGCTGTTCCTCCAGGATCTCCGCGGGTCGGTTGCCATCGCGCTGATCATCCCGCTCTCGGTCCTCACGTCGCTCACCATCCTGCAGTTCCTCGACGTGACCATCAACATCCTGTCGCTGGGCGGACTGGCCCTGGGCATCGGTCTGCTGGTGGACAACGCGATCGTGGTGGCGGAGGCCACCGGCCGGTACAAGGAGCAGGGTCTGCCCGATATGGCGGCCGCGCAGAAAGCCACCGCCGAGGTCGCGGCGCCACTCATTGCCGGAACGCTCACGACCGTGCTGGTCTTCGGGCCGATCGTCTTCGTGCGCGGCCTTGCGGCGGCGCTGTTCCGCGACCTGTCGCTCAGCGTGGTGGTGACGCTGACCACCTCGCTGGTGCTGGCGTTGACCTTGATGCCCGTCATGATGGTGCGCTGGAGGCGCAGTAAGCAGTTACCAGTGACCAGTGACCAGTCTGCGCATCCACCTGTCACGGGTCACGGGTCACGGGTCACTGCCTGGGGTCACCGAGCAGCCGAGATCTACGAAGCGGGCATGCGGTGGAGCCTCGGGCATTACCGCATGGTGTTCACCTTCGCGCTGGTGCTCACCGTCTTCACGGTCTGGGTGACGCTGCGGCTGCCGCGCGAGATCCTCCCCCAGGTGGACGAGGGCACCGCGGTGGCGCAGCTCTCACTGCCCCAGGGCACCGCGATCGAGGAAACCGCGCGCCAGACCGCCCGGCTCGAGTCGGCGGCCAAGGCGCTCGGCAGCGCGGGCACCTATAGCCGGATCGGCCTCGCCACCGACGAAGAAGTGCTCGCCGGCGCCGACCCCGGCACCAGCGCCACCGCCCAGCTCATCATCCCGGTGCCCGAGGGCCAGAACGCGCAGCGGTTCGCCGATCGGCTTCGCGCGGCGGTACCGGACCTGGCGCAGGGCTCGCTCGCGATCGACCTGGCGGGCCAGTCGGAGTTCGGCAGCCTGATCGGACGCGAAGGCCGCCTGGTGCGAGTGGAGGTGACCGCGCCCCGCCTGGACGAGGCCGATCGCTGGGCCGACTCGGTGCGACGACTGCTGGCGCCGCTCACGACGCTGGCCGACGTGCGCGACGCCTTCAGCGGAACCCAGCCCACCGTCGAGGTGACGCTGGAGCGACAGCGGATCGCCGAGTTCGGGCTCTCGGTGGACGCGGTGGCGAACGCGCTGGCGGGCGGACTGGGCGGCGTCGAATCGGGTGAGTTCCGCGAGACCGACCGGCGAACCCCGATCACCGTGCGCTTTGCCGGCAACGCCAACGAGGATCTGGCTACCGCGCTGGCCACCCAGGTGCGCGGCATTCCCGTCGGGCAGCTGGTGTCGGTCCGGGAGATTCGCGCGCCGGTCGAGGTGGTGCGCATCAACCAGCGGCCGGTGAGCGTCGTGGAAGCGGTGGTGGAGCGGGGCGGCACCGCGAAGGCAACGACCGATGTGGCCGATGCCCTCTCTCCGCTCAGCCCGCCCCCGGGCCTGTCCTGGCAGATCGCCGGCGCCGATGCCGAGCAGCAACGCACCACCAAGGAGCTCTCGCTGGTGGCCGTGCTGTCGGTGGCGCTGGTCTTCCTGGTGCTGGCCGGAGAATTCGCCTCCTTCACCATTCCGCTCCTGGTGATGCTGACCGTGCCGCTCGCCGCGGTCGGCGGCATCCTCTTCCTCTGGATGACGGGGCAGAGCCTCAACGCGGTGTCGCTCATCGGCATCGTGGTGATGATCGGCATGGCCGACAACGAAGCGGTGGTGAAGCTGGACGCGATCCGGCGGTTCCGGGAGCAGGGCCATTCCATCGAGGACGCGGTGCTGCTGGGCGGGCGGCAGCGACTGCGCGCCATCGCCATGACGTCGATCACGACTATCACCGGCGTGCTGCCGCTGGTGTTCGGCTGGGGCAGCGGGGGCAAACTCTACCAGCCGCTGGCCGCGGGCGTGATCGGCGGCAGTGTGTCGGCGCTGGCGGTGACGTTCTTCCTCTTGCCGACGGCGTACGTGTGGATGGAACGTCGAAAGGTTGGGAGGACGGGAAGACGGGAAGTCGGGATGCCCCATTCATCCCGTCCTGCCGTCGTCCCGTCCTCCCGGCCGGCCGAGGAGCTTCCATGATTCGATGGGCGACGACGCGCCCCGCCGTCATCTGGGCCTTCGGCGGCGCCCTCATCCTCGCGGGCAGCCTCGCGTTCACCCGGCTCCCCCTCGCCACCAGAACCAGCGTGGAGCTGCCCCGGCTCACGGTCGCCGCAACCTGGTTCGGTGCCTCCGCCGAGCTGCTGGAGACCTATCTCACCTCACCGATCGAGGCGGCGATCCAGGGGGTGCGCGGGGTCAAGAAAACCAGCAGCACTTCCAATGGGGACCGGGGCAACTCCTCCATCACCGTCGAGCTGGAGCCGAACGCGGACGTCCAGCTCACCCGTCTCGCCATTCACGAGCGGCTCCAGCTGCTCCGCGCCGACAGCATGCTCCCCGAGGGCGCGACGGCGCCGCAGGTGTCGAACTACGTTCCGGAGGAGCTGGACGAACAGCCGCTGCTCCAGTATTCGCTGGCCGGCCCCTACACGCCGGGGACGCTGAGCCGGCTTGCCCGCGAGCAGCTCCGGCCGCGGCTCACCTCGATCCCGGGCGTCTCGAACGTCACCGAGTTCGGCGTGGCCGAGCTGGGGGTCGCGGTGTCCTATGACGTCCAGCGGCTTCGCCAGCTGGAGATTCCTCCGGCGCTGCTCACCGCGGCCCTGGGCGGGGCGCGGGTGGTGCGGGCCCTGGGAGAGGAGCACAACGGCGCCTCCGTGCGCTCCGTCGTGCTGCGCGACCAGCCCCACGCCTACCAGGACCTGGAGGAGCTGCCGATCCGGGCGCCGAGCGGCCGGGTCTTCCGTCTGGGAGAGCTGGCCACCGTGCGACCGGACGAGGATGCGCGGGGGCGATTCTCGCGGCTGAACGGCGTGCCGGCGGTGGGGCTCGACATTACCCGCCTTCCCGGGGCCGACGCGATCCATACCGCGGCCCGGGTCCGCGCCGCCGTCGCGGGCCTGGCGTCGGTGCTTCCGCCCGGCGTCACCATGAAGCTCGAGTCGGACGAGAGCGTGGAGCTGCGCAAGCAGCTCAGCGATCTGGTCACCCGCGGCGCCATCGCATTCGCGGCCGTGACGCTGGTGCTGCTGATCGCCATGCGGCGGCTCCGCCCGGTCATGCTGGTCATGGGCAGCGCCGCGATCGCCATCGCGGGCACCGCGCTCGGCCTCTACCTGCTGGAAATTCCGGCCAACCTGCTGACGCTGGCGGGACTGGGCATGGGAATCGGCATCCTGGTTCAGGATGGCGTCGTGGTGGTGGACCGGTTGCGCCGGGTGCCCGACACGCCATCGGCGCGCGCCGCCGCGGGAAACCGGATTTCGCGAGCCGTGGTGGGATCGACGCTCACGACGGTCGTGGTGCTGGTTCCCTTCCTCTACCTCCAGGGCAACGCGCGGGCGGCGTTCGTGCCCTTCGCGGCGGCCTTCGCGCTCGGGCTCATCTGGTCGGTCTTCTCCTCGGTCGTGATGATCCCCGCCGTCGGAGTCGGCGGCAACCAGACCGGCGGCTGGCCCCGCCTCATCCGGTTCTACAACGTCGTCCTGGCTCCCCTGCTCCGCTGGCGCCGGGTGACCATCGCACTCACTGTGGTGCTGCTGGCGGTGATGGGCTGGGGTTTCGTCAAGCGGGTCCCCAAGTCGTCGTTCGGCAACTGGTACGGCCAGCAGACGACGCTGAGCGTCCGGCTGACCTTCCCGCGCGGGTCCGATCCGGAAAGCCTGGACCGGAGCATGGCCGAGTTCGAGCGGATCGCGGTGGGGCGCCCCGGCGTGGAGAAAGTGGAGGCGCGCGGTTTCGGCTCACAGGCGCAGGTCCAGGTGACGTTCACCGATGATGCGGCGCTCACGGCGCTGCCGTTGGTGATGCAAGAAGAGATGACGCAGCGAGGGGTGCTGATCGGCGGCGCCTCCATCGGTGTCTTCGGCCGAGGGCCCGGGTTCTTCAACGGCGGCGGCTCGTCGTCGGTCTCGTTCCGCATCAAGATCCTGGGCTATTCGTTCGGCGGGGTGGAGCGGCTGGCGAAGGACCTGCAGCAGCGGCTGGAAGGCATCTCGCGGGTCCGCAACGTCAACATCAACGCGGCGAGCTACTGGGGCAACGACCGCGCGGTGAGCGTGGTGCTCACTCCCGACCGTGCCGCGCTGGCGCGGGCCGGGGTCACCTCGCGGGAGTTTGCCGACGCCGTAGCCCGGGAGATCCGCGGCGCCGTCGGCGGTCAGCAGCTCGAGTTCGACGGCGAGGAGATCACGGTCTCGCTCAAGGCGAGCGGATCCCGGGAACGCTCGCTCGACGAGCTGCGCGCCGCCCTGGTGCCGACCGCGAGCGGCTCGCCGGTGCGGGTGGGCGACCTGGCCGCGGTGAGTGAGCGCGAGGGGCTGGGAACCATCCAGCGGGAAGACCAGCAGTACCTGCGGGTCGTAGCCTACGATTTCCGCGGACCCGCGAAGCTGGCCAACCGGACCCACGATGCCTTCATGAAGTCGATCACCGCGCCGGCGGGCTACACGGTGAGCGACCAGCAATTCACCTGGGAGGAAGACGAGAGCACCAAGGGGTTGTGGCTGGTCTTCGCGGCGGGCGTGACGCTGGTGATCCTGGCGGTGGCCATCGTGTTCAATTCAGTGTGGGCCACGGCGATGGTGTTCTTCGCACTGCCGCTCTGTCTCGCCGGCGTCGCCGCGGTCTTCTGGGCTACCGGGACGTCGTTCAGCCGCGAGGCCGCGGTGGGGGTGATTCTCGTGGTGGGGCTCGCGGTGCATCAGGCGATTCTGCTCGTAGATGCTGCCCTGGAGAAAAGACGGGAGGGCGGGACGACGGGAGGACGGGAAACTCCCGTCGTCCCGTCATCCCGTCCTCCCGTCCTCTCGACAAACCGCCTGACGATCGAAGATGTCTTGTCCGCCGCGAGCGACCGCGCCGGCATGATCATGCTGGTGACCCTCACCACGCTCGCGAGCCTGATCCCGCTCGCTATCGGTGCCGGTGACGACAACCTGTTCAGCGCCATCGCGCTGGCCACGGCGGGCGGCACCATCGCGGGCACGCTCGGTGCCTTGTTTATCGTGCCGGCGTACCTGGTGGGACGGCGACGACCCGCTCAGGGTACGGGATCCACCGGGCAAGGTTCTTGACCGGTTTTTCAAAGCAATACCACGAAGCGGATGCAACCAGCACGAGGAATGCGAACTGAGCCGCCAAGGCCAGCGGTTTGCTGGCGAAAACAGGCAGGCCAAGCCACCGGTAGACGGCCGGTAGTGGATAATGGAACAGATACAGGCCGTAACTGATTTTGCCCAGGAACACCAATGGCGGACACTCCATGAGGATCCTCCCGAAGCCGCGAAAGCCGAGACTGGCCGCGGCGATGAGAGTGACAGCGATCACAGAAATACTCAGCCGGAATAACAGAATATTGGTCATCGCACTGAATTCCTGGCGCCAGATCAGGAGCAGGACGTTCGCGCCGAGGAACGCCCGCCAGCCCCATGAGGCGAACCTGAACTGCTTGTCGGAGAAGGTTCGTCTGTAAGCCAGGATAGCGCCAAGTCCAAAGCAATCCATGCAGGTGGGCGTGAGTACGTGGGCGAATTCCGCGGCCGTTTCCGTGCCATTGCTCAGGTAGAACAGCACGCCCCGGGAGATCGGCCCGAGCAGGACCGCGGCGGCGATGACCTTCCACAGGTGTTGTCGTGGTGTGAAGAGGATCAGCAGGGGCCACACCAGATAGAACTGCTCCTCCACCGCGAGCGTCCAGAGGTGAGAAGCCGGCCCTACCCAGGCCTGGTGGTCGTACACCAGGACGTTCACGGAGTAGAAGACGTACCACAAAAGATCGCCCCGAAATTCCGGGACGCCCGAAACGTACAGCAACACGAGGAAAAGGTAGTACACCGGGAATATTCGGAGCGTCCTCCGGATGTAGAAACGACCCAGCGCCCACTTCCTTTCGTGACCAGAGTCGCTCGCCTCCCTTTCTTTCAGGAGGATCTGGGTGATGAGGAAGCCGCTCAGCACGAAGAAGAGGGTCACGCCGACCATGCCGAGTGGCAGTGCGTGCGCGAACCGATATTCTCCCATCCAGTGCGCGACGATGACCATCAACACAGCCACTGCCCGGAGCGTGTCGAGCTGGGGCATGTAGCCGAGGGCACCAACCCGCCCGGATGGCGTCTGCGTGGCGGAATCCAAGCGGCCTCTGAGTCACCTTGATGACAGGTTCGTGGTTCTCGACGTGCGGCTCTCCCAACCTACGAGGCCGGGGGCGGGCGGTCCACTCGACGGTGGAGCTACCGACCTAAGACATTTTGTTATAATGACTTAGCTTAGCTTATCCCGCTTGCCTTCCCGCCGTCCAGCCGTCTATATTTCCCGCGATTGCCCCGCCCTCACCGTAGCCCAAGGCCCGATCGCCCATGACCGCGCCCAATTCGCGTGAACGGATTCTGCCACGCGCCATCGAAGAGGAGATGAAGCAGAGCTTCATCAACTACTCGATGAGTGTGATCGTGTCGCGCGCGCTGCCCGATGCGCGCGACGGGTTGAAGCCGGTGCATCGGCGAATCCTTCACGCCATGAACGAGCTCGGCCTGGTACCCGGCCGCCCGTACAAGAAATCCGCAACGGTGGTGGGCGACGTGCTGGGCAAGTATCACCCGCACGGTGACGCGTCGGTGTACGACGCCATGGTCCGGATGGTCCAGGAGTTCTCCCTGCGCTATCCGCTGGTGGACGGGCAGGGCAATTTCGGCTCCGTGGACGGCGATCCCGCCGCCGCGTACCGGTACACCGAGGCCCGGCTTACCCGGATCGCGGTGGCGATGCTCGAGGATATCGACAAGGAGACCGTCGCCTTCCAGCCGAACTTCGACGACCGGCTGGTGGAGCCCACGGTGCTGCCGTCGAAGATTCCCAATCTGCTGGTCAATGGCTCCAGCGGCATCGCGGTCGGGATGGCCACCAACATTCCGCCCCACAATCTTCGCGAGGTCGCCAAGGCGATCGAGCTGCTGGTGGACAAGCCGGACGCGACCACCGAAGACCTGCTCAAGCACATCAAGGGCCCCGATTTTCCGACCGGCGGGTACATCTACGGCACCAGCGGACTCAAGGATGCCTACGCCACCGGTCGCGGCAAGGTCATCATGCGAGCCCGGGTGCAGGTCGAGGAAAAGCCCTCGACCGGCCGCGCCGCGATCGTGGTGGTCGAGCTGCCCTACCAGGTCAACAAGGCGACGCTGCACAAGGACATCGCCTCGCTGGTGAACGAGAAGAAGATCGAAGGCATCAGCGACGCGCGGGACGAATCGGACCGGGACGGGATGCGCCTGGTGATCGAGCTCAAGCGCGACGCGATCCCCAGCGTGGTGCTGAATCAGCTCTACAAGCACACTGCCATGCAGTCCACCTTCGGCGTCATCAACCTGGCCCTGGTCAAGGGCCAGCCCAAGGTGATGCCCCTGAAGGAGCTGCTCGAGCGCTTCATCGAGCATCGGCACGAAATCATCATCCGGCGCACCCAGTTCGACTTGAACGCCGCCGAGGCCCGGGAACACATCCTCGACGGCCTGAAAATCGCGGTCGACAACATCGACGAAGTGATCAAGATCATCCGCGGCTCCTCCGACAGCGAGGAAGCCGACAAGAAGCTGCGGGCCCGGTTCAAGTTCTCCGAGAAGCAGAGCGAAGCGATCCTCAACATGCGGCTCGCCAAGCTGACCGGGCTCGAGATCGACAAGCTCGACGCCGAGCTCAAGGAGGTGCGGCTCACGATCAGCGAACTCCGGAGCATCCTCAAGAGTAAAGAAAAGCGGATGGGGATCCTCAAGGCCGAGATGGCCGAGGTGGCCAAGGATTACGGGGACGAGCGCCGCACCGAGATCATCCCCGACCAGGACGATTTCTCGGTCGAGGACCTGATCGCCGAAGAGGACATGGTCATTACCATCTCCCACTCCGGCTACATCAAGCGGATTCCGGTGTCCACCTACCGGAAGCAGCGACGCGGGGGACGGGGGCTGACCGGCGCCACTGCCAAGGAAGACGACTGGATCGAGCATCTCTTCATCGCCTCGACCCACGACTACGTGATGTTCTTCAGCGACAAGGGCCAGGTGTATTGGCTCAAGGTCCACGAGATTCCGCAGGGCGGGCGCGCGGCGCGGGGCAAGCCGGTGATCCAGTGCATCGCCATCCGGCCGGACGAGCGGATCGCGGCCCTGGTGCCGGTGAAGCAGTTCGTCGATTCCAAGTGGCTGCTGTTCGCCACCCGGAACGGGACCGTCAAGAAGACGGTGCTGTCGGCCTATGGCAACGTGCGCGCCAACGGCATCAACGCGATCAACATCGAAGAGGCAGACGAGCTGATCGACGTCCAGATCACCGACGGCAACAACGATATCGTGCTGGCCACCCGGCTCGGGATGAGCATCCGCTTCCACGAGAGCGACGCCCGCGAGATGGGCCGCGCCACCACCGGCGTGAAGGGCATCGAGCTCGATACCGGCGACGCGGTGATCGGCATGGTGGTGATCCAGCGCGACTCCACCCTCCTGGTCGTGGCCGAGAACGGCTTCGGCAAGCGCTCCGAGCTGTCGGACTACCGGGTCCAGAAGCGCGGCGGCAAGGGCATCATCACCTTCCATAACACCGAGAAGACCGGTGCGGTGGTCGCGCTCAAGGAAGTCCTCCCCGACGACGAGCTGATGATGATCACCAAGAAGGGCATCATCATCCGGGTGCCGGTCGACGGCATCCGGGTCATCGGGCGCAACACCCAGGGGGTCCGGGTGATGCATCTGGACGAGGGGGACCTCCTGGTCGACGTGGCCCGGGTGGTCAAGGAGGATGAGGGCGGCGCGGACGAACCGACGGGGGACGACACAGCGGCGCCCGCGGAGGCGGACGGACGGTGAGGACGGTGGGGACGGGAACGACCCCACCGTCCCCGCCGACCTCACTGTCCGACTTGCGAGCAGCCGCCGCGGCGCTCGAGGGCGTCGCGCTCCGAACCCCGCTCATCGAAGCGCCCAGGCTCGCCGAACGCCTGGGCGTTCCCGTCTGGCTCAAGTGCGAGCAATGGCAGCCGATCGGCGCCTTCAAGGTTCGGGGCGCCTGGACCGCTGTAACCCGCCTGCCCGAAGCCGCGCGCAGCAAAGGCGTGATCGCCCACTCGAGTGGAAACCATGGGCGGGCGGTGGCTTGGGTCGCGCGGCGCCTGAGTACCAGGGCGGTGATCGTCATGAACGACAACGCGCCGCCGATCAAAGTCGCGGCGGTGCGGGCGGAAGGCGCCGAGGTGGTTCTGGTGGACCGCTACATCCGCCAGAAGACGGCGGAGGAGCTGGCGGGCCGCGAGGGCCTGGCCATGATTCCGCCCTTCGAGCACCCCGACGTCATTCTCGGCCAGGCCACCTGCGCTCTCGAGATTCTGGATCAGCAACCGGAGCTCTCCGCCCTGCTGGTGCCGGTCGGCGGGGGCGGCCTGCTCGGTGGGAGCTGCGTCGCCGCCGCGGCCCTGGGCTCGGCGGCCGAGCTGATCGGGGTCGAGCCGGAGGGGGCTGCCAAGCTCACGGCCGCGCTGGCGGCGGGCGAACCGGTGGCCCTTCCGGCCACCGCCAGCATCGCCGATGGCCTCCTGCCGGTGGCGCTCGGACAAATCCCCTGGAGCCATATCGGACAACGGGTTCGCCGCGCGCTGCGTATTCCCGATGAGGCCATCGGCGCCGCGGTGCGCTTCCTGTTTCAGAGCATGGGACTTCGGGTCGAGCCCTCCGGCGCGGTCGCCGTGGCCGCGCTACTCGAGGGACACTACCGTCCTTCAGGCCCCGTGGCGGCCATTCTGAGCGGAGGGAATGTGGATCCCGATCTCTTCGCGCGCCTCACCGCCTGACATGAGCGACCTGGGTCCGCATGTGCTGATCGTCGATGGCGACCAGACCTTCGCACGGACGCTCTCTCGCCTCCTGGCCGAGAACGGCTACGATGCCGCCGCGCTCTCCACCGGTTCGGGGATTGCCGGATACATGGCCACCCGCGCGGTGGATCTGCTTCTGCTGGAGTTGTCCCTTCCCGGAGAGGAGGGGTTCACCGTCCTCGAGATGCTCCGCAGGGCGCCCGGGAGCCGGCATTTGCCGGTGCTGGCGCTCTCCGCTGAACCTCTTTCCGAGCAATCGATGCAGGCCATGGGGCTCGATGCGTCCGACGTGATCGCCAAGCCGGTGCGGGCTCGCGAGCTGCTCGCACGTATCCGGGTCAAGCTCCGGACCGGGCGCGCGCTCGACCAGGGCAGAACCGAGGCTCGATCCGACGCGGTGCTGGCGGAGCTCACAAAGGCCATCACGGTGAATCTTCCGCCCCGCGAGCTGTACCAGGTGCTG
>Ga0070699_100005483_pt1 | contig 11122 bp, 10 predicted proteins | sample KBSK1503metaG_FD_65473 | JGI IMG/M metagenome (GOLD analysis project Ga0070699, IMG submission 65473) | Corn, switchgrass and miscanthus rhizosphere microbial communities from Kellogg Biological Station, Michigan, USA - KBS K1-50-3 metaG | ecosystem: Host-associated > Plants > Roots >...
GCCGACCGCGCGCGGCAGGCGCTGGGTGCCGCCCGCGCCGGGCATCACGGCGAGGTTCACTTCGGGCTGCCCGAAGCGCGCGTTGTCCGCGGCGATGACGATGTCGCACATCATGGCGAGCTCATTGCCCCCGCCGAGCGCATAGCCCGCGACCGCGGCGATGACCGGCTTGCGGATGCGCCGGATGTGCTCCCAGTCGCGCGTGATGTAATCGGCCATGAACGCGTCCATGTAGCTGTAGTCCTTCATAGCGGCGATATCCGCTCCCGCCGCGAACGCCTTCTCGTTGCCCGTGATCACGATCGCGCCGACATCGTCGCGGGCATCGAAGGCGTACAGCGCGGCGCCGAGCTCCTGCATGAGTTGCGGACTGAGCGCGTTCAGCTGCTTCGGCCGGTTGAGCGTGATCATTCCGACACGCCCCCTCTGCTCAACCTGGATCAGGTCATAGCTCACTGGATCGATTCCTCTTCAACTCGGAAAGCGGCACGGCGCCGGGCGCTTGGATGCGCGGCCGATGTGCCGGCATGCGCGTCAGCGCATCGACCGGCGCCATGGTGCTCGCGCTGCGCACCGCGAGCTGCTGATAAAGGAGCATGTTGTCGCGCTTCCAGCGCAGCTCCTCGGGCGATAGCTCGCGCAGCACGCGGGCCGGGATGCCGGCGGCGAGCGAGCGCGCCGGAATGCGCGCCTGCGCCTTGACGAATGCAAGCGCCGCCACGATCGCCTCTTCGCCGACTTCCGCGTTGTCGTTGACGACGCAATTCATGCCGACCAGCGCGCCGCGCTGCACGATGCAGCCGTGCAGGACCGCGCCGTGGCCGATCGTCGTCTCGGCGCCGGCGACGGTGTCTTTCTGCGGGAAGCCGTGCATGATGCAGCCGTCCTGGATGTTGGCGCCGTCCTCGACGACGATGCGGCCGAAATCGCCGCGCAGGCTCGCGCACGGGCCGATATAGGCGCGCGCGCCGACGATGACGTCGCCGATCAATACCGCACTGGGATGCACGAACGCGCTCGGATCGACGACGGGCACGATGCCGTCGATGGCATACACCTTTGGCATGGCAGAATTCTAACTCCATGGCCTCGGTGCTCGTCTCCGTCGACTCGGGCGTTCTCAGCATCACGCTCAACCGACCCGACAAGCTGAATGCCCTCAATCCGGAAATGCATGCCCGGCTGCGCGAAGCGCTCGAGCGTGCCGCCGATGACATGGACATCCGCGCCGTGCTGCTCACCGCTGCCGGGCGCGGCTTCTGCACCGGGCAGGATCTCGCCGAGCGCGACGTGAGCGCGGGCGCCGCGCCGATTGACCTGTCCGTGTCCCTCGGCTCGCACTACAACCCGCTCGTGCGCAGGATGCGCGCGCTGCCGAAGCCGATCGTCTGCGCGGTGAACGGCGTTGCTGCCGGCGCGGGCGCCAACATCGCCCTCGCGTGCGACATCGTCATCGCCGCGCGCTCGGCGAGCTTCGTGCAGGCCTTTGCAAAGATCGGCCTCGTGCCCGACTCGGGTGGCACCTACTTCCTGCCGCGTATCGTCGGCACAGCGCGCGCCATGGGCCTTGCGCTGCTCGCCGAAACGCTCAGCGCCGAACAGGCAGCGCAATGGGGATTGATTTGGAAAGCGGTGGACGACGAGCGCCTCGGCGATGAGGCATGCGCGCTCGCGAGCCGGCTCGCCTCGGGCCCGACGCACGGCTATGGCCTGCTCAAGAAAGCGCTCTACGCTACGGGAACGAACTCGCTCGATGCGCAGCTCGATCTCGAGCGCGACCTGCAGCGCGAGGCGGGCTTCACCGAGGACTACCGCGAGGGCGTGAGCGCCTTCAAGGAAAAGCGCGCGCCGCGCTTCAAAGGCAAATGAGCGCCTTTGAGCTGGAGCCGATCGAGAAAGCGCCGCGGGCAGAGCTCGAGCGCCTGCAGCTCGAGCGAGTGCAATGGAGCCTGCGCCACGCCTACGATAACGTGCCGCAGTACCGCCGCAAATTCGATGCCGCCGGCGTCAAGCCCGAAGATTGCCGCTCGCTCGCCGATCTCGCACGCTTTCCGTTCACCACCAAGGCGGATCTGCGCGATTCGTATCCGTTCGGCATGTTCGCCGTGCCGATGGAGCGCATCGTGCGTATCCATGCCTCGTCCGGGACCACCGGCAAGCCCACCGTCGTCGGCTATACCGCGCGCGATATCGATACGTGGACCCATCTCATGGCGCGTTCAATCCGCGCTGCCGGCGCGCGCCCGGGCGACAAGGTGCATGTCGCTTACGGCTATGGATTGTTCACCGGCGGCCTTGGCGCGCATTACGGCGCCGAGCGCCTCGGGCTCGCCGTCATACCGCTCGGCGGCGGCATGAGCGAGCGCCAGGTGCAGCTCATCGCCGACTTCCGGCCCGACATCATCATGGTCACGCCGAGCTATATGCTGGCGATCGCCGACGAAATGCAGCGCCAGGGTCTCGACGCGAGCTCGAGCTCGCTGCGCATCGGCATCTTCGGCGCGGAACCATGGACGAACGAGATGCGCCGGTCGATCGAAGCGCGGCTTGGCCTCGACGCGCTCGACCTTTACGGCCTCTCGGAAGTGATGGGCCCCGGCGTGGCCCAGGAAAGCCTCGAGACCAAGGACGGCCTCACGATCTGGGAAGACCATTTCTATCCGGAAATCATCGACCCGCAGAGCGGCGAGCCGCTGCCGGATGGCAGTAAGGGCGAACTGGTGCTCACTTCGCTCACCAAGGAGGCGCTGCCGGTGATCCGCTATCGCACGCGCGATCTCACGCGCCTGCTCGAGCCCACGGCGCGCAGCATGCGCCGCCTGGAGAAGATCACCGGCCGCTCAGACGACATGCTGATCATCCGCGGCGTCAACGTCTTTCCCTCGCAGATCGAGGAGCTGATCCTCAAGCAGCCCGGCTTGAGCCCGCACTACGTGCTGGAAGTATCGAAGGACGGCCCGCTGGACCATCTCGCCGTGCTGGTCGAGGGCGATCCGGGCGCCGCGGCGGGCCTCGAGCACAGCATCAAGGCGTATATCGGCATCAGCACGCAAGTGCGCATCGCCGCGATCGAGCGCTCGATCGGCAAGGCGAAGCGCGTCATCGACAAACGTCCCAAATGAAAGGACTCGCCGGCAAGACGGTGCTGGTGACCGGCGGCGGCGGCGCTATCGGCGCCGCCCTATGCCGGCGCTTCGCGGAGGAAGGCGCGCACATCCTCGTTGCCGACCGCGCGCGCGAAGCGGCCGAGCGGATCGCGGCCCAATGCCAAGGCACGGCGCTCGTCTTCGACGTCGCCCACTACGCTGCCGCCAAATCGGCGCTCAGCGGCCAAGCGGTCGACGTGCTGGTGAATAACGCCGGCTGGGACCGCTTTCAGAACTTCGTCGAAACCGAGCCCGCCGACTGGGAGCAGCTGATCGCCATCAACCTGCGCGGGCCGCTCAACCTGCACCACGTCGTGCTGCCGCAGATGCTCACACGCGCGAGCGGGCGCATCATCAACATCTCATCCGATGCGGCGCGCGTCGGCTCCTCGGGAGAGGCGGTTTACTCTGCATGCAAGGGCGGCATCATTTCCTTCTCGAAGACGCTCGCGCGCGAAGTGGCGCGCAAAGGCGTTACCGTGAATGTCGTCTGCCCCGGGCCCACCGATACGCCCATCCTGCGCGGTTTCCTCGGCGAGGGCGAGGCCGGCCAGAAGGTCTACGACGCGCTCGTGCACGCCATCCCGATGAAACGCGTGGGACAGCCACAGGACATTCCCGGCCTAGTCGCGTTTCTCGCATCCGACGACGCGGCGTTCATCACCGGCCAGGTGATTAGCGTCTCGGGCGGTCTGACGATGGCAGGATGAGCGGCACGCGCAACTCGAGCATCCGCACCAGCCACCACACGGCGAAGGCGGCGATGAGGTGCTTTAGCGTGTGACCGCTCACGAAGTGCCCGATTGCGTAGATTTGCGCATCGATCACTTCCGCCAACTTGGCGAGGGCGTAGATCGCCACCGCGATCAGCACATCCGGGCCACGCGTATAGCGCGAGCGAAATAAGGCGGCGATGACGACGATTGCAGCGGTCGCCCCATACTGCACGAGCGCGTACGGCAGGATATTTTCCGAGCCGCGCACGCTGCTCCAACGCCAGTAGAGCACGCTCGCCACGCCCGCCACGAGCAGCGGCGCGAGGCCATGCCGGCCGGCCTTGACGCTGATTCTTTCGGTAATCATCGCAGCGAGCAGCGCCATGAAGGCGAGGCTGATGGGCAAACGGTCCCACATCAGCCGCTCATCGGCGGGTGCGAGATGGTAGTAAGTCGAGCCCCCCGCGATGAGCGCCACGGCGAGAAAACATGCGACATAGGGCCACTTGTCCTCGCGGTCGATGAAAGTGTGCGCTCCTGCGCGCGCCACGACGCGTAGGCCCCACACGCCGACCAGCAGGAACGGTGCGTTCGACACGACGTTCCAGAAGTTGGCTATGCCGAAGAACATGCGCTCGTCGGCAAGCTGGCGGAAGATTGTCGGCTCCGGCATCGGCCGGACGAGCACGATGGCGAATACGGCCGCCAAGAGGGCGAGACCGAGCAGCCATACTCGTTGCTCACGCGATAGGTACGTCACGACATCCTACCGATAGACAGGACCCGAAACACGGCAGCCGCCGCCGAGCGGACCTCGAGCTTGCGGTACGCGTTCTTGACGTGAGAACCGACGGTGTGGGCGGAGATGCCAAGCCGTTCGGCGATCTGCGAATAGGTGCAGCCGATCGCGAGCAGCTTGACCACCTCGAGCTCGCGAGCGGTGAGTTGAAAATTGGGCAGTGTCGGTTGCAGCATGGTCGCTATCTCCCTAAAAGCTGTGGCAGCCCGGTCGCGAGCCAGGGCAGAAACGTGACCAGCGCCACGCCGACCGCGAGCACGCCAACCGCCGGCAGCACCGCGCGGAAGACCTCGGGCAACGGTTTGCCGAAACGATAGGCGGTGAAGAAGAGGTTCATGCCGACCGGCGGCGTGAGATAGCCGAGCTCCATGTTGGTGAGGAACACGATGCCGAGGTGAACCGGATTCACGCCGAACGCCATGCCCAGCGGCACGATGAGCGGCACGAGCAGCACCGTGGCCGAATAGATGTCCAGCACGCAGCCCGCAGCGAGCAGGAAGGCGTTGAGCGCCACCAGAAACATCCCGCGCGAGTGGATGGCGGCGCTCACCCATTCGACCGTTCGCTCGGGGATTTGCGCGTCGACGAGATAGTTCGTGAAGCCGAGGGCGACGCCGAGGATGAGCAGCACCCCGCCGACGAGGAGGCCGCATTCGGCCATGACACGGGGCACGTCACGCGTCAGCTCGAGGTCGCGGTAGACCAGGACCTCCACGACGAACGCATATACCGCCGTGAGCGCCGCGGCCTCCACCGGCGTTGCAAATCCACCAAAGAGCGCGGCGAAGGCGACCATGGGCAGCAGCAGCTCCCATTTCGCATCGACGAGCGCGGCGCGCGCTTCGCCCCAATCGATCCGGCGCGGCTCGCCGCAGATGCGCGGCGCGAGCCTTATGCCCCATGCGGCGATCAGTACGATCATCAGCAGGCCGGGCACGATGCCCGCGAGGAACATGTCTTCGATCGAGATTTTGGCGACGATGCCGTACAGCACCAGCGGTAGACCGGGCGGTAGCAGGCCGCCGAGGGAACCCGCGCCGGTCAGCAGGCCGAGCGCACCCTTCTGTGAATAACCGGCGCCGGCGAGGAGCGGCATCAGCATCCCGCCCAAGGCGATGATGGTGACGCCCGAGGCGCCTGAGAACGATGTGAAGAAGGCGCAGGCCGCCACCGTGGCGATGGCGGCCCCGCCGCGCATGCCGCCGAACAGCGCATTGAACACACGCACCAGGCGGCCGGGCGCGCCGCCTTCGGCGAGGAAGTAACCGGCCAGCGTGAAGAGCGGAATCATCGGCAGCGACGGGTTGACCACGAGCCGGTAGTGATCGAGCGGAATCGAAGCGATCGGCAAGCCGTGGTGCCAGAAGAGCAATAGCGCGGCGCCACCGAGCGTCGTGAATACGGGCGAACCGAGTGCGGCAGCGACCAAGAGCGCGCTCGTCGCCGCGAGGAACGCCGTATCGCCGAGAGGCAGGCGCCCTGCCGCCGTCGCCGCGACCATTGCCGCGAGCCCCAGCATGGCCATGCGCCCCGACCAATGCTCGGCGATACTGTAGGCGAGACGCAGGGTGATGAGCGCGAAGCCGGCGGGGAGCGGCAGCTGCCCGAGCCACACCGGAATGCCGTAGGCGATGGTGTTGCCGCCGGTGCGCTCCGCGAGCACGAAATCGAGGCTCGCGACAAAGAGAAGCGTGCCCACCAGCACGGCCATCGTCCCGGTGAACAGCCGCGCCGCCACAGCCGCGCGTCCTTTGAGAAGCGCATTGAGCGTGGAGAGCGACAGCAGACGGCCCTCGCGCGCAGCGATCGCGGCGCCGAGCATGCCGCCGAGCAAAGTGAGGTGCTGGGTGAACGAAGCGGCGCCCGAAATGCCCACGCCGAAGAGCGCGCGCAGCGCGATCTCCGCGAGCGGCAGCAGCGCCATCGCACCGAGCGTTGCGGCGATGGCTAGGTTTTCGGCCGCGGGGAAAAACGCGCTGGCGCCTTCGCTGCGAGCGGGCGCAGCACCAAGCGTGATCGGTGCGGCGCTCATCGCTGCACCCGGACCTCGCCGGCGCGGTATTCCTGCAGCAGCCGCTGCACCTCATCGAAGAGGTCCGCGGGCACCATCTTGCCGCGGATCATCGGGTATGCGCGCTCGGCGACCGCGCGCCATTCGGCTTCGATCTCGGGCGTGACCGGCTGCACCTTGAGACCGCGCTTCTTCATCGCCTCGACGGCCTCTTCGTTCTCGCGGCGGCTGATGGCGCGCAGCTGCGTTCCGGCGATGTCCGCCGCTTCGCGCAAGGCTTTTTGCGCGGCCGGCGTCATGCCCTCCCAGGCTTTGCGCGTGATGACCACGGCGCCGACAATCGGCACCCAGTTCATGTCGAGCATGTAAGGCGCGTGGCCGTAGAACTGGCCGACGAGCGCATAGAAGGGCGTGCTCGGCACCATGCTGATCATTCCCGTCTGCAGCCCCGGAAGGATGTCCGCGATCTCGAGCACCACCGGCTGATAACCGAGCGCCTTCATGATGTCGACCTGCGGGTTGTCGCCCGCCCAGGTGAACACTTTCATTCGGCGGTAGTCGGCGGGGCGAAGCGCGGGCTCCTTGGAGAAGAAGCGCACCCATCCGGCGTCGCCCCAGAAGAGCACGACGAAGCCCTTGTCGAGGAAGCGCTGCTCGAGCCGCGGCCGCAGCTTCTCGCGCAGAAAGTCGAGCTCGTCCCAGGAGCGGAACACCATCGGCATCTTTTGCAGCGCGGAGGCGGCGTCGTCGATCTCGCTCAGGCCGACGACCGAGAGCAGCGCGGAGTTGAGCTGGCCGACGCGCATGCGGCGCACCATGTCCGCTTCGCTGCCCTGTGAACCGTCGGTGTAGACGATGAACGCCGAGCCGGGACCCTGCGCGGCGCGCCATTTCTCGCCCATCTCGAGGAGGCTGCGGTGCCAGGAAGTCCCGCGCGGGGCGAGCGTGCCGAGCCGGATCTTTGCCGCTTCCTGCGCTTGCACGCCCACGCCGGCAAGCAGCGCGGCGATGATGAGCATACTGCGGATGACGAGCATGGCGGGCCTTTCCTAGTCGGTGAACAGGTGGTCGGTGCGAGCGAGCAGCCAGCGCGCGCGACGTTGCGCCAGCACGGTGGCAAGGCGATTGTCGGCAGCGTGCCGCGTATCGATGCCGAGCACCTGCTTGAGCAGCGACTCGAACTCGGCGCGGCGCTGCTGCGGCACGCACACCGCCTCGGCAAGCGCGAGCAGCGGCACCGCCTCGCTGCCGCCGGAAAGTTCAATCGCGCGCGCGAAGTGGCGCCGCGCGCGCTCGACCGGATCGCCGGCGGCGCCCTGGCGCACCGACTCGTAGCCGATCATGAACGTGTGGATGGCGCCGCGATCGAAAGCCTCGTCGAGCTCGAGCGCGCGGTCCATCAGCGCTTCGACCTGCGGCAACTCGCCGAGGACGTCCGCATCGTTCTTCGATAGCCCGATCAGCGCGCCCCATGAGGCGGCGGTCCAATAGAGGAGCGGCACATCCTGGCGCGATGTATGCGCGAGCGCCTCGCGCGGCGCGGCACGCAGGCTGTCGGCGAAGCCCGGCCTGCCAAGCCCGAGGCCACGCAGTCCGTAATCGCGCGCCCGGCGGTATAAGCGGCGCGCGCGATCCTGGAGTTCCAGTGATCTGGCGACGTGATGGTCCTCGGTTTCGTCCGCTTCCTGCTGCACGAACGCGTAGGCGTACTGGGTGAAGCCGCGGGCGGCGGCGAGGAGCAGGCCTTTATGCGCCGGACTCTCGGCGAGCAGGCTCTCGATCAGCTTGAGGCTGAAGGGCGCAGCAGCCCGCACGAGGTCCGGATCATCGTCGGCGGAAAACGCCGAACCGCCCTCCGCGATGGCATCACCGAAGCGGTTCACCGCGAGCTCGCGCACTGCGCAACCACTCAGCGCCACGAGCACCACGAGGGAGTAAACGATGCGATTCATGGTTTTCTCCTCGTCAGTGCGCAACGAGCGCGGACATGGCTTTGAAATGGCGCGCGACTTCGCGCGCCGCCTCGAACCAGGACATCTCCTGATAGGTGATGCCATGGCGCCGGCAGAAATCGTGCGTGATGACCCTCGCCGCGCGAAGGCGCGCCGTGGCCATCGCGGGAAACAGGTGATGCTCGATATGGTTGTTCAGGCCGCCGAAAACGAAATCGTGCAGCCGCGTCGCGCCGAGGTTGCGCGTCACGCTGATCTCCTGGACAAAGAAGGGCAGCGATTCACCAGGCTCGATGACGCGCGTGCCGATGTGGTTGACGAGGAAGATCGTGCCGAGATACGGACCGATCAGCAGCGTCATGAGCGCGTAGTTGAGCAGCGCGTCGCCTGTGCCGAGCAGCATCACGGGCGGCAGGGACCACAGCGCGAAATGCAGCGCGAGCACCGCCTGGTCGACGCGCGTGGTGCGCGCGTTGCGGCGCACGTGCTGAATGCTGTCGATCTTCAGCGTGAAGCCCTGCAGCCAGACCAGCACCCAGATGAGCAGCGCCTGATGGCGGGTAATGAGCCGACCAAGCCCGGTCTTCTCGCGCGCCGATTGCGGGTACATGCTGAAGAACTCGGACTGCATGTCCGGATCGCGCGCGCGATCGTTGCAATGCGGATGGTGGCGGCGATGGATATCGCTGAAATGCGTGTAGGCGAGCGCGGTGAGCAGCGTGTTGAACAGATGCCCGATCGCCGCGGCGAGGCGGCGGTCGCGCGTGATCGCGCCATGGCCGGCTTCATGCGCGATGAAACCGGCGTGCACGCTCACAAAGGCGAGCGTCGCGATTGCGAGGGCGCGCACCGGCCAGCCAGGCGCGCTCAGAAGCACCGCATATGCGCCGACGTAAAGCGCGAGTACAAAGCTCGCGTAAACAGCGGTGCGGATGGGTGCGGGACGAAAGCAGCCGGCGCCCGCGAGTTCTGTAATGAGGAGGCGATGTAAACGCCTACCGTGCTTTTCCCAGTCGCTCATGACGTCGACCCTCCCTTTCTTAGGTCGACGATGCATTGCACCGCCTGTGCCAGCGCCTAAAGCATTGTTTTATTGGCGATGGTTGCTAACCGGAGGAGACGATGCTGGCATCAAATGATCGTCTGCCATACATTTAATGTATGCCCATCACCACTTTGAATTCCGCCGACCGAGAGTTCTTCAGCGCCCTCGGCGACGTGGTCTTCGGCAATCCCTTCAGCGCACAACGCGCCGCAGCGATTGTGCGCATCGCGCCGGGGGCCTTATTCGGCGACCTGACGCGCGATCGCGAAGCGCTTGCGCGCATCGTCGCCCCGCGTCTCGCGCCGCTGCTCGACCAGGGCGCTTGCGCATTTCGCCGCCTTAACACCGAAGAGCGGCGCGTAGTCGAGCCGGCGATCTTGTACGTCTCCTACCACCGTTACGTGCCGGAACTCGACGCGCTGATCGAGCGCCAAGCGAAGGGCGGCTCGTCCCTGCCGCTGCCTTTCGCTGAGGAAGCTATCGCGACGCTGGTGAATCACGATATTCCCGTCGAGCGCGCGGCGCGGATGTTTTCGTTTTTTTTCCAGCTGCGCCGCGCCTTTTACTTCATTCATCGTTCGCTCGCCGGCGAATGTGAGTCGATGCGCCGGCTGCGTGAAGGGTTGTGGAACAACGTGTTCACCCACGACATGCGCGGATACGAAGCCGCGCTATGGGAGCGGATGGAGGATTTCTCCACCGTGCTGCTCGGCGAGACGGGCACCGGCAAGGGGCAGGCTGCGGCCGCGATCGGCCGCTCGGGGTTCATCCCCTACCTCGTGGAGCAGCGCCGCTTCGCCGCCAACTTTGCCGAGACCTTCATGGCGATCAACCTGTCGCAGTTCGCCGAGACCTTGATCGAGTCGGAGCTCTTCGGTCATCGCAAGGGCGCTTTCACCGGCGCGGTCGACCACCACGAGGGTGTCTTCGCCCGCTGCAGCGCCCATGGCGCGCTCTTTCTCGATGAGATCGGTGAGGTTTCGATTCCGCTGCAGATCAAGCTGCTGCAGGTGCTGCAGGAGCGCACGTTCACGCCGCTGGGTGGCCGGGAAAAGCAGCGCTTTTCGGGCCGAGTCATCGCGGCGACGAATCGAGCGCTCGTCGACCTGCGGGCGGATGGGCGTTTTCGCGAGGACTTCTTCTACCGCCTGTGTTCGGACGTAATCGAAGTACCCACACTGCGCCAGCGCATCGCGGAATCGGCGACAGAGCTGGAACTGCTCGTGCGGCTGCTGGTGGAACGCATTACCGGTGTGGAGGACAAGAATGTCGCTGCGGCCGTGCTCGCGGCCTTGGAGAGAGACTTGCCACATGACTACCCATGGCCCGGTAACGTGCGTGAACTCGAACAGGCCGTGCGCCGTGTCATCCTTAGCGGTCACTATCGACCGCAGCTGACGTCCCCGGCGTCGCAGGACACGGAGGACCGACTGGTCGCGCGCCTGCGGGCGGG
>Ga0070699_100005484_pt1 | contig 11121 bp, 10 predicted proteins | sample KBSK1503metaG_FD_65473 | JGI IMG/M metagenome (GOLD analysis project Ga0070699, IMG submission 65473) | Corn, switchgrass and miscanthus rhizosphere microbial communities from Kellogg Biological Station, Michigan, USA - KBS K1-50-3 metaG | ecosystem: Host-associated > Plants > Roots >...
CTGCACCGTGGGTCGTCGATCACTTCGTCAACGGCAAACAAACCTCGCGGATCAACTACGAATCAGTGCAATACAATCAGCGGTTCGCAGAAAACATCTTCACTAAACCGACTGACCTCAAAGCTATTAAATAAATCCGTTTTCGATCCGTGTAATCTGTGGCTTAGATAGCTAAGCCACCATCAACCTGAATCACCTGCCCAGTGATATAACGCGCATCATCCGACAGCAGAAACGCTGCGATCCGCGCCACCTCATCAGGCTCCGCAAACCGTCCAAGCGGAATCTGCGCCCGAATCTTTTCCTGATAAGTCTCATCCAACTTGCCGGCCATGTCAGTCGCGACCATTCCGAGCGCGAGCGCGTTGACTGTAACCTTTCGAATCGCCACTTCCTTCGCTAACGCTTTTGTCAGACCAACCATTCCCGCTTTCGACGCTGAATAGTTCGACTGTCCCGGCATTCCAACCTCGCCGCTAATCGACGAAATATTGAGGATCGATCCGCCACCTTCCTGCCGCAACATGGTTCGCAAAGCAGCCTTCGCAAAGTTCCAGGCGCCTTTCAAGTTCGTGTTGATCACCTCATCCCAGTCGTCTTCTTTCATCCGCAGAATGAGATTGTCGCGCGTCACGCCGGCGTTGTTGACGAGAAAATCGATGCGGCCAAATGCGTCCTTGACCTGTTGGACCATCGCGGCTGCGGCTTCCGTGTTACCAACGTCACATTGCACTGCCAAACTGCGAACTCCCAGCGCCTCGAGTTCAGCTTTCAAACTCTCAGCCGCCTCAGCACTCTTCGCGTAATTAAAAGCAACGTCAGCTCCACGTCTTGCGAGTTCGAGGGCAATTGCTCTTCCAATGCCGCGCGTTCCTCCGGTAACGATCGCCGCGCGACCAGCAAATGGTTTTTGATCCGACATAACAAGTCTAATAACACAAAAAAGCACACAAGCACAAAAGTGCTTTATGTGCCTTTTTGTGGCCCCGTTAACGCTTTGTGACCGTATTGCCCCCCGAGTTCGTTACCCAAACGTTTTTGCCCGACACCACAAGCCCGATCGGACCTCGCCCAACCGAAATCGAACCGAGACTCGACCCGTCGAGAGCGCTGAGTTTCGTGACGCTGTCGCCGCCATTATTCACCACGTAAATAACACCCTCGCTGAACACCGTCGAGAGTGGACCATCGCCCACTTTGTACGTGCCGGCCAACATCCCGTCGAGACCCAGTTTCATCACGTTGTTGCTACCGAAGTTTGCGACCCACAAACTGCCTCCATCGCAGGCAATGCCAAAAGGCCCATCGCCAACCGGAAACACGCTGACGACAACCCCGTTCGACTCACTCAGTTTCGTTACAGAATCGCTGTTGTTATTCGTGACGTAGATGTGCTTTCCATCCGTGGTCATGCTGATCGGACGCTCGCCAACTTCATAAGTCCCAAGCGTCAAGCCATCTGAACCGCGCAGCTTCGTCAACGTGTTTGCATTGCGATTCGCGACCCAGATGTTGCCGTTGGTTGCGAGTAAACCGCCAGGACCATCGCCGGTTCCGTACGTGGCTACCACCGCACCACTCGCATCCAGTTTCATCACGTTGTTGCTGAGGTAATTTGCGACCCAGAAAAATGCGCCGTCGAAAGCCACTGCAACAGGCCGGTGACCGACTGCGTAAGTGCCAATTACACCACCATCGCTGGCTCGCAGTTTCGAAACAGTGTCGCTGAACTGATTAGCGACAAACACGCTCGTGCCGTCGGTAGCGATGCCTTCGGGTCCGAGTCCGACTTGAGACGCGGGCGTCAACTGCGTTGCAGTCTGCGCCTGTGCTGAGCCAACAACCAACGTAACCAGCAAGGCACTTAGAATTAATTTGTGTACTCTCATCTGTCTCCTCCTCTCTTCACTTCGCCGGCCGCCGGCCAGTCAACGAGACTGATTTCTTTCACGATCTTGTTAGGCGCAAGCGAAGCGGGGCATCCGGCCCACAATGTGTTCGGCTCGTTACCCCATCTCAGCATGGTGATGTGATTCGACTTGTTGGCGTCACGCACCGGATCGCGATCGATAAACCCGAGCTTTTGACGCAGCAACTCGATGTCTTTCGGATCGCCAGTGAGAAACTGCCAGCCTGGACCAACCTTGTAAGCCTTCGCGTATGCATTCAAAACTTTTGGCGTGTCTTCCTCAGGCTTCAGCGTTATTGAATACATGAAGATGTCTTTGCCGATGCGATTGCCCAGCAGTTTCTGCACTTTCACCAGGTTCGCAGTTGTGCCCGGACACGTGCCTTCACACTTCACGTACATGAAGTTGATGAGCACGATCTTGTCTTTCAAGAGATCGTCGTAAAACTTGACCTTCCTGCCCTCATGCGTCGTCAGTGTGACATTCGGAAAGCTTCGCTCCGCGAGTCGCTCGCGTGGTGTCTTTACTCGCTTTGTTTCCTCTTGCGACGCGGCGGAGTTTTCAAAGACGATGCCGCATGTCACGAGGACAACAACACCAAGGAGCACCGCAAGTGTTTTTCTGATTCTCATAGTCGTTTCTCCTTTCTCACGGGTTCGTGATGTTGTCGCCCGGTCCATCGACGATCTCCCAAATGAGCATCATCGCGTGATCCTCGTGCACGACGTTGTGGCAGTGGAACGGGTAACGCCCCACAAAATCGCGGAAGCGGAAGAAAGCCTTGGTCTGCATGTTGTGTTCCAGACGGATGACGTCCTTGCGTCCGTTCAGGACAAGACCACTTGAAGCCGGCGGCGCACCGTTGACCGAAAGGAACTGAAACTCTTCGAAATGAATGTGCGCCGGATGTTGCCAGCCGCCCGAACTATTAGTCACGACCCAATGCTCGACTGAGTTCTTCGAGATGCGAGCTCGCACTTCCTGGCATTCGGGATCCATGGAACGACCGTTGATCGTCCAGAGCCCGTTTGAGCGGTCGAAGTTGAACGTGCGTGTGATACGTGGCGCGGCGGTCTTGTCTGGCAGCCCGTAGAAGCGCGTGATTGTTGCCGGATCGACGCTGTTGTCGGCGATGACTGGTAGATCGACGACGATCTTCAGGATCAAATTACCCTGTCCCGCCGCGAGCACATTGCCCGTTGGACCACGACCGTCCTGCTGCTCCAGACGGTTCTCGATGTAGAGCGTCTTGCCTGCGTACTTCGAGAAATCGATAACCACGTCCGCTCGCTCGGCAACCCCGATACGAACGCTCTCAACCTCGACTGGATGATCGAGCAAGTTCCCGTCAGTCGAAATCTGGTGAAACTTGATCCGCTGATTCAGGCTCGCGGCGTCGGTTAAGAAGAACTGGTAGAAGCGCGATGGACCAGCATCGAGCCAGCGGAAGCGATAACGTCGCGGATGAACGTGCATGACCGGCTGCACCTTGCCGTTGACGAGAAAACGATCGCCTAACACGCCGTCGAAGTTGAACGTATCGAAAGTGACGATGCCGGTTTCTGAGTCGTACAAGTGATCGCTGAAGAGCATCGGCACGTCGAAGTTACTGTCGTCGGTCGCGCCGTCGCCAAACGATGGCAGGTGAAAGCCCGTCGTCTCGTCGCCGGTGTCGTGATCGTTGAAAAGCAGATACATGCCGGCGAGCCCCTTGTAGACGTTCTGCGACGTGAAGTCGTGCATGTGATCGTGATACCAAAGCGTGCTCATCGACTCCTGAACATCGCCGCCGACGTCCTGATGCGTCGAATTCACGCCCGCGAGAACGTTTGGATAGTGCTGATCGTAAAACTGGCCCGGTCTGAAGAAGTCGCACGGATTGCCGTCTGACTCGGAAGGCGTGTGACCGTTGTGCAAGTGTGTTGTGACGAAGTTTTTGCCGAAGCCGCCGTTGTTGGCCGGCAGGTTGTTGTGATTGCGGACGAGAACGGGACGGCCGTAACGCTCGACGTAGAGTGGCCCAGGGACGAGACCGTCGAAACCCCAGAGCGGCTGTGCCGGCAACTGTGGATGCGTAATGATGTTCGCGAGCCGCTGCTCAACCTCATAAAACCTCGTCGGCGTAAATTGATTGAAAGCCTGGTGTGAAATTGTGCGTCCTTCACCGGCGATTGTGTTTGGAATAACTGTTGGTGTGGGATTCAGAACCGCAGCCGGCTGTTTCACCGTCATGCGTGTGAATGGCTGGACGAAGGGTGTGGTCGGAGGACTGCTTGGTCCACTACCGCTACCGCTGCCGCCGCCGAGCAGATGACCAGCACTGTTGCGCGCTCTCACACTCAGGCCATTCATCGAAACGAGCATGCCGGCGCTTGTCAGTAATCCCATCCTGAGCAACTCGCGACGATTCAAGCCGGCGGCAACGATCTCGCGCCGGTTCTTGGCCGCTTGCTGCTTCTCCTTCTCCGCTCTTTTATTAATCTTCGAGATGTTCGCCATTGGGTTCTCCTTTAATCGTGGCCACAAAGAAGCACAAGAATTCACAGGAAAAGTTTTGTGCCTCTTTGTGGCTCAAGTGCCTAGTTGCACCAGTCGCCTGACTGTTGCAGACAGCGGAAGTTGTTGCCGAGTGCGGGAAAGACGGGCGTTCCGTCCGCGCGCTTCACATCGCGGATGAAAGCGTCCGGACGGATGAAGCCATCGCGCGGATCTTCAGGAATTGGACAGATGACCCAGCGAAACACGCCATCGTTGACCGGACGCGTGCGCAACTCGATCAAACCTTTCGAGGCAAGGTTGTCGATCTGCGATGGGCTGGTCAGGATTGCGGTGCCGTCAAGATCGCGGCCATTCGTGGCGGCAATCGGATCGAGCTCTTTCCGTCCTTCAGCGGTGAACGCTCTTGGTGTGTAGACGACCCAGACTGCGAGCCACATGCCGATTGGATCGTTTGAGAAATAACCATCGCGCGTGTCGAAGATGTTGTCCTGTCGTTTGTTCGGAAGAAAGGGATCGAGGATCGATCCGTTCGAGGCCTTCGGAAAGATGAACACGCGGAAGCGTTCGGCCGTATCGAACGCAACCTGCCCGCGTGCGGTTAATTGTCCAGCGCCGTTGTGCTCGAAGCTGGTCGAGTTCAAAACGCCGAAGATGTTCGCGTAAGTCAAACCACTCGAGCCCGTGGTTCCTGGCGTGGTTTCGATCGTGCGAACGTTTGCGCGGTTTGGATCGGTGTTGGAATTGTCGATGACGAAGTCGCCGCCGCGCGCAGCAGTGCCGACGCGCAGAACGATGTTTTCAGGCACGATGCCGTGTGCGCGATAAGCCGCGTCGCTGAAATCAAATGGCGACGTGCCGAGGCTGTTGCCTCCACTCGCAGAAACACTCGCACCGAAGTTAAGACTCGCTACCGCCAACAATACCAGCGTTAAGGTGGCGAGCCAGAGCATGCCCTTTGAGGTTTTCGTGTTCGTTCTCATGATGGGTTGGTCTCCTTACTCTTTTGGAATGTGAGGCGCAGTATCGTGGAAGGAGTCTTGGAGGTATGTCAGCCGCGCGACACGCGTGTCATGAGGCTGACAAAAGCGCGAAGAAAGTCTCGACGCTGACGGCAACGAGCAGGCCGACGTAGGTCTGAAGTGACTTGAGACATTTGATGCGAATCCAACCGCGGCCCAGCTCAATGATGTTGCGTCGTTCGAGATCGTTGAGGACTGTGGTCGTGGTCTGGCGCGCAGCTCCGATCAAACTGGCAACGTCGTGATGAGTGAGCGGCACGAGGTGATCGCTGCTGTCGATCTCGGATCGACTGGTTGAAATCTCGTGCAGCAATTCGCAAACGCGGCCAGAGACCGGTTTTGAAGTGATGTCTGAAAGCTTTTTCTCCATGCGACGGCGTCGGTCGCCGACGAGTCGGATGTAACTCAAGGCGAGTTTCGGCTGAGCAGTGAGGAGGTCGGTAAAGTCACGCTTCGTGAAGACCCACATCAGGACGTCGTCGAGCGCCTGCGTCATGTTGCTGCGTGGTGACTGGTCGACGAGCGCAAACTCACCGAAGATCTCGCCAGGCTGGATGATGTCGATCGCAATTTCTTTTCCCGACTCCGCAAGCACTGACAGTTTCACTCTGCCTTGTTTCAGGATGTAGACGAGGTCGGCACGATCGCCAGGCATGTAGATGAATTCGCCGCGTGCCTTCCGCAGGCTGCGCGCGTGGGCCACGATGCGAGTCATTTCTTCAGGTCCGAGTCCGGAGAAGATTTGGACGCGTGGGTTGTACTGCGGAGTTTCAGACGTCGCGATCGACGATGCTGCGACTTGCATATGCTGACTCCTAACCAGGACCGTGGCACGTACTGTAGGGGCGGCCCTCTGTGGCCGCCCTTTTTTGAGTTCCACGCCGGGCGGCCACGGAGGGCCGCCCCTACAGTACGTTCCGCAGTGCCTAATGATTCGGTGAGATCAAACGTGGAGCGATTCAGGCGCGTGAAGCATTTCCACCAGACTCACATCGTTCAACTTGAGCTGCTCGGGACTCGGCATGCGATCGAGCCGCATCAACTCTTCAACAGCAGCCATTTCCATATCCCTATTCATCCCCGCCACCGCCAGCACGCGATCGTCCTTCACATAAAACGCCAGGAAGTCGTGCGACGAGATCTCACCGCGGTAGACGATCTCGTCCCACGACGTTGCGCGACCGACGTAGAGCAGGCCAACGTCAAACTGCCGCGTCCAGAAAAAAGGAATGCCTTCGAATGCCACATCCGCGCCCAACATGTTGCGCGCCGCCGTGCGTCCCTGCTGCTGCGCTGTACGCCAGTGTTCGATGCGCACGCGCTTGCCCCAGCGCATGTCGACAAAACCAGCGATGTCCCCGGCAGCGTAAAGACCGTCGGCGGCGCACAGCCGCGAATCAACCATCACCGCTCCGGTGTCGTCCAATTCGACACCTTCGAGAAAGTGGGTAACGGGCCGCACTCCAGCACCAACGACAACCATATCGGTCTCGATGCGTTCGCCGTTGTCGAGCGTGACCGCTTCAACGCTGTGATTCCCTTCAAATCGATAGACGATGGAACCGAGTTTGAAATGAACACCGTTGTCTTCATGCAGACGCCTGAACAACGCGCCGACTTCAGCACCAAGCGTCGCCTCAAACGGTTCGTGCGAAGGCGCCACCACTGTCACTTCGAGACCACGCACGCGCAGACTGTAAGCCGCTTCCATCGCGATGAAGCTGGCGCCAACAACGACCACGCGCTGTGAGTTCTTAGCGGCTTCGATGATCGAGTCGGCGTCAGCAAAACTGCGCAGCACGCATACGTTCTTCAGATCCGATCCGGGAATGTTGAGACGAACGGGCGCGCCACCGGTAGCGACCAGAAGCGCGTCGTAATCCATCGTCTCGCCGCTGTCGAAAGTAATCTTCTTCGTCCTCGCATCGACGCGCGACACCTCACGATTCAGAAGCAGCTTGATATCGTGCTTCCGGAAAAACTGTTCGGAACGCAACGGCATCCACTCCGGATCGGCGTGTCCGTGCAAGTAATCTTTGCTGAGGTTCGGACGATCGTAAGGCGCGCGGTCTTCACGCGTGATCATTACGAGACTGCCGCGGAAACCGTCTTCGCGCAGCTTTTGCGCGGCGGCGTATCCGGCCGCGCCCGCTCCGATGATGACGAACTGCCGCGGATCTGAAAGCGCATCGTGTCGCACCATCTCGGGCGTGCGTCGATCCTGTGCGTCATCAGGCACGTTAACCAAAATCCGTTCACCGTCCACGCGCAAGCGGTAAGACACGAGCGCGTCGAGTGCGGGCGGCTCTTCCAGGTCGCCGTTGACGACGTTGAAGGCAGCGTGGTGCCACGGGCAAACGACACGAGTGCCGCAGAGCACACCTTCCGCAAGCGGGCCGCCGTAGTGAGGACAGGTAGCGCTGACGGCGTGGAACTTGTCGTCGACACGCGCCAACAAGATCCGTGTTTCGCCGACCGAGACTGCTTTCATCTCGCCGTCGCTGAGATCGGACGTATTCGCGACATGAACTTCTTTAGACCACATGATAATTCTCAGGCCACACTGACGAGATGGCCCATCTTCTCCTTCTTGGTTTTGAGGTAGCCGGCGAAGAAATCGTGCGGCTCAACTTCGAGTCGCACACGTTCGACTACTTCAAGTCCGGCCTGGCGCAGCGCCTGAATCTTCGCCGGGTTGTCGGACATTACGCGCACCGAACGAAGCCCGAGGTCGAGCAGGATTTCAGCGCACTGCTCGTACCGTCGCATGTCAGCGGCGAAGCCGAGTCGCTCGTTGGCTTCGATCGTGTCGGCGCCTTCGTCCTGCAGTGCGTAAGCGCGAATCTTGTTGATGATGCCGATGCCGCGTCCCTCTTGCTGCTGATAGACGATCGCTCCGTGTCCTGACTTCGCGATTAGTTTCATGGCGGCCTCAAGCTGGCGGCCGCAATCACACTTGACCGAGCCAAACACATCGCCAGTCATGCATTGCGAGTGGATGCGCACGAGGCTTGACTGATCGGCGCGCAATTCGCCTTTCACGAGGACAACAAATTCTTCCGCAGAGTAAAGCGAGCGGAAACCGATGATGCGAAACTCGCCGTGCTCGGTCGGCAATCGCGCTTCAGCGACTTGTTCGACTGTCCGCGGCGCAACGTTGCTATGAATTAGTCTCAGAGTCATCTCGATCCTCGATATCTACTGTAGGGGCGGCCCTCTGTGGCCGCCCGGCGTGGAATTCACACAAGGGCGGCCACGGAGGGCCGCCCCTACAGTACGTTCTAGAGCGACTTCAAATATTCAACCAAGTCGGCCTTCTGCTGTTCGGTCAGATTAGTGCCGAGGAAACTGTTGTAGTGATCGACCACTTCGCGTAGCGTGCTGAAGCGGCCGTCGTGATAGAAGCCGCCTTTCTGGTGTGTCCAGAGTCCTTTCAACGGAGCAGTTCGATAACGCTCGTCGGGCGAACGCTTGGCTTGAAAGTCGTCGATGCCGATCTCTGCCGGCGTGTGCATGTTCCAACCCGGCTCGGTGTAAATCGGCGGCACGTGGCACGTCGAGCACTTCGCCTGGTTATTGAACACAACAGCGCCGCGTCCCGCAGCCACCGGATCGAAACTTCCCGCCGGGGCCGCTGGCGCAGGAATAGCGAGTTGATAAAACTGGAGCGCCGGAAGCTTTGCAGTGATCAGATCGGGATTACTACGAACATTGCCGAAACCTGCACGAGCCGCGATGGGAAATTTGACCGGATCGTTCAGACGCGGATCGTAAAACGTTCCCTGCCCATGCATCTCGAGGTTCGCGACAAACGCATTCCAATGCGTCACGGAGCCCCAGCCGGTCCACGTGTGAAGATTCACGCCTACCAGTCCGAAGGCCGGCGGAAGCAACGTCGCCGCTGATTTGCCGTCAGGCCTGAACGCCTTGCCGTCAAGAAACAACTCCGCATCGAACTTCCCTGGTCCCCAACTCTGCAAGACCGTTCGCACGGTCGCTTCGTCAACGCCGAGTAGTTGTGCAACCGGTTGCAGGTTGGGACTCAACGCTGCGATCGCGCCGACATTGAGATCGCGGTTGGCCCAACCGTCGAGACGTTGACCGATGCCGGGCGCGAACGAATCGTCGACTGTCGAGTGACAAAGCGCGCAAGTGATACCGACAGATTTGAGACTGCCATCAACGTTGAAGCTGCCTTTCACGCCGACGACCGCATTGAGCTTGAGTAGTGCGAGTGTTGTGGCCGGGTCGTCGAGATTTACGCGACCATGCTTCAACTGCGAGACGAGCGATCCGGGCAACGCATCTGTGTCAACTTTCAACCCAACTGCGAGCGCGGTCTTCGGACTGACACCCGTACCAACACCGCCGAGATTCGCCCCCGCGATCGCACGATGAAGTTGGAGGGCATCACTCCAGAAAGCTTCGTCGCCGAAAGTGTCGAAACGGAAAGTCTGCTTCCCTTCCGCGAGCATTCGCTCGGCGTTCGAGTCTGTCCGCCGTTCGCTTTCAGTCGATTTGCCGCGATTCTGATCTTCCGACCAGCTCGCGTCGCTGCGCCGGTCCATCACAACGAGTGCGATGGCGAAAGCCAGCAGCAGTAACGATATCTTTGTAAGTCGGCTTGTATTCATCATCTCTCCCTCCCTGCGTTGAGTCTTCTCCAAGATAGCGAGAGATCCCGTTAGCTTCTGTCATGTTCCTGACTAAGCCGCGCTAATGCGAGCGCGCCGAGTGAGAGACCAAAATCTCTGAGCGCCACGTCGAAATAGCCGGGGATCATGAGCAGGTTGGCTACGATCAACAGCAGCCATGCTGACACAACGTAAGCGAAGATACGCGGCTTGAATGCGACTCCGAGCCCGGCCACGATTTCGATCACGCCCACGGCCAGCATCAGCTCGTGTCCATGACCGCCGGTCATGTTGTTGACGAACGCCGGCAGGTACTGGTCCCAGTTCACCAGAAGGTGAAAAAATTTATCGAGTCCGGCCACGATTGGCGCGACCGTGAAGCCCGTCCGCAGGATTAAGAACGCCTGATACGCGGGCCTCGATACTGTTTGTGTTTCGATGGAAGTCATTCCCATTGAACTATTAATTGCCTGTGCCATATTCACTGTCTCCTAACTGAAATTTCGCTTTCAAACCTGTGAGGTTTATTAAAATACTCTCCTCACCTAATAAGTCAAGGATTTATTTGACTTTTTGTGTTTTCTTCAATAACAGGCTAGAATCAGCACCTGGAGGGGTTGAGCAATGGAGGCTATCACGTTCGACAAGCGATTTTTTGAGAGCACGCGCGGTCAGATCGTGACTCTTCTGCGTGCTGCGCCATGCACGGTTGACGAGTTGGCGGTGAAACTCAGCCTCACTGACAACGCTGTTCGCGCTCATCTCTCGACGCTCGAGCGTGATGGACTCGTGCGCCAGAGTGGTCTTCGACGCGGTCCGCGGAAGCCACACTTCACTTACGTCCTCACTGACGAAGCAGACAAACTATTTCCCAAGGCCTACGATGCTTTGCTCAATCAACTGATCGCAGTGCTGAAAACTCGTTTGAGTCCGACGGAGATCGAGTCGGCGCTTCGTGAAGTGGGGCGTGCGATGGCGGCTACCGCGCCGGCAGGAAACAGTGCCACGCTGGAGAACCGCGTGCGGACCGCGTTGAAAGTATTGGAGGCGATCGGTGGC
>Ga0070699_100005485_pt1 | contig 11121 bp, 11 predicted proteins | sample KBSK1503metaG_FD_65473 | JGI IMG/M metagenome (GOLD analysis project Ga0070699, IMG submission 65473) | Corn, switchgrass and miscanthus rhizosphere microbial communities from Kellogg Biological Station, Michigan, USA - KBS K1-50-3 metaG | ecosystem: Host-associated > Plants > Roots >...
CGGGAGAGGGAGATACTAACTTAATAACCAATTGCCAAAAATCCTGACGTGTGACGGGGTCAACGCCGGTGGTGGGTTCATCGAGCAACAGCACGCGGGGGCGCGTAACAAGCGCGGAGGCGAGGCCCAGTTTTTGTTTCATGCCGCCGGAGAGTTGTCCTGCGCGCCGATCTTTGAATTTTTCAAGCCCAACGAATTCGAGGATCTCATTACAGCGCGGCAACCATTCATTCGATTTTAGTCCGCGTACTTCAGCGAAGAAGCGGATATTTTCGAGAACCGATAAGTCTTCATACATTGAGAAACGTTGTGAGAGATAACCGAACTGCGAGCGCGCGGTCTCGACTTGTTTGTTGAGGTCATACCCGCAAATATTCACATCGCCCACATCAGCTTTGAGCGCGCCGACGAGCAGGCGCATGGTCGTCGTCTTCCCCGCGCCATCCGCACCGACAAGTCCATAGATCTCACCCGCCGAGATTTGGAGAGAGACTCCATCGACGGCGTGGACATTGCCGAAGGATTTACTGATGTTTGTTGCTTGAATAAGTGTTGGAACATTAGAATGTTCGAAAGTCAAAACGTTAGACTTCATATTCGGAACCTTCTTCTCGGACTCGGCGGGATTGCGGATGTGTTTCGAGATAATCGATAAAGCGAGCAATCTGGCGGGATGATTTATCAGCCAAGTCAAAAACCTGTTCGAACTGTTCTTGTGCAAGATACTTCAAATCAAGGGCAATATATAACTGGCAACGAACTTCGCCAGCCGAAGCCTTTGAACGCCCGAGATAATCAAGGAATTGTGCCTGTGTTCGGCTTTCAAAACCTTCCGCGACGTTACTCATGACAGAAACAGAAGCGCGTTGGATCTGGTTTTTCAGTCCAAAGTCTTTTGAAAATTGGCCTTGCTCCGTAAGAGTGTAAATTATCCGAGTCAATTCTCGCGCCGTTTTCCAGGCCTCAATATCTTCAAAGCGAGTAATGGTTGGCATTAGTTCTCCTGTATCTGAGAAACAACGTTCAAACTTTTTAACGTGAGAACGTTACGTCGGCTGGCATGCCGATCTTTAATTTGCCTTCGCTATCAGTCACCTTCAATTTGACAGCAAAAACGGTGCTGCTGCGGCCTTCCACGGTTTGGACGTTGCGCGGGGTGAATTCAGCCTGGTCGGCAATTTGAATGACTTCAGCATTGAAGGTTGGACTTTCGCCGGAGGCAACATCAATGGTCACTATGGCTGATTGTCCCAGTTTGATCTCATTCAAACGAGGGTCGGGAACATAGACAGTGATGGTCAATTCGTTGAGGTTTGCCATGGTCAATGCCACTGCACCCGGTTGGATAAATTCGCCAGGTTCAACATTGCGCGTGAGAATGACACCATCCATGGGCGCGTAAATGGTGAGCTTCCTGATTTGCGTATCCAGCAAGGCAAGGTTCGCTTCGGCAGTCTTGATGCTGGACTGGGCTTGTTCCATGGCGGCCTTCGCCTGTTCCACCATTCTTTGGGCTACGGTCACAGCCGCAGATGACTCTCCTGTTTGTAGTCCAAGCACATAGTCTAAAGCGGTGTAATAGCGCTCCTGTGCGATGCTTTTCTCTGCACGCGCTTTCAAGACTTCCTTCGCTCCATTGGTGGATGCGGCCGCATTATAGGCAGCCTCAGCCTCATCCAGCTGCAATTTGGCATCGTCATAGGTCTGCCTGGCTGAATCTCGTATATCCTGGCTGACACCACTGATAAAGAGATCACCTCTTGAAACTTTAATGAGTTGTGGCCGGGATAGATCCTCGCTATTGAGGCCGTTCTGAACCCGGTCATACAGACTCTTGGCCACCTGATAACCGGCGCGGGCCGCTGCCAAATCCATCTCTGCTTTGATGAAGCCTGAACTGGTATCGTTTCCCTGAACGGAGGTCAGTGAACTTTCTGCGGCCGCCAAGGATGCTTTCGCACTTTCAACTTCAGTCAGCGCGGCATTGATCTGTTCAGTCTGGCTGTAATACCACAACGGCAAATTAAAGGCTCCGGGTTCCTCTCTAAACCAATCCACGGTGCGAAGACCATCAGATTGGGCCACAGCAGTATTGAAAGCCAGATCATATTGCACCTGCGCCGAGGCAAGAGCCGATTCGGCAGTGTCTACTGCCGAACTGGCAGAATCCGCCTGGGCAGCGGCGACGGCGCGTTGAGCGGTCAGCAGACTATCATCGAGGGAAAGAAGCGGATCGCCCATCTTAACGGGCTGCCCCTCTGCAGCAAGGACTTCCTTTACTTTGCCAGCCATCTCCGGCGAGACGTTCACAGTCACCGATTCGATGGTGCCGGAGGCCTTGAGCTCTCCACTATCTGTGGTTTTCAGCGAACGAAATGTAAGGTAACCAATTGTTGAAAGTACGATCAATAGAACAATAATACGGACAGCGATAGGGGGTTTATGCATGTTGAACTCCTTAACTCCCTCTCCCATTTTGGGAGAGGGCTGGGGTGAGGGTTAATCTAAACGTTTGCGGAAGCGCAGCGCGGCCGCGCCCATGATGATGACGCCAAAAAGAGCCAGGGATATGATCTCATTTTGGAGCGCCGCAAAACCAACTCCCTTGAGTAAAAGCGAACGAACGATGACGAGATAATAACGAAGCGGAATCGCGTATGAGACGATCTGTAAAAATCTCGGCATGGCTTCAAGCGGAAATAGAAAACCGGAGATGAAGACGCCGGGCAGGATCGTGACGAATACAGTGAGCAAGGCCTCCTGTTGCGTATTGGCGATAGTAGATGCGAATAGACCGATGCCGAGACTTGAAAGCAAGAGCAAACCAGCAGTACCAACAACGAGGAAGAGATTGCTGCGTATGGGAACGTCAAACCAGAAATGACCGATCAGCAGCACTTCGGCCAGATCAAAAAAGCCGAGGATGACATAAGGCATGACCTTGCCGACGATGAGTTCCCAGGAACGGATGGGCGTGACAATGAGTTGTTCAATGGTGCCGCGTTCTCGTTCTCGCACGACGGCTGTGGCAGTGAGCATTGCCATGATGGCATACAGGACCATGCCAATGACACCGGGGATCATGAAGTACGCGGAACGCAAATCCGGGTTGTACCAAACCTGTGTGCGGACGTCGAGCGGCGACTGGACCGCGGCGGCGCGTCCCTGACGTGCGGCTTGTTCCGTGAGCACTTTGATGGAATGGGACTGACCGATCAATTTTGCGGTCGAGAGCGCGGTGGAGCCGACCGTTGCATCGGAACCGTCCAGGATCATCGAGACTTGCGCGTTTCCTTCCAGCAATTTACGGGCGTAATCGGGAGGAATTACTAGCGCGCCGCGTATATCTCCCTGCTCGATGAGGGTTTGAATTTCCTCCTGGGAATGAACTTCAAACGAAATTGTGAAATAATCCGCCGCGCGGAAGGCATCCAATAGGGAACGTGATTCGGGTGAACGACTCTGATCCCAGACCGCGATGGGGACATTTTTCACGTTTGTAGTCGCTGCATATCCCAGCAAAAACAGTTGGATGATCGGCATGACGAGAATTAATGCCAGAGTGCGCGGGTCGCGGAAGATCTGGATGAATTCCTTGCGGATGATGGAGATTAATCTTGAGTTCATGCAGACTCCTTGAGAATACCGTGCAGGAAAATATCCACGTAAATATCTTCGGTATTTTTTGGCATCAATTTGCTGATAACCGAGTTTGAGATCACCATTTCAGTGATAAGGTACGAAACGATCGCACCCACGAATGACCGCATCAAAACTGCAGGATTGGTGATGCGCAGGTTCTTTCTCGATTTGACGACCCTTTCAAAAACAGGCAACATTTTGGGAGCGATTTCCTTCAGCATCATAGATCCATGTTTGCCCTTGAACTCAACCAGTTCGATCAACATCAAGTTGACAAATTCGCTGCGTTCCCCCATCTCGGTCACAACAATGTGAAATGCGTTCTTAAAGAACTCTTCGAGTGTGTCCGCTTCGGCAGCGAGAATGGCGGGCAGTAATTTCCGATAAGGGTGTTTGTCAATAATGATGCCCTTAAAAATCTCTTCCTTGCTGCTGAAGTGGTTATAGATGCCGCCCAATGCCAGTTTGTTGGCGCGTTCGGCAATCTGCCGCATGGACGTGGCGTGATAGCCCTGTTCCATGAAAAGACTTAGCGCCGCATCTTCAATTGCAAGGCGGGTTACTTCGCCTTTTTTGGGTGTGTCTTTTTTAGGCATATGAGCTCCGCGTTTATTTCTGCAGACTTTTAGTGCGATAGGCAAACGGGCTTTGAGTGCTGGGATGTCCCTTATACAAGATCGCGAACAACTCCACCACGATCCAGAGCGTGTGCAATGCAGTACTGATTGCGGAAATACTCTGAAATCTATACGAAGCAAATAGATCCGCAAATATGAAATTCACAGAAAGTGGCGGAAGGTGTGCCAAAATTGCAACGAGATTCCACCTCCATAAACCTTGTTCCTGTTTGGAACCCAGCCAAAGTACAATGCCAATCACGAACATCAGCAGATAAGCCTGGAACAATCCTGCCGCAGCAAATTGTTGTTCGTGCCAGAGCGCATACGGACCCTTGCCCACCAACCATCCGATCAACGTATTGGCGGTGGCTGCAATTGTCAGAACAAACAGGAATGTGCCGTGGATGCGCAGGATGCGGCGACGGATCAAGTCAGTGGGGGAAATTGTTGAATTCATAAGTTGCTCCTTTATCCATCAAAAAGCAAATGGATAACTTAGTTGGACTCTTTATAGCGCAGGCGAAGCAATGCGAGGATGACAGCAGTGAAAAAGGGCAAATAAACCGCACTCAGCCAAATCGGAAAGATCCGTGTAAATTCGGTGGAGTGAGTAAAGTATGTGGCGACATGAATAGGGATACTGACAGTAATATAGATCACAATAAAACGGACGAACGCCTTATGTGCATTACTTCTGAAAGTCATCCTTTTCCAACCGAGGATGCCCGCAACACCCGCATAGGCCATGGGGATCGCAAAAAGTTGGTCAAACAAAGGCGTCAAAACATATCCGATCAAAATCGTGTCGCCAACGAACAGGCGCGTCAGGTGCAGGTAAAAGCCAATGGTAATCACAAATATCCCGACCGGACGGAAATAAAAACCTTCCTGTTTCATGGTTTGAAGCCAGTTGGATGAAGTTGAAAAGCGGGCTGTTGTATTCATGGGATCTCCTTTGAAAATAAAAACGAACGTTCGTTCGTTTTTATTTTACGCATTTCAATATTTTTGTCAAGTCCCAAAATCGGAATGGTAAAATCAATTATGCTCCCCTTCACAACACTGGAAAAGAAAATACGCGAAGACCTGAAATACAACGTGACAGTTGGGTTAAGTGATGGCGGGTTCTTTGGCATCGCCATCGGGTTTGCATCCTTCGGGACCATCCTGCCGCTTTTTGTCGCATCCATGACGGATTCTGCCACGCTCATCGGGTTGGTGCCTGCCATCCATTCCGCAGGCTGGTTATTGCCACAGCTCTTTACCGCCAATCACACGTCGCGCCTGCGCCGCTACAAACAGACAGTGCTCTTAATGACCATCCACGAACGCATCCCTTTTTTAGGGTTTGCGATCATTGCCTTGCTTATGCCCAGCATTGGCATCAAAGCGGGTCTCGTCCTGACCTTTCTCTTCCTCACATGGCAGGGACTCGGCGGCGGATTTACCGCGAATCCATGGACGAGCATGATCTCGAAGATCATCCCGCCCGAAGCGCGCGGCACGTTCTTTGGCGTGCAAGCCGCAGTTGCGAATCTTTTCATCAGCGCCGCGGCGGTGGGGGCAGGTTATCTTTTGGATTGGTACAACTCACCCTGGGACTTCGCCGCCTGTTTTTTCATTGCCAGTATTTTCTTTACCATCTCATGGGGCGCGCTGGCTTTAACGCGCGAACCTGAAGATACAGAAAAAGTTATCGAGGCGAAACAACCATCCCTGTGGCAGGGAGCGAGCCGCATTCTAAAACATGACAAAAATTTCAACTGGTTCCTGGTCTCGCGCTTTCTGTCCCAATTTGCAACAATGGGGTTTTCGTTCTATATCGTCTATACTCTGCGCCACTTCAACGCAGATAACATCACGCTGGGCTTTCTGACTGCCACGCTCACTATTTCGCAAATGGTCGCCAACGTTGGCATGGGCTGGTTCGGTGACCGTATCGGGCACCGGTCTATGCTCATCCTGGGTGCGTGCGCAGCAACACTGAGCTCATTGCTGGCGTGGTTCGCACCCTCGCTCAATTGGTTCTTTATCATCTTCATCTTTTCTGGCTTCGCCAATGTTTCCATTTGGACAAACGGTATGACGATGGCAACCACTTTCAGCGGCGAAGCCCAGCGTCCGTTTTATATTGGTCTCGCACAAACCCTGACCGCGCCCGCCACCATCATTGCTCCCCTGCTTGGCGGGTGGGTCGCAGACACGAAAGGCTTTGTCATTACATTTTGTCTATCCACAATATTATCTATGGTGATGATGACGATATTATTATTTCTGGTAAAAGACCCGAATAAAATCCCTCACCCTAACTCTATCCCTCAGGAAGAGGGGATCTAAGGAGTCCGTCCATGACCCTCATTCAAGAAAAAGTTAACCAGGCCATTGAAATTCTAAAAGAACAGGAAACCGATCTATGGCTCACATTCGTGCGTGAGACGAGCGGTGTGCGTGATCCCGCACTCGATTTTTTAATCGGCGCAAATGACCTTACCTGGCCATCCGCGCTTATCCTCACGCGCAAAGATGAAAAGATCGCCATCATTGGCAATCTTGAAAAGGATGCCCTGCAACGCCTCAATGTATTCGACGAGATCCTTGGATATGACAGCGCCATCAGTGGACTGCTGCGCGACACCATTACCCGCCTCAACCCGGACCGAATAGCGGTTAACACTTCGAAGAACAATGTTCACGCGGACGGATTGACTCACGCCATGTACGAATTCCTGCGCGAGTATCTCGCCGGCACACCCTACGCAGATCGACTCGTCAGCGCCGAACCCATCATCAACGCCCTGCGCGGACGAAAGACTCCCGCCGAATTGGCGCGTATCCTCAGGGCTGTCGAGATCACCGAAGAAATCTACAGGAAAGCTTTTGACTTCGTGAAAGTGGGAATGACCGAGATCGAAGTTGGCGAGTATATGCACAAGCTTGCCAGAGAATATGGAGTGGGATTTGCATGGCCTGCAGAGAACTGCCCAGCTGTAAATTCAGGTCCTGATTCCCCCGTTGGGCATAACGGCCCCACCAAGATCAAGATCGAACGCGGACATATCATCCACTTTGACTTTGGAGTCAAATACGAGGACTATTGTTCCGATATCCAGCGCGTGGCGTATGTGCTACGTGATGGGGAAACTGAAGCGCCCGTCGAAGTCCAGCGCGGTTTCATCACACTTCGAACTGCAATTGAAAAATCACGCGAGTTCATGAAGGCAGGCGCATCCGGAAATTCCATCGATGTGATCTCGCGCGAAATTCTGGTTGACTCAGGCTATCCTGAATATCCCTACGCGCTCGGTCACCAACTCGGGCGCGTGGCGCACGATGGCGGCGCCTTGTTGGGTCCGCTGTGGGAGAAATATGGCGATTCACCAAATCAAAAATTGGAAGTGGGTCAAGTCTATACGATTGAGCCGGGCCTGGCTGTCCCGAATTATGGTTATCTTGGCCTGGAAGAAGATGTGGTAATGACAGACAAAGGAGCGGAATATATTGGGGAACCACAACGTGAGATTGTGTTGATAAAGGGATAAAGTACGGGAGCCAAAGGCAAAACCTTTGGCTCTTTTCTCTCTTAATTATCACCTTTCGTTGCAAAGACTTCCCTCACCCTGTAGTAGAGTGGGAGTGCGGTGCATACTTGCCCCGGGTGCAAGTGCGGGGGAGTATCGCAAAGGGCAGGGTGAAGGCAATTTACATACCACCCACAAACGGATTGCTTGCCTTCTCCTGCCCCACTGTTGTCTCGGGTCCATGCCCTGAAAGCAGACGCGTATCATCGGGCATGGTGAACACTTGTGTCTTGATGCTTTCCACCAACTGTTCCCAATCGCCGCCGGGTAGATCTGTGCGACCAACGGAACCTGCGAAGATGAGGTCGCCGCAGAAGCAAATTCCAGCTGAGGCAACGTATAAGATGCAGTGACCCAGCGTATGTCCCGGCGTGAAGCGAACTTCAAATTCCACGTTCCCGAGTCGTAAGATCTGTCCGTGATAAAAGTCAATTGTTGGTTCAGGGCCAGGGTCAATGTCAAAGCCAAAGATCGCCCCTCCGCCACCTGCGCGCCACAATACATGGTCGTTCGGATGCAACGCCACCAAAGGCAACGGATTCAGCGCATCCGCAATGGCACCCGCGCCGCCGATATGATCGAAGTGCGCATGCGTGTACCACATGTGCCCAATGCGCCAGCCGCGCTTTTTTGCAGCTTCCAGAATGATGTGCCCATCCCATGAAGGATCAATCACCACAGCTTCTTTGGTATCTGAGTCCGCTACCAGGTACGCGTTCGTCTGTGCGGGCCCGAGTGTGAACGAAACTATTTCAAGCATTTGTCACCTTGCGCGGAGAAAATAAATAACTCACAACGATCGAAGCGGCGATCAAACCAATCGCGAGCGGATAGACGATCGTTGCATCCTGCTCAAATAGAAATCCAGCCAGCGGCGGCGTAAGAATAAATATCACAGAGCTGATCGTTTCCATGATCCCATAAGTAACACCCATTTGAGAATCATGCACAAGTTCGCGCGCCTGCGCCATCGCCAGTGGACGACCAGCCCGAAACCCGCCCAACAGAAAATACCCCAACGCGAAGACCGGCAGGTTATTACCCTTCCAAATGGACATTGCGAACAATATCACCAGCGATTGCGCGAACAAAAATCCACTGCGTGGGTTGGCACGGCTAAATGCAATTGCCAGTAATGAATTCCCCAATGCACCTGCTGTAAAGATAATTCCAGTTTCGCTCAACGAAAGGCCGCGCACACCTTCCAGGAAATTGGGTGTCAGCGGCTGAGCCAGATACATGGCAAAGATGGCAAATGCCAGCACGCTCATAAAACCAATGAAGCGGCGATTCTGCAATAAATGCGGCGGCGGTGATTCAGGGTCATGCTGGTCAATGGGTTGCGCGTCCACAAAAAGCATAAAGACATTTGAAATGAGAAATATAATGGCAGCCGCCCAAAAACTCATACGCATGCCATAATGCTCGCCGATCCAGCCACCCGTCACTGGCCCAAGCACCATGCCCATTCCAAAGGTCGCGGTGGTGAGCGAAAGCACAGTACTCACCGGCCAATTGCCGCGCGCCGCGGTCATATAGCTACTCAAGGGCGCGGCCACAAATGCCGTCAGCCCATAACAGAACAAGCCCGCCAAAAAAAAGACCAGTGTCTGAGAGAGCGCCATCATCAGCGTCGCGATCAGCCCCAACGCCCAGGCAATGATCATCAGTGGCCGCCGACCAATTCGGTCCGCAAGGCGCCCCGCCGGGATATGTGTGATCGCCATCGAAAAACCGAATGCGCCCAAAATTAATCCGATTTGATATTTGCTTAAAAGAAACTGCTTATCCAGATAGATCGGCACAAAATTAAAAAACATCCCCTCGCCGAATCCCCAGAACAATAATGCAGACGCCACGAAAAGGAGGTTGCGATTCAAGCTGCCTCTCTTGAAGATTCAACTCTTTGGATGAATTCCACTGCGGACTGAAATACCTGTTCGCGCGCCGCGTCTCGCGTGACGACGTGGCCGGACCCCGTTATATATAGTTTTGTTTTATCGCGCGCGTTCACCAGCTCAGCATAAATGTGTTCCATATTTTCCGGCAATACATACGTGTCATCTTTCGAATGGATCAGCAAAACGGGCACTTCCACCTTTGGGTAGGCTGCGCGCATCTGCAAGATCAATTCTTTCAACTCAGCCACCGAACGAACAGGGTTATACGGATATGAAACCTGTTCCTGATAGGCGGTTTTATCGAACCATCCACTGCCTGGCTCACCCTTGCGTTTAGGGCTGTACTTCATCACCTTGCTGATAAGCCGCAAAAACCAAATGGGATAATCATTCGGCAGGCGCTGAGGTGTAGACATGGCGATCACGCCACGCACACGCGGAGCGAGCCGCGTGGACATCAACAATGAGAGGACACCTCCCATTGAAAGCCCGACGAGAAAAACATCATCTGTAAAGCCGCGCAACAGATGATAGCCATCTTCAACAGAAGCCATCCAATCGCTGTAACGAGAACGGATCATATCTTCGGGATGCGTGGCATGCCCGACAAGTCTTATCCCCAGACAAGTGAAACCTTGTTGATGTAAATACTCCCCCATCGAACGCATTTCCTTCGGTGCGCCAGTGAACCCGTGGATCAGCAGGCAGGCAGGTTTTGACGGATCACCTAAAAATAAAAAAGGCTCCGCAGTTGGAATGATGTGTGGCATGCAATGAATTATAGACTATCTACGATGTATCCACGCAGGGCGGAGTGATGCAACCCGCTTGTACATAGGACAATCTTTGTCGTGTGCTCCCGCCAAATACCCCGTGGACATGAGGAACTCGTTAACAATTTCGCCGCCAGTGAAGACAAAAGTCTTCTTGAACAGTTTCGTCCATTCATCTTTAGTCAATGGATGATGGGAATCCAGCCAGCCTCTGAAAGAACCAAACTCACTACTCAACGTCTGGATGCGTTTTGCGTTCTCGATCGCCGCGTTGACCTTGAGCCGGTTGCGGATAATGCCAGCATCTGCCAGCAGGCGCGCATGATCCTGTTCTCCATAGTTCGCAACCTGCCCAATATCAAAGTCATGATACGCCTTGCGAAAGTTATCTGCCTTCTTCAGGATCGTAATCCATGACAGGCCCGCCTGGTTGATTTCAAGGATGAGGCGCTCGAAAAGCAGGTTGTCATCCTTAAGCGGAAATCCGTATTGCGTATCGTGATATGTTTTGTTGAAAGTATCTTCGGGATGAGAATTACAGTAATCGCAGTAGGTGGTCATAATGTCATCTCCATTATTGGCAAAATGCGCGGCTGGCCTTCCGCTT
>Ga0070699_100005487_pt1 | contig 11118 bp, 12 predicted proteins | sample KBSK1503metaG_FD_65473 | JGI IMG/M metagenome (GOLD analysis project Ga0070699, IMG submission 65473) | Corn, switchgrass and miscanthus rhizosphere microbial communities from Kellogg Biological Station, Michigan, USA - KBS K1-50-3 metaG | ecosystem: Host-associated > Plants > Roots >...
GGGCGCGACACAGTAAGAGCGATCACGACGTCCGCGTCGTCACCATTGGCCGGTTTTGACCCGTCGACCATTGGCCGGTTTTGAGGTGTCGACCGAGGCGGAAGGGGGCCAGGCCACGCGCGGCCTGCTTCCCTCCTGTCGAGTTCATCAAGGACCGGGGAGCCCCAGACGTGACGAGAAGGAGGGCGGCCCGTGCTTTCCCAGCCGGTCCAATGCTGGGCCACTAGCTAAGTTAGGCAACCCGTAGAGGGACGTCGCCTGGTAGCCATCGAAGCCCGCCGCCGGGATATCCTTGGCTCGATAGGCATCACCGATGTCGGCACCGCGATGAGCGGAATGGTCGCCGTCGGCGTGCCGTAATCGCGTTCGACCCGTCCTTAGCGGCACTTGGTGGCGGCGAAGCGGCGTCGTCTGCGGCTCGCCGGTATCGGTACGCTCGAGGAGATCGACGATCCCGATCGACTCCTTGCTGCCTAGCTTCCTGGGCAGCGCTGCCTCCGGCGGTGCGCCTCGAGGTACGTCCCGCTAGAAGATCACTCGCGCCTCAATCCGGTCCGCCGGTCGGCAGGTCGTTGCCGAATCAGATTCGATCAGATATCGTCGCCTCCATGAAGACGCTGTCGGTTACCGAGGTCGCCCGCAACTTCCGCGCCGTGCTGGATTCCGTGGAGCGCGACCAGGAGGAGATCGTGCTCGTGCGGAATCGCCGGCAGATCGCGCGGCTCGTTCCGGAAGCGCCGCGTCAGGATGCGCTGGAGGTGTTTGGCGACTTGTATCGGACCCTCGATGAAGAGACGGCCAGAGCATTGTCGGCCGCAGTGTCTTCCACCCGCAAGGGCCGGCGCCGACACGTCTCCGAGCTGAGAAACCCGTGGGCTGGTTGATTGACACCAGCATCTGGATCGCGGTCGAGCGCGGAAGACTGGGAGCGGCGGACATTCACGCCATCACCCGGCAGGAAGCGGTGTATCTCTCGCCGGTGAACATCGCCGAGATTCAGTTCGGTCTGGAATTGCTGCGGGCCGGTGTCCTGAAGCAGCAAGCCACCGCGTCGTTGCGCCGGCTGCGTCGTAAGCCGCAACTTCGGATCACCGTGGAGACGGCGGAGGTATTCGGATCCTTGGCCGCGAAGCTGAAGAAGGCTCGACGAGACCCGAACGTTCGCGTCAACGACCTGTGGCTCGCGGCGCAAGCGATTCAACGTGACTTCAAGCTGCTCACGTCGAACTCCAAGGACTTCAAGGACATCCCGGGCTTGCAGATGGTTGTCCTGCCATTCCCGTAGCGTCTTCAGACCCGGAGCCGTCGCGGCCCCCGGGCGGAGTGGCGGGGCCGCGACAGGCGGACCCGAGATTCGGGACCGACCACCCGCCTCGGGCTCCAGCGGACTGCGCGGAAGACGAAGCTCGGGTGGAGCGGTAGCGGCGCGTCGTCGACGCGCCGGATGCTGCGCGTGCGGGCGAGGATCACGCGGAGCGCCACCTGCGCCTCCATCGCGGCCAGGCTCGCGCCGAGGCAGTAGTGCAGACCGAACCCGTAGGCCAGTTGGCGGTCGTCACGGCGCGCGATGTCGAACTCGTCCGGCCGGTCGAAGACGGTCTCGTCGCGGTTGGCCGACCCGAGCCGGGAGAGCACGATCTGCCCCGCCTCGATGCGGTGATCACGAAGGATCCTCAGGCGGTCTTCCCGAACCAGCTCGGTTCGGCCCTCGTCTGTGGCGGCCGCCGGAATCCCGGCGGCGGACCTCCCGCGGGCATGAGAATTTCCATCCGTCCTCCACAGCGCCTTCACGGTGAGTCCACGCGCTTGTGGTCTCCTTCGCCACGTCAGGTCGGCATGACCGCGATTCCGGCTGGCCGAGCGCAGGAGTCATATGAAAGACAGTATCGCAGCTCTGTTCCGGAACCTCTGGCCCAGAACATCTCATTGCGCCATCGCCTTGCTCTGTGTCGGCCTGTTGGGCGCCCCAGCCTCGGGCAAGGAGAAAGACCACGACAACGACCACGATCAGGATGAGGACGAAGATCGTGTGGAGGAACGTCAAGGCCAGCCGACGGCCTCGAGCCCCATCGCCATCACCAGCGACGACCGCTTCGTCTGGGTGGTCAATCCCGACAACAACTCCGTGTCGGTCATCGAAGTCGGTGGCGACCAGAACCGCAAGATCGCGGAGATTCCGGTCGGTGAAGACCCCCGATGCGTAGCCATCACGCCGAACAATCGCAGGGTTTTCGTCACCAACCAGCGCGACGGCACCGTTTCGGTCATAGACGCCAGGAAATTCGAGGTTATCGCGACCACCAAGGTGGGCATCGAGCCGGTCGGCTGTGCGCTGACGCCAGACGGCAGGCGGCTCTTCGTTGCCAACTTCTCTTCTGCCAGTGTCTCCGTGATCAACACTCACTCGGGGCAGGTCGTCCAAACCATCAAACGCGTCGGCCCCAAACCGCGCGCCATTGCTATCACGGGCCAGAAAGTTTTCGTCACGCACTTCCTGGCGCAGATCCGCAGCGATGGGCGCTCGGTCCTGGAGAAGGAAGGCAGGGACGACGGCAAGGAAGGCCGCGTGACCGTCATCGCCGTGGGTGACGACGGTGATGATGACGATGATGATGAAGGTGATGAGAACAGGGTGCTTGGCACCGTCGTGCTCGATCCGATTGCCGACACCGGATTCAAGTCCAACGGCTCGGTGCTCGACCGCATCGGCGCGGCCGACCCACCGGCCTTTACGTTCCCCACGGCCGCGTTTCCAAATCTGCTGCAAAGCATCGTCATCAAAGGCCGCCGTGCCTATCTGCCCAATGTCGGTGCCTCGCCCAACGGCCCGGTGCGGTTCAACGTTAACGTGCAGAGTCTGCTTTCCGTCTTCGACATCACGACCGGCCAGGATACAGGCCAGACCATCAACATGAACAAGGGCGTGCAGTTCGAGCCGCAGACCACTCGCCTCTTCAATACCACGCCCATCGCCCTCGCTTTCAAGCACCGAGCGGACGAAGGCTTCGTCGTTTGCGCCGGTATCGAGCGACTGTTGCGTGTGGTGCTCGGACCGGACGGCTCGCCGACGATCAATCCGCCCGCGGCGGTTACCAGTGACGATACCATCGTGCGCGTACAGGTCGGCACTAACCCGCAGGGCATCGTTATCAATTCGACGGACACGCGAGCTTATGTGATGAACTTCATCAGCCGCGATGTGTCCGTGGTGGACATCAGCGGCGATCCGTCGAGCTATCACGAGATCACGCGCATCCCGTCCGCCGACTTGCCGACGCCCGGCACGCTCGAGGCAGTTGTCCACCGCGGCCACGAGTTGTTCAACACGAGTATCGGTCCTGCAGGCACGACCGGAAACTCGGTGCCTCCGGCTGGCCGCACGTCAGACACCGGCTGGGGCAATTGCTACAACTGCCACCCGCGCGGTCTGACCGATGGCGTCACATGGATGTTCGCCGACGGCCCGCGCCAGACGATCTCGATGGAGAGCACCGCCGAGCATCCGCAACCCGGCGATGCGATGATCAACGGCAACGGCGCGCCGGTGTTGCCCTCGTTCAAACAGCGCGTGCTCAACTGGTCGGCTGTGCGGGACGAGATCCAGGATTTTGAAAGAAACATTCGGGGCGTTTCGGGGGGTGAAGGGCTCATCCGGGGCGTCCCCATCACCGATGTTCCCGACTTGGTCAACAAGGCCAACACGGGTCGCGATGCCGAACTGGACGCACTGGCCGCCTACGTCGCGTTCGGCATCAAGACGCCGATTTCCCCGAGACGAAACCAGAACGTCGGGCGCGGACGGGAGCTGTTCGCCCAGGCCAACTGCCAGATGTGCCACGGCGGGCCGAACTGGACGCGTAGTCGCGTGGACTACACCCCACCGGCCATCTCACCGCCGGAAGTGATCACCAACGGCCAATTGAAACGCGTCCTCGCGGACGTGGGAACGTTTGCCACGAACGCGTTCAACGAAGTCAGGCCGGCGGCGGTCACGAACATCGTCGCTGCCAACGGCATTCTTGGCTTCAACGTGCCGTCGCTGCTCTCCGTCTTCGCCGGCGCGCCTTACCTGCACAACGGTGCTGCCGAAACCCTGGGCGAGATCTTGGACAACGTCGCGCACCGCAGCGCTGGCACCGGCGGCACTGACACACTGAGTGATCCCCATGACCGCGACGCGGTCGTGCGCTTCCTGGAGTCGATCGATGAATCGACCGCGCCATTCCCGTAATACGTAATCTGCACTGCCGGCACGCATGTGCCCGAACTGCGTCCGCCGGTTTGCGGCCCACTGTCGGCGCTCGCCAGCGGAGCTTGGCGAGGCCGCGGTGCGGGCGTTCCTCACGGAGCAGGGCGAGCCGCGCTCGCACGCCGGAGGCCTTTGCGATGTGTGCCCGCCTGTGCAAGGGGTGCGCGCATGATCCGTCCGCTCGATGTCGCCACGTCCGTCGCCTCCACTCTCGCCCGCCTGGGGACGGGTGCGGTCGCCGGGGTCCGCGGGCCTCGGCCGGCGCGCCGGCTCGAGCTCTACGAGTTCGAGGCCTGCCCGTTCTGCCGCAAGGTGCGCGAGGCGCTCTCCATCCTCGACCTCGAGGCAACGGTCTACCCGTGCCCCAAGGGCGGGCCGCGCTTCCGTGAGGACGTGCGCCGCCGGGGCGGGAAGGCGTTGTTCCCGTACCTCGTCGACCCGAACACGGGCCAGGCCATGTACGAATCCGACGACATCGTGCGCTATCTCTTCACCACGTACGGCGTCGGCGAGGTCCCGGCGATGCTCCGGCTGTGGCCGCTCGCCGACGTCACCTCGGGCCTCGCGTCCGCCTTCCGGCCCGGCTACGGGACCCGCTACCGTCCGGCTCGCGCGCCCGACCAGCCGCTCGAGCTGTGGAGCTTCGAGGCGTCGCCCTTCTGCCGGATCGCCCGCGAGGCGCTCTGCAGCCTCGAGCTGCCGTACCTGCTGCACAACGTCGCGCAGGGGAGCGCCGGACGCGACGCGTTCGTCGCGCGCTCGGGGCGGATGATGGTGCCGTATCTGGTCGACCCGAACACCGGCGCCGCTATGTTCGAGTCGGCGGACATCGTCCGCTACCTCGAGACGACGTACGCTCGCTAGCGGCCGAACTACTTTTTGGCGTGGTACCGGGTCGTGCTGTTCGTCGTGGGGCTGGTGAACGTCCCGCCCCAGCAGTTCTGGAAGGTGGGCCCGTCGTGCGCCACCAGCGCTGCCGAGATCGTGTCGCCCGCGGGAAGGACCGAGGGCAAGGGCAGGGCGGCCCCGCGCCCGCTGATGCTCCAGCGACGCTTGGCGCCGGGGGCGCCGTTGCCTCGAATGCTGCGGACGCCGTCCGACGTGCCTGCCGGATCGTGGTAGCGGACCGCGGTCGCGCCCCCCGACCAGCAGGGGTTCGCGCCGCACGTACTCGCGGCGGGTGCGGTCGCGTCGAGCAGGATGTTGGTCACCCCGGGCGACGAGCTGTTGAGCACGCAGAAGGTGTAGGACGTGGTCGTCGTCGGGTCGCCGAAGGCGGGCTCGGTGGGGCCGTACGGCGTCACGAAGTGCCCTCGCACCGTGTCGCGATCCGGCGTGGTTCCGAGCCGGATGTCGAGCCCGCCGTGGTCCATCTGATGGCAGCTCGTGACGGCGAGGGCGACGCAACCGGCCGCGGGGTTGCAGGTCGTGCACGGGCCGCAGACGTAGTCGGCGACACAGTGCCCGGTGCCGTCACACGTGTCGACCGTGCACCGGTTGTTGTCGGCGTTGCACGAGGTCCCGGCGGGCGCCGGGCTCCCGAGCTGGCAAGTTCCGCCCTCGCACACGCCGCTCTGGCACGTCGAGCCACACGGCGCCGTGTTGGCAGGATGCGTGCACGCGCCGGTGCCGTCGCAGACGTCGTCGGTGCAGGGGTTGCCGTCGTCCTGACAGCCAGTGCCGGCCGGCGCTGCCGTCGAGCAGTCGGAGGAGCAGCAGCTCGTCCCGGCGCCGGGGTCACAGACTTCTCCGGGGTCGACGATGCCGTTGCCGCAGTTGCACGAGCCGACGCTGGTCGAGACCCGCGTCCCGGATGCCGGGTGGTCGCTCACCCCGGTACATTGCCCGTTGCACGTGAAGGGGGGCGGGACGCAAAAGGTGCCGTAGCGTTCGTTCGCGGTGAGCGAGTTCCCATCGGGGCTCACGGTTCCGGTCCACTGGAACTCGCAGGCATACCCGCCGGGCACGGGAATCGGCTGGTTCTGGTAGGGCGAGAAGTCCCACGTCAGCGCCCCGGTCTCCGGGTCGATCGTGCCGTGCAGGTTTCCGCTCGCCTGGGGGCTGCAGAGCGTCACCAGCGTCCCCGCCTGCTGCACCCAGTAAGTCCCGCTTCCGAAGAGGACCGAACCGCTGAAGGTCCAGGTCCCTGTCATGTCGATCGTCGCGCGCGCAGGGCACGCCCAGCCGGCGATCAGAGTGACTCCGCACGCGAGCGTGGCGAGGCGCATGAGGGTTCCGTCTACTCCCGCACGGCGCGCCCGGTCAATGTTGTTTTCTCGGGGCGGGCGCTCCGCTATGGTCGCCGGCGATGAAAGCCGTTCTCTGCAAGGAATACGGACCGCCCGAGAAGCTCGTCTACGAAGACACGCCGCGCCCGCCGCTCGGCGCGGGCGACATCCGCATCCGCGTGCGCATGGCAGGCGTGAACTTCCCGGACCTTCTCATCATCGAGAACAAATACCAGTTCAAGCCGCCGCTTCCCTTCGCGCCGGGGGGCGAGGTCGCGGGCGACGTGATCGAGGTGGGAGCCGAGGTGAAGGAGTTCTCGGTCGGCGACCGCGTGATCGGTATGTGCGGGTGGAACGGCTTCGCCGAGGAGGTCGTCGTCTCGCCCGACCGGGCGCTCCGGATGCCGGAGGGGATGCCCTACGAGGTCGGGGCGGTGCTGCCGACGACGTACGCGACGACCGTACACGCGCTCGTACAGCGCGGGCGACTTCGCCCCGGCGAGTGGCTCCTCGTGCACGGCGCGGCGGGTGGCGTCGGAAGCGCCGCCGTCGAGGTCGGCAAGAACCTCGGCGCGCGCATCGTGGCGACGGGCGGCGACGACGGGAAGCTCGCGCGCCTGAAGGAGCTCTATGGCGTCGAGCACCTCGTGAACTACAAGACGAACCCCGACTGGAAGGAGAGCGTGAAGGCGATCACGGGCGGTGGCGCCGACGTAATCTACGATCCCGTGGGCGGCGACGTCTTCGATCAATCGCTCCGCTGCATCGCCTGGGACGGGCGGCTTCTGGTCATCGGGTTCGCGGGCGGCGTCATTCCGAGCGCCAAGGCGAATCTGATCCTTCTCAAGGGGTGCTCGGTCGTCGGCGTCTTCTGGGGCGGATTCGCCGCGCGCGAGCCCGACACGAATCGAAAGAACTTCGAGCTGCTCTTCGACTGGTGGAAGGCCGGAAAGCTGAAGCCTGCCATCTCGCACCGCTTCCCTCTCCGGAGGGCCGCCGAGGCGCTGGGCGCGGTCGCGCGGCGAGAGGTCGTGGGCAAGGCGGTGCTCGAGGTGGCGTGAAGGCTACGCCCGCCGCCTGGAGAACCGCGTCGACGTGACCATCGCCCCGAACGCCGCGAGCGTGGCGGCCTGGGTGACGGTGGCCGACCGATCGCGGAGTGTCTGTTCGGTCCACGTGTTGGCGCACACGAGCGCCACCACGAGTCCGAGGTATGCCGTTCCCATCGCGAGCCGGCGCGCAGCCGGGATGCGGTAGTAGCCCGTTGCCGGCAGGCGCCGGAGCTGGCCCACGTTCAGCAGCCCGAACAGCAGGACGAGGAGCATCAGCGGCGACTGTGTGATCAGGAACACGGTCACGCCGATCCCGGCGCCCACCAGCCACAGCCAGCGGCTGATCGCGCCGATGATCCGGCCGCCGTCGAGCGGATAGAGCGGGATCAGGTTGAACAGGTTGATCAGGAAGCCGGTCGAGGCGAGCGCGTACCAGAAGCGCGCGCCGGTCGCGACACCGGCGGCGAGACACACGGCCGCGCCGACCGAGCCGAGCACCGGCCCGCCGATCCCCACCAGCGCCTCGACGTAGGCGTCGCGCGGCAGGCCGCGCATCGCGATCACGGCTCCCACGAACGGGATGAACACGGGCGGCCCGGCGGGGATGCCCTGCTGGCGCATCACGAGGGCGTGTCCCAGCTCGTGGACGAAGATGAGGAGCACGAAGCCGACCGCGAACGGCAGCCCCCAGATCGTCGCGTACACCCCGACCATCAAGAGCATGCTGAACAGCGTGCTGAGCTTGAGGACCTTGACCGCGACCAGAAGATACTTGAGCTTGCCCAGCAGGACGGCGAGCAGGACGCCCGGCGCGCCCCAGCGCCGGAGCCGTGTCGCCAGCCGCCCCTCGCGCGCGGGTGCCGCGGACGGTTTCGCCTGCTCCGTGAAGAGGTGTTCGGCGACCGCGCTCAGGTTCCGCAGGTGCCGCTCACGCTCCGACAGAGGCTCCGCCACAGGATCAGCCTGGCAGCCGGACGGGCGCTGGGATCTTCCATGCCTGGTGCACGACGATGGCGAGGAAGACGAGGTCGAAGAGGTGGAAGCCCGCCGACACGACCCCGAAGAAATAGCTCGCGCTGGTGGGCACGAGCGGCAAGTCGACCAGCTTCCCCTGCCGGTGCAGGTAGTCGAGGATGAAGGTGCGCTTGGTGAGATAGGTGCCGACCGCATACGCCGCGGCCGCCACCACGACCGCCAGGACCTGCAGGCTCTGCGCTCGCTTGCCGCCGGTGAACGTGACGACGCCCTTGCCCACCGCCACGCCGATCAGGATCGCGACCAGGCCGAAGCTCACGTGGGTGGCGATCGTGACCCCCCACCACACGGCCGCGCCGCCGATTCCACCGAGCAACGCGCCCACTAGCGCCCGGCTGAAGTCGATGTTCTCGGACTGCGCCGCGAGGATCTGCTGCGCCTGCTGCTTCAGGCTCGCGAAGCACCCGGCGCAGAACACCCCGCGTGCCGTCCGGACGCTCGTCACGCCCTCGCTGATCGGGGTCCCGCACTGGAGGCAGCGATGATCCGCGGTGACCGCGTCTTCCACACGGTCCATCACGCATGTCGGGGACGAGGGTGTCAAGCGGCGAACAAGGTTTCCTCGCTCCTGAATTCTCTCCCATTGACATCGTGATCGGCGGCGTTCCAGAGGACAGCATGGACAGATCGACCCAGCGCGAACGGGCCCAGCGGTTCCTCAGCCTGCACGACGGACCGGACGTCCTCGTCGTCGGCAGCGTCTGGGATGCCGGCAGCGCCGTCGTCTTCGAGCGCGAAGGGTTCGAGGCGCTCGCGACGTCGAGCGCCGGCGTCGCTTACAGCCTCGGCTACCCCGACGGCGAGCGCATCCCGCGCGACGAGATGCTCGCCGCGATCGCACGCATCGTGCGGGCGACGCGGCTGCCGGTGAGCGCGGACGTGGAGATGGGCTACGGCCGGAGCGCGCGCGAGGTCAGCGAGACCTGCCGCGGCGTGCTGGAGGCCGGGGCGATCGGCGTGAACCTCGAGGACGCGACGGGTGACGACGACCGGCCGCTCGTCGAGCCCGAGCTTCAGGTGGAGAAGATCCGCGCCGTGCGGGCGATGGCCGATGCGTTCGGCGTCCATCTCGTCGTCAACGCCCGGACCGACGTGTACCTGCTCCGGGTGGGTGAGGAGCCCGCCCGCTTCGCCGAGACGGTCCGCCGGACGAACCTTTACCGTCAGGCCGGGGCGGATTGTCTGTTCGTTCCTGGCGTGGTGGACCGGGCGGCGATCGAGCGGCTCGTGCGCGAGATCGACGGCCCGCTCAACGTGCTTGCCGTGGCGGGCATGCCGCCCGTCGCCGAGCTGACGACGCTCGGTGTACGACGCGTTTCACAGGGCTCGGGACCGGCGCGGGCCGCGCTCACGACGGCCCGCCGCGTCGCGCACGAGCTGCGCACGCGGGGCATGTACACCGGCTACACCGCCGATGCGATCTCGTACGCGGATGCGAATCGGCTCTTCGAGCGCGGAGGAGCATGAGCCCGCGAGGGTACCCTCCCAATCACGGGGAGGGGGTTGCAGGCGTACGCATAGTCCTCGATAGTGTACACATGAAGTCGACCACGACTCGAGGGCTCAGAGAGAAGCTCAGGGCCACCATGGCGCGCGTAGCCAAGGGAGAAGACGTGCTGGTTACCCGACGTGGCAAACCGTACGTCCGCTTGGTCGCGGCGGGGGTCACGGGTAGCACCAAGGCTGGTCACCCCCTGAGAGGATCCGTCCTGCACATGGCCGACGACTTCGATGCGCCGCTGGAAGAGCTCTGGAACGCGCTCGAGACGTGATCGTCCTCGACACCGCCGTGTGGCTCTGGCACATGAGCGACCCGTCTCGCCTCACCCGGCGGGCACGACGCGCGATCGCCACCGAGGAGCCAGCGAGCGGCGTGGTCGTGTCGGCAATCTCGGCGTGGGAGGTCGCGGTGAAGGTCCAGCTCGGGAAGCTGACGCTCGACCGCGACCTTCGATCGTGGTTCGCGCTGGCGCGTGCCTATCCTGGCACCGCCATCCTGCCCGTCGACCCGGTGGATGCGCTCGAGAGCGCTCTCCTCGCCGAGCCGTTCCACCGCGATCCGGCGGATCGGATCATTGTCGCACTCGCCCGTCGGTTGAGAGTCCCGCTCGTGACGAGCGACCGCGCGATCCGCTCGTACCGGCACGTGAAGACGATCTGGTGATTTTCTCCCGCGGGACGTTCAGTCGCTGCGTGCCCTGATCCGCGCCCCGACGCTCACGAGCGTACTGAACTCCGCGTCCCAGCAGGCGCCCGACCCCGTGCGGACCAGCTGCACGGTCAAAGGCGGGGCCAAGGTGCCTGCCGGCAGATGGAGGTTCGACCCCTTGCCCTTCACGGAGATGGCGTGCGGGCTCGACGGGCGGAGCTTCACGTCGGCCAAACCGTCGGGCGTTTCCAGGCGGTCGCGGTACGTGAACCCGGCGCTCCCGCTCCGCCGCCAGCACGCCATCGTGCGGCAGGTGCCGCCGGCGGGCGCGGCGAGCGCGAGCACGGGCTCGAACGGCGCGGCCGTGTCGTAGAGGCAGAGGAGGTAGCTCGTGTCCGCCGTCGG
>Ga0070699_100005489_pt1 | contig 11117 bp, 9 predicted proteins | sample KBSK1503metaG_FD_65473 | JGI IMG/M metagenome (GOLD analysis project Ga0070699, IMG submission 65473) | Corn, switchgrass and miscanthus rhizosphere microbial communities from Kellogg Biological Station, Michigan, USA - KBS K1-50-3 metaG | ecosystem: Host-associated > Plants > Roots >...
AGCGCGGTCGCGAGCTTGAGCTTCGGGTCCGAGCGGACATCCTTGATATCGGTCGCAAGCACCCGCTCGATCAGATCGAGGCCGCCGCTCTTGAGATTGGCGATACGCACCGTGTCCTCGACGATCGGCAAATAGACAACTCGATCGATATGGACGTTGTCCTTGTTCCAGTAATCGGCGAATTTCTCGACGACGATCCGACCCTGCGGCACGCGTTCGACGAACTTGTACGGCCCCGCGCAGACCGGATGCAATCCGAACTTGTCGCCCGCCGCTCTTGCCGCCTTCGGCGAGACCATCATGCCGGCGCGGTCGGTCAGCTGGGCGATCAGCGGAGCGAACGGCGTCTTCAGCTCCAGTTTGATGGTGAGCGGATCGACGACCTCCACGCGATCGACCGCCGCGAGCTCCGGTTTGCGGAACGAGCCGGCCATGGTCATGTGGCGCTCGAGCGAGTATTTCGCCGCATCCGCGTCGAGCTTCTCGCCGTCGTGAAATTTGACGTTCGGCCGCAGCTTGATCGTCACCGCCTTCCCGTCGGGGGCGGTCTCGTAGCCGAGCGCAAGCTGGGGAACGGCGTTGAGCTTCTCGTCGATGTCGAACAGCTTGTCGCAGAACGAGGCAAAGACGATGCGCCCGACATAGGTGCGCGCGAGCGTCGGATCGAGAACATCGGGATCCTCGGCGAGGCCGATCCGCAGCGTCGTCTGCGCGGAGGCGATAGCGCTGGACAAGATCAGCAACGCGGCCGCAGCCGCAAGACGAAACGTCTTCATCGGACCTCTCCCCTCATCCTCCCGGCTGTTCAACTTTATCAACATCCGCGCCGCCTTGCCTATTCGTCCCGTGCCGAAAAGCATTCATGAGCTGCTCCAATGCCGGCGGGAGGCTACCCCGGCGCGGAACGACGTTCGCCCCCGGCGGCAACTCGCTGGCGCGGTGGCAGGCGGTCGCGTGCAAACCTCCCAGGAGTTCCGGCCGCTCGGTCTCACAGAGCGCGACGGCGACAGGGCATCGGGTATGGAATGGACAGCCCGCTGGCGGATGCAGCGCGCTCGGCATCTCTCCGCGCAAGATGATCCGTTCGCGCATGGCGCCCGGCACAGGCACCGGAATGGCGGAGAGAAGTGCGCGGCTGTAGGGGTGCCGCGGATTTGCGAACAAAGCTTCGTTGGGTCCGATCTCGACGATGCGGCCGAGATGCATTACCGCGATGCGGTCGGCAACGTGCTTCACCACCGCGAGATCGTGCGAAATGAATATGTAGGCCAGCCCGAGCCGCCGCTGCAGGTCGCGCAAGAGATTGAGCACCTGCGCGCGGATGGAGACATCGAGCGCCGATACCGGCTCGTCGCAGACGATGAGCTTGGGCTCGACCGCAAGCGCACGCGCAATAGCGATGCGTTGGCGCTGGCCGCCGGAGAATTCATGCGGATAACGGCGCGCCAGGCGCGGCTCGAGGCCGACAAGCCGCAAAAGCTCGTTCACGCGTTCCGCGCGGCGCGATGGCGGCACGACGTCGTGCAACGCAAGCGGCTCGGCGAGGATTTGCCCGACGGTCATGCGCGGATTGAGTGACGCATAGGGGTCCTGGAAGATGAGCTGCGCGTTGCGGCGCAGCGGCTTGAGCTCACGCTCCTTGAGGGCCGTGACATCGCGACCGTCGAAACGGATGCGTCCTGCCGTTGGTTCGATCAGCCGCAGCACCAGCCGGCCGAGGGTCGATTTGCCACAGCCGGATTCGCCGACGAGCGCGAGGGTTTTGCCGGCCTCGAGCGAAAAGCTCACCCCATCCACGGCGGTTACGATGGCGGTCGGACGGCCGAGAACCGAGCGACGCGCGACGAATTGGCGGCCGACGTCCTCGACCTCGAGCAGAGGCGCGCTCATGACAGAATCTGCTCGAGCGGCGCACGGATGCAGCGCGATGCGTGGCCGGGACCAACCGGCACGATCGGCGGCGGAGCCTGCGTGCAAATCTCGCGCACAAATGGACAGCGCGGAGCGAACCGGCATCCCGTCGGGAGCGCGGCCATGTTCGGCACCATGCCGTCGATGGCGGCGAGCTCGTCGACGCTCCAATCGAGCCGTGGAATGGAGCCGAGGAGGCCGATCGTGTAGGGGTGCTGCGGGGCTGCGAACAGCACATCGACCGGTGCGCGCTCAACGATCTCGCCCGCATACATGACTGCGACCTCGTCGCAAACCTCGGCGACCACTCCGAGATCGTGGGTGATGAGAATGATCGCGGCATCGGTGGCGGCCTTCAGGTCACGCATGAGATCGAGGATCTGCGCCTGAATGGTGACGTCGAGCGCCGTCGTGGGCTCGTCGGCGATCAACAGCTTCGGATCGCAGGCGAGTGCGAGAGCGATCATTGCCCGCTGGCGCATGCCGCCGGACAGCCGATGCGGATAGTCGTCGACGCGCTGCTCGGGCGACGGGATTTTCACCTGCCGCAGCAGATCGATGGTGCGCGCGCGCGCCTTTTTGCGAGACAGGCCGCGGTGGCGGACGAGGGTCTCTGCGATCTGCTCGCCGATCGAATAGACTGGATTGAGCGACGTCATCGGTTCCTGGAAGATCATCGCCAGCCGATCGCCGCGCATGTCGCACATCTCGCGATCGGACAGGCCGAGCAGATCGGTGCCATCAAAGCGAATTCGCCCCGACACTTCGGCCGAGCCCTTGGGCAGCAATCGCATGATCGCCAGCGCGGTGACGCTCTTGCCGCACCCGGATTCGCCGACGAGGCCCAAGGTCTGTCCGCGCCGGACCGTCAGTTCGACGCAATCAACCGCGTGCGTCGTGCGCCCGCGATCGTCGTGAAAGATGACCTTGAGATTTTCGATTTCAAGGAGAGGACCAGCGGCGCTCACGACGAACCTTCGGCGGCAAGCGCTTTTGCGATCTCGCTTTCCACAGCATCGCGATCGGTCACACCGACCCGGTCGCGGCGGCTCGGCAGCATTCGCATGAAATGCACGAAACGCTCGCGGCTCACCTTCTCAAGGCGCGCAAGCTCGGCAAGCGGATCAAGGTGGTCGTCGACGCGCAGATCGAGATCCGGCCATTCCTGGTCGCCGCAAATCACGAGCGCCGCCGATTGCTTTCCGCGCGTGTCGCCGCCGGCTGCCTCGCCCGCGCTCATCGCGGCGATCAGTCGGCGTGGAAAGGAGAGCGCGGCATTGCGTTCATAGGCCGCGGCCGTGTCTTCGATGACCCTCGCGCCGGCGAGCATGTTGCCCGCAACCGAGAAATTGTCGCCGGCAAGATGGCCGCACCAGTCTATGCAGGCTTTTCCGGTATGCGCGGCGATGCGGCCCTGCGAGTCCATCACATGCACCTGTCGGTGCTCGCGTCCCGCGTCGGCGGCCGTTACCGCGGACACGACCTCCGGCGCGGTCGCGCCCCGTTCCAGCAGTCGCAAGCCCTCGGTACCGAAAAACGCATTGACCAGCGCCTGCGTCGCGATCGCACCGATGCGCGACTTGACGCGAGGAACGAGCGCGCCCACGGCGAAGAAACGACTCGCAACGGCAATTCCGAATTGTCCGCTGCCCTGATCGCGAGCGATGATCGACCAGGTCATGCCAGCCATCCACAGGTGCGGCGATCAAAGGGCTCAAACCGGGCACGCTATTGAGCGATGCATGTAACGCGCGCCCTTTGAGTAGCAACGTCAGTCTATCGCATCTCGTTTCTTCTGTCACACAGACCGATAAGGTGCGGCCGTTGGATGCGACATCATTTCGGCGTCACTTCTCCCCGTAGGTCGCGCGCGAAATGTCGGGCACCGGCACGCCCTCGTCGATCGCCTTGCAGCGCACTGCTTCCGCCTTCGCCTTCTGCTCGGCCGCGTCGAGCACTTCGAGCACGACGTCGCGCGGAATGAAGCAGACGCCGGTGTCGTCGGCCACCACCAGGTCGCCCGCCGCGACCCGAACCTCGCCGATCTGAACCGGGCCGTTGATCTCCACGGTCTCGATCCGCCACTTGCCGGTGACCGGGGTGATGTCGCTCGCCCACACCGGGTAGTCGAGCGCGCGGGAATGGGCGATGTCGCGCACGCCGCCTTGCACGATCGCGCCGATCTCGCCTTGGCGCTTGCCGGTCTGGGCGGAGATGCCGCCCATGTTCGAGACGTCGGCCACGCCTTGGATCACCAGCACGTCGCCTTGCTGCGCGAGGTTGTGCGCCTCGAACTCCGCCATGCGGTTGACGTGTTGGCGCGCGCCTTCGATCGGGTTGATGCGCTGGAGGATGTTGCGCACGGTCAGCGCCGGCCCGACGATGGTGCGGCCCGCAATGGTCGGCTTGAGCACCGACGCGCCGATGACGCCGGAGGGGATGCCGAGCTCGTCCATCGTGTCCGAGATGATCCCGGTGCAATCGCCGAGCGCGATGAGGCGCTCGACCGCGCCCTGGGGTGGGCGCGGGACGGCCATCAGCTTGATGTTTTCGGCCGCGATGCGGCCGGTCAACCGCTTCTTCTCTGCCGCGTTCACGCAGGCCCTCCCGGTCTTAAGCTCGCCGTCGCGCACTCTATATCCATCTCGGATCGCGAAAAAGGCGCGGGGCGTGGGGCGGGGAAAATCGCCGGCCGAGGAACGGCAAGGGACGCTGCAGCGATTTTGCCCGAGCGGACAGGACGCGTGGGCATTGCGCGGGGCTGCGTGGCGGAGCGCGGGAGCGCAATGCCCAGCCTACAAATGCGCGTGACCAGTAAGCTTGATCATACAGTTCGCCGCTTGCTCCGGCGAGCGCTGCTCGGTACCGTTGCCGCCTCTCGGACGCGCGTGTCCGTGACTTAAATCGGAAACGCGAGTTCATCGTGTTGACGCGTTGTCCGCGGCGAACCGCGAGTGCGCTTCGCGGAAAACACTAGAGCAAAGGCCAATCCCCATGATCGATCTTTACGCGCTCACCAGCCCCAACGTGCAGAAAATCTACATCATGCTCGAGGAATGCGGGCTGCCCTACAAGGAACATTTCGTCGACGTCTGGAAGGGCGAGCAGTACAAGCCGGAATTTCGGAAGATCAACCCCAACAACAAGATCCCCGCGATCGTCGATCACGATGGGCCGGGCGGCAAGCCTTATACCGTGATCGAGTCCGGTGCGATCCTGATCTACCTCGCCGAGAAGAGCGGAAAGTTTCTGCCCAAGGACGCGGCCAAGAAATACGACGTGCTGCAATGGCTGATGATCCAGCTCACCGGGGTCGGGCCGATGTTCGGCCAATGGACCCATTTCAAGCTGTTCGCGCCCAAGGGCAGCGGCGACTATTCGATGGCCCGCTACACGTCGGAAATAAAGCGCCTCTACGAGGTGCTGGAGACGCGGCTCGGCAAGGTGCCGTATCTCGGCGGCCAGGATTACTCCATCGCCGACATCGCGACCTTCCCATGGACGCGCAACCACGACGCCCAGGGCGTGAAGTGGGAGGACAATCCCAATCTCGCGCGCTGGTTCAACGCCATCAACGAGCGCCCCGCAGTCAAGGCCGCGCTCGCCAAGATTGGCGCCATCAAGTCGAACCGCGAGACCGCCTCCGACGACGACAAGGATCGCTTCTTCAATCGCGGCCGCTACGCCAGGGCGTGACGTGGCGCGCATGTCAATGGCGGAAGTGTCCCGGATGCAGTGCAGCGTGGAGCGCACGCGGAGACTTTGCGCAGTCTGCGAAGGATATTGCGCGGAAACGCTGCACTGCTGATCCGGGACCGCAACGGACCGGAACGATCCCGGGTCTGCAGCGCATCACTTCGTGCTGCGCTGCGCCCGGGACACGTAGGTAGGAGTGTCATACGCAATGCCGGCAGCGCAATCGATCGAAACCCGCGGCGGGGTCGCCTACGCCGCCCATGATGGCGTTTCGCTGCTCGGCGACCTTTATCTGCCGGCTGGCGCCGGGCCGTTTCCCGCGCTCGTCGCCGCGCACGGCGGCGGCTGGCAGGGGGCGCGCGCAGCGCCTTTCAGTTCTGGGGCCCCTATCTCGCCGCGCGCGGCTACGTGCTGTTCGCGATCAGCTACCGCGTGGCCAAGAAGGGGCAGAAGATGTTTCCGCAGGCGGTCAACGACGTGCTCGCGGGCGTGCAATTCGTGCGCGGCAGCGCGGCCCAGATCAAGGTCGATCCCGCGCGCATCGGCTTGCTGGGCGCGTCGGCCGGCGCGCACCTCGCTTCGCTGGCGGCGCTCGGGGGAGAAAGCCCGCTCTTCAAGGGCGCCTATCCCAACGACGCCCATGCCGCGGTCAGCACCAAGGTGAAGGCGCTCATCGGCGTCTACGGCGTCTACGATCTCGTGGAGATGTGGCAGCGCTACCAGCTGCAGAGCCCGCGCGAGAACAATATCGAGAATTTCATGGGCGCCGCGCCGATGGACGATCCACGGCTCTATTTCGATGCCTCGCCCATCAACTATGCGACGTTTGCCAACAATCAGATCGGCGTGTTTTTGAGCGTCGGGACCGAGGACGATCTCGTCAACCGCCGCGCGCAGACCGACGCGTTCCTGCTGAGATTGAAGCAGGCCAATTTCTTCGTGCGCACCTGCATCGTGCAGGGCGCGCCGCACTACTGGCTCAACGACCCCATCGAGGAGCCGGCAAGCTATTTCGGATTCCTCGCGCCCCGCCTCATGCGCTTCTTGCAGGAGCGGCTGTGACAGGCAGCCGCCGTGTGTCCCGCCGCCCACGGTGACTACATTGCGACTACGCCTATTGACTACGCCACGTAGCTGTGCTAAAGAGTTCGCCAAACTCGCATCGAGGCGTCTTCCAAGGCGATTCGAAGCGAGCGGGTAGGATGGGTTTTGCTCGCGCTCAGCCCATCCCACGGGCTCTTTGACATCGTGAGATGCAAGTACGCAGCACCGGCAGTCGTCACGGCCGGTCGACCACACGCGTCGGATGGTCAACCCCGAGGTGACGGAAGCGGCTTACGCTTACGCGCGCTGCCAAAAGCTTGCAATTGTAGGAAAAACGCCGAGGCGCGCCTCCGCACGGCGCTGCTGCACGGTGCGGTTGCGTCGATTTCCTGTTTCCGTCCTGTTTCGTCCTGTTATCGATGAGCACGCTGGGCCACCCGACGGGCATCGGTCGAGGCAATTTCCTGTTTTCATCCTGGAGCTTGCGGGGAAACGAGGACCACCGGGTTGTGCCCCGCTGTTCTGTTTTCTCCTGTTATTTACAGGGATCGGCGGCGCTGTCAGCTCGCCGCGCCCTTGTTCAGGAATGCCTCGAGCGCTGACACCGCGGTCTTGTCGGTCGCGAAATCGTGCGCGATCTGCTCGTAGAAATGCGCCGCGCCGACGTAAAGCTCGTGCGCCGACGGATCTTCTCCCACGAAATCGGCGATCTCGTGCATTTCCGCGATCCAGCGGTAGGCCTTCGGCGGCATCAGTTCCAAACTGCGCTTGAGCCACGAAAGCATCTGCGGCTGGCTGCCTTGCAGTTCGGCGAACAGCGCATCCGCCGTCCCCCCGCGCGTCGCCGCGAGCAGCATCGCCGCGCCCAAGGCCTGCGTGCCCTTGGTGATGCCGGCGTAGGACATTTTCACCGCCGAGGCTGCGCTCATGGGGCCGCCGAGAACGCGCACGTCGAGCCCGAAATCCTTGAGCGCGGCAAAGCGCGGCGCATGCGGGCCGGAGGCATAAAAGCGCGGGCCGGCGTCGTTTGGTTTCGGCGGTGCGCCGATGATGCCGGCGTCGACGAAGGGCGAGCCGGTCGGCGTGATCGCGGCGGCGATGCGCTCGACCGTACGCGGGCTCACCGCGTTGCAGTCGACGTAGACCGGCTTGCTGTTGCTGGCGGTGAGTGCTCCCGCAAACCGCTGCGCCAGCGCCACCGCGTCGCCGGGCGGCAGGATGGACAAGATGAAATCGGTGGCGGCGATCTCCTCGTCGCTCGCCGCGACCATTCCGGCGGCCTTGGCGCGCGCGCTCGTCTCGGCGCTACGCCCTTGAAGCGAGGTCAGCACTTTGAGGCCGTGATCGACCAGCCGCTTTCCGACGGCGGCGCCCATCATGCCGGGCGCGATGACGGCAACGAGAGGATTCATGGGTCGTTCTCCGATTTGGAGCCGGCGCTGCGCGCAATCTGCTGACATCGTGGCGCCTTGGCAAGGCTTGCCTGCAAGGTGGCCGCCATGCACGGCTTGGCAATGGCGGCCATTTCGGCTTTGCTCCGACGGCATCGAAAACAACCGCCGCCCAGAGCAGGAAACGCCCGTGCCCGATGATCTCGCCGAGGTCCGCTACCAGGTCGCGCTCGCCAACCGCATGCTGGCGAACGAAGGCGTGCTCGATGCGTTCGGTCACGTCAGCCTGCGCCATCCGACCAATCCCGGCCGCTATCTGCTCTCGCGCTCGCGCTCGCCGGGATTGATCGAGGCGGCCGACATCCTGGAGTTTACGCTCGATTCCGAGCCGGTCGCGCCGCCGACGGTGCAGCTCTACGCCGAGCGGGTGATCCACGGCTGCATCTATCAGGCGCGGCCGGATGTGATGGCGGTCTGCCACCATCACGCTCCCGCGGTGATGCCGTTCTGCATCGCCGGTGTTCCCCTTATTCCGGTGATCCACGTGGCCGCGATCATGGGGGAGACCGTGCCGTTCTGGGATCAGCGTGACGATTTCGGCGATACCAATCTGCTGGTGGTCAAGCAGGACGAGGGACGCTCGCTCGCACGCGCGCTCGGCCCCCATTCCGCAGTGCTGATGCGGCGGCATGGCGCGACCGTGGTCGGCGCTAACGTGCGCGAGCTGGTTTTCCGCTCGATCGCCATGTGCCAGAACGCCGAATACCAGATGCGCGCGCTGGCGCTGGGGAGTTTCGGTCCATTGACGCCGGGCGAGACCAAGCTCGCCGCGGCCATCAACCTGTCGCCTGGTCCGCTGTCGCGCGCCTGGGAGTATTGGACCGCGCGCGCGGAGAGCGCTCGGCGTTGACCGATCGCCGCATGGTTTTCGACCCCCTCGATTGATATAGTATTTTCGCCTCCTCGCGGGCGGATCGGGTGGCGACGTTTCTGCCGATGCCGAGAAGAAAGGCCCCGGGGCGAGCATGACAGCAGATCAACAGGCGACGCAGTGAGTCTCTGGATAACGGAAGCCGAAGTGGTGCGCCTCATGGACATGAAGGGGGCGATCGCCGCATTGGACCGCGCGCTGGCGCTGGAAGCTGCTGGTAAGGCCGAGAACATGGTGAAGACCCACGCCATCTGGGGTGGACACCATACACTGCACGCGATCGGCGCCACCTTTGCCGATGAAGGTTTCGTCGGCACGAAGACCTGGGCGCATGCCAATGGTGCGGCGCCGCTGCTCATTCTGTTCGACAGCCACAACGGCTCGCTCAAAGCAATCATCGAAGCCTTCGCGCTCGGGCAGCTGCGCACCGGCGCGATCAGCGGGCTAGCGACGAAATATCTGGCGGCCGAGGGCGCCTCCGACATGGCGCTGATCGGCACCGGCAAGCAGGCCATGACGCAGCTCGCCGCCGTGGCCGCCGTGCGCCCGCTGCGGCGGGTGCGCGCCTTCAGCCGCGACGGCGTCGCCAGGGCCGAGTTCGTCGGGCGGGCGAGGAAGGCGCTGGGATTGAACGTCGAGGAGGCGTCCTCGGTCGCCCAAGCGGTCGACGGCGCCGCTATCGTCACGCTGGTTACGCGCGCGACCAAGCCGATCCTCGGCGCCAGCATGCCTGCGGCAGGCACGCATGTGAACGCCGTCGGCGCGATCTCACCCGAGCGCACCGAGTTCGAGCCGGCGCTGCTTTCCCGTTGCGCGGCGGTGGTCGCCGACAGCGTGCCGCAGGTGCAAAACCTCTCGAGCGAGTTCATCCAATATTACGGCCGGGACGAATCGAAATGGCGCGCCGTGCGTCCGCTGTCTGCCGTGGTGGCCGAAGGCCGCGGCCGGCCGGCCGGCGCCGATCTCACTTTGTTCAAGGCCATGGGCATGGGCATTTCGGATCTCGCGCTCGGCATCGAAATCCTGCGCCGGGCGACCGAGCAGCGCCTCGGCCGCGAATTCCCGCATCCTCAACCTGTCAAGCTGTTCGCCTGAAGGAGGCTTCCCATGAACGAGACCGTCCGTTTCATCGATCAATCCGGTGCCCGACCCGGCGCAATGGATCTCTGGCCAGCGATCGTCATCCCGAAGGAGACGATCGATGCCGAGGTCGAGCGCCTGGCGGGTCTGCCGCGTCCTGCCAACGGCCGCCGGCGCTCGATCATCGCGCATCCGCGCGCGCAGAGCGGACACGGCCTCGCAGCCGGCATCCAGGTCGCGCTCGATGTCTTGTTGCCGGGCGAGCGGACCGTGCCCTACCGGCAGAACTCGACCCAGGTCAACTTCGTTATTCGCGGCCGCGGCCATTCGATCGTGGGCGGCAAGCGCTTCGAAGTGAATCTCTACGACGTCTGGAATACGCCCTCCATGCACATTTATTGGCATGGCAACGACAGCAAGGATGTCCAAGTTCGACTCACCTATTCGAACGCCGCGTTGCTCGAACTGATGAACATCCACTACGTGGAGGAGAACCCGCCGCCGATCGAGCCGGTCAAGCATGAGCAGCAAAGCGAGGAGGACAAGCGGCGCCGCGTCTCGCCCTATGGAACGATCAAGCTCGACGACGAGGGCGCATGTCTGATGCCCTACGAGGTGCTGATCAACCCGCCGGCGGTGGAGTCGAAGGCGCTGCACTGGCCGTGGGAGCAGGTCAAACATCATCTCGACAAGTTGCAGGCGCTGGGCAAGGACTATATCGGGCGGCGCCTCTACATGCTCTACAATCCGATGACCGGGCGGACCAACGGCTGCACACCGTCGTTCTTCGCCACGATGACAATACGCCCGCCCAAGATCGTCGACCGGCCGCACCGCCACACCTCGGCCGCCATCAATTACTACTTCCACGGCACCGGGCGCTCGACCGTCGGCGGCGAGGTGCTCGAGTGGAAGGCGGGCGATCTCATGCTGTCCGCCCCCGGCTGGGCGGTGCACAACCACGCCTCCTACGATGATTTCGTCTACGAGCTGACGGTCCAGGATCAGCCGCTGAACATCGCCATGGAAAGCCTGCTGTGGCAGGAGAGCCTCAAGCTGCCGCT
>Ga0070699_100005490_pt1 | contig 11117 bp, 9 predicted proteins | sample KBSK1503metaG_FD_65473 | JGI IMG/M metagenome (GOLD analysis project Ga0070699, IMG submission 65473) | Corn, switchgrass and miscanthus rhizosphere microbial communities from Kellogg Biological Station, Michigan, USA - KBS K1-50-3 metaG | ecosystem: Host-associated > Plants > Roots >...
GCAGCTCGCGCTGGGACGCCAGCTCCAGGCGAAGCGTTTCGCCAAGGAATACCTCGCGCTGGTGTGGGGCGATCCCGGCGAGACGTCGACCGTCGTCGAGGCGCCGCTCCTACGGGATGCGGAGGACCGCAGGCGCATGGTCGTGCGCGCCGGAGGGCGCGATGCGGTCACGCGCTTCGAGCGCATCGCGGTGTGGGGCGGAGGCAGCGACCGCAGCGCGCTCCTCCACGTCGAGCCGGTCACCGGCCGGACGCACCAGATCCGCGTCCATCTCGCGTACGCGCATTTCCCTATCGTTGGCGACCCGGTGTACGGACGGCGCGGCGATACGAGCGGACTCGCGCGTCAGTTCCTCCACGCCTGGCGGCTCACGGTGCGACTGCCACACGCGGGCGAGCGCACCTTCACCGCGCCGCTCGCGCCCGACCTCGTCGCGTACCTGGAGAGACTCGGCACACCGGTCTCGCAAAAGCCGCTCTTCGCGGAGGTGGCGTGAGCGTCGACGGGAAGGGACTGCTCGTGATCATCTCGGCGCCGTCGGGCGCGGGGAAGGACACCGTCATCGACCGGCTCGTGGAGATGCGGAAGCTGAGCGATGCCGTCGTGTACGTCACCGCGACGAGCCGCAAGCCGCGGCCCGGTGAGGTCGACGGCCTGCGGTACTACTTCTACTCGCCGGAGAAGTTCCGCCAGGAGATCGAGGCAGGCAACTTCTTCGAGTGGTCGATCGTCCACGGCGAGTTCAAAGGAGTGCGGCGCGACATCCTCGGTGACACGCTGCGCGACCACAAGATCGTGATCGTCAAGCCCGATCCGCAAGGTATGCGGAAGATCAAATCGCAGCTGCCGGAGGCGCTGACCATCTTCATCATGCCGCCGTCGATCGAAGCGCTGCAGCGTCGCCTCGAGCATCGCGGCACCGAGACGCCGGAGCAGCGTGCCGTGCGTCTGCGGAACGCCGAGATCGAGATGGCGGCGACGCCGGAGTACGACTACGTCGTGGTGAACGAGGACGGCAAGATCGACGAGACCGCCGATCAGATCGCCGAGATCATCAAAAGAGAGGCACAGCGCCCCCGACACTACGATCTGTGACCGCCCGCACCGCCGAGGTCGCGGTCTTCGCCGGCCTTCGTGGACCGGCCCGGACGTTCACCTACGCCGTGCCCGACGGCCTTGACCTCGCGCCGGGCCATCTCGTCCGCGTCGGTTTCGGCCCGCGCTCCGTCGCCGGCGTTGTCGTGCGCCTCGACGCGCCGTACGAGGGGACGGTCCGGGCGGTCGACGCGCTGGTCCATCCGCTGCCGCTGCTGCGCGCTCATCAGCTGGCGCTCGCGGGATGGATCGCGACCGAGTACCGCTGTGGGATCGCCGACGCCGTTCGCGCGATGCTGCCCCCCGCGCTCGCCGGTCGCGCGCGGGCCGGTCTGCCCACGGCGCGCGGTGACCGGCGCGAACCGGTATTCGCCCTGACGCCGGAGGGCCGTGAGGCGCTCTCGAGCCCGGTGCGCCTCGGGGCGCGGCAGCTCGTCACACTGCGGGCGCTCGAGGCGGGCGCGGTGAGCTCGGCAGACCTCGCCGAGGCGGGCGGCTCGGCCATCGCTGCGCGCGCGCTCTCCAAGCGCGGTCTGGTGCTCGAGGGCGCGCGCAGCGTGCGTCGCATCCCGCGCGAATTCGCGCTCGGCGAGGACGACGCGGTGCGAGACGCGACCGCCACGGCGGGTCAGGCCGACGCGCTCGGGACGATCCTCGCCGGCCTAGGCACGAGCGCACCGTTCCTGCTCCACGGCGTCACCGCGAGCGGGAAGACCGAGGTGTACCTGCGCGCAGCGGCCCGCGCGCTCGCGATGGGGCTGGGCGTGATCGTTCTCGTGCCCGAGATCGCGCTCACCGCGCAGGTCGTCGCGCGCTTCGTGGCGCGTTTCGGCGAACGCGTCGCGCTACTGCACTCCGCGCTCTCGGCCGGCGAGCGCTACGACGAATGGCGCCGCGTCCTCGACGGGACGGCCGACGTCGTCGTCGGGTCGCGCTCGGCGCTGTTCGCGCCGCTGGAGCGGCCGGGGCTCGTGATCGTCGACGAGGAGCAGGAGCCCTCCTATAAACAGGAGAGCGCGCCGCGCTACCACGCCGTCGACACCGCCCTCGCGCTCGGACAGATCGCCGCCGCGGTCGTGGTCCTCGGGAGCGCCACGCCTCGCGTGACGACATACCACGCCGCCACGACCGGAGCGCTGCGACTGCTCCGCCTCCCGGAGCGGGTGAGCGATCTCTCGCTGCCGCCGACGACGATCGTCGACCTGCGCCTCGAACTCAGGGCCGGCAACCGCGGAACGCTCTCGCGCGCGCTCCGCCTCGCGCTCGAGCGCACCGTCGCGAAAGGCGAGCAGGCCATCCTCTATCTCAACCGCCGTGGCTTCGCGACCGTCGTGCTCTGCCGCGACTGCGGCCACGTCGTGAACTGCCCGGCTTGCGACATCCCGTTCGCGTATCACGCCAATGGGACGCTCGTGTGTCATCGCTGCGGCCGTCACGGCGATCCGCCCGAGCGCTGCCCGAAGTGCGGGAGCGTGCGCATCCGCCATCTCGGGGTCGGGACGCAGCGCGTCGAGGAGGAGGTGCGTGCGGTCGTTCCGAAGGCAGCGCTGCTGCGGCTCGACCGCGATGCGGTACGTGCGAAGGGCTCACACGCGGCGCTGTTCGAGCGGATGCGTTCACGGCGTGCCCAGGTCATCGTCGGCACGCAGATGGTCGCGAAGGGGTTCGACCTGCCCGGCGTTTCGCTCGTCGGCGTCGTGAACGCCGACACCGTGCTCAGCCTTCCTGATTTTTCGTCCGCCGAGCGGACCTTCCAGCTGCTGACACAGGTGCTCGGCCGCTCGGGCCGCGGGCCCGCCGGCGGCCGGGGGATCGTGCAGACCTATCTGCCCGATCACTACGCGGTGCGCGCCGCGGCCGCGCACGACTACGCGACGTTCGCGGTCGCGGAGCTCGACGGCCGCCAGCGCTTCGGCTATCCGCCGTTCGCGAAGCTCGTGCTCCTGCAGACCCAGGCGAAGCGCGCCGAGACGGTCGAGCGCCGCGCGGACGCGTACGCGAAGGCGCTGCGCGCCGAAGCCGCGGACGATGCGGAGGTGCTCGGACCCGCACCCGCGTTCGCGGCGAAACGCGCCGGATCATTTCGTATGCAGCTCGTGCTGCGCGGTGCCCGACCGCAGGCGCTGCTCGACCGCGTTCCACCTTCGGCGGAGTGGACGGTCGACGTTGACCCGGTGACACTGCTCGGATGAACGAGAGCCTGCCCGAGGAAGAGCCGCAGCCACCGCGCCTGCGCATCGCGAAGGGGTCGCCGTGGCGGATCGATCCGGGTCGGCGCGCAAAGTGGTCCGCGCCCGCGTTCGTGAGCGCGCATGCGGTCGAGGTCCGGCAGATCGGCGATCCGGTGCTCCACGCGCCCGCGAAGAAACCGCGCATGCACCGCGGCGATCTCGAGGCTCTCGCACAGCGGATGTTCGCGTCGATGGTCGCGGCGCGCGGGATCGGGATCGCGGCGCCGCAGATCGGCGTGCCGCTGCGCGTGGCGATCATGGATGTGGACGAGGCGGGCATCGTCGCCATCGAGCCGAAGATCGAGTGGGTCAGCGACGAGCTGGACGAGACGAGCGAGGGCTGCCTCTCGGTGCGCGGGATGTACGGAATGATCGAGCGGCCGCTGCAGGCGCGGCTGGTGGCCCTCGATATCAACGGCAAGAAGTTCGTCATCGAAGGCGAGGAGTTCGGCGCACAGTGCATGCTCCACGAGACCGATCACTTGAACGGCGTGCTCTACGTGGACCGTCTGAAGTCGCGTGACGACCTGCACCCCGTCGAGGTCGACGAGCCGGCCGACGCCGGCGCGGAAGAGCGGCTGCGGTCCTGAAGCGCGCAGGCAGGTTTGGGTGACGCGCACCGTCTTCCTCGGAACGCCGGCCTTCGCGGTCCCGTCGCTCGAGGCCGTGGACCGGTTGTGCGACCGCGGCGCCCTCGAGCTCGTCGCCGTCGTGACCCAGCCCGATCGCGCCGGCGACCGAGGCACGCTCAGCGTCCCCGCGGTCAAGGCTCGCGCGCTCGCGTTCGGCGTGCCGGTGCTGCAGCCGACCCGCATCGACGAGGCCGCGCTCCGCGACATCGCCGGGCTGCGACCCGAGCTCTTGGTCTGGGCCGCCTATGGCAATCGCGTCCCGCGCTCCCTGCTCGCGCTGGTGAACGGCCGCGCGGTGAACGTGCACGCGTCGCTGTTGCCGCGCTGGCGCGGCGCCGCTCCGGTCGCGCACGCGATCCTCGCCGGCGACACCGAGACCGGCGTGACGCTGATGGAGGGCACCGCTGCGCTCGATGCGGGCCCGATCCTCGCGCAGGAGCGCACGCCGATCGGGGAAGCGGAGTCGGCAGGCGACCTCGCGCGGCGTTTGGCGCTGCTGGGCGCCGGTCTTCTCGAGCGCGAGCTGCCGCGTTACATCGCCGGAGCGCTGAGCGGCGTGCCGCAGGACGCGTCGCTGGCGACGGTGGCGCCGAAGCTGACGACACGCGACGGCGAGCTCGACTTCGCGCGGCCCGCGGACGAGCTCGCGCGACGCGTGCGCGCGGTCACGCCCGATCCCGGAGCGTGGACGACCTTCCGCGGTGACCGCCTTGTCGTCGCCGGGGCGACGGTGTCCGGGGGCATGCCGCAGGAACACGGCGTTCTCGAGATCCACGACGGCTGGCCCGAGGTCGCCGCCGGCGCGGGCTGGTTGCGGCTCGAGCTGGTGCGCCCCGCGGGCAAGCGGACGATGACCGGCGAGGACTGGGCGCGCGGACTGCGCGGCATCGTCGGAGCGCGCCTGCCCTCCTGAACCTTGGCCACCTGCCCACGACCGGTACGCTCGTCAGGTGAAAGCCGACCGCCCCGCGATCAGCGACGTCGATGAGCGAACGCGCGTGGCATGGCTGCGCGACCGGCAGGAACCGGTCTATCGCGCGCGCCAGATCCGGCGGCATATCGCGCGTGGGACCGAGGCGAGCTGGGACGAGCTTACCGATCTGCCGAAGGCGCTGCGCGACCTGCTCGCGCGCTCATTCCGCTTCAGCGCGGTGGAGCCGGAGACCGAGATCGCGAGCGCGGACGGCGAGACGCGCAAGGCGCTCCTGCGACTGCACGACGGCCACCACATCGAATCGGTGCTCATGCCGCACCACGGCGCGCGCAACTCGGTGTGCTTCTCGACGCAGGCGGGCTGCCCGATGGCGTGCGCGTTCTGCGCCACCGGTGAGATGGGCCTGGTGCGCAATCTCACGGTCGGCGAGATCGTCGATCAGGTCCGGCACTGGCAGCGCGAGCTCGTCGCGCGCGGCGAGCGCGTCTCGCACGTCGTCGCGATGGGGATGGGGGAGCCGCTCGCGAACTTCGACGCGACCGTCGCCGCCGTGCGGATGCTCATCGACCCGCAGCTCTTCGGCATCAGCCCGCGGCGCGTGACGATCTCGACGGTGGGCGTCGTCCCGCAGATGGACCAGCTCGCCGCTCTCGATCTGCCGATGAACCTCGCGGTCTCGCTCCACGCGCCGAACGACGCCATCCGTGGTGCGATCGTGCCGCTGAACAGGCGCTGGAACATCGACGAGGTGCTCGCCGCGTCCGCGCGCTACGTCGCGCGTACCAAGCGACGCGTGACCTTCGAGTACGTGCTGCTCTCGGGCGTGAACGACGCGGAGAAGCACGCGACGGAGCTCGCGGAGCGGATCGAGAACTTGGGCCGGACCTCCGACTACCACGTGAATCTCATCCCGGTGAACAAGGGGCCCGGAGGGTTCGCGCGTCCGCCGGAACGCCGGATGGAGCGCTTCGTCGAGATCCTTCAGGAGCACGACATCGCGGCGACGCTGCGCATCAGCAAAGGTCAGGACATCGCCGCTGGGTGCGGTCAGTTGAAGGTGCCCGAAGGGAAAGCGGTGGTCGCGGCGGTCTAGCGGACCTTCGCCTTTTCCCGCTTCTTCGCCATGCGCGCGTCCTTGGTCTGATCGCGGCGGCAGCGCGTACAGATGAGCAGCTTCTCGCCGGCGACCATCGACACATGCAGGTTCGCGTCGAAGCGGCGCTTGGTGTGGACCTTCGAATGGCTTACGGCCGATCCGAACGCGGCGGTCTTTCCGCAGATCGCGCAGGCGCGTGGCATCAGCGACATCTCCTCAGATGGGGGAATGAACGTCAATGGTACTGTCGCGCGCATCGCGACGCAATGTGACGGCACGACTCTGTTGCGCGTCCTCGAAGCCGCCGCCGATCGTCTCGAGCGCGCGGTCGATGAGGTGAACGCGCTGAACGTGTATCCGGTCCCGGACGGCGACACCGGAACGAACATGGTCCATACCGTCCACTCCGCGCTGAAGCACGCGCGCGCCGCCGAGCCGACCCTCGCGGCGGTCAGCGCGGCCGCGGCGCACGGCGCGCTGATGGGCGCACGCGGGAACAGCGGCGTGATCCTGTCGCAGATCATCCGCGGCCTGAAGGACGCGCTCGCGAACGCCGAGGATCTCGGGAACCGCGAGCTCCGCGCCGCGCTGAACCTCGCGCGACGCCATGCGCACGATGCCGTGGCCGCTCCCGCGCCGGGCACGATCCTGACCGTCACCGTCGCCATCGAGGACGCCGCGGCCAACGACTCGGGCGACCTTTCGGCGATGCTCCGCCGCGTCGTCGATGCGGGCGCGGAGGCCGTCGCGCGAACGCGCGTCGAGAACCCGGTGAACAAGGCCGCGGGCGTAGTCGACGCGGGCGCGAAAGGGCTCTGGTATCTGTTGGACGGGGCCCTCGCGGCGGTGGAGGATCGGAGTCCGAGCATCTCCGCCGCGGCGACCCGGTCGCAGACCGCGCCCGCGCGAGTCGTCGCGAGCGAGGTGTCTTCGTGGGCGGGCGCGTATGACGTGCAGTTCCTGGTCGAGCATCCGTCGCGACCGATCGAGGACCTTCGCGCGGAGATGACGAAGTTCGGCGCCGACTGCGTGCTCGTCGTGGGCGATGAATCGGTGATGAAAGTCCACGTTCACACGCTCCAGCCCGACAAGATCGTCGCGATCGGGATGACCGCGGGCCGCCTCGGCGACGTCGTCGTCGAGGATCTCGACGCGATGACTGCGCAGCACGAGGCGGCGACCGGGATCGTCATCGAGCCTCCACACCGCGAGGCCGCGGCCGCGATCGGCGTCGTCGCGGTCGTGCCCGGCCCAGGCTTCGCGACGGTCGCGCGTTCGCTCGGCGCCACGCCGCTGCGCGGTGGCGCAACGATGAACCCTTCGACGGAGGAGCTGCTCGGCGCGATCCGCGAGGCGAACGCGCGTCACGTCGTCGTGTTGCCCAACGACAAGAACGTCATCCTCGCGGCGCAGTCCGCGGCAAAGCTCGCCGACGTCACCGTGACGGTCATCCCGACTCGCACCGTGGCCCAGGGCATGGCGGCGCTCGTCGCGTTCGATGCGACGAAGGACGCGACGCAGGTCGCCGAAGAGATGCGCGAGGTCGCCGAGCGTGCCCATGGCATCGAGGTGACGCGCGCGAGCCGCTCGACGAAGGTCGACGGGCAGGACGTCAAAGCCGGTGAGGCGATCGCGCTGCTGGACGGTCGGGTCGTCGCGCACGGTGACGACGAGGTGACGGTGTTGGTCGACGCGGCCAAGCGCCTCACTGACGCCGAGCTCTTCACCCTGTACTCGGGCGCCGACGTGGACGCGTCGCGGGTGCAGCACGCAGCGCAACGGCTTCGCGCGGCGTGTCCGCGCGTCGAGGTCGAGGTGCTCGAAGGCGGTCAGCCGCACTACCCGTTCATCGTCGCGGCCGAATGACGCGTCGCGGCTAACGCGCCGCTGGCCGCCGCCTTGTGGTCGTGTTCCGCGTCGTCGTCCGCTTCGCCGTCGTCTTCCGTTTGGTCGTCGCGGCCTTCTTCTGTGTGGCCTCCTCGCCCCAGGTCATCCCGTGGGCTTTGGCCCAGGCGTGCCACTCCGGGACGGGATGGCTGACGGTCCAGAGAAAGTGGTACGTGCCGCTGTCGCCGACGAACTTGAAGCGCTTCTTGAGATCCGTCGCGAGGTCCTCGTAATCGTCGAAGGAACGAAGGTGCTTCCGGAATCCACCGTCGCGCTCGAGGTCGAGGATCGCGCGAGCGTTGTGTACGACCGCGGCGATCTTCGGCCGGCTCCGAATGACGCGCGCATCGTTCGCCAACGCGTCGATCTCGCGGTCACCCATCCGTGCGACACGCTCGACCTGGAAATTGCGGAAGGCAGGCTTGATGGTGGACCACTTCGCATCGACGACCCGCCAGCTGATCCCCGCTTGGAAGACGCTCTTGCTCAGCTGTTCGAGGTAGTCGTCGATGCTCTTCGGCTTGATGCGCGGCGGAGCTTCCACGACGCCATGACTCTACGCGTTTCGCGGGCCCGCTTTTGTTAGCCTCAGAATGAAGGGGGCCCACCTGGACGTACGAACGACGAGGCCGAGCAGCTCGCTCGAGCTGCCGGTGACGGCCTTGCCGGGCATCGGTGACGACTCCGCGAGGCTCCTCGAGCGCATCGAGATCCGCACGATCGGCGACCTGCTCTGGCATCTACCGCGAACCTACGCGGACTTCTCGAAGTTCACGCCCCTCCGGAGCCTGCGCGCGGAGCAGGAGCAGACCGTCGAGGCGATCCTCGGCCGCATCGCGCAGCGGCGAACAGCGCGCGGACAGCTCATGACCGAGGTCGAGCTGCTCGACCCGGGGGACCGCGCGCCGACGAACGTGCGCGCGACGTGGTTCGGCCGGCAGTTCATCAAGGAGCGCTATCCCGAGGGACAGCTCGTGCGGCTTTCGGGCAAGGTGAAGTTCTTCGGCCGGTCGCTGCAGTTCTCGAACCCGAAGATGGAGAACGCGGCGGCCGAGGCGGTGCACACCGGGCGCATCGTGCCGATGTACCGGCTGACCGAAGGCCTCAAGGAGGGCCACCTGCGGCGCTGGCTGCACACCGCGGTGATGGGCGGCGCGAAGCGAACGCCGGTCGTGCGCGAGGTCGCCGATCCGCTGCCGGAGGCGGTGCGCACCCGCCGCGCACTGGTGCCGATCCAGGACGCTCTGCGCGAAGTCCACTTCCCGTCGGAATGGAAGGATCTGTTCAGCGCGCGGCGGCGGCTGGCGTTCGACGAGCTCCTCGTGCTGCAGCTCGCGCTCGGCCAGCGGCGCGCGCGGTGGACCAAGGATGCCAAAGCTCTGCCGCTGCGCGCCGACGACGAGAGCGTCAGGCGCTGGATCGCGTCGCTTCCGTTCGCATTGACCGTGGGCCAGAGGCGCGCCTTCGACAAGATCCGCGAGGACCTCGGCCGGCGCGTGCCGATGTCGCGTCTGCTGGAGGGCGACGTCGGATCGGGCAAGACGGTCGTCGCGGCGCTCGCGGCGCGGATCGCGGTCGCCTCCGGCTCGCAGGCCGCGCTCATGGCGCCGACCGAGCTCCTGGCCGAGCAGCACCATCGTTCGCTCGAGACGCTCTTCGCGGACGGTCCCCGTCACGCGCTCCTTACATCGAGCGTGACCGGCGCGGCCCGTCAGGAGATCCTCGCGGGGCTGGCCTCGGGCGGGATCGAGGTCGTCGTGGGCACGCACGCATTGGTCGAGGAGGGGGTGGCATTCAAGCGCCTTGGGCTTGCGATCGTGGACGAGCAGCACCGCTTCGGCGTGCGGCAGCGCGCGACGTTCCGCGAGAAGGGCATCGACCCGCACCTCCTGCTGACGACGGCCACGCCGATCCCGCAGACGCTGTCTCAGACGGTGTACCGCGACCTCGACATCTCGATCCTCGACGAGATGCCGTCGGGCCGGCGCTCCATCCGCACCGAAGTTCGCCCGCACGAAGCGCTGCCGAAGGTGTGGCCCTGGGTGAGGGAGCGCGTCGCGGCCGGCGAGCAGGCGTTCGTCGTGACGCCGCGGATCGAGGAGGACCCGGAGGAGGACATCCCGAGCGCCGAGGCGACGTTCCGCGATCTCGCGGCGAAGGATCTCGCCGGCGTGCGCGTCGGCCTGATGCACGGACGCATGCCGGCGCGAGAGCGCGACGACGTGATGCGGCGATTCGCGGCGCGCGAGCTCGACGTGCTCGTCGCGACCACGGTCGTGGAGGTCGGCATCGACATCCCCGACGCGACGCTGATGATCATCCTCGGCGCCGAGCGCTTCGGCCTCGCGCAGCTGCATCAGTTGCGCGGCCGCGTCGGACGTCGCGGGCAGCGCGCGTTCTGCATCTTGATCAGCGAGGCCGCCGGCGAGTCAGAGCGGCTCGCCGCGATGACCGAGATGAAGCCCGGCACCGACGTCCCGCTTGACGGCTTCGATCTCGCGAAGCGCGATCTCCAGATCCGCGGCGCCGGCGAGTTCCTCGGAAAACGGCAGAGCGGTGAGGGGAACGAGCTGCGCATCGTCGACATGGCCGACGTCGACCCGGTGCTTCTGGAAGAGACCACCATAGAGGCGGACCGCATCCTCGCCGCCGATCCGCAGCTCGAACGGCCGGAGCACGCGTCGCTCGAGCAGGCCGTCGCGGATCTCTGGCGCCGCTACGCACTGGCGTGAGAGTCATCGCGGGGATCGCGAAGGGACGCACGCTCGACGCGCCGCGTGGCGGCGCGACACGACCGGCGACGGACCGCATCCGTGAGACGCTGTTCGCGATCCTCGAACCGATCCTCGGCGAGACGCGTGTGCTCGACCTCTTCGCCGGCGCCGGCACGCTCGGGATCGAGGCGCTCTCGCGCGGCGCGGCGAGCGCTACGTTCGTCGAGCGCTCGGCCGAGGCGCTCAAGGCGCTCCGCAAGAACATCACGACAACGGGCTTTGACGACCGCGCCGAGGTCGTCGCGGCGAACGTGCTCGGATTCCTCGAGCACATCGCCGGCCCATACGACGTGGTCTTCTGCGACCCGCCGTTCGCGGACGTATCGATCCTCGAGGCCACACTCGCTCATCCGCGGCTCGCCGCCGCGCTGGCGCCCGAGGCCTATGTCGTCGCGCGGGTCCTCAGAAAGCACCAGCCCAGGGTGCCCGCGGGGGCCCACGCCTTGCGCGTGAAGGAGATCGGCGAGG
>Ga0070699_100005492_pt1 | contig 11116 bp, 5 predicted proteins | sample KBSK1503metaG_FD_65473 | JGI IMG/M metagenome (GOLD analysis project Ga0070699, IMG submission 65473) | Corn, switchgrass and miscanthus rhizosphere microbial communities from Kellogg Biological Station, Michigan, USA - KBS K1-50-3 metaG | ecosystem: Host-associated > Plants > Roots >...
CCAAATCCCAAATCCCAAATCCCAAATCCCAAATCCCAAATCCCAAATCCCAAATCCCAAATCCCAAGCCCCAAGCCCCAAGCCCCAAGCCCAAAGCCCAAAGCCCAAAGCCTCTATTCAGCCCTCAACGCGACGACCGGATCGAGGCGCGATGCGCGGCGTGCGGGCAGCCAGCAGGCGGCCAGCGCGACCGCGACGACGATGATCGGTGTGACCGAGAACACGGTGCCGTCGCGCGGGTTGACCCCGTACAACAGCGTCGTCATCAGACGCGTGGTGGCCAACGCGAGAGCGACCCCAATGACGGCGCCGACGAGCGTGACGCGTGCACCCTGGCTCACGACCATCGCCGCGATGCGTCCCGGGTTCGCACCGATCGCCATCCGGACGCCGATCTCGCTCGTCCGCTGCGCCACGACGTAGGACGTGACCGCGTACACGCCGACCAGACCGAGCAGCAGCGCGATTGCGGCGGCGACCAGCAGCAGGATCATCGTGAAGGCCGTTTGCGCCGTTGAACGATCGAATACCTGCTCGAACGTTTCGATGTTGGCGACCGCCAACGCTGGATCGATCCCGGCAATGGCGCGTCGAACGGCATCGACAATCGCGAGTGGAGAAGTGCCGGCGGTTCGCACTGAGTACGTCATGACGGCCACGCTTGGACCGACGAGCCTCGCGGCCGGGATGTCAGGACCGCCGGCGATCGTCATCGGCAGGTAGAGCGTTGGCACAGGCCGCATCTCGGCCAGCGTCTGATATGGCGTATTCGCCACGACACCGACGATCCGCAGCGGCATCCCGGCGAAAGGTGGCGGCACGCTTGACGAGATCACACGGTTCAGCGGGTCTTCTCCAGGAAAGTACGCATCGACGAACGCCTTGTTGACAACGACGACCGGCTCGTGCCGATCGACATCGGCGCGACCAAACATCTCTCCCTCGAGGACACGCATCCGCAGCGTCTGCGCGTAGTCGCCGGAGATCGCGGAGAACAGGACGGCAGGTCGAGGTGGCCCGGCTTGATTCGAGCGGCCAGGTACAGCGATCGCGTTGCCGAAAGAGCCGGTGTTCGACAGCGGGAGGCGCGTTGCCGCCGCAGTGCTCGTCACGCCGGGAATAGCGGCCAGTGTGTCCAGAACGTGCTGGTGCGCGGCGGCAGCGGCGGTTCGTGTTGGATACCTGGTCGCCGGCAGATCGATGCGAAACGTCAGCTGCGAGTGCACGTCGAATCCGGGATCCGCGGCGCGCAGCTGCTGAAAGCAGCGAACCATCAGTCCCGACGCAATCACCAGCAGCAACGCGAGCGCGATCTGGCCGCCGATCAGCACCTGCCGGGCCCGGAGCGGCACACGCGAGGTCCCCGCACCACGGGTTGCGTGGCGCAGGGAGAGTTTCCGCGGCGAATAGTAGAGAGCCGGGATCAGTCCGAACACGAGCGCGGCGACGATGCTCGCGACGCCCGCGAAAAGTAGGACGCGACCATCGATGACGATCTCCTCGAGGCGTGGGAGTCCCGGTGGCGCCGCGGCGACGAGCAGCCGGACGGAACCCCACGCCATGGCGATACTGGCCGCTCCGCCGCCAAGGCACAGGAGGATGCTCTCGGCGAACCCCGTTCGCGCGACCGCCGCGCGGTTGGCGCCGAGTGCAAGACGCACCAACGCATCGGTGCGTTGCATCTCGGATCGGACCATGAACAGGTTTGTGATGTTCGCGCCGGCGACCGCGAGCACCAGCGCCGCGGCGATCATGAGACTCCAGAGCATCGGCGTCACGTTGGCGATGGTCGCGTCTTTCAATGCGACCGCCGTCGAGCTCATATGCTCGCGCGCAAGCGACTCCGCGAGGGCGTTCCCGGCATACACCTGCGGCAGTTGCGCGATCAGGCCGTTCATCTCCGCGCGCGCATCCTCCAGCGACACGCCGGAGCGCAGGCGAGCGATGGACTCATGCGTGAAGAGGCCGAACAACGATGCGCGAGTGATCTGGTCGGGCAGCCACATGTCGATGTCCGGCTCGGGAAAGGCAAACCACGCCGGCATGACGCCGATGACGGTTGTCGGCACGCCGCTGAGCGTGATCGATTGCCCGACGACGCGTTCGCTCCCGCCGAATCGGCGCGTCCAGAACGCGTGTGACAGGAGTGCCACTCGCGGTCCGCCCGGTACCGCCTCGCCGTCCGCAAACCATCTCCCGCGCTCGGGGCTGACCCGGAGCACTGACTGCAGCGACGGTGTCGTCCAGACGATGCTCACTCGCTCGGGCTCACTCTCCCCGGTGACGGTGAGCCCGTCCCGCCGGTACGCCGCGATGCTCTCGAGCGTCCGTGCGCGGTCGCCGTACAGGAAGTACAGACCGAGAGGATTCGACCGAAACGACGGCGCGGCGACGCGTGGCACATGATGCTCGACGCGGATCACCCGATCCGAGTCCGAGTACGGCAGTGGGTTCAGGACGACCCGTTCGAGAACGGTGAAGATCGACGTCGCCGTGCCGATCGCCAGGGTGAGCGTCAAGAGCACCGCCGTGACGAAGCCTGGCGCACGACGCAACGAGCGCACGGCGTGGCGGAAATCCTGAAGCAGATGGTCGATCACTATCTGGACCTCACGCTGTCAAATCCCAAATCCCAAATCCCAAATCCCAAAGCCCAAAGCCCAAAGCCCAAAGCCCAAAGCCCAAAGCCCAAAGCCCAAAGCCCGAAGCCCAAAGCCCAAAGCCCGAAGCCCGAAGCCCGAAGCCCGAAGCCCGAAGCCCGAAGCCCGAAGCCCGAAGCCCGAAGCCCGCTACTCAGCCCTCAGCGCGATGACCGGATCGAGGCGCGCGGCGCGGCGCGCTGGAAGAAGGCTTGCCAGCACCGCCATCGACAGCAGCACGGCGATCGCCGATCCGAATGACGGCACGTCGAGGGGGCGAATACCGAAGAGGAATCCACTGAGCAGCTGCGTTGCCAGCGCCGCTGCAGCGACGCCGATCAGCGACCCGATCGAGGCAACCGCAAGCGCCCGCCGCATGACGAGACGCAGCACCTGACCCGACCGCGCGCCAAGTGCCACACGGACACCGAGCTCTTTGGTGCGCAGCGTGATGGCGAACGCGGTGACGCCGTAGATTCCGATCGCGGCGAGGAGGATGGCGATGACGCCCACGCTGCCCGCGAGCCAGGCGATCACGCGATACGGTGTCAGACCCACGCTGGCGGCGGCCGCGAGTGTCGTCGTCTGAATGACGGGAAGATCGGGATCGCGCTCACGCAGGATCGCGCGAATGGCAGGAATAACGGACCCGCCGCTGTGGCGCACCATCAGCCACACATCGTTGCGAGACTGCTGCGCGAACGGCACATAGATGAAGGGACGCGGCTCCTCGCCAAGCGATCGGTACTTCGCATCGCGCGCGACGCCGACGACGAGGATGGGTCTCGCGTTCGCCGGGCTGTCCCCGTAGAGCAGCGTCTGGCCGACAGCCTCGCGGTTCGGCCACGCTCGCCGCGTGAACGTTTCGTTCACGATCGCCACCGCGGGCGAGGCGGCGACGTCGCTGGTAGTGAATTGCCGGCCGCGCAGGACCGGGATTTTCAACGTGTCGAAGTAGCGCGGCGTCACCATGTTCCAGTCGGCGCGCACGGGAACGGGTTCTGTGGTCGTGCCCGGGGACCAGAGCGAACCCGGCGCCACGCCCTCCATCATCAGCGGCACGACGATCGACGCGCTGGCTGCCTGGACGCCGGGCACGTTCTCGATCCGTCCCAGCACGTCGTCGACGAGCCGTCGTCCTGTTTCAGGGGTGTAGTTGCCAAGTTGCAGGCTGAGCGCGACGACGTCGACGTTGTCGGCGTCGAATCCGGTGTTGATGCTCGTGGCCGCACGCAGCGAGCGCGCAAGCAGCAACGCGGCAATCAACAGCAGCACGGACATGGCGATCTGTGCGGTCAGCAGCGCATGCCGCAGCCGAAGCCGGCGCGGAGTGCTCGCCTCGTCTGCTCGAATGGCGGTCAGCATGTTGGCGCGGACCGTCTGCCACGCGGGAATCAGGCCACACACGGTTCCCGCGGTCAGGGCCACGGTGAGAGCAAAGAGCACAGCGCGCACGTCGAGATCGAGGTTGAGGGCGAGATCGAGCGGGAGGACGGGGATGACGCCGCGGACAGCCTGTATGCCTGCCCAGCCGAGAGCCACGCCGGCCACTGCACCCGACGCAGCAAGCAGGACGCTCTCGATCGCGAGCTGTCGCATTACGACGGCGCGCGATCCGCCGATCGCGAGGCGCACGGCCACCTCGCGTGCCCGCGCATAGCCGCGCGCCAGCAGCATCCCGCCGATGTTGGTGCAGGCGATGACGAGTATCAGCGCCACGAATCCGAACAGCACGCCGATGAAACCGCCGGCGATACGCAGGAATGGCGGCGGCAGAAGAGCGTGCCGCGCAATGGCCACACCGCGACCGCGGTTGGCGTCGGGATATTCGCGGCCCAGGTCGCGAGTGATCCCTTCGAGATCGGTCCGCGCCTGCTCGATCGTCGTCTCGGGACGCAGGCGGCCGATCATCATCAGCCACGTGCCCTCTCGGCGCGTGAGGCGGCTCACGTCGCCGCCTTCGGGGAACGTGGTCAACGGCACCCACAACGCTTCCCGCGCGAGCGAGCTGCCCGCAAACCCGTTGCGTGTGACGCCGACGATCGTGTGTGGGCGACCGTTGATGCGCACGGTGCGACCAATGGCATTCGCGTCGGCATGGAACGCGGAGCGCCACAGCGGCTCGCTCAACACGACGACGAGGCGCGGATCGCCGATCCGTTCTTCGTCGGCGACGAACCCGCGACCCAATGTCATCCGCACGCCCAGCGTGTCGAAGTAGTTGGCCGAGACCTGGCCACCGAAGACGCGGATCGCGTCACCGCGGTCGGTCGTCACCGCGAACGGCTCGCCATCGCGGTAGGCGGCAAGAGTGGCGAGGGTGCGGGTGCGCGATCGGTAATCGAGGTAGTTCGGATAGGAGACGGTGTCGAACCCGCTCCCGGATTGCGTACGGCCGACGTCAACGAGCTGCGCGGAATCGGTCAGTCCCGGCTGATCGCGCAGAAGCACGGCGTCGGCGATGCTGAAAACGACGACGTGACCGGCAATCCCGATCGCGAGCGAGAGCGCGGCTGTGAGCGTGAACGCCGGTGTTCGCCGCAGCAGGCGTGCGGCGTACTGGACGTCCTGGACGAGCGTCATGATGTGATTACTCCGAGCGAAGCGCAATCACCGGGTCGAGTCGCGCCGCGCGCCAGCTCGGAACGAGCAGTGCGATCGTCGCGGAGACGACAACGACCAGAATCGAGAACAGGAGCGTCAGCGGGTCGAACGGCGAGACCTCGTACAGAAGGTTCTGGACGAGGCGCGCGGTCAGGATGACGCCAACGGCACCAAGGCCAAAGCCCAGTGCCATCCATCGGACGCCATATCGCATCACCAGCGTCACGATCTGGCTTCGACGCGACCCGAGCGCGATACGGACGCCGAACTCCCGCTCGCGGGCGGCGACCAGGGTCGCCAGCATCGCATACACGCCGACAGCCGCGAGCACGAGCGCGAGGCCGCCAAACGCGACCATCAGGAACACCGGCACGCGACGGCTCGCCAGGCCTTCGGCGGCAATTTCTCCGAGCGGCAACGCACGCTGGAGTGGAAGCGTGCGATCCAGGGCGGCCAATTCCCGTTCGACAATCGGGATCATCCCGGTCGACTCGCCACTCGTGTGGATCAGAAACGTGCGGCCCAGTGCCGCGGGTGCCTGCCGCGCCGGTCTGTACACGATCGGTTCCGCATCGACCCTCGAGCGATCGTTCCGAACGTCGCCGACGACGCCGATGACTTCAATCAGCGGAGCATTCGGGTTCGGACCGAGCCTGAATCGCGCACCCAGCGCGTCGCCCGCCGGCCAGAAACGCCGCGCCATGCTTTCGCTGATGACACCAGCTGGTCGAGTACCTGCGCGATCGCGCTGGTCGAATGTGCGGCCTGCCCGCAGCGGGATGTGCAGCAGGCGGAAGTACTCTTCGGAGACGACCGCACCCAGCGCGAGCGGCTGCGTCTCGTTCGCGCGACGCACATATCCTTCGGGCGTGACGCCGAAACGCTGGCCGACGGCTGTCGGCACGGCGCTGGCTGCCGCGACGACGTCGACTCCAGCGACCGAGCGCAAACGGTCGGCGAACTGCTCGTAGAAGCGCAGCCGCGCGTCAGGCGTCGCATAGGTGCGCGACGGCAATTGCACGGTTGCAGCAAGCACGCGATCCGACGTGAACCCCAATGGCGCCGTCGTCATTGCCCAGAGGCTGCGACCGAGGAGTCCGGCTCCCATCAGGAGACTCGTGCACAGCGCGATCTGTCCGGCGACGAGTGCGCCGCGCAGGCGGCCCGACCCGCGGCTCTCGCTCGTACCGCGCGTCGCCTCGCGGAGCACGCGCTCCGGGTCCGATCGCGCGGCGAAAATGGCCGGTGCCACACCGAAGACGATGCCCGTTCCGAGCGAGACGGCCGCGGTGACAAGGACGGCGCCCCAGTCGAGCGAGACGTCCGCATACGCTGGCAGTGCGGCAACGCGGACGTCGCGGAGGATCGTGAGCAGGAACCGTGCAAGCGCGAGCCCGACCGCGCCGCCGAGGACGCCGAGCAGCGCCGCTTCACTCAGGACCTGCCGCACGAGACGCTGCCGACCGGCGCCCAGCGCGGTGCGCAGAGCGAACTCTGCACGACGGGAGATGCTGCGCGACAGCACGGCCCCGGCGAGATTCGCGCAGGCGATGAGCAAAACGAGCAGCGCACTCGCCATGACGACGAGGAGCGGCGTGCGGCCGTCGCCCACCAGCGCATCGCGCAAGGGCATGACGGCGACGCTGCTGTTGTCCAGCGGGTAGTCACGCGTCAGCTGACGAGCGATCGTGGCGATCTCGGCCTGCGCATCGTCGTGCGTGCGGCCGCTCGCGAGCCGTCCGATCAGCGCCAGCCATTGCGACCCGCGACCGGAGATCGGGTCGGCGGCCACCGGCTGCAGGTCGATCGCAAAGTAGAAATCGGTCGCCCCCATCGGGCCAACGAAGTTCGCCGGAAGCACACCAACGATGGAGCGCGCGATTCCATTGAGGACCACGTTCCGCCCGACGACGCGCTCGCCGCCGAAGAGCTGCTGCCATCCTCGATACGTCAGCAGCACGCCCGAGGGGCGATCGGGACCCGCCTGGCCTCCACTCAGGGGAACGAGACCACTGACGGCGTCATCCTGACGGAACGTGCGCCCCGCGATGACGTTCACGCCGAGGACGTCGAAAAACCGCGGCTCGACCCAGGCCACCTTCACGAGGCGAGGACGATCGTCGGTGTAGGCCGCGTCCTCCACGACGTCGATGAACGCGGTGAGGTCGGTGAATGACGACTGTCGATTACGGAGGTCGAGGACTGTTCCGGCGCTGAGCGGTCCGCGTTGCTGGGCGCCATCGATTCGGCGCCCGTAGATCCGGACCAATCGATCGGCGTCTCCATACGGAAGCGCGTCCAGCAGCACGGACTTGACGACGCTGAAGACCGTGGCGTTGGCGCCAATTCCCAGCGCCAGTGTCAGGACGGCCACGCAGGCAAAGCCTGGCGCCGCCGTCAGCTGCCGAATCGCGAACCTCAGATTGCTGGTGAATTCGTCGATCCAGGCGCTGCGCATGCGTCTCTCCTCGTGGACTTAATGCGATGCCGTGGCGACCGATTCCTCGACCACGCGCCCGTCGAACAGGTGAATCATGCGCTCGGCGTGTGAGGCATAGCGCGCGTCGTGTGTGACCATGCAGATCGTGGAGCCCGATTGGTGCAGGTCGCGCAACAGATCCATGACCGCTTCGCCGTTCTTCGAGTCGAGGTTGCCGGTCGGTTCGTCAGCGAGCAGGATCGACGGCTCGCCGCAGATCGCGCGCGCCACGGCGACGCGCTGCTGCTGACCGCCGGACAGCTGCGAGGGCAGATGTTTGGCACGGTGTGCCATGCCAACCCTCTCGAGCGCATCGGTCACGCGCTTCCTGCGCTCGGCTCCGGGCATTCCCCGATAGGTGAGTGGCAGCTCGATGTTCTCGTAGACCGTGAGGTCGCCAATCAGGTTGAAGCTCTGGAAGATGAAGCCGACCTCGCGGTTGCGCACGCGTGCACGCTCGTTGAGCGAGAGGCTCGTCGCCGGCTTCGCGTTAAGGATGTACTGACCTTCGGTGGGCGTATCGAGCAGCCCGAGTATCGAGAGCAGCGTCGACTTGCCACAGCCCGACGGTCCGGCAATCGACACGTACTCACCTTTGTTGATCTCGATGTTCACGTTGTCGAGGGCGAGCGTCTCGACTTCGTCGGTGTAGAAGACCTTCTTCACGCCCTCCAACAGGATCAACGGCTGCTGATTCATCGATCGCTCCCGCGCCGCCTGAAGGCGGCCGCTACCAGTGAAAAAGGCCTTCAGTCTTCGGCCTACAGTCTTCGGTCCTTGTCATCAGACGGTTCTCACGTCGTTGGCGTTGGTTGCTGCGATCGTTGCGCCTATTCAAGCCAGGACCGCAGGCCGAAGGCTGAAGACCGCAGGCCACAGGCTCCCGTTACCGCAGGCGAACCCGATCCACCGCATCCCACGCCGACATGTCCGACAGCACCACTTGATCGCCCTGATTGAGACCCGACGTGATTTCCACCGCATTCACCGAGCTGCGGCCGACTTTCACCTGCACGCGGCTGGCGTCGCCCGAGTCGCCCGTCAGCTTGAACATGCTGATGGTGCTCTGATCCTGACCGAACGCGGGACGGCCGACATACAGCACGTCGGTGAGGTGCTCGAGCTGGATCGTTCCGTCGACGCTGAGATCGGGCACGGCTCCCCGCAACAGCGCTTCCGTGAGAGTGACGTCAACGGTGACCGTTCCGTTCGCGGCCGCCGGATCCTTGCGGCTGACCGTGCCGGCAATCACGCCGTTGCGCGTGTCGATCTGTGCCGGCTGACCGATGTCGATGTCCTTCGCCTGCGTTTCCGCGACCTTCAGTTCGGCCTTGAGCCGAGTGGGGTCGGCCACGCGCGCCAGGTTCTGACCGGGCATGACCTGTTGTCCGACTTCGACGGGCACCTGTTGCAGCACGCCGTTGAAGCCGGGACGGACCTTCAGCGAGACGAGCCGGCTCTCCTGCAGCTGCGCCGCCGCCCGCGCCTGATCGACCGTCGCCTGCTGCACGCGCAGTCGCGACTCGAGCGAGTCGGTGGCCGATTTGAGTCGCCGCTGTTCGATGTCGACGCGCGTCTTCAGCGAATCGGCCTTCACCTGCGACTGACGCAGAATGAGTGACGACACCAGCTGCTCCTTGGCCAGCGCTTCGTTCGCATCCGCATCCATCCGCGCCTGCTGGAAATCCGCCTGCAGCGCGGCGACCTGCGACTGCTGCGTCAGCAGATCGTTCTGCAGCTGGACGCGCAGGTTCTCGAGTGCCGCTTCGGCCGATTGCAGCGCGAGCCGTGCGGTCTGAACTTCCTGTTCGACCTGCGGGTTGGAGAGCTCGAGAATCACCGAGTCGGCGGTCACCTTCGCGCCCGGCCGCAGGACGATGCGCTCGACCCGGCCGTCGGTGAGCGCCGGAAGCCAGCGCGTATCCTCGGGGACGAGCGTGCCGATGCCGCGCACCTCGCGCACGAGCGCACCGCGCTTGACGGTGTCGATGAGCAGCGTGCCTCGATCGATCGTCGGCGCCGCCGGCTGCATGCGCGCCAGCGCCACTGAGATCGCGGCCACCACGAGCAGGCCCGTCGCGGCGAGCAGTGCCTGACGGAGGCGTTTCCGGCGGAGGATGGCGGGGTCGCGGGCGATATCTACCATGGGTGTGTTCCTGACAGTAAGGTCAAACCCTGTGCCACGCTCCGCTGTGGCCAGATCGCGCCAGATTCGCCTGTCTTCGCGGCTCATCACCAGAAACGCCGCGTGCAGGTGTCCGCCTGTGGGACGGACCGATCCCGACCGCGCACAGGCCCCGGCAGCGGATCGACTTGCCAGAGATTGACGACGTTACGATGAGGTTGTCAGAGGCAGATGCGGGCATGTTTCAAGTAGGCGTGACGGTCGCAAATCCTCGAGACGCCGGGCGTGCATTCAACGAGAGCTTCTGCGGTCGCCGCGGTCATCGGAGGTTTTCGCGACGTGACGTCCGACGACCTGCCCGGGTGACGCTCGGCAGCCGGCAATCAGCGATCCAGAAGATTATTCAGAATCTGTCTGTGGCGCGGGTGCCGTGTCGTGCCGCGTACGGGTGTGGCCCGCTCGCATCCGTTGCTGCCACCGGCTGCGAGGGATATCGACGCCAGCCAGACGTTCTGCCGCGTCGCGCAACGATTCTCCTCCCGCGTGTCGGGTCTTCAGGTAGAGCAAGGCCGTCATGGTTCCCGTCAACGGTGTGACCACGACGTTGATCAACTGGTACGGCACCACAGCGCCGGACGTGGAGAAACCGAATCCGAACTCTCCCGGGTTCCAGTGTTCGTCGACGGCGAACGTCACATTCAGATCGACGGATGCGATCCAGACCAGAATCGGCAGCGTGAACTGCAGCGCCGTGATGATCAGCACCGTCGTCGGCGCTCGCCGCGCCAGGTCTCTCGCGCGTCGTAAGGCCGCGCGAACGGAGCGATCCTCCATCACGATCGCCGGTGCGTACAGCGCGTGCGCACATGCGAACAGGAGGCCTGGCACGACCAACAGCAGCGAGCCAACGAGCGTTGCGGTCACGACCAGCGCCGTCGCCAGCGCGAACGGGCGCCATCGACGCCGGATGACCGTCCACGCGGTGCGTGCCCGCAGCGGCTGCAGAGGCGCGACGATCGTCTGCACGACAAGTGGAACCACCGCGGCAGACACGACGAAGTACGCGCCCAGGTTGGCCGGGATCATCGCCAGGACCAGCAGTACGGCGACCGAATACGGGAACCCCTGTGTGCTGTCTGCCAGCACGAGCAAGCCGACGATCACGATGAGCGGAATGTAGGCCGCCAACGATACGCGGAGAAGAACGGGAAAGCGATCGCTGTACAGCGACGCCGCCTGTCGCAGCAGCGTGCCGCTGTCCTCGGTCGC
>Ga0070699_100005493_pt1 | contig 11115 bp, 10 predicted proteins | sample KBSK1503metaG_FD_65473 | JGI IMG/M metagenome (GOLD analysis project Ga0070699, IMG submission 65473) | Corn, switchgrass and miscanthus rhizosphere microbial communities from Kellogg Biological Station, Michigan, USA - KBS K1-50-3 metaG | ecosystem: Host-associated > Plants > Roots >...
CCGCCTGCGCCATCCGGCGGCTGGCCGTGAAGTCCGTCTTGACGTTGCCCGGCTCGACCAGCGTCACATGCACGCCAAGGGGTGCCACCTCGTACGCAAGGGCTTCACCCAGGCCCTCCAGAGCGAACTTGCTCGCGCTGTAGAAAGCCTGGAACGGGATGCCGATGACGCCGCCGATGGAGCTCATCAGCACGATCCGCCCGCCGCCTTGCGCCCGCATGGCGGGCAGCACCTGCTGCACCACCCGCACGCAGCCCCAGAAGTTGGTCTCCAGCTGAGCCTTTGCCTCCCCGATCGTGCACTGCTCGACTGCACCGGCCAGACCCCATCCAGCGGAAGCGACAAGCGCGTCGATCCGGCCGCCGGCTGCCAGCATGCCCGTCACGCCGGTGCGCACCGAATCGTCATCGTCGACGTCCATGACCAGGCCAGCCCACCTACCCGAGGTCGTGCCGCGTCTGCTTGCTCCCGTGACGGCCCAGCCGGCCGCATGCAGCTCCTCGGCGCAGGCCCTGCCGATGCCAGCCGACGCCCCGGTGACCAGTGCCCGCCTCCCTCCGTCGCTCATGGGTGCTCCGATCTCCCAGCCGGCCCGGCAGCCCGGCGGACAAGCCGGTCACCGAATCGTATGCCGGCACCACGCCGGGCCAGCAGGACAACGCCACTCGCCGCAAGCCAGCCGCACGGTCAGCAAACCGGCCCATCAGGGACCCGGCGGACCGGCCTGATCTGCCTGCCCCTCTGGCCGGCACCGAGCAACCAGTAGCGCACGCCGGGTACGGCCGCATCCTGACCATGACCAGCGCCCTCGGGCCTGGTCGGCGGCGCCGCCCGGTTCGGGTACGCCGCCAGCAAGGGCGCCGTTGTCCAGCTCACCCGCAGCCTGGCCGTCGAACTGGCCGACACCGGGATAACCGTCAACGCGCTCGCCCCCGGCCCATTCCGCACCCCGCTGAACGCGGGCATGGACGACGACCCGCAAGTCCGCCACTTCCTGACCGCAGAGATCCCGGTCGGCCGGTGGGCCGAGCCCGCCGAGCTCGCCAGCGCCGCCCTGCTGCTCACCGACCCCGCCTCCAGCTACCTCACCGGCGTCATCCTGCCCGTCGACGGCGGCTGGACCGCCACTGAACCGCCAACCCGCGCAGCCGCAACGACCGTCTACATGCGGCATGTGCGAGCCTTGCCTGCTATGGGCAGGCCGTTCTTCTTGCAGGTCGGCCTGCCATCACGTTGGCGGTACCGGGGAGGTATGCGGTGTCTCCGCGGATGCGCACGTGGACGCCTAATTCCGCCAGTTGATCGCACGGAGGCAGAGACGCCGCCCGCGCCTGTAGCCAGGCGTTCTGCGAGCACGCGAACATCAAGTCTGGGATCGACGTGGGCAGTGACAGCGATGCTCAGATCGGTCATGCTAGACCACAGGTATCGGTCATAGTAGGAGTGGGTGTGGCCGAAGTCGTTGAGTCTCGCCAGGCTAACCCGCTGTCGGACGACCATGAACTCTTTCAGATGTATATGAACGCCCTGGATACCGTCCTGGGCGCGCCGGATGTCCGCAGATCGTTCGATGAGTTCGGCCTCTCCGCAGGGATCCTGCGTATGAGGATGGTCCACGATGCCCAGCGAGTACTAGGAACTGCGGCACGGGAATTCACGGCATATCAAAACGCTGTGGCCAGTGAACTCAGCGCGCGCGCTGTTGATCACACCATGACCACCCAGGAAGGTCGCTGGGTGACAAGATGGCTGCGGGCACTGACTGGCCGACTCGTTAATACGAACCTTGACGAGGTACTCTTTGGTGGTGGACTGGCCTGGGAGTTCGGCCCAGCTGTGGAGACTGCCCGCAATCGGCTTATGGCGGTGATTACCGAGACAGAACTGCTGGCGCAGGTTCGTACGTTTATCAATACGGCGCGCCAGAGCCGATTTGGCCATGGCTACTCCGTGTCCAGCAGCCCTGCGCTCAGCGAAGTGTACGACAGCGCTAATAGGATTCCGACCCAGATCGAGTCCGAACTCACTGGACTGCTCGATAGGCTGGACGGAGCAAGCATTGGAGTGGCAGGGCCACGCGGTGCCGGGAAGTCCACCCTCATTCGCGGATATTGCGACGAAGCTGATCCATCCGCCAATAATCTCAATGTCATTGGCTGGTCGTCATTCCTAGGCTCTGGGTTGCCTGGACGCTCTTGGGGGGATCTTCGATGCATGGTCACTGCACCGGTCGACTACGTAGCCCGGGATTTCGTCTTGCATCTATTCGCGACTTTTTGTGGGACCGTGATAAGTAGCTACGCCAAGGCCGGAAAGTTGCGAGGCATTCTGTTGGCCGTCTTCTGGATGCGCAGAATCGCGCAGCTGTGCGTGTCTCTTGTATGGCGGGCTGTATTTTTTGGCGGATACGCCGCGATCTTGTTGTACTTGAATAAGGCTATCGCGAGGGAAATTTCAGTTCCTGCGGTTTGGGCGCAGTACGCGGGTATCGCGCTAATCACTGTAGGCGTGGTGGGGCTTGTCCCATCATCGGTGGTGAAGGTGAGGCAGTGGGCGCGTGAGGCTAACGGAGCCAGGGAAAGCGGAAGGGGCATGATCGCGACCGCCCGGAAGCACTTGTCCAGGGTCCGCTATTTGCAAACTTACACGTCGGGCTGGTCAGGCGGATTCGGCCTTCCGAAAGGCTGGAGCACCCAGCTATCGCGTAGTGTCTCGCGGGCTGAGCAACCTCTTAGCTACCCAGAAATCGTGTCCGAATTTCGCAGCTTCGCTACCATTGTAGCGGCTGACGTGCATCGTAGAGGCGATCGTGTATTTATTGGCGTAGATGAACTCGACAAGATAGGGTCTGCGGAGCAGGCTGAGCACTTCCTCAATGAGGTTAAGGGGATATTCGGCATCTCGCACCTGTACTTCATGGTTTCGGTTTCGGATGACGCTCTCAATGCTTTCGAACGGCGGGGCCTGCCTCTCCGTGATGCATTCGACAGTTCATTCGACGAAATCGTCCGCGTCGAGCCATTGAGTTATTACGAATCGCGTAGGCTGCTTTACCGAAGAGTTATCGGGCTTACCGAGCCGTACGTTGCCTTGTGTCACTGTCTCGGGGGCGGCCTCGCACGCGATGTCATCCGTGCCGCCCGTCAGGTGGCGCGGAATGCTGCGAGCTTGAAGACCCGTGGAACGTTCCTGACGGCATCCGACGAAGTTGAGGGCGGTGATCAGGCTTCGGCCGCGTATGAGCTTCGATATGTCGGGGCCCCAAACCGACTCCCAGGCCTTTCAGATATATCAGCGGCATTGCTCCACGATGAACTGCGCCGTAAGCTGCGAGCTCTCAGCCAGGTTGTGGGTCACCTCGATTTTAAAGACACGACCGACTTGCAGTACGTCCTGCATGACATCGCTGCGCACCTCGCACCTAATCAGCCAATCATCAACATCGTAGATCACATTGCCAAGCCGGGCCATGCTGAGCAGCCCGCAGTCGCGCAAGTCCGGCTGGACCTCGCCGCTTACACCTACTACTGTGCTACTTTGCAGGAAGTCTTCACCGACCGGCTTGACGATGCGCACATGGTCAAGGCAACGAGCAAGTCATCCGGACCCGGTAGCTTTGACGCCCTGGCAGCAGCCCGGAATGTGTTTACTACGGACACACTACTGGCATGGAATTTGATCACTCAGTGTCGCAATGCTTGGTCCCTTGAGACGCGCGAACCAGCCCGAATGCAAATTTATAATGGACAGCCTGAATCTTGAAACTTGGTTCAATAGTTCGGTAATTCCCATGCCTGGCATGGGCGAACCCTGCGGACGCAGCTGCTGGTAGTCTTCGCGCTGATACAAACGAGCAGATCCGATGGAGATAGTCAGTCGTTACCGAGAGAATCAGATAACTCCGGCTCACGGCGCGCAACATCCGGTCATCGGCATTCCGGGCGTCGGTCGGCCGTCGGACTATCGCGTAGTCGGACACAGATCACCTGGTTCAGCGTTGCGTCGGGCGGGCTATCTCAGCAACCAGGTTGCCGGGCAGATCGGCGGATAAGGCGGGTGCTGCCGTGCTGGCGGCGGGGTGGCCGGGCATCGGTCCGGGCCGGGCGCACCGGATCGCGGCTGCGCGGCCAGGTCACCGGCGACCGGGCAGGCCGCTGGCTAATGCTGACGCACGACGCGTGCTGCCTGCGCCGCGGCCGGGCGCTACCTGCGCCGGGCCTGACGGTCAGGAGGCGGCCGGCTCGCCATTGGCCTGCCAGACTGTCCGGACCGCGGCCGCTTCGGCCGTTGCCTGGGCCTGGCCGGCCCTCGCCGCTGCTGCCCGGCGCGACACGTCAAGTACGTTGCGGCCGATGGCCCGCATGGCCGCGCGGTCCGGCCGCACGAGCGCGACACGGGCTCCGGCCGCAGCCAGCGCGCCAGCCTGCCGGCCGGGGCCAGGCATGAGGGGCCCGATGCCCTGGGCTACGGGCGCCACGATAACCACCCGCTGGTATCTGGCCGCCAGGTCGGCGTTGGCTACCGAGCGCACGCCGCCGTCCATGAAACGACGATTCCCGATGGTGACCGGCGGCCAGACTCCGGGCACCGCGCAGCTTGCGCCAACCGCATCTACCAGGTCGGCCTCACCAGCGGAATCAAACACCACGAACTCGCCGGTCCGCGCGTCCACGGCGGTCACCTTGAGCATCTTGGCGGGCCAGCCGCTGGCGGGCAGCCGGGCCTCGAACACCTTGCGCCGGTCGGCCTCCGGCATGGTGTGCGCGGCCAGCGCCCAGTGGCCGATCCGCGCCCGCGCCCGCACTGGGTCCCGGCTGGTGCTCATGACCCACAGCAGCCTGCCGATGATGCCCCAGCCGATCCGGGCAGCGGGCTCTGGATCAGGCGGCGCGAGCTGAGCCTGGTACAGCGCCTCAGGCTCCTGCCCGCAGGCGATGTCGGCGCCGACAACCGACCCGGCCGATGTCCCGATGATCACGTCAGCTGCGGCCAGGTCGATACCCTGGTCGGCTAGCCCCGCGATCACCCCGATCTCCCAGGCAATGCCGGTGACACCACCGCCGCCCAGGACAAGCGCGCGTCTGTCCATGACTTCCCTTGTACACCCAACCGGCGCAGTTGACCCGCGGTGGCGCGGCACCGGCAGCACGCGGCGGTTCAGCCGCGACCTGCCGCCGGAGAGCGCAGCCGGGCACTCGCAAGCCTCGCTCAGCGGTTCACTGCCGCCGCGCCGCTGCCGGACGAGGGCGCCAGTGCCATCGTCGGGCACCGGATCCAGGAGATCACCGGTCCCGCCCGCGCAGATGCCGCGCCACCTACCGGCCATGCCGGGTACCAGGACCCCACGTCACCGGCATCAGCAGCCCGGACCACATGATGGCCAGTTCGCGTCCGCCATCTCCCGCCGCCGCAGTCAGGCCGTACTGCCTGCGCCGCCCGGCCGAAGGTCCCGTGCGCAGGGACGCTGGCCCGTGGCGCGCGCTCCGGTGACGGGGTGGACTGACTTGCCCCGGTCTTCCCGACCGCCTGTCAGGGCTGGATGTTCTCCAGGTCCTCCAGAAGGCTCGGGTGCGTCGGCTCCCAGCCGAGTGCCTGCCGGGTATGGGTACTGGACGAGGGCTGGTCGGTCGCGAAGATCGGACCGAGCGGGCCATAGGTTTCCTGTGGCACCGCCTCGACTGGCAGGCCCAGCCGCCGGCCGATGACCGCGGCGATGTCACGCACCGCATCGCCCTCGTCGGCCACGGCGTGCCAGGAGGTCCCGGCCGGCGCCAGCTCCAGGGCCAGCCGGAACAGGACTGCCGCGTCGAGCGCGTGCACGGCCGGCCAGCGCTGGGCGCCGTCGCCCGGGTAGCCGGACACTCTGGTCCGGCGCGCGATCTCGGTCAGCATGCCAGCGAACCCGCCCGTGCCCTCGTTGTGGACCGTGCGCGGCATGCGTACGGCCGTGCTCCGGACCCCTCGCGAGGCCAGGCCCAGGACCGCCATGACCGCGCGGCCGCGGCCGCCGACCGGCCCGCCGGTCGGCAGCGGGTCGGCCTCGGTGGAGACGCGGCCCGGCGCACGGGGCGTACCCGAGACCGTGACGAAGGGGCGGTCGCTGCCGACGAGCTCCTCGCCCAGGGCCGCCAGGGCGGCACTCTCCTCGGCGACCGCCTGCGCGACGGCGTCAGCGCTGCTGAAGTCGTTGGCGAATGCCAGGTGGATCACCCCGTCGGCCTTAGCAGCGCCGGCGCGGAGGATGTCCAGGTCGGCGAGACTTCCCCGGAGCGTCTCGGCGCCGGCCGCCTCGACGGCCAGCGCGGATGCGCCGGAGCGGGCGAGCGCAAGGACGGTGTGGCCGTTGCCGAGGAGCTCGGCGACGACGGCGGAGCCGATCAGGCCGGTGCCACCGGTGACAAAGACGCGCATGGAACTCTCCTGGAAAGTGATGGGACTCTTGTCCCATGACATTACCAGAGCGACGGGACACAAGTCCCATCACCTAGGATGGACCTATGGCTCGGTGGGAACCAGGGGCGCGCGAACGACTCGTCGTGGCTGCCGTCGACCTGTTCACCGAGCAGGGGTACGACGCCACGACGGTCGCGCAGATCGCCGAGCGCGCCGGGGTCACGAAAAGCACCTTCTTCCGGCACTTCCCCGATAAGCGCGAGCTCCTGGTGGCCGGACAAGAGACGCTAAGCCGGCTGCTAGCCGAGGGGATCGCCGAGGCGCCCGTGAGTGCCAGCCCGCTCGAGGCGGTCGCCGCCGGTCTCAAGCGCGCATCGAGCGCGATGGGCCCGATGAACCGCGAGCTCGGCCCCCGCCTGAAGGCGGCCGTCGCAGCCAGCGCCGAACTCCAGGAGCGTGACGCCCTCAAGAGCGTCAGCCTCGCGGCCGCCATGACAACTGCCCTCATCACCCGCGGTGTGCCCGACCCGACCGCGCATCTCGCGGGCGAGCTGGGTGTCCTCGCGTTCAAGCGGGGCTACGCCGAGTGGTCCGAGGGCGACCGTGACGCCGAGGACGAGCTCGCGCAGTACACCCTGGCGGCCCTGGACGAACTGCGGGCAGCGAGCGCGTCGCTGGGCTGACCAGGCAACCTCACCCGCTCATCGGCATTATGCCGGTGATCCTTGTCAAGTGGATCATGGCTTGTTCCGGTAGCGGCGGGCCGCGGTGCCCGCGGTGGTGTTGGCCGTCCGCAGTTCCGCCACCTGCGCGCGCAACTCTCCCAAGCGCGGCTTCCGGCGGCTGATCGGGCACAAGTCACCATAATCGGCAGGAAATCACAGCGGTCCAGCCGACACGCCGGGCAACCATCCCATAACAAGCATCCAGCTTTAAACCTTGACAGACAGCTCTGCACTCGTTCCACTTATCTCATTCATAGGTTGGGGTCTCGCTCAGGCGGTTGAGCTCTGCTGGCCTCCCAGATCCCCGAACGTGGGAGCCAAGGTCCTGCCCTCATGGAATTCGGAGGTGCACCAATGGTCGTGGCAGTGATGATAAGTACTTCAGCGAGCACTGATGCCGGTGCCGTTTCCAGTGCGGTGTTCGGGGCTATCGTCGGTGCTATAGCTGTACTCCTGGGCGGACTTTTGAATTATTTCACGCAGACAAAGGTACAGAAGCGCCAGCTGAAGGTTTTGCGAGAGGGGCAGTTTACCGATCTTATCACCCGCGCGATTGATCATCTTGGAAGTGACAAGATCGACGTTCGCCTTGGCGGGGTTTGGGTGCTGGAGCGTTTGGTGGAAAGCTCCCCGGACGAGTGGCGATTGCTGAGCGCGGTCCTAACTGCGTACGTGCAGAACCACGCGCCATGGCCACCGAGGGCAGACAGGCAACCGCCGGAGACAACTCCCCGGGGGCAACTGCAGCCCTTGCGATCCTGGGCTCCTGACGTGCAGGCGGTATTGACGGTCTTGGCGAGGCGAGGGGCCTGGCCTGGCGAGCAATTGAATCTGGTTTCGGTCGACCTCAGAATGGCAGAGCTTACCGAGGCCAAGTTCGAGGGAGTCTTGCTTCGGAGGAGCTGTCTCCAGCGAGCCATCCTGCATAAGGCGGATCTCAAGGGGGCCATATTCACCCGATCGCCGATGCAGGGCGCGGACCTTAGGGACGCTCACCTGGAACACGCAACACTATCGAGATCGCAGCTTGACGATGCTGACCTGGGTGGCGCACATCTTGAAGGCGCGCGCATAGTTAAATTTACAGACCTGCGTAATGCTAATCTGAAAGGAGCTTATCTCAGCGGGGCAAAAGCAACGCGCGACACCACGTGGCCGCCAGGTTTTGAGGCCAGCATGCATGGAGTTGTCATCGAAGACTAAAATTCAAGTCCTGGCTATTCAGCCCACGGCCTCAGGCTGAATAGCTACGCCTAGGCGGCCGACTCTCTCCGCGATGAGCCGATAGCTGCGCTCCGCCAGTTCCATTCTGCATATGCGGCCTTCGAATGATCCTGAATATATTTGAATTGCGGCCGTAGATCTCCTCTGATTTGGACAGGACGGCCATCCAGCGCGGCCAAGTCGGGGAATTTCATTAGCTCTGGCGCGCCCTGGATTGACCAGTTGTCCGGATTAATTGTGATTAGAAAATCGTCAAAGAGAACATGCAAGTCACAGCACAGGCACGGCACTAGGCCAGCTCCTGAGCCCTCCTAGCGGTGCTTCGCCGCAGAGCGCACGGATCATCCCCGGTAGGCACCCATCAAGTGGCGGGCTGATGGCAGGCACCATCGCGAGACAACGGCGGATACGCGTGCAGTGGCCGCAGTCGAGGGTTCACAACAAAGCGTGTCCGCCGTCGGCGGGCACAAATGACCTGATCGCCGAACCTGAGAATCAGGGCGGTCGAGGTTATCGTCGACCGGTCGCGGCGGCGGGAACGGCACGGTCAGCTACGTAGCGGGGTCCGTTCTGGGGTGGGCGGGTCGACGACGGTCTCCGGTACGCTGATGCGGAATTTCACCCCTTGCTGCAGCGGAATTACTTCGACGGTTCCGTGGTGCATGTCGGCGATCCTGCGCACGATCGCGAGGCCGAGGCCCGAGCCGGGCAGTGCCCGCGCCTTTGCGGACCGGTAGAAGCGATCGAAGATGTATGGCAGGTCGTCCGCAGGAATTCCCGGCCCGTCGTCGCTGACCTCGACCGTCCCACCAGCTGCCAAGATGCGGATGCGGCCATCCGGCGGACTCCATTTCAGCGCGTTGTCGACCAGGTTGCCGATCGCCCGTTCCAGCGCGTCCGGGTCGCCGAGGACCAGCGTCGGCCGGAAATCGAGCTCGTACCGCAGCCCCGGCGCCCGGCCGACGGCCCGCGCTGCGACTCGTTCCGCGACCAGATCCAGCCGGACGTCTTCGATGTGGAATGGGGCCCGCCCGTCACGGGCGAGCTCGACCAGGTCGTTGACCAGCACGCGCAGTTCGCCCGCCTCGGCCAGCGCGGCCGCGGCAAGCGCCGGCGCGTTGGGGTCGTCCGGCTGTTCAGCGAGCAGTTCGAGGTTGGTGATCAGGCTGGTGAGCGGGGTGCGCAGCTCGTGTGAGGCGTCGGCGACCAGTCGGCGTTGCGCGCCCGCCGATTCGTCCAGCGCGGCCGTCATCGCGGCGAATGCCTGCCCGAGCCGGCTGATCTCGTCCTGGCCTGGCGTCTCGATCGGCGCGCTGAGGTCGCCGGTGGCCCTGATCCGCTCGACGGTTTCGGTCAGCCGGCCGACCGGGCGCAATACCCGGCCCGCGGCCAGCCGCGCCAGCACCGCCGCGCCGAGCGCGCCGGCCGGCACGAGTGCGGCGAGCAGCCAGCCGAGCGCCGTCTGGGTCGATGTCGCATCCGACGCCGGCCGGGCGACGCGGACCAGAACTCCGGGTTGCCCCGGAAACTGTACGGCGTAAATGCGGTAGACGACGTTTCCATAAGCCTCGTCGTGGAAATACGGCTTGGCGTTCCCGTACGCCACCTGGACGTCGTGACCGGTGACGGCGACGAACCCGTTCGCCGGGCCGACCGTGGCATCGGGCAGGATCTGCAGCTGCGTGCTGCCGAACGGGACCAGCTGCCCGACGGTGTGGGCTTGCTTGAGCTTCGCCGCTATGGTCTGCGCGTTGCTGGCCACCTGTACCAGAGAGGCGTCGTCCTGGCCGCGCAGGTTCGCGCCGACTGCCGGATAGACAACCGCCGCCACGAGCGCCAGCGCGCCGAAGACGACCGCGCCGACAGCGATCGCGACCCTGGCGCGCAGGCTCACGTCTCTTCCCGCAGTACGTAGCCGATCCCGCGAACGGTCTGGATCAGCCGCGGCTCGCCCATCTTCCTCCGCAAATAGCCGATATAGACCCACAGCCCGTTCGATTCCGGGCCGAAGTCGTACCCCCACACCGATTCGAATATCTGGGTCCGGGAAAGCACCCGGCCCGGGTTGCGCAGGAACAATTCGAGCAGCGCGAATTCGGTCTTGGTCAGCGGCAGCCTCATCCCGCGGCGGCTGGCCTGGTGGGCCGCGACATCGAGCTCGATGCCGGCGAACCGGAGCAGGCCGGCGCCCGCGCCGCTGCGCCGCAGCAACGCGCGCAGCCGCGCCCGCAGTTCCTCGAGCGCGAACGGCTTGGCCAGGTAGTCGTCGGCGCCGGCGTCCAGCCCGGCGACCCGGTCGGAAACCAGGTCCCGCGCGGTCAGCATCAGGATGGGGGTGTCGTCGCCGCGCGCCCTGATCACGCGGCACACTTCGAGCCCGCCCGGCTCGGGCATGAGGACGTCGAGCACGACGGCATCATGCCGGAGCCGCAGCAGCTCGGCCAGCGCGGTGGCGCCGTCGACCGCCGTGGACACGTCGTAGCCGTCACGGTGCAGCGCATGGGTCAGCGCGCTGCGTACCGCCTCGTCATCGTCGACCACGAGGACCCGCACCAGGCCAGTATCGCGCACCTTCCTCGACCGGCATTCTCCGATGGCGTCAGCTGCTCTGGGCCAGGCTCTGCTTGGCGTGCACGAGCGCGGCGTTCAGCTGCCCGGTGCTGACGCCGAGCGCACGGGCGGCCGCCGCGAAGGCCGGCGACGACGTGTCGGCATGACCCGCCGCGAACAGCGGCTGGAGCGCCGCGCTGACCCGGGCCGTGCTGACATGCAG
>Ga0070699_100005494_pt1 | contig 11115 bp, 14 predicted proteins | sample KBSK1503metaG_FD_65473 | JGI IMG/M metagenome (GOLD analysis project Ga0070699, IMG submission 65473) | Corn, switchgrass and miscanthus rhizosphere microbial communities from Kellogg Biological Station, Michigan, USA - KBS K1-50-3 metaG | ecosystem: Host-associated > Plants > Roots >...
CTCCGAAGGTGGTCTACCCGGGGCAAGCCGTATTTCCGGTCCTCCACACTTACTCCCCACCAGATGTGCGCTTGCTCGGCCGCAAACCGTAAGCGACCACTCAACAGTTTTCTGAGTCTTTCTGACCGCTTGGTGAGCACCTGAAACGTGTGCCACTTCGCTGCGGCCATTACCCGGCAAACGGCCTCAATGTACTCATCCGGAACGCCGTCTTGGAAAAGATCACTCATAGAATTTACAAACACGAGCTTCGGCGATCGCCACGTGAAGGGTTCGGTGAGTTTCGCCGGTACAAGCCGCAGATCGAAACCCTGCTCGTAAGGATGGCCTTTGACTCCACGAAAGCGCTCTGCAAAGGTTTCAGCATAGCAATGCTTGCAGCCGGGGCTGATTTTGGTGCAGCCACGGACGGGGTTCCAGGTGGCGTCGGTCCACTCGATGTGAGAGTTCAAGGACATTGCTCAGATCGCCTGCCCTCCGAACTTATCAAAGATGTGCTTCACGATGTTCTCGGCTGTATCTTTTTGCGAAGCGAAGAACAGATAGTAGACCGTAGATCCCCTACTGTTCCGCATAGGCAGAGGCTCAGGAACCCTCTTGAAGGATGCGACCGTCTTGAGGCGTTGCCGAAATGCTTCCGCAAACCTGGGATTCGACACTTTTTCAAGGTCGACTTGTCCGAACAGGCCCAGGTTCTTGTCGTACGCAACCTCCTTCCACGAATCATCACCCCAATATGCGTTCATCCTTGCAATGTTGGCGGCTGACACCCTTTCCGGTCTGTGAAACAAAACGGTTCTGTTGATGTCATGAATAGGAAAATTCAGGAATACGTCCAGCGACTGCATCGAACCGGCTTCTTGGATTACCTTCCATTGTAGGGTGAGCTTGTAAGGGTCGAGCAGACATAGCCCACGCACGTAGTCTTTGAACTGCACCCTCGGGAAGACCTTCTCAGACAGAACCAAGTTGCAGTCGCCGTGATAAAGATGAACATTTGTGCGCCCGCCAATGAGTGCACGCAGCCCCTCTATCTTGTCGCCATCCAGATCAACCAAGTGAAACTCACGAAATGACGGCTCGACCAAAAGGGCATTGAGGGGGCTTCCGAGGACCATTTTCCCCGTGGTCTTGGACAGGTGGAATCCGGCCCCCGCGAATGCATCGATGTAAACATGGTTGAACGCGGGATCTTTTTGTGTCGAAAGTATTTTGGAGTATTCAGTAGCGTAGCGTTTAAGGATGTCCAGCTTCACTTCCGACCAGGGCCCGATTTCATCAATTTTCGGTCCGGGCATGTCGTATTCGCCTTTTGTTCGCTACTCGTTGCTCGTAGTCTTGCACGGAATTCCTGTTCGCGCAATAACCATCGAGCTTACAGCGGGATGTTCCCGTGCTTCTTGGGCGGGTTCTTGTCGCGCTTGTTTTCCAGCATCTCCAGCGCCTGGATCAGCTTCTTGCGGGTTTCGCGCGGCTGGATGACGGCATCCACGAATCCGCGGTCGGCCGCCACGTAGGGATTGGCAAACCGGTCGCGGAATTCTTCAATCTTGCGCTGGCGCATTTCCTCCCGGTTCGCGGCGTGCTCCAGTTCCCGCTTATAGACGATATCCACGGCGCCTTCCGGGCCCATGACGGCAATCTCCGCCGTCGGCCAGGCATAGTTGACGTCCGTACGAATGTGCTTGGACGCCATGACGCAGTACGCCCCACCGTAAGCTTTGCGCGTGATCACCGTGACTTTCGGCACGGTGGCTTCAGCAAACGCGTAGAGCAGCTTGGCGCCGTGCTTGATGATCCCGCCGTATTCTTGATTTGTGCCCGGCAAAAATCCGGGCACGTCTTCGAACGTCACCAGCGGGATGTTGAAGCAGTCGCAGAAACGCACAAAGCGCGCGCCCTTGATGGACGCACTAATGTCGAGCGTGCCCGCGAGAAACGCCGGCTGGTTGGCCACGATGCCGACGGAGCGCCCGTTCAACCGAGCGAATCCAACCACGATATTCTTCGCGTAGTGCTCCTGCACTTCGAAGAAGTAGCCGTCATCCACGACGGCATGGATCACGTCTTTTATTTCGTAAGGCAGGTTCGATTGGTCGGGCACGATCTTGTCGAGAGCAGAGTCGGCACGGTCGGTGGGGTCGGTACAGGGCTTGCGGGGCGGATCGTCCAGGTTATTGGATGGCATGAAGCTGAGCAGCTCACGCACGGTTGCAAGGCACTCGGCATCATCGCGGACCATGAAATGCGCTACGCCCGAAGTCTCGTTGTGGGTCATGGCGCCGCCGAGCTGGTCTTTGGTGACTTCTTCGTGCGTAACCGTCTTGATTACGTCCGGCCCGGTGATGAACATGTATGAGGTCTTGTCGACCATGAGGATGAAGTCAGTGATAGCGGGCGAATACACCGCGCCGCCCGCGCACGGACCCATGATCGCTGAAATCTGCGGCACCACGCCGCTGTAGAGAGTGTTGCGCAGGAAAATGTCAGCATAGCCGGCCAGCGACATGACGCCTTCCTGGATGCGGGCGCCGCCCGAGTCATTCAGGCCGATCACGGGTGAGCCCATCTTGGCGGCCAGGTCCATGATCTTCACAATCTTGGCCGCGTTAGCTTCCGAAAGCGAGCCACCGAACACGGTGAAGTCCTGGGCGAAAACGAAGACCAGACGGCCCTCGATGCGGCCGTAGCCGGTGATGAAGCCGTCGCCGTAATACTTCTGCTCGCCCATGCCAAAGTCATTGCAGCGGTGGGTGACCAGCTTGTCGGTCTCCTCGAACGTGCCTTCATCCAGCAGAAACTCGATGCGCTCCCGCGCCGACATTTTGCCTTCTTTGTGCTGCCGCTCGCGGCGCTGCGCCCCGCCGCCTTCTTCTGCCAGATGGTCGCGCTTCTTCATTTCTTCCAGCTTCTGTTCGAGGTCCATAGCGGAAGATTATATCGAGTTGGGCGGCGGAGGCGTGTGACCAGGGGCAGTGTGGGTGTGACGCGAAAATCGAACGCGGGATTGTTAGGGGGAACCGTCCTATGTGATTCGTTACTCCATGCTGGAGCCGATCGGCCGGTACTTGTACTTCTTGCCGTCCCAGAACACGACCGAAACCGTACCTTCCCCTTCCCGCGATTCTTTCGCGTAGATGGCCGTAATAGTTTTCTTGTGCTCGGCTAGTTTCTTCAAAGCGATCTGCTTGAAGGGAAGATTAATGACGATAAACTTCGCCTTGGGGGTGGCGGACCGCCAAGCCTCGGGGCCTGAGCCGTGAATGATGAGCAGCGAGAGACCGCGGCTTTGCGGATCTTCCGAAGCAAACTGCGAAGTGATCTTGGGATCGCCATAGCCGAAGAAAGCGTTATAGGGATCCACGACCTTGTAGTTGTTTTCGGTCTCATCCATCAGCGGGTTCGAGCAACGGGCGACAATGACCACGTCTTCGATCCCATCGCCGTCCAGGTCCGCCGTGAGCGGCGTCGGACCGGGCATCAGCGTACAAGTTGTTCCGAACTGCTTCTGGACGAAGTCGTTGTCTAGCGGGGGCGCGGCCTTCGGATGCGTTGCCGATTCCTGCGCCTGCGCAGCCAGCGACAGCACAATCCCCAGTACCAGGAGCCAGGAGGTACAACCAGGGGACGACATGGGACTACTTTAGCCCTGTTCGCTTCGGCAAGATAGAGCACGAGGGTGACCTCGTAGGTCCTGAGCAAGCGGGCTCGACCGGCTGCTGATGAACTCTGTTTTGGGTGGAGTAGCGCTCCACCCTAGCCCGTAAAGTCGCGGCACCATGAGGATCAAGAATCTAAATGTTCAACATTGGAATGGTACCGCGCTCCTGGCGGAGGTGTGCGCCCGTTCGTCGGCCTAATGCTGGGGATGGGGCGCAAAAGTGGGATAGCGCAGTAAAATATCCCGGCTTAGTTCAACTCGGGACATCTGCCATGACCAGTCAGACACCAGGCAAAGGAACCGGAGAAAAGAAGATCTATGTGACCCTGACCGGGCTGCCGCTTTCCTTTCATCTGGAATGGCCATTTCACAAGTCCACCTCGGGGGCGGATTTCTGGGTGCTGCACGCCGACATCCGGCTGGAGAATTCGGACGGGTTGCATGCTCCGGCGGCGGTGAATCTCTCGGCAACGGTTCGTGAGGTGATGCCGTCGCTCGAACCGAAGGACGCCGAAGGGCCGGTGATCAACACGCTCCGTAAGGAGGTGGACCGGCGGCAAGTGGAGTTTCTCAAGTCTGGGAAGCTCGTGCCGGTGCACTTTTCCAGCCGCCATTACGATTTCAAGCGCAACAAGTGGGTGTTTGGCAAGGCGACCGACGAAGAGATGGGATTGCTGTTGTCGCGCAAGGTGTACTGGCAGACTCGGCTGGTGGGTGGGGCGGTGTGGATTGCCGATCCCACCGAAGCGCTGTACGTGGAGACTTCGGTGACACATATGCTGGACATAGCACGGAAGCTTGTGGATCAGGAGCTGATGACGCTGGAAGGCGAGTGGGCAAGCGCCAATGCGTCATTGATGGCGCAGGCGGAGAAATTCGAGTTGGACATGCGGACGGCGCTGGTGGAGTTAGAGAAGAAACACGAGTTTGAGAGAGGGCAAAAAACCGCGATCGGATAATCTCGACCGCTATCGTTCATCTCCGACTCGTGAGCACATCCCAATGTGATCCCTAGTGCCCTGGCGTGCCCTGAAACAGCGGCCACAACTGATCTCCGATGACGCGATAAACGGCGAACGCGCTGCCCGCGTCGGAGATTTGGCGAAAGAGTAGTTCGCCACGACCGTCACCATCGGCGTCCACCGCGTCAATCAGTTCCAGGCGCGGCACTACATCCAGATGCAGCATGTCGGTGACGTTGGAGAAAGCCTTGTGCAGTTCCCCGTATAAATCTTCACGAGCTACCAGCGTGACGTAGTACTGCAAGCCCGCGCTTGCGTCCGAGCGCCGCGGCATACGGGCTTTCGCAGTCAGCACCGACACCGCCTGGTTGCTGTTGGAGAGGTCAAACACGCGTAGCTGCACATCTTCAAACGCGGGTTGCGGCGGCTTGACCGCTGGAGCCGTTTTGCCTTGCCTGGGAGAGCCACGAGCTGAGGACGACGATTCGAGAGTTTCAGGCGCCAGCAGACTCGCCCGGGCGCGGACCTCGTCGGCCGCCAAAACCAGCACTTTCCTGCGTAATTGTTGTTCTTCTTCCGGTTTGAGCGGGTAAGTGTAAGGACGTGGCTCGGGGCCATCGGCATCCGAGATCGCGGGAATGATCTGTACTGGACCCGCTGTGGCAGAAGCAGTCGCCGGCGGATGCGAGCCAGCTTTGGCTGAGGCTCCGGCAGGCGTGCCGGGCCGTTGCTGCGGCCTGCGAGAGGGCCTTCCCCTCTGTAGCACGGGTCGGTCTTTGTCGTCTTCGACTGCCGGGGGCGCAACCGGAGTGGAAGAAGTGGCCGGAGCGGGAGTAGAGGCTGCCGGGGGGCTGGTTTGCGGCGTGGTTTGTGGGGGTGTCGCTGGCGGTATGGGTTCGGGTGGCTTGGCTTTTTCCGAGCCCGAACGCCTCAACACTGGCGGCGCATCCAGGTCCTCCGCAGGCTTCGACGGAGGCGTGTTTTTCTTTGCGGCGGCGGCCTCGATCGCACTGGCTGACTGCCAGGTCCCTTCGCCGATCCAGGTGTTGTTGGCTTGCATCGCACCGGTAACCGTAAACAGTCCCTGGGAAACTCCCGTACGCACGGCCTCATACACGGTCTCGGATTCCAGCGCCATGGGTACAGGAGAAGCTTTATACGCGCTGGCGTCATAGAACTTGCCGTCGTACATGATAGTGACGGGGATGAGGTGAGCCTTGCCGTTCGCCCCGAGCTCAAGCAGCCCCAAAGCACGCGGCCCCTTGGTGACCGTTGGGCGGCCCGTGAGCTGGGCCGGCAAAATCTGCCCCAGGATCAAACCTAGGCTGGCGAGGATGACGACTCGGCCTGCAGTGCGGTATAACGATTGGCGTAACGGAGAAACTGCCATGGATATTAATGATAAAGCCCCTGACTTTACTTTGCCGGACGAGAACGGCAAGAACGTCTCGCTGAAGGATTTTCGCGGCAAGACGGTCGTGCTGTTCTTCTTTCCCAAGGCCGATACACCCGGCTGAACGATTGAAGCGTCCGGGTTCCGTGACGCATACAAGAAACTGCAGCAGGCGGGGGCTGTGATTCTTGGGATCTCGGCCGACGCGCCTCAAACCCAAAGGAAATTCCGGGATAAGTACGGCCTGCCTTATACCCTGCTGGCTGACGTGGATAAGAAGGTTTGCGAAGCCTTCGGCGTGATCAAAGAGAAGAACATGTACGGCAAGAAAGTGAGGGGAATCGCGCGCACGACCTTCGTGATCGGCCCGGACGGCAGGATTGCCCACGTCTTCCACAACGTGAAGGCGGAAGGCCATGCCGAAGAAGTGTTGGCCTATCTGAAGACTGCGGCATGAGAGGGTCGTTTGTCGCCAGCTCGGTACTGGGGTGTGGTATCAGCGAGGCACATAGCCGATCAGTCCCTCCGTGCCCTCCGTGGTTCAGCCTTCCTTGTGGATTAACCGCAGAGGGCACAGAGCCTGACCAATCTCACGCCAGCGGCTGCCTCAGGTCGTTCGAATTATTTCGCCCGGCCTGCCGATGTGGTGGTGAAGGTCAAGGCTGCTTCAGCCGGGACCACGGCTTCCTCTTTGCCAGTCGCCGCCGCCACTCCGGTTCCGGCGCCCGCGCCGACGGCCGTTCCAATCAGAGCTCCCTTGCCTCCTCCGGCCAGCGCGCCGATTAGTGCGCCGGCTGCCGCCCCGCCGCCGATTTTCTCGACATTGCCTTTCGTGTGGCTCTTGCCTTTGGCGTGATAGCCGTTGGTGGAGACCGGAACCATCTTGCCGTTGATTTCAACGGACGTGAGCCGCAGTGTGAGTTGTCCCGGGGCGTGCAACCGTCCGCTGGATTTGGCATAGGTTACTTTGCCTCTGGCTGGCGTGCCCGCCCTGGCCAGGGTCTTGCCATTGACGACCAGGTCGCGGGCCAAAGCAGCATCAAATGTCTGGCCGCTTTGGGCCGTGCCGGAACTGATCCCTGACCCCATGCGCACCGTCAGCCTGGTGCCTGACGGAATGGTTTGCGCTGCCGCGGCTAGGGCCAGCAACAAGAGTACCGAAGCGGTCTTGAGCGATCTCCCAAGCGATTTCCCGAGCATGAATCCTCCTTCAAATTTGAACACTGGCGTGATTGAGCAGTAACGTGCTATCAACATAAGCAAAAGTACAGCGGCTGGATAGTGACGAGAGTTCAATGGCTAAACTGGGCCAAGTGGGGCCAATCCGCAAACCGTTGCCGCGTGAGTTTTATGCGCGTGATCCGCGAGCGGTAAGCTGCGACCTGCTGGGCAAGGTCCTGGTGCGGCGGGAAGGCAGGAAGCTGCTGGCAGCGCGGATCGTGGAAGTTGAGGCTTACCTCGGTGAAGGTGATCCTGCGGCCCATGCAGCTGCCGGACGCACGCTTCGAAATGAAGTGCTGTTCGGTCCACCAGGCCATGCTTACGTTTACTTCATTTACGGCAACCATTGGTGCTTTAACGTTTCCTGCCTGCCGGACGGGATTGCGGGTGGAGTCCTGTTTCGCGCTCTGGAGCCACTCGAGGGGATTGCCGCGATGACGCGTGCGCGAGGCGTGACTGTGAGAAACCCTCGTGATCTGCGTCTGCTCACGAGCGGTCCCGGGCGGCTTGCCGAAGCATTCGGCATTACTCGGAAGCGGGACAACGGGAAGGATTTGACATCCCCGAAGTCGGACCTGTGGCTGGCGGATGATGGCTTCCGGCCGCGCCGGGTCGCGACGACAACACGCATCGGCATCACCAAGGCAGCGAAGATGCCCCTGCGATACGTGATTGCGGGCAACGAATTCGTATCGGGCAAAAAGACCCAGGAATTGCGGCACGCCTAATTAGGGCAGCAATAATATATTTGACAACTCCACCATTTTGGGGTAGGATTTCAGCATGGAACCGATCACGCAAGAAGCCATCCTATACTTTGCGAGTGCCGACAACTGTAGAGAATACCTCGTAGCACGGCGTTGGCCTGATGGCGTCACTTGCCCACATTGCGGGAGCAAGAGCGTTGTATTCCAGCCAAAGCATAACCGGTGGCAGTGCGCGAGTCATCATGCCCGGCGCCAGTTCACTCTGAAAACTGGAACCATATTTGAAGATTCCCCTGTTGGTCTGGATAAATGGCTTGCAGCGATGTGGCAGATCGTGAATTGCAAGAATGGCATCAGTTCCTACGAAGTTCATCGTGCAATTGGCGTGACGCAGAAAACCGCGTGGTTCATGGATCACCGCATTCGGTTCGCGTTGGGCATTGGGTCCGTGAATAAACTGTCAGGCGATCTGGAAGCTGATGATGAGAGCTTCATCGGTGCCAAAGCTCGAAACATGCATGTGGACGTGAGGAAGCGCCGGATTACTGGCACGGGCACGAAGAACAAAACCGCAGTCATGGGCATCTTGCAGCGAGGCGGCAACGTTCGCGCTGCCGTGGTTTTGAACCGCAAGAAAACCGCACTGCAAGCCGAGGTAAAAAAGCATGTCGAGGCAGGCTCGGCGCTCTATACCGACGCCCTGCTTTCGTATGAAGGTCTAGCCAGTGACTACGCTCACAAGGTGCTTGACCATGCTGTTGCTTATGCAGATGGTCGCATGCATACTAACGGGCTGGAGAATTTCTGGAGTCTGTTGAAGCGCGGGATCGGTGGCACCTACGTGAGTGTGAAACCGTTTCATCTGTTCCGGTACTTAGATGAACAGACGTTCCGTTACAACAATCGGAAGGATATGAGCGATGCGGACCGTTTCAATTTGGCCGTTTCTCAAATTGTCGGGAAGCGACTCACTTACGCAGGGCTAACAGGTAAGGTCGGAGAAGCATTCTAGCGTGAAGCGACAAAATCGCGGCAAGCGAAACAGTTGACAAAGAAGAAACAATTGGTCGCCGACGAGTCAGCTCAGGCGTCGCCTAAACTGCCGCAGACCTTTGCATCCAAAAACTGTACTGAGTTGTCATATCGCATTACGATGCCAACAGGGAAGTTCAATGTCGAGAGCTTTGCGGAGGAAATTGGCGGCATCGAGACGAATGGGTTGAACTCGACAATACTTGATTCGCGAAATCGAAAACGGGACGATTATCACATACATGTATTCTGGGAACCCGACGACGACGATCCGTCGAGGACGAAGTTGCAAGTGGACTATCATGCTTGGCCACCGGAGTTCGCTGAGAATGAGAAGCACCCAGTTTCTGCTGAACATTTCTTTGACTGGGTTAGTCAATACTTCAATGGAACGAGCGTAAATGCCCACATACACGCGGAGTTCGAGTATCCAGCGGAAAAGTGGCAGAGTCGGCTTATGTTATTGCCAATCAGGGTTCCATTTGACGACAAACTTGCGGTCATTGATGGGTTCTCGGTTAGTTTGCCGTTAGAACCACAAGGGGTGAATCAAGTATGGGTAGCTTGGAATAAAAAGAGGTTGACATTGCAGGTGTTCGCCAACAGGGCAGTCCATTTCAAGGGGTTCACGCCTCACGAGGATATTGACGCCTTAAGGGCCGTCATCAAGAAGTTGATAGGAGAAAAGGAAAAGGAATCATGAGTCCACGCTCAAAAGCCAACCGCTGTAAAGGTGCGCCTGTATTCGGCTCGCCAGCTTCGCGTTTGTTTGAGCCAGGTCATTGGCCAAAGTGCCGAGATAGATTCATATCTACCGCGAAGGATTTTGAAGTGCCATTTTCTTCGGTGCTTCGAGAGGCTGCGAAACAGTACAGCAGTATCGCGATAGACGATGAAATCATCGGGGGCACGCCTAGGATTGCTGGTACTCGCATTCCTGTGTACATGGTGCTTGATGCGGTCGAATACTACGGGAACTTGGAAGGTGCCATTAAATCGTATCCCCAATTGTCCCTAGAACAGGTCAAGGAGGCGGTGGGCTTTGCAGGAGCAGTGCTGGAGCATCCTGTTGACTACGAACCTGAGACTTCTACTGGATGAATGCGTCACCGATCCTCTAGCTAAAGCGCTAGGGGATTCTTCTTCTGCATTGAATATCGAGTACATCCGCGATATTGGAATGGCAAGCGCTGAGGATGCTGACGTGATTCGGTATGCGAAGAAAGAAAATAGGATCGTTGTAACGACTGAGACAGGCATAAACCACAAAAAGTTCAAAATCTGCACCCATCCCGGAATCATTGTTCTCGGCGGCAAGCATCGTCATGAAGCGATTCACGCCGAAGTTTTCCAGAAGTTCCTACTGTCAGGACATCGCAAGGAGGCGCATCACGCAGTCACATTCTTGAGCCAAAAAGAAGCCCGAATCAAGACCGGAGAAACCACTCCAGATACTGTTATCAAGTTCTGAAGCGAGAAAATGAGTAATTGAATGAAACCTTTGCCAGCGCCGGACGTGCCGGGAAAGACCCCGTGGGAGAGACTTGATAACGCCGTGCGCACGGTACTTACCGTGTCGAAAGAAGCGCTCCTGAAGGAAGAAGCGAGGCGGAAGCGAGTCCGTGCAAAGAAGCGGACAAAGAAGAACCCCTCAAAATAGAACGACCCCAGGCGCGACCTTGAGGGGCCTCAACTGGAGTTGCCAAATATATTATCACCCTAATTAGGAGGTTATGTCCATCGCGGCTGGTGGCAAATCCCTTAATCAACTCCAAGCACAATGTTGTCGATCAGCCGTGTACGGCCTACGAACGCTGCCACCGCGACCAGGGCGTTCTCTGAAATCTCTTCCACGGGATCGAGTGTGTCGGGATTTACGATCTCGAAGTAATCCAGCCGGACCGATGGTTCCTGCTCGAACACTTTCTTGCCGGCAGCAATGAGCCTAGCCACGTTGCGTTCCTTCCCCTCGAAGAGTTCTTTCACGCGCATGAGCGAGCGATAAAGGACCAGGGCAGAGCGCCGCTGCTGCAGGTCGAGATAATCGTTGCGGGAACTCATGGCCAAACCATCGGCTTCGCGCACGATGGGGCAGACGACGATTTCAATCGGAAAGTTCAGATCGCGCACCATGCGGCG
>Ga0070699_100005495_pt1 | contig 11114 bp, 8 predicted proteins | sample KBSK1503metaG_FD_65473 | JGI IMG/M metagenome (GOLD analysis project Ga0070699, IMG submission 65473) | Corn, switchgrass and miscanthus rhizosphere microbial communities from Kellogg Biological Station, Michigan, USA - KBS K1-50-3 metaG | ecosystem: Host-associated > Plants > Roots >...
GATTCGTGAGAGCAACTGATACTGCATCAGAGTACAGGCTTGTAATTGCGGCGTTGGGAATTATCGCTACAGCCCTTACCGCAGGTTACTCGCTAATGGCAATGAAGAAGATCTTCTTCGGAGCGCCGAACTCGGATACCTCCGAGGTCAAGGAAGCTCCGTGGACGATTACCCTTCCTCTCATCACACTGAGCATAGTCACAATAATCCTCGGAGTCTATCCCGAGCCCATACTCGGTCGACTCCTTTCTGCAGCACGAGCAATCGTGGGGTCATAGAACCTTGGCTAGCTCTCTTCTTGCATGGCTCATTTGGGTCACCCCATTAGCAGGCGCGCTTCTAACTCCCATACTTGCTAGAATACATTCTAGAGTCCGTGATGTCGCGGCGGTTGGCTTCACATTTGCTGCCGCATTGTTGGCGACCATAACTGCGCTGACGGTGTCGGCTGGAGATTACACGGTATCGTGGATTCCGTCTCTCAACATCACCGCTGGCGTCCTGGTCGATCCTCTCAGCCTATTCATGGCAAATATAGTTGCGTGGATCAGCCTCCTGATCATGATCTATAGCTTTGGCTACATGAAAGGCGAATTCGGCCTGACGCGATATTGGTTCTTCATGAACCTCTTCATCGGAAACATGCTACTTCTCGTGCTCGCTGACAATCTTCTGATGATGTTCTTCGGCTGGGAGGGAGTGGGCCTTTGCTCTTACGCGCTGATCGGTCACTTCTATCGCGACGAGCCACAGTACTGGGTGGGTAGTCCGGGTGACAAAGCCCTAGGCGTTTCGGAAGAGTACTCGCCGACGAAGGCAGGGATGAAAGCGTTTGTCATGACAAGAATCGGAGACATCGCGTTGCTGATAGCAATTTTCCTAATCTACGCCTTCGCCCGGACCTTCAACTACAACCAGCTAGTAACACAACTCGGTGGCTCAGGGAGCTGGGCCGCGAATCTAGCCCGACTCGGCCTTCTATTGCCTACTGCACTGCTGTTCTTTGGAGGACCGATTGGGAAATCGGCGCAGTTTCCATTGCAAGAATGGCTCCCAGATGCGATGACGGGTCCGGCTTCGGTTTCCGCCTTAATACACGCTGCCACGATGGTCAAGGCCGGGGTCTTCCTCACTGGAAGAATGGGACCAGTATTCTTCATTGCCCTCTCTCAATTCAACCAGGTGCCACAGTTTTTCGGCGTCATTGCCTGGATTGGCGCGTTCACGGCGCTTTTGGCTGCAAGCCAGGCTGCCGTGGCTCGCGAGATAAAGAAGGTCTTGGCGTATTCCACAGTCTCTCAGATAGGCTACATGATGCTAGCGCTCGGAATCGCAGGACTAAGCGCTAACTTTCTTACCGGCTACACTGCTGGACTCTTTCACCTCCTCAGCCATGCAGTGTTCAAGGCTTCGCTCTTCCTCGCAGCAGGTTGGGTGCTGCACGTTGCTGAATCCCGTTTCATGGACGAAATGGGCGGGTTGGCAAAGGCGATGAGGCTGACCTCCGCTTCGATGCTCCTCGCAGGGCTCTCCCTTATGGGCATTCCACCGTTCAGCGGCTTCTGGACGAAAGACGCGATACTATCAGCGAGCTTCCTAGGTGGACAATACATCCTCTACGTACTAGCGCTCGCGACGGCATTCATCACAGGTTTCTACACGGTCAGAATGATAGGGATCACGCTCGCCGGCAAACCAAGCAAACACGCTGAGGAATTGATTGAGAGTGGAAGGCATCCACATGAAGCCGGTTTCACGATGCTCATTCCATATTTGCTTCTGGCCGTCGGCAGCCTGGGCCTTGGATTAGCCTATCCATTCTACAGTGGTCCGCTAACTACGTACGTCGCGAGTACCTTTAGCGCAACTGTCTACAAGCTTCCCGCCGCGTCTACCTCAACTTCCGGTCTTACTGATCTTCTCTTGCTCACCGTGAGCACCATTGTGGCAGTCATCGGTGGCGCTGTTGCCTACCTTCTCTACTTCAACAAACGCTACGAATTCAGGACGGACATGAATCCAGTCCAGCGATTCCTCTACAAACGCTGGTATCTGGACGCAATCTACTACAAAGTCTTCGTTTCAGGCTTACTCGCTGCAAGCCGTGGACTATACACCCATGTCGAGCAAGGGATCTGGAACAGACTAAACAACACACTTGCAAAGGACATCATGGACTATTCAAAGGCGAGTGATCAACTTGATACGCAAGTTGTAGATCGAGCCGCAAATGAAGTAGCGTCCGGCGGATCGCGACTCAGCAATTTCTTCAGAAGGCTACAGTCCGGAGTAACAGAGCAGTACGTCATCGCTTTCGCTATCGGAATAATTCTCCTCCTAGCCTACATGCTATTCGTTGTAGGGGCCACCTAGCATGATCGGACTGCTTTCAGTCGCCATCTTTCTCCCTGCAGTACTAGCAGCGCCGACATATTTTATCGGCAGAAAGAACGCAAAAGTGGCAAAGATTCTGGGGGTAGGAACCACCGCCATCGTCTTCGCTATTTCAATCATGATTCTTGCGGTCTTTCAATATGGTCAGGCCGGGTTCCAGCTCTCTGAGAGCGCTCCGTGGGCGGGGTCCTTCGGGCTCAACTACAAAGTCGGAATTGACGGAATCAGCCTTCCACTCCTCATGATAGCGACGTTTCTGAGCCTCTTATCCGCGGCGGGATCTTGGGATCAGATTACCTTCAGACACGCTGAGTACTACGCCCTCTTTCTCATCTTCGAAACGGGAATTATCGGCGTCTTCACTTCGCTTAATCTGATTCTATTCTATCTTTTCTGGGAGATCGTTCTCATTCCAATGTTCTTCTTCATCGGAATCTGGGGGGGACCACGCCGGAGATATGCCTCCCTGAAATTTCTCATCTTCACATATTCTGGTAGCGCGGTGATGCTTTTCGGTTTTCTTGCCCTATACGCTTGGACCGGAACCTCGGCCTACCCTGGAGGTCCCTCGTTCGATTATGATGTTCTGGCGGCGAGGATTCCTAACCTTGCACTGCCGCTTCAGCTGGCTGTGGCAATCACAACTTTCGTCGGATTCGCTGTAAAGCTTCCGATATTCCCACTACACACCTGGTTGCCTGATGCTCATGTCGAGGCGCCGGCGCCAGTAAGCGTTCTCCTGGCTGGCTTGCTTCTCAAGATGGGGGGCTACGGATTGATTCGATACAACTTGCTACTCTTCCCAAAGGCTGTGAATGTTCTGTGGCCCTACTTCACCACCATCGGCCTCATCACCATGATCTATGGTGCATCAGTCGCACTGGTTGCTAAGGACATCAAGAGAATGATTGCCCTAACGAGCGTTAATCACATGGGCTACGTTCTCCTCGGAGCCTTCACAGCAACAGTTGCGGGAGTCTCTGGAGCAGTCTTTCAGATGTTCAGCCACGGGCTCGCTGTTGGAATGCTCTTCCTCATGTCGGGATACATCCACGATCACACAGGAACGAGAAATATCGATGAGCTGAAAGGGCTGAGAGGAAAGATGCCTCAGACGGTTACACTCCTCTTTTTGGCATCGATGGCCGCAATGGCTGTTCCTGGTTTTGCGAACTTCATCAGCGAATATCTCGTGATTCAGGGAGCTCTTAGCGTAAGCTATCTTTTCGCAATTGCCATCGTTGCCCCTGCTCTCACCGTTGGCTATTTTCTTTGGATGTTGAGACGAGTTGCCATGACTCCGCCGCTGGGTCCTAAGAATGAGCTTCATCTTCACTCGATCCTGATTCTCGTCGCGTTTCTCATTCCGTTGGTGATCTTTGGAGTGTACCCTCCTCCCATACTTGGGAGTGTGATTACGCCCACGGTTGAGAAATGGGTTGGAACGATCGTAGGTCTTGGAGCCAGATGATCTAGATTGGCTCTACTTTCACTGACCCCGTTTCTCAGCCTCGCAGTATTCGGACTCCTCGCGACGCCTGCTGGCTTTCTTCATTTCAGAAACTCGAAGCTCGGTCTGGCGCCCTTTGTCTGCATCCTAGGTCTCGCTATTGCCCTAGTATCGACAGTATGGCTTGGGTTCACAAGCTCTTCCCCAGTGTCTTTCGGAGGGCTCCAGATTGATCTATTCACCCTGTTCTTCTCAGGAGTTCTACTGATCGTCGCGATTTTCGTAACTGTAGCTTCGCTGCAATACATGCGAGAAGATCCGAACAAAGGGCCATTTTTCGGACTCCTGCTTCTCTCGACTCTAGGAATGATCGTCCTAGCCGCGTCAATGGATTTGATACTTCTCTATGTTGGTTGGGAATTGATGAGCATACCTACCTATGCTCTGACGGCATTCAGGAAGAAGGACCCGAACTCCAATGAAGCGGCGATGAAGTTCTTCGTCCTCTCAGCACTTTCCTCCGCCCTGATAGTCTATGCCATTTCCCTGGTCTTCGGCGTCACCGGCTCGACTGGGTTAACAGCCATTGCGAGTTCTCTCTCGACGGCCGGACCCGACGTTCGTCCCTTTGGAGTCCTAGCGATTGTCCTGTTCATCGTTGGGTTCGGAGTGAAAATGGCAGTTGTTCCGTTTCACATGTGGATACCAGACGCCTTCGAGGGAGCACCCGTAACAATAGGAGCCTTTTTGGCCTCGGGCGCGAAAATGGCTGCCTTCGCGGCGGCATTTCGAGTATTCATCGTAGGAATATTCGCGTTCAACGTGGATTTCTATTCGACCTTCGCTATCGTAGCCGTGGTGACGATGAGTATTGGAAACGTTGCTGCTCTGATGCAGAGGAGCTTCACTCGACTCCTCGCATATTCCAGCATTGCCCAAGCTGGTTACATTCTGATGGCGCTGGCCACCCCGTTCACCACCACCAATGTGCCGCTGGGTCTAGCAGGTGGACTCTTTCACGTTCTGAACTATGCAATTCTGAAGACGGCAGCATTCATCGCAGCGGCGGCAGTTGCCACGAAGCTGTCAGCTACGGATCTTGATTCTTTCAATGGGCTGTCTCGGCGAATGCCTCAAACATCTTTGAGCATCGCTGTAATCTTTCTTGGCCTTGCAGGTGTGCCTCCTCTGAACGGGTTTTTCAGCAAAGTAATGCTGTTCACGGGGTCGATCTATTCCCCGTACAGCTGGGGCGGCTATCTAGCATTGGCGGCGTTGATCAACAGCGGTTTCAGCATGAGCTACTATGGCTGGGTGATTAAGAGAATGTATTTTGACGAACCGGGGGATCAGTCTAGGATTCCCGAACCCCGCATCTACATGGTTGTTCTTTGGGCAGCCACTATTCTGATCTTCGCAATAGGACTTTATCCGGACCCCTGGATTCGACTGGTGCAAAGCGCTGCTGCCGCATTAGTCGGTTCGAGGGGCAGCTAGCCGGGCGTTCAGAATGTCCGCTATCTCGGAAACGTCGAGGATTACCTTCTCCCTCTGAAACTGTCTCTCTTCATGACCAAACTCAATCTGGATGGCTTCGACGACAAACTCCCCTTTCCCATTTTTGCGGCTGTAGCTCGCGACCATACCTCCGGGCTCGGGACCCTTGAATTCGTTGTTCACCGTTACCGCGAAGTCTTTGATCAACCTTGACCTTACTAGCTCGGTGGCGGAGTCAGATGAAGCCTGTCCCGAAGCTGTCCCAACATTGACGCCTGGCTCTTTCTTCCCCAGAATCTCCAAGAGATACCGGATTCCATCTTCTGCTATGAAGCTCTCAACGCTCCTTCTGAACTCTGACTGAGCAGATTGAATTCTATTCAGATCCAGGAAGTCCCTGCTGACCTTGCCTATGACAGCGAATGACCTCGAGGTTAGCGCCGCTTCCTCAACAATTGGTCCGGTAAAGAGGTCGGCTTCAGGACTCGCGGCGTGCGGGGCAGTTAGAAGAACACGTCCTAGACCGACGATTTCTACATGATCAGGGTGAATGATCTTGACGGGCACTCCCTAGGCACCTCGTATGTAGAATAAGCGGTTGGAAACTGTATCAAAACCCTTCCTCGAACAGTTTTATAGCGATCGTTGAAGGCATGCGTTTGAAACCTCAGTTTCATGGTGTCTTTGGAGCAGAAATCGCTTGTCGGGAATCGAGGCTGTAAGGAAGATTGTGGAAACTGAGGCACAAGCAAAGCGGATAGTCGAAGATTCAAAGTTAAGGACTAAGGAAATTCTGGAGACTGCCTCTGCAGAGGCGCAGAGGGTTCGGCAGACCGCTATATCTAGCGCAGATCAGGATAAGGCTCGAATATTGAAAGAGGCACGAGAAAAGGCCGAGGCTGATGCTAGAAGCTCAGACGAAGAGACCCGCTCATTACTTGATAATTACAAAAAGCTCTTCGAGAATAGGCAAGAAGTGGCCGTGAAGAAAGCCGTTGAATTGATCTTGGGAGATTGAAAGAAATGGTGGAGTCTTTGGACAAGCTTCACAACCGGATACTGTCCGACGCAAAACTGAAGGCGAACGATATCATCACAGAAGCAGAGGAAAAAGCAAGGCAGATTCTGGACGAGTCCAGAACTCAGGCACAAAAAGATGCAGACGAGATCCTCTCAAAGGCCAACTTAGAAGCTGAGAGTATTCGAAGAGGCATTCTCAGCTCGAGAATCAGAGCCAACCGCCTCCGAATTCTCGATGAAAAAAACAAGATCGTTCAGAGCGTCCTCAAGTCTGTGGAACGGAGGCTTACTGACATTGCCAGCACTGATCAGTTCCAACCAGCTCTGAAACGGTTTGTCGCCGAGGCCCTTGACGCGATCGGGACGGACGATACAGTTGTGAGGGTCGGCTTTCAGAGTGCTGAGAGAAAAAATCTCGACTCCCTGGGACGAACTCTCCCAACGGGAACTAGACTAGTCGTCGAGGACAAACCCATCGACGACCTAGGGGGAGTGGTTGCAGGCGATGTCGGGGGAAAGATGATCTTCAATAATTCTTTCAGGGCTCGCATTGAGAGACTGGACAACCAGCTTCTGACAACAATCTCCTCTACAATATTTGGCGAGTAGGTCCCGAATTTCTTGCTTAGACCAGAGACGATGCATCAGGTTAGCATCATAGTCGCAAAGGATCAGATGCCCAACCTTCTCTCGTACGCCGGGAAAGAACAAGTGATCCATCTCGTTACCGTTGAGGATGAAAAACTTCCACCCGGCGCTACTCCGTTCGAAGCTACCAGTCTTCTGTCAAGATCCGCGACTATTCGGAACCGCATCTCAGCACTATCCACTGCTCTTCAACCGATTGAAGGTGAACCAGAGAAGATCGAGGCTCCAATTCACAACATCGATGAACTCGCACTCTTCCTCGATCAGGAAACCTCGAAACTCGAAGGGTCCGTTCATGAACTGGAAGAGTCGCAAGGCAAATTGCTTGCGGACAAGGAGAGAACTTCGGAACTCTCACGGTTTCTTTCAGGATTAGAAGCTGTTGGAATGCCACTCGGCGCGATTGGCGGCAGCGGATTCTTGGTCACTCTTGCCGGAGAATGCGCGAGAGAGTCAACCGTTTCAATCCAGAGGGACTTAGATGAGCTGACGTACGATAATCTGATTTTCGTCATTACCCATAGTACGGAGAGGAATCAGACCTTCTTGGCGATTTTTCCACGTGCCTTCGAAGATGATGCCAAACAAGCGGCCACAGCGCTAGGCGCAAAAGTGGAAGAGCCTTGGCAGGATCTTCCGCCAGACCCAAAGGAAGCAAAGGAATTCGCTGATGCTAGACTCGCTGAGATTGAAGATAAACGGAAGAAGATTGATCACCAGCGTGAAATCCTTACGAAGGAGTACGGGCCGAGGATCAAGACTCTCGGACATCTGACCGAGATTCTGGAATCCAGATCTAGAGCTGTCTCAAACTCTTCCACCACGGAGTCGACCTTCATGCTAAGGGGATGGGTCCCCGAGCATAGAGTCCAAAGACTGACGGAAGGAGCCTCGCAAGCTTGCAACGGACTCGTTTCTGTTCACGTAGAGAAGGAACAGGCGGGGCAAGAGGTCTCTCACCGCGAGTCGATGGAAAATGGCCTTGAGGCTGAAGATCCTCTTGCCCCACCAACCTTGGTCAGTGTTCCAGGATGGACCACGCCTCTCCAGTCAGTAATCGACAATTTTGGCGTACCGTCTTATGGTGAAACAAACCCTTTGGTGTTCATGATTTTCACATTTCCCGTGATCTATGGTTTGATGTTCGGAGACTTTGGCGAAGGCCCAATATTCCTAGCTCTCGGCCTCTTTCTTCTCTACCTGAAGAGAAAGAAAGTCAAGATCTTCGAGATCGGGCAGTTGTTCGTTAACGGTGCAGAGCTCATAATCATGCTCGGCATAGGAGTTACAATTTTTGGGCTCATCTTCGGCGATTTCTTCGGTTTTGAGTCGCAGGCGGTCTTCGGATTCCGGCCGTTCTTCAATCCGAATGAGGGAGCCTTTGCAGCTACCCCCGATATTTCCCATCTGCTGATCTACATGTCGGTGATTCTCTTGTTCGGGGTAGGGCACTATCTGTCCGGGCTTGTCATAAGCGCCTACAACAAGTTGCGGAACCATGAGATCAGGCACGCCTTTTACGGACCCATATCTTGGGCATGGTTCTACATCATCTTCATCTATCTCGCAGCCCAAGTCGTGATCGCAGGCTACAAATTCGGGGTGCTCCTACGAAATCCAGCTCTGCTCGTACTATTGTTCATACCCATGGGGATCATGGCAGTGAAGGAAGGCCCGCTCCACTTTTTCGAGGTGTTCATCAGTGCAGGCAGCAATACATTATCGTATCTTCGAATCTGGGCTCTCAACCTGGCGGACTTTGCAATAAAATTTGCATTCTTCACCTCCTTTGGAATCGTAGGCGCTGTTGCGGGGAACCTGCTGGTGATGATTCTAGAGGGTTTGATCGTTTTTGTGCAGACTCTGCGGCTTCATTGGGTTGAGTGGTTTAGCAAGTTTTATGAAGGATCAGGATCGTCATTCGCGCCCTACCGAGAACCGACAAGTTGGACTGTGTAACCAAGTGGTCGACTGCGCTACCCTAACGTCTGTTACTTTATGCCCTACATTTTGGGCCGGCCTCGGCGGTGGACTCAGCGTCCTCCTCTCCGCAATTGGTGCAGGAATAGGGATCGGAATCTCCGGGCCCGCGATTGCAGGCGCAGGAGTGGAAAGGCCTGAAGTCATGTTCAAGACCTTCATCGCGACAATCCTCGCGGAAGCCCTCGCGATCTATGGGCTCGTGGTGGGCCTTCTCTCGGTCTTCCATATCACCGATGCCCTCACGCTCGCTGGCTCGGTCAGGATCTTTGCCGGCGGACTAACAATGGGAGCAGCTGCCCTTGGCGCCGGATTTGGCATAGGTACGTCTGGAAGTGCACTAGCCGCGGCCACAGCCGAAAAGCCAGAAATATTCTCGAGGGCAGTTATCACGCTGATATTGGCAGAAGCTCTGGCAATCTACGCCCTGGTTACCGCGCTACTGCTCGTTCTACAAGCGAGTTAACAGCGACCCGTCGTGGGAACTGAAACCCTATCGCATATCGTCCGGGACAACTACATAATCGCAAAGATTCGGGGAGAGAAAGGCAAACTCCTAGAACGGCAACAGATCCATTCCTTGGCGGAGTTCCGAACTCAAAGCGAGATCTTGGGCGTCCTTGCAGATGGGCCATATAGCAAGGAACTCTCGGAACTGAAAGAGGAATCCTCCGCAATAGAGACCGAGAGGGCTGTCCGTTTAGGTTTCGCTCGAGGCGTCAAGACTCTCATATCCTCCTCGCAGGGACCGGCGCGAGACTTTCTCCTCGAATTTAGTGGTCGTTTCGACGCTTATGACCTAGCCGCAATCGTAGTCTTCAAGGCTCAGGGAAAGAGCTGGGAGGAATTCGTCTCGACACGTCAACCTCTAGCCCTCCTCAAAGAGGCTGAGCTTCACCGCCTATATTCGATGGATGATCTTCTCACGATCGTAGGAATTGTCGGCGACAGAGCCCTCGTAAACAGATTGAAAGGCTTTTCAATGGAGGACTTAGCCAGCGAAAGAGCCCCCTTAGTTCGAGACATCATCACCGGTTGGGGGGAGGAGCGATTCTGCAATTATGTGAAAGACAAGCTTGCAGGGTTCGACCGAGAGAGCTGTCTTCCGATAGTAGGAGGAACCGTCGATTTGGCAAACCTGATTATCATTCTGAGAAGTAAATTGATGGGAATCCCAAGCGTCCGCGAGCATCTCATACCCTCCTCGTGGAAACTCGACCGTCGAATGATAGACCAGCTCCTAGTCGCCCAGGACGTCACTCAAGCGCTCGATCTAGCGTCATCACATCCGTACTACCATAGGATTCTCTCCGGTGCGAGGCAGAGGTATGAGGAGACGAAGTCACTCTCCTTTCTGGAAGTCGTGTCAAGAAAATACTCCATTCATATGAGCAAGAGAATATTTCTCGGATTCCCATACACACTTGGAGTTATTCTTGCTTTCTTGGTGACGAAGGAGAACGAAGCTAGAAACCTCGCAGCCATCGTTGCTGGAGTGGGGGCTGGAATGAAACCAGATCAGATCAGATCCTTGATCGCGATTCCCGAGTAATTCCTTAGCTTTCCGACTTTCTATTGACTAGAGTTTCTTGACGAAATAGTAGTACGTGTATGCAAGTCCGATAACAGATCCGAACACGAGTCCTATCCCGGACCCCGCGCATGGAGCGATCCATGGCGACGCAGTCACCACTCCCACGCATGAGCTGAATCCGAACAAAGGTCCTAGGACTATTCCGCCGAGAAAGTATCCTAGGAGGAGAAAAGTGAACAGGTTGACGCTGAATCCCGCTATCCTAAGAGCTGCAGGATCGTAAATTCGTCCAGCACGCTTCTGAACCTTGAAGAATCGAGTTCGTCGGCTTTTCCTATTGGAAGACTCATCCGGTTCTATTGTCTTCACATCATTCCTGTGGTGGGGCAATCTCAGAATTGCCCCTTTCAGACACTCGTTAATGCTGGAATGTGCGAGTTCTGGGTCGCTATTGCTTCGATTGACCTGACACGCGAGCGTTATGATTGCTACAGAAACATACTCTCCTTCTCCCTGGAGGATTCTGTCTAGAACGGAAACCTCTATTCCCGATAGCTTGGCGAATTCGGGCTTTCCTGTTCGCTGAATCGC
>Ga0070699_100005496_pt1 | contig 11114 bp, 10 predicted proteins | sample KBSK1503metaG_FD_65473 | JGI IMG/M metagenome (GOLD analysis project Ga0070699, IMG submission 65473) | Corn, switchgrass and miscanthus rhizosphere microbial communities from Kellogg Biological Station, Michigan, USA - KBS K1-50-3 metaG | ecosystem: Host-associated > Plants > Roots >...
GACCACCTCGCCCTGGATCTCGTAGCCCGCGGTCTCCACCACGTTGAGGCCCTCGTTCAGGATGAGCTCCTGACCGGGCTTGATCTCCTCCGCCTTGATCGAGGGGTGGAGGTTGACCTTTACCTTGCGCCCCTGGGAGAGGATGTTGACCGTGCCGTCCTCGTTGACCGAGAGGTAGACCCCGTAGGTCGAGGGGGGCGCGCAGAGCTTGTCGACCTCCTCCTTGAGCGAGGTGATCTGCTCGCGGGCCTCGTACAGCGCATTGACCAGCTTCTCGTTCTGGTCGAGTGCCTCTACAAGCAACTTTGCCTCCGCGTCGAGGTAGCGAAGGTGGGTTTCGACGTCCTCGATCTGGAGGAAGCGCTCAGCAATGTCGTCGAGCTGCTTCATGGCTCATCCCTTTCCGGCACACTCAACCGACCAATTGTGTGTCTTGCTACTTTGACGATGCACGGGACCACCGATTCGATGCTCATTCTGGACCACCAGTCCGGGGCGGCACAAAGTGTCGCGCTTCCATCTCTGCCAACGTGCCGAAAAGGTCGCCGTTCCCATCTTCGAGATCGAGCTGCTGAAGACTTCCCCGGGATCGCCTCAGACTGCGAAGCAGTCCGAGGAGGCCTCCTACTGGTACTACTGCAAGGACCTCAAGACCTACTACCCTTCTGTGAGTGGAGATGTTGGTGGCGGTCGCCCGGGAGTACTCTGCGCCGGAGTTTAGGCACGGTCGTGCGCCAGACGCGCGCTGATGAGACTGGTGGGCTCGGGTTTGGACAGCCAATGTGCTTGACGGTAGACGTGAAGAGTATGGTTGTATCGACTCGTTAGACAGGGATTCCTGGATGTGCCTCGGGTACGTCGTTATGCCGGTCTCCTTGAGGAGCGGGTTATCCCGCCTGTCGCGAACCCCCAAGCCAAAACTTCTTGCCCTGGGGGACGGGCCTCGATATCAACCTTGGCAGACATTGCGGGCAGGGTGCGCCTGATCGCGATGGAGGCAGGACATGGATGATCGCGAGGCGCGTGAAGCGGCCGGACCTCTCGATGCGGCGGAGCGCGGGGGCCGTGAGCGGTTCCTCCCCGGGGTTCACGAGTCTCCGCAGCAGTACAGCACGTTGCTGGAGATCAACAACGCGATCATCTCTAACTCACCCGATCCCGTTTGATCGCGCGCTGCTCTACGTTGCTGAGAAGGATGTCCTTCGCACGATCGCACTGGAGGGGCAGGAGCTGTCGGGGCACTCGCACGGTGCTCACAAGGAGATCAAGCCTCAGGGCACAGCTGCAGGCTGGGCGTTTGAACGCTACCGCGCCGCTGAACCAAGTGATCACGGGCTGGAGGGAAGCCCTCCAGCTCGCGAAGGTGGGAGGCAAAAGCCGGCTCGCCTGCCTGTTGGCGTACGGCTCGTTCGGATGCGCCGAGGGACATGCCGAAAGATGTTCGCCGCTGTTCAAAGGTTCCGGGCGGAGCGATCGCGCTAACCGGAATGGTCGGACCGGTAAGGAACCGAGAAGGTGTTCGCGGCCGGCTTGCCTCCTGACACCAAGGACGCCGAGGCCCCGTCGGAGAACCCCCACTCGGCGTTGATCACCGTGACTCCATAGGCCTTAGCCCCTACGGGCACCATTACGCAATGGTACGCGCGACCTGACGCGGGAATGTCGCCGTCGAGATAGTGGTCGTGCGTGCTGATCACTGTGCGAGAAGCGTCGAAGCCAGTGATCCGAATCTGGACGTTTCGCGCCCCGACAGGCCGGCCGTTGTAGAAGGACCCGCACAGGGTGTTCCAGGACTTATCCAGCCGCCCCACCTCCGCTTCCACACGGAAGTCGCTCTTCGGTGCACTGTCGAAGCTCTGGGCGTTGACCTGCGCGGTTGCGCCCAACACACTCCAGATCCCTGCCGCCACTGCGAGTCGAGTCAGCCACATGTGAACCCTCCTGTTGATGCCCACTCACGCCCGCGCTCATTCCAACGCGAGCTTCGGCCGAACGTGCTCATTTCACTCCCGTCGACTTCGGGGTCCAGGGAGGCTAGATGCGGGGAGGCGACTTGTGCATCATTAGCCCTCGGTCGACGAGTTTTCCGGGCACCGGCTTGCCGACCGGGGTGACCACCCCCGCGGAGCATGAACACATCCTCTCTGAGAGCGCAGTGAAAGGAGATGGATGCCGAAAGCGGACCGTGCCTCAACCGGGTCCGAACACGAGTCGACTGCGCTTTACATCGCGATGGTCACGCTCTCGTGCCGTGCCGGACCTTGCCCTTCTCCTGCATCGGCAGGGCGACCGTCTGAACGTGCCGGGACCAGCGGGGTCAATCGTGTCACTCGCGACGGTCTGGCATCCGACCGAGGTCGGATCCCACGCGCACGGTCCCTCCGGCCATGTTTCCTGAGTCCCGGTTTTATGATGTGGAAGTTAGGACTCAGATCAAAGTCGCGCGGGAGTACTTGACTCGGGTGGCGACCAATCATCGGGACGCGTCGCAGCTCATCGTCGGTCAGGTCGACTGCCCCACTCCCCAGGGCGGGGAGAACCGGGTACCCGACAGAGTAGAAGGCGCCGGCAATCATGCCGGAGCAGATAACTTCCAGTCCGGTGCAACGACCGAGGCACCGTTCAGGAGGCACGGGCTTGAAGGGCCCGAGCCGGATCGGGAACAGCTGCATGGCTGCTAGCTCGAGAAGATTGCGGGTGTCGTACCGTTTCCCGAGGTCCGCAAGTACCGCGTGGATCACCTGGTCGAGATCCGCTGCCTCGATGGCGTGGGGACGGCAGATGCGTACGATATGCGCCCGGTACTTCTCCAATGGCGCAACCACCACGCCCTCCTCGAGCAGGGCCTCCACGATGAGACGGTCGGCGGATGCCCCGAACGCGGCCTCGGTCTGCTCTCGGAGGCGGTCTCCTCTACGAAGCAGTTCGTCACCGACGTAGAGGGCGGTATGCGTCCATTGGCTCTGCGTCGCATACTTAATGAAGTGGCTTACTCGGCTGTGTCCTTCCACCAGCACGACATCGCCTCGTCGGAGGTAGCGGTACAGTCGCGCCGTGTCATTCGAGCATTCAGGAAGCTCGGCCACGACATCTCGAGTGAGGAACTGCAGTACCGCAGCTATCCCTCGCGCCCGAAGCCCGCTAAGATACGATCGCCCTGCGATCTTCATCACCGTTCCTCCAGCACCAGGCCGCGATCCCGCCCGCTGCTCCTCCTCCGGGGTAATCCCGTACACTCCGCCGTCTGCGGGTCCTGACCCATTGCCATGTCCGCGCACCCTTCACCCATCGCAACGGGGTCCCGGCGGACTCGTTCCCCGCGGGCACGTTGGCGACCGGAACGAGCGACTGGCCCCGGCGTTCGCACGGATGAGTGCGTCCGCCCGCGATGGCGGACTCACCGAGATGATGACGGGGTGGGTCGGCAAAAGCGGGCGGACGCAGAGATTCACGGACGCGAGGCGCTGGCCTACGCGGACACGCTCTACGACCTGGCCCGCTACCTCACCCGAAACCGGACCGACGCAGAAGATCCTGTGCAGGAGACGTACACGCGGGCCATCACGGCGGCTCGTCAATTCACGCCGGGGACCAATCTCAAGGCCTGGCTCTTCCGCATCCTGCGGAACACGTTCTTCAGCCAGTACCGTCACGAGTGGCACAACCCGTAGGTGGGCGGGTTCGACATGGTGGATCCCGCCGCGCAGGGGGCCGCACCGGAGCAGTGGCTGGGCAGCGACATCGAGCTCGACCGATTGCGGGACGGAGGCCGAGGTGGCACAGGTGGTCGGCTGTGCGGTGGGCACGGTGAACGATGAGCTGTGAGGACGTGCACGGACTGCTCTTGGCTGCGCAGCGAGGACGCCTCGCGCCGGATGTGCGAGCGCCCATGGACGCCCACGTGCAGGGGTGCGCCGTGTGCACCCACGAGGCGGCGGCCGAGCAGCTCCTGACCGCGGCGCTCGAGGGCCGGCTCCCCCAGTACGCGGCGTCCATGGCCCTGAAGCGGAGGCTCGCGGCCCAGTGGCCGGGCCTGGCTGCCCCCGAACCGAGCGTCTGGCGGCGCTGGAGCCGCTCGCTGATCCCGGCGGTGGCCGTGGCCGCGGTGCTGCTGATGATCGTACCGCTCTACTACCAGCGCGAGGGCGAGCAAGGCTCGGTCATGACCGAGGCCGTGAACGACCATCTGCGCATACTCTCGAGCCAGCACCCCCTCGACATCGAGAACGGCGGCATGCACCAGGTGAAGCCGTGGTTCGAGGGCCGTCTGGACTTCGCGCCGGTGGTGCGTTTCCTGGGCGACCAGGACTTTCCACTACAGGGTGGCCCAGTGGGCTACTACGTCGACCGCAAGGCCGCGGTGTTCGTCTTCCACCGCCGGCAGCACGCCATCTCGCTCTTCGTCTTCCGCGCCGACGGGTTGCCGTGGCCCACGCGCGGCCTCCAGCGCATCGGGCGCGCCCAGGCGCATTCCTCGACGGCGCGGGGGTTCAATCTGGTCCTCTGGCGTGAGGGGGAGCTGGGCTACGCGCTGGTCTCCGACGTGGACATGCCAGAGCTGATCCACCTGGCCGAGACGCTCACCCCGAGGTGAACGCGCAGGGACCAGAGCAGGGAGTTTACACTACGCACCCGTACCCTGCCGGCCACGCAGAGGACGGCGGCCGGGCTGCCACCTTGGATGTGCTCGAGTCGAAGTCGAGGAGGATCACGGTGCGGGTAGAGCGCATTGGCATACGCGAGAGCGTTGCAGCCAAGGGTCGAGCCGTCCCGATCTCGGGCGAACTCGATTCCGTCCCCGCGTGACTGTGAACTGAAATCACTCGGGACTGTTCCCTATCTCTCCGACTGGAAGGCTGTCTCAACCCAAGCGTTCTCACGGGTGGACGGCTCAGGAGGCGTCGCGGCCGAGAGCGGCCAGAGCCGGGTTCTGTAGTAGCCACACACGGTGCCCAACGCCTCACGCGGCCGTTCGTTCCCAGACGCTCCGCACGAGACGCGGAGGAACGAATGACCAGTCAAGGCGTTCCGATCAGTAGAAGGGACGGTGGGGTCATGAAGCGAATCGCATTCGCGATCCTGCTGGCGTTCGCGGCGCTGAGCGCAACGTCGGTTGTCTGGGCCGATTCGAGTACCACCAGCACCGTTACCACCGAGGCTCCGTAACGCGTGCATGCCACGGCGGGCCGGGAGATCTACCCGCCCGCCGCGTGTCCGAGAGGAACTGTCTACGCTGCTCCCGGTATTCGTCGTCCCGCCGTGATGCTCACGGAGACTCGCTGCGCGAGCGGGGATGAGCGACAACTCATCCCTTGATGGTGGGAAAGGTCATGGTGAAGTGATGGCTGTCACGTACTGTCTCGCGGTCGCGGTAACCATCGCCGTCATCTGGCTGTGGGTCAACGGGGTGGCGCACGGTGAGCCCTTGCCCGTCATCCGTATCGAGCTCAAGGAGTACAGATTCAGCCCGGCGAGGATATCCATCCCGGTGGGCAAGCCGGTCGTTCTCCGAGTGATCAACCGGGGACGGACGACGCCCATGGTCACGTCCCCGTATCTCGCCTCCCTCGATCTCGAAGTCGAAGGGGCAGAAATGGAAGTCGACGCTCCGAGGGGCATCAAGTACGTGAAGCTGCGTCCGGGGAGGACCGCCGAAATCAAGTTCACGCCCGCCGCACGAGGGACGTTCGAATTCGTATTCGTGTGTGAGATGAGGGAAGCCGGCCGGCCGCACAGCGAACTCGGCATGCCCGGCGAGCTGGTGGTGGAATGAGCCGGCTGTCGATACCGCACCGTGCGAATAAGTTGGGGTGGCTACTCGAGGACTTTGCTGAGTTCTCTCGCGTCAATTTCCCGCGAGCCGACTACCTCGCCGAGGAGTCGCCGGGTTTAGCTTTTGATTTGCGTGGCCGACAGACGGAAGTTCGTGGCGGAACATGCTTCAGCCTAGAATGCGCGCTTTGGCGAAGGAGAGGCAGACGTTCTCTGCGTTCGCTTGAGTGATGCACGGCGACGCGCGGCGCTGTGAACGAAAGACCATGCTGACTGCGAGGTAGGGCTATGCTCACGCGGGGAACGCTGGTCGCTGGACTCACTCTCGTCCTGGCAATGACGTCGGTTGGCTGCGGGAGCAGGGGCAAGATACGCCTCAGCGCCTCCACCATGTGCAGAGCGCATGGCGGCACGTACGACACGAGGACAAAGAGTTGCACGTACACCGCCGTGACTAAGAGCGCCAAGGAGACGTGTGAGGCGCACGACGGCTTCTACGACGTCGCGGCGGACGTGTGCGAAATAGCGCCATAGCTCGAGGTCGTACTCCTGGCGCGCCATGCCGGCGACGATGAAACTAGAGGATGGCCAAGATGAACGCCCTCCGGAGGCGGTGGCCCCGTCCTTGGCCCCGTCACCGTGACATAAGGTACCAGACGCGGACGCCGGCCATTCCAGGAGCCGACGGCACAGGAGGCGATGGGTGCCGAGGCCCTGACGATCGAGCACTTTCGAGCGGCGCTGCGCCTTTAGGGCTGGCAGCGGCGGATGGCCGGCCAGCCCGAAGGCGACCAGCTGCCGTCCTGCTCGGGAATCCCATCCAACCGATTCGGCCGATGCCCCGTGGGCTTCCCGGCGGATCGGCTAGCCCCGGACGCGTTGGCGTCCCACATTGGCGCCCGCGATCGAGCGGTTCGAGGAGTGACGGACCGGGCTCCAGTGCGCGCACGAGATGTCGACCGTGCTCCTGCAGGCGAAGGTCTCGGAGGCGCTCGATGCACTGTCGCGGGGTCGAGAGCCGGCGCCTCCCGGGGAGCGGTTCCGCCGCGCGGTGCTGAGCGCCATGTCGGACATCGAAGCGATGGAGCTGGTCGAACGCTTCTTCCACCTCGGCAAGCGCGTTGCGCGCTCGCCGAACCCGATCGCGATCTTCCTGGCGGCCTGCCGCGCGCTGTCCCCGAGTGGGAGTTGCAGGCGGCCAAGCGCCCGCGGGAATCCGCCGCGATGTCAGATTCGTCCGTTTGCCGACACTAAGGCCAGGGGGGAGGACCATGAGACTGCTTAGCAAGGATCAGCTCGATCGAGTGCTTCCGGCGGAGACACATGCCTTTCCCGGACCGATCCCGACGCAGATCGTCTCCAGCGATGAGTTCCTCCCGCTGCCCCAGACTGGGCGACAGCGCGAAGTCGAGGCGCGGCTCAAAGTGCTCGGAAACGAGCTGGGCCGCAAGCAGGGGCTGAGCCGCCGGGCATTTTTCAAGAGCGCGGCCGGAATGGCGGCTGCGTTCGTCGCGATGAATGCGGTGTACGGGCGGCTCTTCGATACCACTCGCGCCGAAGCGGCCGATCCAGCTCGTTCGGACGAACGCGCGAAGGCTCTCGCCGGGCAATTCATCATGGACACGCATACACATTTCCAGAAGGACGACACGCGGATGATGACGTTTGTCAACATGCGCGAGGTGATCCGAAAGCTCGGGTGGAATTCGGAAATCGACCATCCGCAGACGATCGAAGATCTGAAGTTCGACAGCTACTTCAAGGAAATCTTTCTCGACAGCGATACGAAGGTGGCGCTGATCAGTAGCGCGCCCTCGGACATTCCCGATGACTGGGTCCTGACCAACGAGCAAACCGCGGCGGCGCGGGCCCGGGTGAATGCCAGACTTGGAGCGCGTCGGTTGCTGAGCCATAGCATGATGACGCCCGGCCACCCGGGATGGCTGGAGGCGCTCGAGCAGGCGGTCGTGGATTTCAAACCCGACTCGATCAAGGGATACACGATCGGGGACAACTACCACAAGAATCTGAGCCACTATCCGTGGCACCTCGACGACGAGAAACTCGTCTACCCGGCGTACGAGAAGATCTCGAAGGCCGGGATCCGGAACGTGTGCGTCCACAAGGGGATCTTCCCTGAGGCGTTGGATCGACAGTTTCCGAATCTTCGCCCCTACTGTGACGTACGCGACGTGGGTAAGGCCGCGCAGGACTGGCCGCAGTTGAACTTCATCATCTACCACAGCGGTTATCGGGTGCCGTTCGATCCGACGCAGGCGGAGGCGTATTTCGAGAAGACGGGGCGGATCGAGTGGTTGACGGATCTCGCCGACATTCCGGGCAAATACGGAGTGAGCAACGTCTACGCTGACCTTGGGCAAGTCGTGGCCTGGACGTTCATCGCGGCGCCACGGCTGGCCGCCGGAGCGCTCGGATCATTGATCAAGGGCATGGGGGTCGACCACGTCATCTGGGGCTCGGACGCGGTTTGGACGGGCTCGCCACAGTGGCAGATCGAGGGCCTCCGGCGCCTCGAGATTCCCGAGGACATGCAAAAGCAGCACGGCTTCGCACCGCTCGGGCCGGCTGACGGGCCGGTCAAGACCGCGATCTTCGGTGAGAACGTGGCCAAGCTGTACGGCTATGACCGTCACGCCGAGCTCGGTAGGCCAGACCGATTGGCCGAACTGAAGAAGGAGTACGAGGGCCTTGGGGCGGATCGTAGCAACTTGAGGTACGGCTACGTCGTCAAAGGCTAGACCACGGGTGCCCACCACAAGGCCCGCTGAGGTCGATCTGATTGGCACGTTCAACGGAACGCTGCCAAAGGACGTGCACGGCGATACGCGGATCGGTTTCACTGCGGAAAGCAGATTGAACCGCAAAGCTGCATTCCGACGTAGAAGACGCCAGACCCGCGGCCGTCCTCTGCGAAAGGAGGGTTTGTGCGTCACTACCCAGTCGATGCCGTACCCGATGGAGGGCGATGATGAACATCCGCGGACTCCGCAGACAACCAGTCAGAGGGTTGGCGAGGGATTCGCGGCGCCGAATAGCGCCAGGGCTAGCCCTCGCCCTGCTCGTGGTCTTGCCGGGTGGATGCGGAAGCCAAGCGTTCCAGACACCGCGGCAGCCAGATGATCCCAAGGAGGCCTGCAAGGGATCCGGCGGATGGTGGGTCGCCGCGAACTCAGAGTGCATCGTTGATCACTGATACTCGTGCTCGTGGATCTTCGACCGTCGCGAAATCGAGTTCCGCGCCACTCAATCCGGGGTCCCCGGGGGGAAGCCGAACTGAGCCGTTGCGCCGTTGATACGGAACAAGGGGAAAATCTTGTCGATTTTCGGGGCGATGCCGTCACGCGAAAACAGGTCATAGAAATTACTTGTGGCCGCCGCTCGCGCAGGCGCGCCATGTCGGCGGCGACCTGGAAGGACTTCGATTGAAGTTCCGCCGTGTGCACTTCTCCTGCTCCACGCCCTGCACAACCAGACCGCTATAGATGGCTCTTTTAAGGCGGTGATGCCGGATGGCCTGATTAGGCTAGGCTCTCATGCCATGCCTTGGCCGCCTCGAAGTTCGGGAAGTGCTACCTCTCGCCGAGATACATAACGTTGGCGCCTAGGTGTGGCGCGCTTTGCGCCGACGCCTCCAGAGGTTTCGGAGCCCGATGATATATTAGACGGCGCGAGACGGGCTCCTGACTTGGCCGCCGGAGCCTTGTTCGCTGAGCTTACGAGGGCCACGCCGCTGAAGCGGCGTCGCGTACGTCGATGTCGTCGATGAGGTGTGGTCTCGAACTGCTTGCCAGTAGGTCGTCGCGCCTTTGCTGTTTGCCCTCGTCCTCCTCGTCACGGCGGTCGCGGCCGGCTCGGAGACCGCCTTCGAGCGTGGCCGGTAGGGCGCGAGGTCATCCGCGCCTGCGGCAGCCGCTAGGCGCCGAAGGACCGCAGGGCGGCCTGGCCGACAAGCAGCTCGCCGGCCGGTCACTGACCCGGACCTTGCCGGCCTTGTCGAACAGCCGGGCGTTCACATCGCGAGCTTGTTCATCGGACACCGCCGGAGTTATTCCTCGTTCGCGATCGGAAACGACCACGGGCTGATCCGTTCCGCCGTGCGGCCGAGCGGATCCCACTCCTGCACGCGCCGCCACACAGCCTCCCCGGCCTCCTGTGCCTGACGCCGTACCGCCGCCAGATCGACGCCGGGGATCACGCGCTGGTGCATGCGGACGACGCCATCGACGATCACCGTGACGACGTCGTCGCCGATCCCGCACTCCACGAGCGCCTTGATCGGATCGCGCACGGGCCCGAAGCGCAGCGCGTCGCGCGTCGCCAGATCGATCAGCACGATATCGGCCTTCGCGCCGGGCGCCAGCCGGCCGAGGTCCTCGCGGCCGAGCGCGCGCGCACCGCCGAGCGTGGCTGCCTCGAACACTTCGGCGGCCGAGGCCGCAAAGAGGTTATGGCTCATTACCTTGCCGAAGTAGGACGCAATCCGCATCTGCATGATGAGGTCACGCGGATACGTGTCGCTGCCCAGGGCGAGGTTGACGCCGGCCGCGCGATACTTCTGCCAGGAGTCAAGGTAGCGCGCGCGGCGCGCGATGTTCACTGGGCAGTGAGAGACGGTCACGCTGTGGCGGCCCATCAGCTCGAGCTCACGGCCTCCGGAGTAGTTCAGCAGTGCGTTATCCGCGATGAGATTGCCGTGGCCGATCGTGAGATCGGGCCCGAGCAGCCCAATGGCGTCCATGAGCTCCACCGGCGTCATGCGGTGCTCGCGCACGATTTCGTAGAACTCGATGACGTTGTAGGCGGCGTGGGTCACGATGGGTAGCCGCAGCTCATCGGCTGCGGCCCGCGTTGCGCGCAGGAGATCGAGACTGCACGTTTCGACCTCGCGGGGGGCGAGCAGGCCGCGCACGCGGCCGTTCACGGCGCCGTCGACCTGCCGGATAAACGACAACGCGCTCTCGAAGTCTTTCCGTCCGGCCGACTCGTCGATCACACGCTTGAGACGTCCCTGGCCGTCGCCCACCCAGCGGCCGGAGTCGTAGCCCGGCCCGAGGTAAGCCCGCAGCCCGAGTCGCTCGACCTCGACCAGCAGGGCCTCCTGCACGCGCAGTTGGCTGCCGAACTCCATGAACGTCGTGATGCCGTTCCGGAGCATCTCGGCGACAGTGAACGTCGCCAGGAGGCGGCTGCCGGCCTCCGAATCGGCGTCGGTGGGACGGGCGTAGCGCGGGTCGCCGCCCACGCGCGTGCCCTCGCGTGGCACGGTGATTTCGAGGAACGGCTGTCCGTAGAAGTCGGGCCGCCCGGTATCGGTGATGAGA
>Ga0070699_100005497_pt1 | contig 11113 bp, 8 predicted proteins | sample KBSK1503metaG_FD_65473 | JGI IMG/M metagenome (GOLD analysis project Ga0070699, IMG submission 65473) | Corn, switchgrass and miscanthus rhizosphere microbial communities from Kellogg Biological Station, Michigan, USA - KBS K1-50-3 metaG | ecosystem: Host-associated > Plants > Roots >...
CCCCTGACCCCTGACCCCTAACCCCTAACCCCTAACCCCTAACCCCTAACCCCTAACCCCTAACCCCTTCAGGCTCGATCAACACCGCGGCGGTGGCAGAGCTCGCGACCGCAAGCGCCACGGCAATCCACAGCACATCTCGATAACCCGTGACAAACGACCTCTGGATTGCCTCGCGCCCCTTGATGTCCGTCGTTTCAGCAGCGCCCAGGTTGCGGCGCTCGGCGTCGATCTCAGCGCGAACTGCGGGCGGCAGATTCAGAGCGTCCAATTCTCGATCGAGCGCCCGATTGAACCCTGCGTACAACACCACACCGAGGGCCGCAATCGCGATGAGACCCGCGACGCGCGAGACCGCATTGTTGATTCCTGACGCGACGCCCGCCCGGTCCTGCGCGACCGAGTTCATCACCGTCGTGGTCAGCGGCGCCACGCTGATAGCCATACCGAAGCCGAGCACGACGACGGCGGGAAAGAAAGTGCTCCAGTACGAACCGCCGATGCCGGGTCCGGCAAAAAGTGCAAAGCCGGCGGCCGCGATCAACGGTCCGACGATCAACGGGCGCCTCGCCCCATACCGCTGGATCAGCCCGCCCGACCAGCGCGACAGGAGGAACATCAACACGATGAACGGGAGTAGCGCCGCCCCGGCTTCGGTCGGCGAGTAACCCTGTACCTGGATCAGGTTGAGAGGAAAGAAGAAGAGGACGCCACTCAGCGCGGCGTACAGAAAAAACGTGAGCAGGTTGGCACCGCTGAAACTGCGCGAGCGGAACAGCGCCACCGGAAGCATCGGAGCGGGCGAGCGGACTTCGAGCACCAGAAAGCCAATCAGCAGGAGGATGCCAACGACACCAGCCGATGGGACAGATTCAATCAGTGCGAAGACAAGAGCCCCGAGACCTGCGGTCGTCAGCACAACCCCCGGCCAGTCCAATCGCTCCGATGCGTGAGCGGCACGCGTCTCCGGGACTCGCCAGATCGTGATCGCGAGGACGCTGGCGGCGAGCGGCAGATTGATGAAGAAGACCCAGCGCCACGAGAAGTGCTGGACGAGCCATCCTCCAAGGACTGGTCCACACGCAGCCGTGATCGCGGTGAACCCGGACCACGTGCCTATCGCGCGACCACGCTCTGCCGCTGGAAATGACGCGCTGATCAGTGCGAGGCTCCCAGGGACGAGCAGCGCCGCACCGACACCCTGCACGGCACGAGCTGCGATGAGCTCACCGATTGTTCGGGAAAGGCCGCACCACGCAGAGGCGGCGGCGAAGAGCGCCACACCGCCGGCAAAGACCTTGCGGCGGCCTCGAAGATCGCCAAGTGATCCGCCGGTGAGAAGGAGCGCGGCCAGCGTGAGCGTGTAGGCTTCGACCACCCATTGCACTTGTGCGAGGGTCGCACCGAGCGCCGACTGCAAGGCCGGAAGGGCCACGTTCACGACCGTGCCATCGATGAACGCCAGGCTCGATCCGAGAATGGTGGCTGCCAGCACCCAGCGGCCCTGGCGGACATCCGTCCGATCGGCAACGCCGGCCAGGATTGCGGCCTCATCGCACGGAGGTCTGGCAATGACGGTCATGAGCCGATACGAAGACTATCTCGTCGGGCTGGTTGCGATCAGGGCACCGGCCCGCGGATCACGAACACAGCGCCGCCTGGATCGCGCAGGCTGCCGATCCGCCCGTGCTTCGGCACGGTGTGCACGAATATGGAGGAGCCGCCAAGCGTCTTCGCACGCTCGATCGTAGCGTTGCAGTCGTCCACCGCGAAGATCGAGTTCCACGTTGGCGATACGTCCCAGTCGCGCCCGATCGGCAGGATGCCGCCCTCCTGGATGTCGCCGCGCTTCATCACCGTGTAGGAGGCAAACGGCTCGAACGAGGTGTCGACGGAGGTCCAGCCGAAGAGGCGTCCGTAGAACTCGCGCGCGCCTGCGACGTTGTTCGAGAGCACCTCGATCCACCACAGGCTGCCCACGTCTTCCGTAAGTTGCGCGCCCTGGTGCGGCGCCGGTTGCCATAGCCCGAACAGCGCGCCCTCCGGGTCGCGGAGCGTCGCCAGCCGCGCGATGCCCGGGACGTTGGCGGTGTCCACAAGCATGGCGCCGAGCGCGAGGGCATCTGCCGTGGTGCGCTCGACGCGTTCGACCGACACGTGCGGGACCCAGACATCGCTCCCGTTGGAGATCTGGTGGAGGCTCGCCACCGTCCTGCCGCCAAACTGCAGCAACCGATGGCCGGGCGTGCCCGACACCTCCTGAGATGTCCAGCCGACGAGCGCGCCGTAGAAGGCGGCGGCGCGCTCGACGTCTGGCGTGCGGAGCACGGCAGTGCAGAACGATCCCGGCGAGTGCATCGTGACGTCCATGGCGCTCTTGCCTGCATGGTAATTCAGGCCCGGCGACGTATTAGAGTCGCACGTCTGTGGCCGTGGCCTTCACGGCTGCAATGTTTTGGTCCGGCGCAGCTCGTCGCCGAGCACGATGGCCTCGGCGAGCTCCCGCTTGGATTTCCTCCGCTGGCGGCTTTGCCTCTGAATGGTGAGATACGCCTCTTCCTCGCTGATCCCAAGGTCACGCTGGAGGATCCCTTTCGCGCGATCGAGCACCTTTCGCGTCTCGAGCCGCTCGGACAGCTCGCTGTTCTCGCTCTCGAGCCGCGCCAGCGCGATCTCGGCGCCTACGAGAAATCCCACCGTCGAGACCAACTGGATCTCGCTCCAGCTGTGCTCGTGCGGGTGTCGATGCTGGAGGTTGATGACGGCGACAAGCCGGCCGCGACAGAGCACGGGCACCGACAGGAACGCTTCGTAATGATCTTCGGGGACCTCGTTGAACACCTGGAACCGCGGATCCTCGAAGGCGTGGCAACCCACGGCGACCGGCTGGCGATGCTCCGCCACCCACCCGGTAATCCCCTGTCCCACCCGCAGCTTGAGGCGATCGACGATGTCGGCGTGCGGGTTCTTCGAGGCGCGCAGCACGAGATCCTCATCCTCGAGGACGTAGATGAAGCAGGAGTCGCATTGCACGACGCTGGCCACGAAGTGCACGACGCGTCCCAGCACGGTCTGCAGCGAATCGGCCGCGGCGAACCGGCTCCCGATCTCGTGCAGGAAACCAATCTCACTGGTCGCGCCGCCGGGCTCCAACGTGCGTTTCTGTTCCCTCACCGTACTGATCCTTACCTTGCGGCGACACTGCGGCGTTTCGCGTGAAGGAGACTCGCGCACTGTTCCGCAGCCTCCTTGACCAGAACGCCCATTTTCGCGTTCGAGGGCTCCAGATCCACCTGCAACCCCTGCTGCACGATCTCCTCCGAGGTCATGGGGCCGATGGACGCGATGATCATCTGCGGCAGCGCGCGCCGTACGGCGGCTTCGAGCCCCATGTCAGCCGCCACTGCCAGCAGGTGCACGAGCTGCACAGGCGCAGTCAGCAGGACGACGTCGATCGCGGCAGCCACGAGGGCACTGACCGCGGCACGAATTGGCGCAACGTCGTCCGGCAGCGCCCATTGGTACACAGGCACATCGGTGACGCGCGCGCCACGGGCTTCGATGCCGAGCGTCAGATCGGGATTCGGCGCGCCATACGCCTGCACGGCCACGCACAAACCCGGCAACGGCACGTCGGCGGCATGCGCGTCGAACGTCGTGAGCACCTCACGCCAGGTGTTTGGCCGCGGCACAGTCGCCCAGGGCGTGAGCCCAAGCTCGCGCAGCGCGGCCACCGGCTTCTGCCCGCGCGCCACGATGCGCGTCGATGCCAGCGCATGGATGAAGGCATCGCGTCCGTGGACGGGCTCGATGATCTTCACGAGCAGGCGCGTGCCCACGCCGGTCATCAGCACCACCACGTCGAACGTCTCTCGGATCAGCGCATCTCCGAACGCGAGAGCGGCCGGGTTCGACTCGAGCGCCACTTCGCGCAGTGCCGGGGCGACCACGGGACGTCCGCCGTAGTTCATCACCAGCAGCGCCAGCTCGGGAGCCCGGCGCGTTTCGAGCGAAAGTACCCGGCGACCGTCGAAGCTGGCCGACGGACCGCGATAGCCGGGCCGCGCGATGCGCTCGCCCCAGACCGCGGAAGCGTCGTCGACGAGCCAGTCGAAGGAGTCGGTTTGCGCCTTCACGGCACGCTCTCTTCCGGGAGCCCGAGCAGCACGATCCCGTCCTCGATGCGGGTGGGATACGTCGCGAGGCACTCATCCTTCGACGAAGGACGCTCGACGGTCCCGGTCTCGAGCTTGAATTTCCACGCGTGCAGCGGACAGACCACAGAGTCCCCTGCGACGATACCGTCGCAGAGAGGCCCGCCGTTGTGCGGGCATCGATTGTCGGTGGCCATGAAGCGGTCGCCGAGGTTGAAGATGGCAATGTCGCGCCCCGCCAAGGTCACCAGTCGACCCTCTCGCAGCGGAATGCTGTCGCATGGTGTCACCCGGACCCAGCGATGCCCGTTCATGCCCTCACCTGCTCGAGCGATTGGATCGGGATGAACTGCGTCGGATGTCTCGGCTCGCGCCCTTCCAGCCATGGATCGACGGCGTGCGCCTTCGATCGGCTGAAGCGATCGCGCAGCCCCTGCCGAACGGCCTCGGGCGCGTAGACGGTCTCTTTCCGCACCTTTTCGATGCCGAGTCGCTCGACGAAGTCGTAGGTCCGTTCGAGATAGTTCGCGCTCTCGCGGTAGTACTGGAAGAAGAGCTCGGACGCCTCGAGCGCCTCCTCCGACGTTTCGACCGTCGTCAAAAGGTCCGCCTTGCGCACGGACTTGCCCGCGGCGCCGCCGACCACCACCTGCCAGCCACCCTCCTGTCCGACGAGCCCTATGTCCTTGACGGTCGCTTCCGCGCAGTTGCGCGGACAGCCGACCGCCGCCATCTTTACCTTGTGTGGTGTGTAGAGCTGTTCGAAGCGTCGTTCGAGCGCAATGCCGATAGCCGTGGAATCCTGCGTGCCGAAGCGGCAGAAGTCGGTGCCCACGCAGGTCTTCACCATGCGGACGCCCTTCGTGTAGGCCTGGCCGGACGGCATGTCGAGGTCCGCCCATATCTTCGGCAGGTCTTCCTTCTTCACCCCGAGGAGGTCGATTCGCTGGCTGCCGGTGATCTTCACCATCGGCACGTGGTACTTGTCCGCCACGTCGGCGATGCGCCGCAGCTGGGCCGGGCTCGTCACGCCGCCGTGGATGCGCGGCACGACCGAGAACGTCCCGTCCTTCTGAATGTTCGCGTGCACGCGGTCGTTGATGAACCGGGCGGATCGATCCTCGTCGTGGTCGCCGCACCAGAGCATGTCGAGCATGTAGCTGAGCGCCGGCTTGCAGACCTCGCAGCCGTAGCCGTTGCCGTAGATCTCGAGAACCTCCTGCACCGACTTCAGCCGCTGGCTCCTGAGAATGTCGCGCAGCCGGTCCTCCGCGAACGGAAGGCAGCCGCAGATCACCTTCTTCACCTCTTCCTCGAACTCCGGCGCCACCGCGCGCAGCAGGTCCTGGCACAGGCCGCTGCAGCTCCCGCACCCAGTGCTCGCGCGCGTGGCTTCCTTCAACTGCGAGAGCGTGTTGACGCTGCGGTCGTGGATGGCGCTGATGATCGCGCCCTTGGTGACGCCGACGCAGCCGCACACGGTCGCGCTGTCGGCCATCTCCGCGACGTCGAGCCCCGCATCCGAGGCGGGCGGCGGAAACAGCAGATGGCGTCGCTGATCGGTGAGGTCGACGCCAGCGCGCAGCCACTCCATGTAGCGGTGACTGTCCGAGATGTCGCCAACCAGGATGGCTCCGGCAAGCTTGCCGTCGCGCAGCGTCAGTTTCTTGTAGATCCCGAGCGCTCGATCCTCGTAGCGGACCGGTTCCGCGTTCTGCTCGCTCCAATCGCCAGCTGAAAACACGTTGACGCCCATGATCTTCAGCTTCGCGGCCTGCACCGTGCCGGTGTAAGTCGGTCCCTTGTTTCCTGTCATCGTCGCGGCGAGCACCTTCCCCTGCTCGAATAACGGCGCAACGAGTCCGTAGCACACGCCGCGGTGCTCAGCGCACTCGCCCACCGCGAAGACATCGGGAGACGACGTCTCCATGTGATCGTTGACGACGATGCCGCGATTCACCGCCACGCCCGCCTTGTGGGCGAGATCGACGTTGGGACGGATGCCGGCCGCCACCACGACCAGATCCGCCTCGAGGCAACTGTCGTCCGAAAGCGCGACGCCTTCCACGTGGCCGTTGCCGAGCACGGCCACGGTCGTCCGTCCGAGCAGCACGCGGATGCCGAGCTCCTCCATCTTCCCCATGAGATAGGCGCCGCCGTCCGGATCCAGCTGACGTTCCATCAGCGTCGGCATCAGGTGAACGACCGTCACATGGCAGCCCTGCACCTGGAGCCCGCGCGCGGCTTCGAGACCCAGGAGGCCACCGCCAATCACCACGGCTTTCGTCGCGGGGTTCGCGCGCCGGATCAGCTCGCGCGTGTCGTCGAGCGTCCTGAACGCGAGGACGCCGTCCTTGTCGAGCCCTTCGATGCGCGGCATCCAGGCAGAACTCCCTGTCGCCAGCAGCAGCGCGTCGTAGGGCGTGACGCTGCCGTCATTGCCGGTCACCGTCTTCGCCCCCGGATCCACATCCACGATCCGCACGCCCACGTGCAAGCGGATGTCGTTCCGCTGATACCACTCGAGCGGGTTGATGACGATGTCTTCGGCGGCCTTCTCGCCTGCCAGCACCGCCGAGAGCAGCACGCGGTTGTAGTTGACGTGCGTCTCGTCGCCGAACACGGTAATGTCGAAGCGGGGTGCGTACTTGAGAATTGCCTCGACGCAGGCCATGCCGGCCATGCCGTTGCCGACCACGACGAGCCGCGTCAAGCTTGCGTCCTTTCCACTCGCACCGCCGACTGCTTGTAGTTGGGTTCGCGCGACACCGGGTCGAAGGCGCTCTGCGTGACCTGGTTGGCGTTGGCCTCCGCGTAGTGAAACGGGACAAAGATCTGCCCCGGTGCCACGGTCTCGGTTACACGGAGCTCGACGTCGCGGATGCGGCCCCGCCGCGACACGATGTCCACACGGTTCTGAGGCTTGAGGCCCAGCATCCGCGCATCGTGCGGGTTCATCTCCGCCCACGCGTGCGGCGACAGGCGCTCGAGGATCGGCACGTTGGCGGTCTTGGTGCGCGTGTGCCAGTGCTCCACCGTACGTCCGGTGTTCAGCACGAGCGGGAACTCGCCAGTGGGCTGCTCGGGGAATGGTTCCCAGCTCACCGGAATCAGCCGGGCACGGCCGTCGTCGGTTTGAAAGACGCCATCGGTGTACAGCCGACGCGTCGCGGCGGGATCCCTTGCGCCGTCCGCAAACGGCCATTGAATCCCTCCGTGCGCCTCGATCGCCTCGTAGGTCATCCCCGAGTAATCGCACAGCCGGCCAGCGGAGACGCGCTTCCATTCCTCGAACGCGTCAGCCGGCGTACGCCAGGCAGGAAACAGCTCGTCGCGGACGCCCAGGGCGGACGCGACTCCGAGGAAGATGTCGAGGTCCGTGCGCGCCTCGCCCGGGGGGCCAACCGCGCGGTTGACCTTACTGACCCGCCGCTCCGAGTTGGTGTACGTCCCCTCCTTCTCGCCCCAGATCGCGGCCGGCAGGACCAGATCCGCAAACTCGGACGTGGGTGTGGGATGAAAGCCGTCCTGGACAACCAGGAAGTCGAGAGCCTCGAGGGCCTGGGTGAGTGCGCCACGGTTGGGAAACGACACGATTGGATTGGTTGCGATGATCCAGAGGGCGCGGACTTTTCGCTCGAGGGCCGCTTCGATGATGTCGGGATAAGCCAGGCCCCGGGCCGACGGGATGCGTTCGACCGGGACGTTCCAGATGCCCGCCAGCGCCTCGCGATCCTCAGCGCTCTCGAACTTGCGGTACGCCGGGAGGCTCGAGGCGAACCCCGCTTCGCGCGTCCCCATGGCGTTGCACTGCCCCGTGATCGAGAAGGGCGACGCCCCGGCCCGGCCGATGTTGCCGGTGATGAGCGCCAGGTTGTTGATCGCGTTGACCGTCTCGGTCCCCTTCGTGCTGTGATTCACGCCCATCGTCCAGCCGATGAACGCGGCCTTCGCGGTGGAATAGAGCGCGGCCGTTTCGTACAGCAGCCCGGTCTCCAGGCCGGTGATCTCCGCGACGCGCGTCGGGGTGTACTCACGCACCGATGCCGTCAGCGCTTCGAAGCCGACTGTGTGGCGATCGACGTAGTCGTAGTCCACGGCGCCACGATCGATGACGATGTGGATCAAGCCGTTGATAAGCGCAAGGTCCGCGCGCGGTCGAATCGGGAGGTGGAGATCGGCCATCATGGCCGTCTTCGTGACGCGGGGATCCACCACGATCAGCGTGGTTCCCGGGTTGGCCTGGAGGCGGCGGCAGAGAATCGGGTGATTGTCCGCGATGTTCGCGCCGATGAGCAGGATGACGTCGGCGCGCTCGAGATCTTCGTACGCCCCAGGGGGACCGTCGCTGCCGAACGAGCGCTTGTACCCCGCCACCGCAGTGGACATACACAACGTCGTGTTGCCATCGAGGTTGCGGGTGCCGAGCCCGAGCTGAACGAGCTTGCCGAGCGCGTAGAATTCCTCGGTGACGAGCTGGCCCGTGCTGATGACGCCGACCGCGTCAGGCCCGTGCGCGGCCTGCACGCGGCGAAACGCCGCCGCCATGGTCGCCAGACCCGCGTCCCAACTGACGGGTTCGAACCGTCCGTTCCGTTTGAGGAGCGGCTGCCGTGCGCGGTTCGACGCGTCGATCGTGTGGTGCTCCGACAGCCCTTTCGGGCACAGGTTCCCGCGGTTCACGGGATGGTCCGGGTTGCCACGCACGCTCACGGCCCGGCCATCCTTGACTCCGATGAACATCCCGCACCCGACCGAGCAGTACCCGCAAGTGGTAGCGACCCAGTGATCGGGAATCTTCTGCGCAGAGATATAGCCGGCAATCGCGTCCACGCCGTAGGCGTAACGCTCCTCGCGCGTGTCAAGGCCCAATCGCGCCCGGATACTCACGCCGCCTCGCTCCCGAGCTCGAGGTACGGCGCGGCCATGTGCTTGGGCACCACGCTGACGAAAAAGAGGTAGCGGCCGAGTATTTCGCCAGCCAGCGCGACGACGAGCGCGACCCACAGCAGGAACGCACCCTGCGCCAGCAGCGGAAGCACGATCCCGCCGATCGCCAGCGCACCTCGCGCGAGGAAACGCGACCGCAGCGTCGTGGAGAGCAGGCGCGCGCTTCCCTGGAGCTCGATGCTCCGGGCGGCAACGAGCCTGAAGAAGCGGAGCGCGATGAGCGCCAACTGGGCGCCTGCCATCGCGGCCGCGGCCAGCGCGAGCCATCGCACGCTGCGCTCGCCACTGGTGGCGCTGACTGCGGCGGCCAGGAGCGGTCCGAGCGCGGCCGCCGTGAGGTTGAACTGCAGAAGCGTATAGCGCGTGTTCCAGGCGGGACGTGAGACCACGCGGTAAATGCACGCGCTGGCCGTGATTCCGCCCACGCCGAGCAGCGAAGTCAAGCCGCCGAGGACCACACCACCCGGCAATGCGAACCAGAGCGCGGCGGCATACGACGCGGCGACGCCGGAAAACGCAGTGAACAGGAGCACCTCGCGGCTCAGCCACGACCGCTTCCACATCTTCAGCGCGCGATACGCGTGGATGGGACGGCCAAGGTGCAGCGTGGACGCGTTGAGCGCGAGACCGGCCACCAGGAAGGACGTGAGCGCCGCGGCTCCGAGGTGCGCCGATCCCCCGAACATTTGCAGCAGCCAGATCGCGGCGAAGGCGCCGACGGAGAGCTGGGTCAGCACGGTCATGACGACCAGCGGCCAGTGGGGCTCGGCCGGCCTCACGTTCGTAAGGTGCACTGGGCGCGCACTGGGCGCCAATTTCATCGGCATCGTCACGCGCGTCGTGGACAGGCTGCCATCGGACAGGGGCAAGCCGTGGCCGGACGATGTGGCCGCCACGGCCTCGCGCCACTCGGCGGTCTTCACGATCTCGATCGCAATGGCGCCCTCGGGACACGCGGAGACGCAGGCGGGCGCCTGTCCAAGCTCGAGGCGACCATGACACATGTCGCACTTGCCGACGACGCCGCGCTCCGGGTTGTACTGCGGCACGCCGTACGAGCAGTTCCACGTGCAGTACTGACAGCCGATGCACGTGTCGGCGCTGTGACGCACGATACCGGTGGCCGCATCCTTGGTGTACGCGTCCACTGGACACCCACTCAGGCAGGTGGGATTGATGCAGTGGTTGCACCCCATCGAGAGATAGGCGCGGCTGGTGTTCGGATACCACCCGCCCTCGATCTCGTCGACGCGCCGCCAGTTGATCGCAGCGGGGTTGCCATTCTGCTCGTTGCACGCCACGACGCAGCTCTTGCAGCCGATGCAGCGGCCCATGTCGAAGTGAAAACGGTACTGCTCTCCCGCACCGGGGGCGCGCCCGGGCATGCGCGCGCTGACCGACGGTCCGAGCGTGCGCACCTTCGGCCCGCCTACGCCAAGGCTTCGGCGCGCAGGCGTCAGGATGAACCTGGCGTCGGCGTTCTGCGTGCGCGTGAGCAGCGGAAGGGACATCGACTCTCCAGAAGGCAAGACACGATCCGTCCACTTCGATGCGGTTCGAGGCGACGTGTGAATGCTCGTCCTGGAGCGTCTTCACGCGACGCGCGCGTCCGGGCGCGCGCCGCGAGTCGAAGATACACAGAAGATCCCCGATGAGCAACGCACACGAATGTAGGCACGCGCGTCAGTGCAAACATTTGTGGCAGCGGCACTGCCCGACGCGGGCTCCGCTTCCCTTTCGTCGGCGTTTCAGGCGTCGCAAACGATCGCTGAATCGAACGAATGTGTGGCCAAAGATAATTTCTCGACAAAGTTGACGGCCAGGTGCTCGATGCCGCCGCGCCATCGCACGGAGCGGAGTCGCCCGTAAATACACGCTGAATCCACGGATTCGACGCGCTCACGCGCGACGGAACGTGCCTTGCTCGACGGTCGGCAACCGGCCCAGACGCCGCAGAACGCCCACGCTGGCATCTTCAGACATCCAACAGATTTCGACCGTGGAGCGTT
>Ga0070699_100005499_pt1 | contig 11111 bp, 10 predicted proteins | sample KBSK1503metaG_FD_65473 | JGI IMG/M metagenome (GOLD analysis project Ga0070699, IMG submission 65473) | Corn, switchgrass and miscanthus rhizosphere microbial communities from Kellogg Biological Station, Michigan, USA - KBS K1-50-3 metaG | ecosystem: Host-associated > Plants > Roots >...
AGGTCGCGACGGCGGAAGGCGAGGGTGGAACCCAATCCAAAACGGATGCCGCGTTCAAGCTGGCGCGCCGCCAGCACTCCAGCAGAAAAATCCGAGCTGATGCCGATCGATTCCAGGCGCGAACCCAGGGTTGGACCAGCGACACTGCGGTACAGGCAAGTCACCATGCCCACCTTGGGATCGGCCAGCGGAGCGACAACGCGCCGCAGGTAATCGGGCTCCACGCGGATATCGCTGTCATTCACGATCAGATACTCGTACCGAGTCACGGCCAGCATCTGCGCCAGATTGCTGACCTTGGTATTTGTCCCCAGATTCTTTGGACAAAAGATCAGGTGTATGAGGCGTTGCGGAAACTCCTTCTTCAGTCGCTCTACCAGTTCCGCTGCCGGATCGCGAGGATCGCTGACGCCGAAGATGAGCTCGTATTCTGAATAGTCCTGCAGGCAATGACTACGGAAGCTCTCATACATCTCGGGATCGGTGCCCTTGAGCGGCTTCAGGATGGAGACCGGAGGAACGAATTGTGTGGAGCAGGTGCCCTCGCCCGCCGCTTTTCTTTCCCGCAGAAATCCCGCTGCGCTCCACAAGCACAGAGCGTAGTAGCTAACGCTCGAAAACGCGCCCAGCACGGCGATGATTTCAATGATCTTAGCGGTGTGGTGAATCATGAACGGTGCAGAATAGCATGCCTCCCCCGCCGAACACCCGATTTCAGACTTTGGATCTCAGACTTCAGACCTCTGACCTTCGAATGTGCCCGCGGCCGAAGGCCAACGTCCGAGGTCTGAGGTCTGAAGTCCGAGGTCTAAAGTCCGAGCTTCGAAGTTCTTGCATCGAATATAATGATTTTGTTGGCAGCCGGACCGGACGGTCGCTCTCGACGCCTTCGGGCGGCGGGGGAGGAAAGTCCGAACTCCGCAGAGCTGTGTGCCGGATAACGTCCGGGAGGCCGGGTTAAAGCCCGTCCGACGGAAAGTGCCACAGAAAACATACCGCCCTGGCGGCAACGCTAGGGTAAGGGTGAAAAGGTGCGGTAAGAGCGCACCGCCGTCGCAGTAATGCGGCGGGCAGGGCAAACCCCACATGGAGCAAGACCAAATAGGGAGGGAGCCCCGGGTTCGCCCGGGGCGCGTGCCGGCTCGGTGCGTTACCACCTCCGGGTAGGTCGCTTGAGCCTCGCAGCAATGCGTGGCCCAGAGGAATGACCGTCCTGCCGGAGCAATCCGGCAGACAGAATTCGGCTTACAGGTCCGGCTGCCGATCTCCCTTGTTTCCGTTGACTTAATTGCGCTGCCTCTTAGTTCCGAGAATAAACTTCTAGGCTCGTGCCCGGACGTGGATAGCCACACTCAGCGATAGTCATCTCGTATAAAGATATAGGCAAACCCATCGTATTACGATATACTGCTCCCAACGGAGGTGGGGTATTCTTCCACTCGATTTAGGGGTCGCGCTTGCCTGTTGGATCCCGCTGGGCGGCCTGCTGCTGGCATTGTGTATTGGGCCGGCAGCCGAGGGCGACTAGCCAGCCACGACGCGGCGGTCTCGGCCACCAGATCCTCCAAGCCTGGGGGGTTCCCAAAAAGCAGGCACGATTCTCCTTCGCGATGCCGTGTATGTCTGACTGAAGTCACCTAGATTGACTTGGTACTGCAGGTTTCCCGTAACCCGCTGCTTGATATGCAGCTCGCGCAGGAAGTTCCCGTCCGGCTCCGTAAAGCACACCGCCATTCTTCTTAGCGTCAGTGATTGCGATCACGGGACTGTGCGATGCTGAGTTTGAGAACGGCGCTCTAACGACAGGAAGACGAAACCCGCCGTACGCGCAAGCAACTGAGCTAAGGCCAGATGCTAAGCGCAGTCCGCCCGAGGATACGCTGCTTGGTTTCCTCCGGCAACGGCAATGCCCGGAAAGCGTCAAGGGCTTGCTTGATATCGTGCACACCCGGTCCAGGCCAGTCGCTGCCGAACAGCGTCTTATCCGCGATTTCCGGCAGGCGGGGAAAGTACTTGAGCAGTCGCGCCGGCGGAATACTGCTGATGTCGAGGTAGACATTGGGATGGCGGCGCACCAGGAAGAAGGCCGTGTCCATCCAGAGAGGCCGGCCTCCATGGGCGAGCACAATCTTTAGGTCCGGGAAATCCACGGCCACATCGTCAAGGTGAATGGGGTCCCCATACTTGTTGCGCGCGCCGGGAAAGATGGACGTGCCCGTGTGGAACATAATCGGAATGCCGTTGCTCTGCGCCGCACGATACAACAACTCCAGCTCCTTCATGCCCATCAAGTAGTCGTTAGGATAAAAGAGTTGATGCGGCGGATGGATCTTGATCAATCGCAACCCCAGCCGAACTATTTCATCAATGTCCGCCGCGGGGTTGGGAGAGTGCCGCGGATGCAAGCTGCCACACGAGATCAGCCGCTGGGGATCCTCCTTGGCGTAGTTTGCGGCCATGGCATTGAGCCCAGCAGGGTAGCCGGTGACCTCAGGCGCGGCCGCATTAATCAGCACCGCACGGTCGAGCCCCACCTTATCCATGTATTTCAGAAAGGTTTTGGGCGAGCGGGTAAACTCCATGACCCGATCGAAATCGGGTTGATGTTTCTTCATTAACTCCAACGCCGATGGACTCAGCAGGAGTTCGAAGGGCTGAATGTGGACATGGCAGTCGGTGATCAAGGGGTTTGCCCTAGGTATTGCCTTGTCGTGTTGCGATTAAAGTGCTGAATTATATCGCTGACCTTGGCGTAATCGTCGTGGCTGTACCGTTCGGCGTGCTCTCGTGTCTTCCAGAAGCTCAGAGCCAGGATGCCTTCTGCGTCCGGCACGAGCACAATTTCATCCACCAAAACCCGTTTGGAGTACCATAGTGCGGGAGAAAGTTGGCTTCATTCTTACCTGGGCGACAGGGAGACCGAAACTTGTACTTTCTGTTCCCAGCGCCTCCTTGAAAGGGAAGCCATGTGTGATTCAAGCGACTCGAGCGCACAGAGTTGTTACGTTTGCAAGGTCGTTTTCCTGCCGGCATTTCTCGCGCTCCTCCTCGCGCCAGTAAGCGCCCAGAAAAACCAAACAAAGGAGGCCAGCCATCCTAAGTACGACCTCCACACTGAGGCGAAGATGAAAGGAACCGTGGAGGAATTGAAACTGCCTCCAAAGGGCAACGAGAAAGAGATTGCCCACTTGCTGGTGAAAAATGGCACAGACACCGTCGACGTGTATCTCTGCCCAAAGTCCTTTTTCGATGATATGGGCATGGGCTTCAGCAAGGGGGATGAGATCACGCTCACCGGCTCGAAAGTGAAACAGGGCGAGGCCGACCTCATCCTGGCACGGGAAGTGGTGAAGGGGAACGACACGTTCGTCCTGCGAGACGACAAAGGGATCCCCGTCTGGAGTTGGCACCACTGACTGCCTCGCTCGCCTCCCGGCGAGAATTCCGCTTAACAGGTCCGGCTGCCTACGAGCACCCGCACGTCAGTGGCTATCTCACAGCGCGCGATCCGGTTTCTTCGAAACGATAAGCGGGCCGGCCTTCGAATGCGACACTCTTGAGGCGCGAACCGTCCCCGTTGCAAGTAAGCTTCGCCGATCGCTATATGGGTGACGCGGCCTGCCAATTACCGGGTTGATGTGAAGACGACTCCGTTCAGATGGGTCGGTGAGGCTGCATTCCATGCAAAAAGAGGGCCCGTGCAGGAGCACCGGGCGACAGCCCCAAGGCCCACACTGCCCACCGAGATGTTGGCGCGCATTCCCATCCTGAAGCGCACCAGAGAAGATCAATCCAGCCGCATGCCCCGGGTCTGAGCGGTCAATACGGTCACCCCCCTAGCTTTTGCCCTCGGTGCTATACTCCTGACGCGAATTTTCTTCAAGGAGACCGCTATGAGGTTCAGAACAATCCCGGCAGTCCTCTGTGTGCTAATGCTCCTCACGCTGGCCTCGGCCCAAACCAAAATCTCGGGCACCGCGCAGTGCGGCAAACCAGATACTCAGCAAAAGGTGGACGTTCCTGACCACCCCGACCATTCGCTCTCCATCAGCCAGGCAAAATGCACCTGGACCAAGCCCATGGAGGTCGCCGGGGTTCAAGACAAGGATGGCGTCACGACTGCCATGGACGATAATCACGGCGCCACCTCCACTGGCCATGGCTACTACGTGGACAACATGGCGAACGGCGACAAAGCCTACGTCCGCTTTCAAGCAACCGGGTCGTCCAAGGAGGGCACTTCGGAAGGAAAGTGGAGCTATACCGGTGGCACAGGCAAGCTCAAAGGCATCAAGGGAGGAGGCACATACAAGGGCAAAGCTGCTGCCGATGGCAGCGCAACGTATGACGTCGAGGGCGAATATACGCTTCCCAAGTAGCCTCTCGGGGCAATCAATCTTGTTCACATGGAGCAGGCGAGATTCCACCGGCTCGCCTTCTCCGTTTTGCACGCTAGACCCGCAGAAGTTAAAATGAACTCCCGGCAGTGGTCGCAGGACTTTTTCACGCGAGTCCCGCCTGCCTTTAAATTAACCTGCATCCCAGGAGCAGATACTGATGTCAGGACCAAGCCGCCGGCCAGAGATTCGTCGCCGCCGCACGCGCAAGGAGAAGATATCTAAGCTGAAGAAACGTCACGCCACGGCTTCGTCGGAAGCGGAGCGCAGCCGTATCGCCGCGAAGCTGCAGCGCCTGGGTCTCGCCTCGCCCGGAAATCCCCTGCTCAAGAATGTCTGAGGATTTGCAATTGCCAATTGCGACTTTAAATTTAAGCAGCAGCTACAATTGGAAACTGGCGATTGAAAATTGCCAATCCTCAGCGTCCATCGCTGGTGAAAGGCCAATTCACAGCCTAGGAGCTCGCGACTTTGCGGATAACTTCCTGCTCCTCCTGGTGTGGCGATTTCTCGCGCCGTTTACCCGCTACTTCCGCGTAGACCTCCCGAATCTGCCGGGCCGAGACGTCCCACGAAAACTTTGCCGCCTGCTCATAACCGCGCTGTTTGAGCTTCTCGCGCAAAGGCTGGTCGAGTAGCACGCGGTGCAGCGCGCGCATGATCTCGAAAACATTTTCCGGATTCACCAGCACGGCGGCATTGCCCACCACCTCCGGCAGCGAGGAACTGTTCGAGGTTACCACGGGAGTGCCATGCGCCATGGCTTCCAGCGGGGGCAGCCCGAACCCTTCGTAGAGCGAGGGGAATACGAATATCTTGGCTGCATCATAAAAAATTCGAAGCACTTCAATGGGAATAAACCCCAAAAAGCGCACGTCGTTCTGCACGCCGCCCCGGATGACCGTGCGGCGCAGGTCCGGATGCTTGGAAAGCTCGTCGCCGATGATGATGAGCTTCAGATCGGTATACTTTCCTTCCTTCTCCAGCTCGGCCTTCAGGGCAGAGAAGGCCTCGATGATCCGCACCAGGTTCTTGTGCGGGCTGATCCGGCCGGCATAAAGCAGAAACGGATAGGTCACCAGATAACGTTCCGCGAGAAACTGGCGGTCGCTATCGCTGGCGTGCCCGCGCAGAAAGCGCTCATCGATGGCGTTATACATGACCTCAATGCGCCCCACCGGAATGCCGAACAATTTTTCGATTTCGCTCTTGGTGAACTTGGATACCGCGAAGATTCGCGCCGCTCCTTTCAGCACCCGGCGCGTGAGGTGGAAGTGCAACGAACGCCTCAGTCCGGAATGGTCGCGAGCGCGGTACATGTGCTCCAGCACATCGTGCACCGTCATTACATATGGGCGGGGCAGGGCCCGCGGCAGCCAGAATAAGTGCGGGATATGGACCAGATCACAGTTCAGACGCTTGAGGATGGCGCGCCAATCAAGGAAGCCCTTGACCGTGGTGTCACGCTGCAGCAGTGGGACAGTGTGAAAATTCGCCGGTAAGGGCCCTATCTCCGCCACCTTTTCCGGCGAGCCGATCAGAAAATATTTGTTCTCACGATCCAGCCGGCCCAATGCCCGTATAATGTTTCGGGTGTAAGTGCCGACCCCAAACTCGGTCACCCGCCGGATATCAAAAGCAATCTTCACAGATGAGATTTAACCACAAAGCACACCAAGGCACACCAAGGAATTCAGCTCCCGCGATCGCCCGCGGTCCTTCGTGAACCTTCGTGTCCGTTGTGGTTTTACGCTCTTACTTCCGTCTGTGCCCTTGCCCGTCGCTCAGGATAGAGCGGGAATGTCTCGGCCAGGTCCAGCACTTGTTTGCGGATTTTCTTTAGAACAGCGGCATCGGTGCGATGATGCAACGCCTCGGAGATCCAGCGCCCGACCTGCCGCATCTCCGCTTCTTTCATGCCCCGGGTGGTCAGGGCCGGCGTGCCGATCCGGATGCCGCTCGGCTTGAGCGGAGGGTTGGTATCAAAAGGAATGGCATTCTTGTTGACTGTGATACCGGCCTCGCCAAGGGCTTTTTCCGCTTCGCTGCCCAGCATCCCTTTGGAGAAAACATCCACCAGCATGAGGTGGGTGTCGGTTCCACCGGAAATGACGCGGAAGCCTTCTGCGGTCAGAGTGTCCGCCAGGACCTTGGCGTTAGCCACGATCTGCCGCGCATAATCGCGGAAGTCGGGCTGCATCGCTTCGCGGAAGCAAACCGCTTTCGCCGCGATGATGTGCACCAGCGGACCGCCCTGGATGCCGGGAAAGACCACTTTGTCAATGGCGGCGGCGAACTCCTGCTTGCTCAGGATCATTCCCGCACGGGGCCCACGCAGGGTCTTGTGCGTGGTTGAGGTTACGATCTGCGCGTGGGGCACGGGCGAAGGATGCACGCCACCGGCGACCAAGCCAGCGAAGTGCGCCATGTCCACCAGGTAGAGCGCGCCGACTTTGTCCGCGATCTGCCGCATGCGTGCGAAGTCAATAATCCTGGGGTAGGCGCTGCCGCCGCCGATGATCAGCTTCGGTCGCTCCTTCTCGGCCAGCTTCTCGAGATCGTCGTAATCGATGACCTCGGCTTCCTTGGTCACGCCGTAGGGAACGATCCGATAAGTTTTGCCCGAAAAATTCAGATGATGGCCGTGCGTGAGGTGTCCACCGTGCGCCAGGTTGAGACCGAAGACAGTATCACCCGGCTGCAGCACGGCCGCGTAAGCCGCCATGTTGGCCTGCGATCCGGCGTGCGGCTGCACGTTGGCGTGTTCCGCACCGAAGAGTTTTTTGGCTCGCTCGCGCGCCAGCTCTTCCACCACGTCGGTAAACTCGCAGCCTCCGTAATAACGCTTCCCGGGATAGCCCTCGGCGTACTTGTTGGTGAATACCGAGCCCATGGCTTCGAGCACGGCCTCGCTGACAAAGTTTTCGGAGGCGATCAGTTCCAGACCCTCATGCTGGCGACGGACTTCATTATCGATGGCCGCGGCCACCTGCGGATCCACTTCGTAGAGCGGGCGGGACATGGCTGTGTTTTTCATATTTAGCTCTCAGCTTTCAGCCTTCAACTCTCACCTCTCAGTTGTCACTGACGAGCCTGGCTGTGGGTGGAGCAGCGCTTCAGCCCTGCATAACTGCCTTCAAAATGACGAGGGCTTTAGCCCCGGAGGCAACAAGTCACTTCCGCACTTTAGCCTCACCCGCCCGTTTGTAAATCTCCGCATCGCAAAGTTCCATGTACTTTTCGGGCGACTTCAGCTTTGTGAAACCAAATTGCTCGTACAGCCCGTGGGCGTCGTCCGTCACCAAGCTCCAGCGGCGCAATCCCCGGAGCCGTGGATCCCGCATGATGCACTCCATCAGCCACTTCCCCAGCCCGTGCCCGCGATAGGGTTCGAGCACGAAGACGTCGCCAATGTAGGCGTATGTCGCGTAATCAGAGATCACGCGCGCAAATCCCACTTGACGCCCCTCGGAATACACTCCGAAGCACAGCGAATTTTCGATGGAGCGGGCCACAAGTTCGCGCGGGATGCCCTTGGCCCAGTAGCAATCAGTCAGAAAGCCGTGGATGACATCGAGATCCAGCCGCTCGCGATCGGTACTAATGACGAACTCGCCCCGGTGATATTCCTGCACCTCGGGTCTGGTTATCGCGAGGGTCATACGCGAATCTCTAGATACTGAGGTCATTCTAACTGAGCGCTTAGCTTTTAGCCGGAAACTCACACCAACCCCGTGGGTGAGGCTGCCGGACCCCAGCGAAGAGCTAGGAGCTAATAGCTAAATGCTTTCAAATGCCGTCCGGCAAAATGACGCCAGGTGCCAGCCGTCCATATATTTGTAAGGCGCTTCCCCTGTAGTGTAGTGGCCGCAGGGGAGCACCACCACCTTGTGATCCAGTCCGTGCCGCTCGAACTCCTCCACCACTTGCCGCGAAAATTCGGGACGGAAGGTCAGGTCGTACCTGGCGTAAACGACGAGCGATTTCTTCGGCCAGCGCGCGAATTGCTGAAAATACGACATGGGGCTGATGGCGCTCCACAGACCCCGCAGACGCTCGACATTGATCTGCGACTCCAGTCCCTCGCGAATGTGGCGCGTGGACTGCCCGTGCCAGACTACATCCGCGAAGTACGTGGAGGCGTGATTGAAAGCTGCCACACGGATGCGTGGGTCATGAGAAGCAGCAAGAAAAGCATAGCAGGACCCCAGGCTGGTACCCACGATACCCAGTCGCGAGTAACCCTGCTGTTCCAGCCAATCGAAGCAACAGCGGACATCGATCACACCCTGGCGGCAGGCATCGAGCGTGCGGCCGATGTTCGCGGAAACCGCGTAATCGGCTCGACTAATTTCTGCTGGCCTGCGGATGTCGTGATACGGCATGCTCAAACGCAGCACTGCAATGCCCAGCAGGTTTAGCACGCGGCACAACCCGGTGTAGGTGATGGCGTCGGAATTCCAGTGCGGCAGCAGCACCACAGCACGCCGGCCGCGTGCCGGAAACCAGCGTGCGCTTACCAGATTGTTCTCCGGGAACGGCGTGCGCACGGGCGAGGTGAAGCGCAAAAAGTCGGTGTAGGTACCGCGAATTTTTGCCTCCAGCGCTGGATCTGGCACGTCGCGCGTGCTAAAGACCTGGACCTCACGCTGCTCCAGGCGGAAGTCCGTGGGCGTGGTATAAGAATAAAATTCGTCGCTGCCCGCCACGATCCGATGGTTGTAGTCGCTAAGAAACTTCTCGCAATCTTCGGGCACATATCCAGGCGCAAAGCCGTCGCGGCAGGGCCACTCCCTCGCCCACTCCAGACCCCACTCCAGGGGACGCACCACCCGGTTGTTGTCGACCGACATGAGCCGGGTCTCCCAGTCGTACATCCACCGTGTGTAAAGTGAGGGCATGCTTAGAAATATAGCAAAGCGCGAGGAGACCGTCCGGACAGCAACAGCGAAGCGCAGCAATTGGCATTGAGCCGGTGGCATTTAGCCCTTGAATGTTCCCTACAAATCCACGCGGTCGGTTAGGGCATGACACCGGCCGCCGTTTCTATCTTTTGTGGCGAATCGTCATGGGAAATGGTAGTTAGGCAGGCCAAACTCGGAAATCCAGGCTTGCAACCGAACGCTTGACTGTAACTACATTTGGAGTTACAATCACCATGAAGTTTGAATGGGATCAGGCCAAGAACCGGAGCAACATCCGAACGCATGGCTTTGACTTCGTCGACGCGGAAGAGATGTTCCGCGGCGCGCTTGTCGTGGACCCCGACACGAGGAAGGACTACGGAGAAACCCGCTGGATTGGAATTGGTACGATTCGCGGCCGCACTGCGGTTGTGGTCTTTACGGAACGTGGCCCCAGAGACCGTTCGCATCATCTCACTGAGAAAGGCAACCCGTCGTGAACGCGAACAATACGAAAAGGCGGTCAAAGACGGACTGGAAGCGGGTTGACGCGCTACGCGATTCAGAGATTGATTTCTCCGACGTGCCCGAACTGGGACCGGAGTTTTTCTCAAAGGCGATTCGCTGGCCTGGCAAGAAGAAGCAGATCACCTTGCGCCTCGATCCGGATGTCCTCGCGTTCTTTCGCAACCACGGCAAGGGTTATCAGACCACGATCAATGCTGTTCTGAGGAGATACGTGGAGAGCCGCAAAGGCAGGGGAGCTAACGACTAAGGACCAGGGGCTAACCGCTGTACCTCCTCGGCACTCGCTTCGAGATGCTGCAAAGAATCTCGTAAAGGCTGGTATTGGCTAGTTGGGCATGCTCCCGCGCATCCACGCTGAGACCGTCGCCGGAGCCTAACAGTACCACTTCGTCTCCAACCGCAATCTCCGGAAGCCCGGTGACGTCCACCAGCGTCAAATCCATCGAAATGCGGCCCACGATGGGCGCGTAGTGCTCGCGCACGATCACCCGCCCGCGCGAAGAAAGCTGGCGGCTCAATCCATCGGCGTATCCCACGGGAAGCACGGCGATTCGCGCCGGAGCTTTGGTCACATAGGTTCCGCCGTACCCCAGCGCCTGGTTCGCACGCATGTCGCGCAACGATAAGATGCGGGTCTTCCAGGTCAAAACCGGCTTCACCGCCAGGCGCAGCTTGCTGCCGCTGACCTCTCTCCCTGCCCGCTCAAAGGGCAGGTAGTAGCCGTACAGCGCGATACCGGGCCGTGCCATGTTGTGCCACGTTTCCCGGCGTGAGATCACCGCCCCTGTATTGGCCACGTGCACCAAGGCCGGTTCCAGCCCTGCGTTTCTCAGCACACCCTTGGCTTCCTCGAAGCTCCTCAGTTGCTCTCCCACCGAAGGTGCATCCAGAACTTCGGAAGAAGCCAGGTGGGTGGAAAGCCCTTCCAGCAGGAGGTGTGGCAATGCCTTCAGCGCGGAACAAACCTGGTGCAGGTCTTCCGGAGCAACCCCCAGGCGGCCCATCCCGGTGTCGACTTTCAAATGCACAGGATGCTTGGGTAAACCCAAGCCGGCGGCGGCCTTTTCCAGCAACTCGACCTGCCCCGGTTCCCAAACTGTAGGCGTCAGTTGCAGGCGAATAATTTCCTCTTCTTCGCCGCGCCAGAAACCAGTCATCAGCAGGATACGGGTGTGAACCCCGGCGTCGCGCAGAGGGATGGCTTCGTCGAGCGAGGTTACGCCCAGCCAGCGCGCTCCTTCTGCTTCGAGCGCTCGCGCGCATTCGACCGCGCCGTGACCAT
>Ga0070699_100005500_pt1 | contig 11111 bp, 9 predicted proteins | sample KBSK1503metaG_FD_65473 | JGI IMG/M metagenome (GOLD analysis project Ga0070699, IMG submission 65473) | Corn, switchgrass and miscanthus rhizosphere microbial communities from Kellogg Biological Station, Michigan, USA - KBS K1-50-3 metaG | ecosystem: Host-associated > Plants > Roots >...
TTCGTACGCCGCCCCGATCTCGTGCTGCTCGTACGTCAATCCCTGCTTGGCCATTCGCTTCCTCCTGTGCCCCTCACCCTAGGGGATTGTGGAACCCTCGCCCCCGGAGGGGGAGAGGGTAGGGTGAGGGGGTGCATGGCTGTCACGCTTCTCCCAGGTATGCCCTGCGGACTTCGGGGTTGTCGGCGAGGTCGCGCGCCGCGCCCTCGAGCACGATGCCGCCCGTCTCGAGGACATAGCCGCGGCCGGCGATGGACAGCGCCATCGCGGCGTTCTGCTCGACGAGCAGGATGGTCACGCCCTGCTTGTTGATGGTGAGCACCGTCTCGAAGATCTGCTCGACGAGGACGGGCGCCAGACCCATGGAGGGCTCGTCGAGCAGCAGGAGCCGGGGCCGGGCCATGAGCGCGCGGCCGATGGCCAGCATCTGCTGCTCGCCGCCCGAGAGCGTGCCGGCGACCTGCGCCCGCCTTTCCTTGAGCCGGTCGAAGATCGAAAATACCCGGTCGATGTCCTCGCGCACGGCGGGATCGGAGCGCGTGAAGGCGCCCATCTCGAGATTCTCCACCACGCTCAAGCGGTTGAAGATCCGGCGACCCTCCGGCACGTGCGTGATCCCCCGGCGCACGATGGCGTGCGAGGCCACGCCGACGAGCGAGCCGCCCTCGAAGACGACGTCTCCCTGGCGCGCGGTGAGCATCCCGGAGATGGCCCGGAGGGTGGTCGTCTTGCCCGCGCCGTTGTTGCCGAGGAGGGCGACGACTTCCCCTTGCCCCACGCCGAAGGACACGCCCTTGAGGGCCCGGATCTCGCCGTAGGCGACGTGGAGGTCGCGCACCTCAAGCACCGCCGGCCTCCGCCCGCGGCGTCCATTTGCGCCGGCCGAGGTAGGCTTCGATGACTCGCGGGTTTTTCTGGACTTCGGCCGCGCGTCCCTCGGCAATCTTCTCGCCGTAGTCGAGCACGGTGACGTGGTCCGACACCTCCATGACCACGCGCATGTTGTGCTCGATCAGAAGGATCGTCAGGCCGAGATCGCCGACGAGCCGCCGGAGAAGCGCCATCAGGCTGCGTGCCTCGCCCTGCGTCATGCCGGCGGTGGGCTCGTCGAGCAGCAATAGGGCGGGCTTTGACGCCAGCGCGCGGCCGATCTCCAGGCGCCGCTGGTCGCCGTAGGGCAGGTTGCGCGCGAGCTCGTTGGCCCGGCCGCGCAGCCCCACGATGTCGAGCAGCTCCGCCGCCCGCGTCCACAGGGCACCCTCCTCGCGCTTCCAGTGCGGGTTCCGGCTCAGCGCGCCCCAGAAGCTCGAATCGACACGCGAGTGCATGCCCACGAGCGCGTTCTCGACGGCCGTCATGTTCTTGAAGAGGCGGATGTTCTGAAAGGTGCGGCAGACGCCGAGGGCCGTGATCTGGTCCGGGCGCAGCCCCAGGAGCGAGGTGGCCCGAAACGTGACCGACCCCTCTTCCGGCACGTAGAGCCCGGTGAAGACGTTGAAGAACGTGGTCTTGCCCGCGCCGTTGGGTCCGATGATGGAGGCGATCCGGCCTTCTTCCAGCTCGAAGTCCACGGCGTTGAGCGCGGTCAGGCCCCCGAACCTCTTGGTCACGCCCCGCGCTTCGAGGAGGGTCGCCATTTCAGGAGTCCGCCGGTTCTGTGAGCTCGCGCGTGCGGCGGCGCGCGGGCAGGATGCCCTGCGGTCTGAAGATCATCATGAGGACGAGGATGAGGCCGAAGACCATCCGCTCGTACTTCGCGGGCTCGAGCTGGGTGGGCAGGTTGGCCAGGCTGTAGCCGAAGATCACGGTGCCCGCGTTGCGAAGCTCGTTGACCCACAGCGAGAGACCCTTGAGGACCTGGAGGTTGAGCACGGTGACGACAGTGGCGCCGAGGATGGCGCCGGGTATCGAGCCCATGCCGCCCAAGATGATCATCGCGAGGACGCCGATCGACTCCATGAACGTGAACGACTCGGGATTGATGAAGATCTGCTTGGCGGAGAAGAGCACGCCAACCGCGCCCGCGAAGGAGGCGCCGCAGGCGAAGGCGAGGAGCTTCATGCGCACGAGGGGCACTCCCATCGCCTGGGCGGCCGTCTGATCCTCCCGTATCGCTTCCCACGCGCGCCCGATGTGCGAGTCCTCGAGCCGCCGGTTGACGAGAACCGTCGCGCCGACGATGAGGAGCACGAGCGCGTAGAGGTAAAGCGGATAGATCACGTTGGGGTCGGGGGTGATGCCGACCGCCTGCAGGAGCGGCGCGAAGAAGATGGGCGGCCGGCCGATCGGCGTGATGCCCTTGGGCCCGTTGGTGAAGTTGATGGGCTTGTCGAGGTTGTTGGCGAGGACACGGATGACCTCGCCGAAGCCCAGCGTCACGAGCGCGAGGTAGTCGCCGTGGAGGCGGAGCACGGGCAGGCCCAGCAGGATGCCGGCGCCGGCCGCCACCCCCACGCCCACGAACAGGAAGACGAAGAACCACCACGGCGAGAGCGGAAAGGCGCTGCCGCCGAAGATCAGGTTGGCCTGGGGCGATCCGAAGATCGCCCAGGAATAGGCGCCCACCGCGAAGAAGGCGACGTAGCCCAGGTCGAGGAGGCCGGCGAGGCCGACCACGATGTTCAGCCCGAGCGCCAGCGCCACGAAGATGCCGACCTGGATCGCGATCTCCATGTAGTAGGCGTTGATGGTCCCGAGCACCGGCATGAGGACACCGAGCGCGGCGACGGTCATCCCAATCTTGAGCCACCGCGGCATCCGCGCGAAGTAGAGGAGGAAGATCGAGCCCTGGAAGAGCATGAAGACCACGATCGAGCGCGGGAAGTGGGCCACGCCCCAGGCGGTCACGCAGAGCAGCGAGGCGACGAGGATCGTCGCGGGCACCGTCCTGTCGAGCAAAGCCTTGATCAAGCTCGCTCCCTGACGACTTCGCCCAGGAGGCCCTTGGGGCGGAAGATCAGGATCAGGATCAGGATCGAGAAGGCGAGGATGTCCTTGTACTCGGCGCCGAAGGCGCCGCCCGTCAGCAGCGAGAGGTACGAGGCCGCAAAGGCTTCGAGGATGCCCAGCACGAGGCCGCCGAGCATGGCGCCCGGGATATTGCCGATCCCGCCGAGCACCGCCGCCGTGAAGGCCTTGAGCCCCGGGATGAAGCCCGTGTACGGGTTGATCAGGCTGTACTGGACTCCGAAGAGGACGCCCGCTCCGCCGCCCATCGCGCCGCCGATGAGGAAGGTCAGCGAGATCATCCGGTTGACGTTGATGCCCATGAGCGAGGCTGCCGCCTGGTCCTCGGCGACGGCGCGGATGGCCTTGCCGATCTTGGTCCGGTTGACGAGGGTGTACAGTCCCCAGAGCATGAGGAGCGAGGCGCCGATGACCACGAGGGACTTGACGGAGATGTCGATGGTCGGCGTCAGCTCGAAGCGCTCGTTCATGGCGTCCATGGACGGGTAGACGAGGTTGAAGGAGTTGCGCCACAGAGACTCGAAGAGGCGGATCGCGTCCTGGAGGAAGAAGCTGACCCCGATCGCGGAGATGAGCGGGATCAGCCTCGGAGCGTGGCGGAGCGGGCGGTACGCGACGCGCTCGACCCCCGCCGCCAGGAGCCCGCTCGCGAGCATACCGACGAGGAGTGCAACGAGCACGAGGAGGAAGGGCGACCACGTCTCCATGGCGCCACGGGCCTGGAGCCCCAGCAGGACTTCGACGCCGACGAAGGAGCCGAGGATGAAGATCTCCGAGTGCGCGAAGTTGATGAACTCGAGGACGCCATAGACCATGGTGTAGCCGAGGGCGATCAGCGCATACATGAAGCCGAGCGTGATGCCGTCGAGGAGGACCTGCGGGAAAATGCCGATCAGGAGGTCAAGATCCATCGGCACGCGATCCCAAGGAGGAGGGCGCGGGAGGGGCGGCGACCGCCCCTCCCGCTAACGACTGCGCCCGACGGCTACTTCTTGGCCGCGGGGGGCGCGATGGTGAGCTGCTTGATGATCTTGTTGTCGCCCCACTTCGCGGGGTCGTCGCTCACGACCGTCAGCACGAAGTACTGTGCCTTCAGGCGGTCACCCTTGGCGTCGAAGGCGATGTCGCCCGTGATGCCCGAGAGCTTGGTGTGGCGGACGGCGGTGGCGACGTCCTCGCGGGTCACCTTGCCCTTCTTGGCGGCTTCCTCGATGGCCTTGATCGCGATGGTGGCCGCGTCGTACGCCTCGGCCGCGTAGGGCTCGGGGTTCTTGCTGAACTTCTTCTTGTACTCGTCCACGAATGCCTTGGCCTTGGGCAGGGCCGAAGCCGGCCCGGCCGCCGAGGTGTAGTTCATGCCCACGACGGCCTTGCCGGCGATCTTGGTCAGGTCGGAGGAGTCCATGCCGTCCGGGCCCATGAACTTGGCCTTGATGCCCTTCTCGCGCGCCTGCTTGAAGAAGGGAGCGGCCTGGTCGTAGATGCCGCCGAAGTAGATGACGTCGGGGTTCTTGGCCTTGATGGGCGTGAGGATCGCGTCGAAGTTCGACTTCTCCTCCGTGCCCTCGAACGCGACCACCTTGATGCCCTTCTTCTCGGCGTCGGCCTTGAAGAACTCCGCGATGCTCTGCCCGTACTGCGTCTTGTCGTGGACGATGGCGGCGCTCTTGACTTTCATCGTGCCGTGGGCGAATTCGGAGCCGACTACGCCTTGCACGTCGTCGCGGCCGCACACGCGGTTGATGTTGGGGTAGCCGCGGTCGGTCACCACGGGGTTGGTGTTGGCCGGGGAGATCATGACCACCCCGACTTCCTTGTAGACCTCGGAGGACGGGATGGCCACGCCGGAGTTCAGGTGGCCGATGACGGCCATGATGTCCTTGTCCGAGATGATGTTCTTGGCGTTAGCGGTGCCGACGTCGGGCTTGGCCTGGTCGTCGAAGGGCACGAACTCGACCTTGTAGCCCATCTTCTCGAGGTTGCCCTTGAGCTTCTCGACGGCCAGCTGGGCGCCGAGCTTGATGCCTTCGCCCAGGGCTGCCTGTCCGCCCGAGAGCGGGCTCTGCGAGGCGATCTTGATGGTGCCCTTGGACTGGGCGTCCACCGGCTGCGCGACGGGCAGCGCGAGCGCGGCAACCGTGACGACGACAGCGAGGGCGCTCAGTGCGTGGCGGAATCGAAAGGTCCTCATTCGGTGTTCCTCCTCAAAAACGGGTCGGCCAAGTGTGCAAGCGGCGCCATTATAGCGGGTTTGCCGGGGTCGTCAACGGGTCGGGCGCGGCCCAGCCGGACCTGCGTCGACGCGGACCGGCTCGGCCAGGAGCGCCTGGAGCTGGCGTCGCGCCTCGCCATCGCCCGGGCTGACGGCGAGCGCCTCCTGGAGGAGCGCCTTGGCCTCCAGCGAGCGGCCCGCCCTGCGCTCCTCCGCCGCGCGTGCGACCAGGGCCATCGAGTAGTTCGGGGCGAGACCCGCAAATCCCGGCTCCTGGGCGAAAGCCTGACGGTAGTAGGGCAGGGACTCGGCGTACTTGCCCTGCTGCGAGACCACGGCGCCCAGGTTGGCCAACGCCCCGCTCAGGTTGGGATCGAGCCGCAGGGCGAGGTGGAGCATCTCCTCGGCTTCCTTGTCCTTGTTCTGCCAGTGAAGCGCAGTCGCGATATTACTCGCGAGCATGGCGCGCTTTGGGCGGAGCGCGAAGGCCCGGCGGAAGGCCGCTTCCGCCTCAGCATGGCGCTTCTGGAACGTGAGGGAGGTGCCGAGGTTGTTCCAGCAGACGGAGCACTCCGGCTCGACGTTGACCGACCACCGCCACAGAGTCTCGGAGTCCCGCCAGATCTTGGACTGGTCCCAGGCGCCTACAGCCAGCAGGAGCAGTACCGCGGCCGCGCCGGCGAGCACGCTCCTGGCGATGACGGTGCTCACGCGGCCTCGCGAGCGGGCGTCGAGGAGCCGCGCGAGTCCGCCGCCCGCCAGCGCCGCGAAGCCGAGTCCCGAGAGGTAGCTGTAGCGGTCGTGGGCCAGCTGGTGGCCGGAGTGCACGATCCCGCTGATCGGGAGGAGCATGAGGACCGACAGCGTCCAGGCCGCGAGCCCCGCCGGGAAGACGCGCCGGAGCACCCACAACAGCGCCGTGACCGCGACGAAAGCGAGTGCCGGGATCATGAAGCGCGGGGCCAGGAGGCGCACGTCCACCGGCAGCTCATACAGCGGGATCAGCCTCACGGGCCAGAGCCAGCGCGCCGGGTAGAAGCTGAACGTGTAGGCGGTCATCGCGACGCGGGCGCCCGGGCCGTACGTTTCGTAGCCCGTCACCCCGGTACTCAACAGCACCGCCCGGAGCGCGATGAAGCCGCCGATGGCCGCGACCGCAGCCCACGGGAGCTTTTCGAGCAGGCAGCGCCCCCAGCCGAGGGCCCGCGTGCGCCCGAGCGGGTAGACGTCGAGGAGCAGAAGCACGGCCGGCAGCGGCATCGCGGCCGCTTTCGACAGCAGTGCGGCCGCGGTGGCGGCGAGCGATGCGTACATCCATCCTCGCTTGAGGGTCCCCCCGTTAGTCGCGGCGCGCAGGTAGGCCAGGACCGCGAGCATGAAGAAGAAGCCGCAAAGGACGTCCTTCCGCTCGGTTACCCACACGACGGACTCGACGCGGAGTGGATGGACCGCGAAGAGCAGCGCCGCGAAGCCCGCCCCAACGGACAGGCCGGGCTCGGCGGCGGCCGCTCCGGCGGCGCGCAGCAGCCTGCGGGCGATGAAGAAGAAGACCGTGGCGCTGGCCGCGTGCAGCAGCAGGTTGAGGAGGTGATAGCCGCGCGGCTGGAGCCCGCCGAGCGCGTAGTTCAGCCCGAAGCTCATCCAGGTCAGCGGGATCCAGTGGCCGAGAACTGTGCCCGTCCACATCCACCGGAGTTGCGCCGGCCGCAAGCCGTGGACGCCGGTATTGTTCACCACATTGTCGTAGTCGTCCCAGTTGACGAAGTCGGCGTTCAGCGCCGGGAGGAACGTGACGAAAGCCGTGGCGAAGATCAGGCAGGGCACGCCGAGGCGACGGAGCGTCAGAAGGACGCAGCTCATCGCTTGGTCCCGTCGGCCGCGCGACCGGCCGAGATCGCCTCGAGCCCATCCCGCGCCTGCGCGTTGCCCGGCTGCACCGTGAGCGCTTCCCGGTAGAGCGCCATGGCTTGGTCCGGCCGCCCGGCCTTGCGCTCGGCGGCAGCTGCCGCGACGAGCGCTTGCGCCAGCTCCATCGCCGAGGCGAAGAACCTCGGGTCGAGCGCGTAAGCCCTCCGGAGGTGGCTGAGGGCTTCGGCGAAGCGCCCGGTCTGGGCTTCGTGCGAGCCCAGGTTGAGCAGGGCCCCGGTGAGGTTCGGGTCGAGGCGGAGCGCCTCCAGCAGCATCGCTTCGGCGTCGGCGTCCTTCCTCTGGCCCGCCAGGGCAATCCCGATGTTATTGGCGAGGCTTCCGGTCATCGGGCGGAGCGTCGCCACCCGGCGGTAGGCCGCCTCCGCCTCGGGGTGCCGTTTCTGTCCGCTCAGCGCCTGCCCGAGGTTGTTCCAGCACACCGCGCATTCGGGGTCGAGGCTCGCGGCCCAACGCCAGAGCGTCTCGGAGTTAGCCCAGACCTTCGACTGGTCCCAGGTCGCGACAGCCAGGAACAGCAGCGCCGCGGCCACTCCCGCCGAGGCGCTCCGGGTGATCATGGCGCCCACGCGCCCGCGCGCCCGGGCATCGAGAAGCCAGGCGATCCCGCCGCCGGCCAGGAGGTTGAAGCCCATTCCCGACAGGTAGCTCCAGCGATCCTGGACGAGCTGGAAGCCGGCGTGGATCACGCCGCTGAGCGGCAGGATCATGAGCGCCGAGTACACCCAGGCGGCGAGCCCGGCCGGCCAGCGCCGGCGGAGCGCCACGAGCGCCGCCGTGACGAGAACCACCACGGCCGTCGCGACGACGAAGCGCGGCTGGAGCGGGTCCAGGTGCGGGGGCACCTCGTACATCGGCGACAGCTCCACCGGCCACACGAGCTTCCACGGATAATAGAAGAAGCTGTAGAAGACGATTGCCGCCCGCCCCGCGAGACCGTGTGTCCCGAGACCGGTCAGCTTCGCCGCTCGCTGCACCGCGATCCACACCACGACGACGTCCACGGCGGCCAGGACGAGATACGGGAGCTTCTCGACGATGAGCCGGCGCCACCCGAGGCCCACGCGGCGGAGTGGATAGACGTCGAGCAGGAGGAGCGCCGCCGGCAGCATGAGCGTCGAGGACTTCGACATGAGCGCGCACACGAAGGCGGCGAGCGAGAGCCCGCGCCAGGCTGACGCCAGGCGTCCGTCATGTCCACGCTCGACCGCGCGGAGGTACCCCAGCGCCGAGAGGAGGAAGAAGAAGACGCTCAGGACATCACGCCGCTCCGTCACCCAGACGACCGACTCGACGCGGAGCGGGTGGACGCCGAAGAGCAGGGCGGCGAACACCGCCCCGGCCGACAGCGCCGGCTTCTCGTAGCCCGGGCGCGCCGCGGAGATCAACCGGCGCGCGGCGAAGTAGAACAGCACGGCGCTCGCCGCGTGGAGCACCAGATTGACAAGGTGATAGCCCCACGTGTTCATGCCGCCGAGCGTGTAGTTGGCGCCCAGGGTCAGCCACGTGAGCGGGATCCAGTGCCCCTGGTGGGTCGTGGTGAACATCCAGCGCACGTTCTCCCAGGCGAGCCCGCGGAAGTCGCGATTCAAGAGAAAGTTGACGTCGTCGTCCCAGTTGAGCCATTCCCCGGACAGGCCCGGCAGGAACGTCACGAAGGCGATGGCGAAGACGGCGGCGGGCAGGAGGAAGTGGCGGAGCGCCGTTGACGGCGTGGCGCTCACCGGGCGGCGCTCTCGCGAGCCGCGCGAATCGTCTCGAGGAAACGGCGCGTGGCCGCCGCGGGATCGGACGCGGCGCAGACGGCGGAGATGACGGCGACGGCGTCGGCGCCGGCCCGGATGACCTCCGCGACATTGTCCACGGTGATGCCTCCGATCGCGACGAGCGGCACCGGGATCTCCGGGCGCACGCGCCTGAGAAGATCCGGCCCGACGAGCCGGAAGCCCGTCTTGCTGCCCGTGGGGAACATGCTGCCGACCGCGACGTAGTCGGCGCCGTCGTCCCGGGCGCGGCGCGCCTGGCTCTCGTCGTGGGTCGAGACGCCGAGGATCATGCCCGGGCGCAGGAGCTTTCGCGCCTCGCGCGCTGGCAGATCGTCCTGCCCCACGTGGACTCCATCGGCCTCGACGGCCAGCGCCAGGTCGACGCGGTCGTTGACGATGAAGAGGCAGCCGGCCTCGCGGCAGCGCCGTCGGAGCGCCAGCGCCACCGGATAGAGATCGGAGAGCGGCATGATCTTTTCGCGCAGCTGAACGACACGGCAACCGCCCGCCAGCACCGCGTCGAGGAGTGGGGCCAGATCCCGGTCACCTGCCGCGCCCCGGTCGAGGACGACGTAGAGCGGTGTCGGCAGGGTCACTGGTGCAGAGTGCCCGGGGGTCAGGAGCCCACTTCGAGGCGGGGCAGCAGGTGCTCTCCGGAGAGGAAGGCGGGGTCGGCCAGGAGCTTCTGGTGATAGGGAATGGTGGTCTTGACCCCTTCCACGACGGTCTCGGCGAGCGCCCGCTGCATGCGCCCGATGGCCTCGGCGCGGTCGCGACCGTGGACGATGATCTTGGCGATCAGCGAATCGTAGTACGGCGGCACGATGGCTCCCGCCATGAGATGGCTGTCCACCCGCACGCCGTACCCGCCGGGCGGGAGCCACGCCGTCACCGTCCCGGGCGAGGGGACGAAGTGCTCGGGGTCCTCGGCGTTGATGCGGCACTCGATCGCGTGCCCGCGCAGCGTGATCGCGGCCTGCTTGTAGCCGAGCGGCTCGCCGGCGGCGACCCGGATCTGCTCGCGAACGAGGTCGATGCCCGTGACCATCTCGGTGATGGGATGCTCGACCTGGATGCGCGTGTTCATCTCGATGAAGTAGAAGGTGCCGTCGCGGGCGACGAGGAACTCGACGGTGCCGGCGGAGACGTAGTTGACCGAATTGGCCACGGCCAGCGCCGCCTTGTAGAGGCCGGCCCGCGACTCCTCCGAGATGGCCGAGGCTGGACTTTCCTCGAGCAGCTTTTGGTGGCGGCGCTGCACCGAGCAGTCGCGCTCGCCCAGGTGGACGCGGATGCCGTTCTTGTCGCCCAGCACCTGCACCTCGACGTGTCGGGCCTCCTCGACGAACTTCTCGAGATACAGCTCCGAGGATCCGAAGGCCTGCGCCGCTTCGGCCTGGCAGGTAGCGAAGGCCTGGGCCAGCATGTCGCGCGCCCGGACGATGCGCATGCCACGCCCGCCGCCGCCCGCGGCCGCCTTGACCACGACGGGGTAGCCGATCGTGTCGGCGAGCGCCTGCGCCTCGTCGACGCCCTCGAGCGGCCCTTCGCTGCCCGGGACGACCGGGGCGCCCGCCTGCTTGGCCATGGAGCGCGCCTGGGCCTTGTCGCCCATGAGACGGATGGCTTCCGGCGCGGGCCCGATGAAGGTGATGCCGCAGGCCCGGCAGATCTCCGCGAAGGCCGCGTTTTCCGACAGCAGGCCGTAGCCGGGGTGAATGGCCTCGCTGTCCGTGATGGAGGCGGCGGAGATGATGCTCGGGATGTTGAGGTAGCTCTGGCGTGCCTCGGCCGGGCCGATGCAGATCGACTCGTCGGCCATGAGGACGGGGCGCGAGCCGGCGTCGGCCTGCGAGTGGGCGACCACGGTGCGGATGCCCATCTCGCGGCAGGTGCGGAGGACGCGCAGCGCGATCTCGCCGCGGTTGGCGATGAGGATCTTGTGGAACATCGTCAGGCCGCCCCGATCAGCATCCGGCTAGCGGCGGGGCTCCACGAGAAAGAGGGGCTGGCCGAACTCGACGGGCTGGGCGTTCTCGACGAGAATCTTCACGATGCGCCCGGACAGCTTCGACTCGATCTCGTTCATGAGCTTCATGGCTTCGATGATGCAGAGGGTCTGCCCTTCCTTGATCGTGTCGCCCTCGCTGACGAACGGCGCCGTCTCGGGACTCGTGGCGCGGTAGAAGGTGCCGACCATGGGCGCTTCGATCGTCACGGTGCCGAGGGCGACGTCGGCG
>Ga0070699_100005501_pt1 | contig 11106 bp, 10 predicted proteins | sample KBSK1503metaG_FD_65473 | JGI IMG/M metagenome (GOLD analysis project Ga0070699, IMG submission 65473) | Corn, switchgrass and miscanthus rhizosphere microbial communities from Kellogg Biological Station, Michigan, USA - KBS K1-50-3 metaG | ecosystem: Host-associated > Plants > Roots >...
AGCCACCGCCACCTCCCCGCCGTGTGTAAGACGTACTCTCGACAAGCACGTCTTTAGCACACCCGGAGAGGGTCGGTGGCTTCTTCACGTGTGGCGCGCGTGAATAATCCGGGTTAGCGCGCGGCGCCCATTCGATCCGGAGCGTTCCTCGCCGGCATGCGCCGGCCTACCGCGGGGAGCTCACGGGTGGCCGGCCGTTTTGCAACTGAGACGTCGGTGCGTTGCCGTCGGGCAACCGGCAGCCGAGCTCGGAGGCCATCTGCCGGAAGATGACGATGAAATCAGGAGAGTTGATGCTATCGGCATGAACGCCCGCTTCGGAACCCTTCCGAATCGCCCGATCAACGGCGGCCTGTATCTTCTCATCAGAGAAGTCGATCGCGTTGCAGAGCGGCAGGGCTTGCGGCGTCACCGTTTCGCCATCAAGGGTAGACAGCGCACCGCCGAGGGTAACGAGCGCAATGATGACGATCCTCACGCTGCGATCGTACGGACTTTCGGCCAGACGGACAAATACTTGGCCGGGAGGCGATGCGGCTCGATGGAGCTCGATGCCTCGCAGCAAGGCCGTCGCCCGATGGAGTTGCGGAGATACGCAGCCGAGGCGCTGCGCTCTCTTCCCGCCCGTGACCGCCGGGGCGCGAGGATCGCGAGGCGGGCGCTCAGCGCATGCGCGCGAGCTGCGGGTCTGCGGGCTCGCCGGGGAGCGGGCGGCCCCACGGGTCGGTGCGCGGGATGCGGAGCTTCGCGAGCGTCCGGAGCGTATCCGGGTTGACCCACGGCTGCCCGAGCGCGCACGGTTGCGGCATACCCTGCTCGTCGGCGCACTCGTAGGCGGGGAAGCCGGCCTTCTGGAAATGGAGGAGCATCCGCTTCGCCACGTCGCCCGGTCTAGCGAACGAACTGGCACGTGGCAACCGCTCGTCTTCCCTCGACCGGCTCGGCTGATCTATTGAGACCCGATGGAGCGGATCGCCCTCGCATTCTCACCGCTGCGCGACGCGTCGCCGCGGGACATCGTCGCCTGGTCGCGGGACGCCGAGGGACGCGGCTACGAGGCCGTGTTCATCCCCGAGTCGTACTGCGACTCGCTCGCCTACGCTGGAGCCGTCGCGCTGGCGACCAACCGCCTCCGCGTGGGGACGGGCGTGACCAACGTCTATCTGCGGCAGCCGACGCTGCTCGCCGCCGAGGCCGCGGCGGTGCAGGAGTTCTCGGGCGGCCGGTTCCTCCTCGGCGTGGGGGTGGGCCACCGGGCGGTCAACGAGCCGCTCGGCATCGACATGAGCGATCCCGTCGCGACCATGCGATCGGTGATCGACACGCTGCGCGCGGCGTGGACGAAGGGGCCGACCCAGCCGAGGCCTGGGGTGCCGCCGCGGGTGCTCGCCGCCGCGCTCGCGCTTCGCATGATCGAGGTCGCGGGCGAGCTCGCCGACGGCGTCATGTTCAACCTCTTCCCCGTGACCCGCTATCCGCGGGCCCTGGCCGCGCTCCGGCGCGGCGCCGCACGCGCGGGCCGCGACGGTGCCGCGCTCGAGGTCTGTCACTTCACCACCTGCTATCTCGCTGACGACCAGCAGGCCGCGCTGCACGAGGCGCGGCGCATGCTCGCGCGGTATGCGAACCTCCCGTTCTACGGGAACATGCTCGCCCGGAGCGGGTTCGCGGCCGAGGTCGAGGCGATCCGCGCCGCCTGGGCGCGGCGCGACGTCGGAGCCGCGGAGCGGGCCGTGACCGACACACTCGCGGACGAGGTCACGCTGGTGGGCGACGCCGGGCGCTGCCGCGAGCGGCTCGCCGCCTACCGCGCCGCCGGCGCGACGCTCACGATCGTGTTCCCGAACCCGGTCGGCGAGCCGCGCGCCGCGGCGGTGGCCCGCGCGCTCGCAGCGTTCGCGCCGCGCTGAGGCTTTGAAAGGGCGCAGGGCCGCTGCTACCGTGGCCGTCCGCCGCGATGGACTACCGCGAGACGCTCAACCTGCCCCGCACCGAGTTCCCGATGCGCGCCAACCTCGCCCAGCGCGAGCCGGAGATCCTCCGGCGCTGGGCGGGGATGCGGCTCTACGAGAAACTCCTCGAGAAGAATGCCGGCGGCCGGCGCTTCGTGCTGCACGACGGACCGCCGTACGCCAACGGCAACATTCACATCGGCCACACGCTCAACAAGGTACTGAAGGACGTGATCGTGAAGCATCGCGCGATGAGCGGGTGCTTCGCCCCCTACGTGCCGGGGTGGGACTGCCACGGGCTGCCGATCGAGCTCGAGGTCGAGCGCGAGATGGCCGGCAAGGGCGGGCGCTCCAAGCTCGATATCCGGGAGCGCTGCCGCGCCTATGCGGAGCGCTACGTCGCCGTCCAGCGCGCCGAGTTCGAGCGACTCGGCATCCTGGGCGACTGGGAGCATCCGTACCTCACGATGGACCCGTCATACGAAGCGGAGGAGGTCCGCGTCCTCGGGCGCTGCATCGCCAGGGATCTCCTCTACCGCGGGAAGAAGCCCGTCCACTGGTGCCCCTCGTGCGCGACGGCGCTGGCCGAGGCCGAGGTCGAGTACGCCGACCTGATCTCGCCGTCGGTGTACGTCGCCTATCCGTTCGTCGCGCCGCTGCCGGCGCCGCTCGCCGGGCTCCGGGATCCGGCCGCGGCGATCTGGACCACGACGCCGTGGACGCTGCCCGCGAGCCTGGCGGTCGCCGTCCATCCCGATCACGAGTACGTGGCGATCGAGTGCGCCGGGCGGACGCTCGTGGTCGCGGCGGACCGTGCCGCGGCGGTGGCGCTGGCGCTCGGCGCCGCCGAGACGCCGCCCGCGCTCGCCCGCTGCCGCGGCCGCGACCTCGAGGGGAGCCGTTGCCGGCACCCCTGGCTGCCGCGCGAGGTGCCGGTCGTGCTCGCCGAGTACGTGACGCTCGAGAGCGGCACCGGGCTCGTGCACACCGCCCCGGGACACGGGCAGGAGGACTACGAGACCGGCCTCCGCTATGGCCTCGACGTGCTCGCGCCGGTCGACGCCCGCGGGCGCTTCACCGCCGAGGTGCCGGAATGGACGGGCCTCTCGGTGTTCGACGCCGACCCGCGCATCGTCGAGCACCTCCGTACGGTGGGTGCGCTCCTCGCCTCGGAGCGCTTCGTGCACAGCTATCCCCACTGCTGGCGGTGCAAGAACCCGATCGTCTTCCGGGCCACGGAGCAGTGGTTCATCGGCATGGAGCGCGGGGATCTGCGCCGCCGCGCGCTGGCGGAGATCGAGCGCGTCCGGTGGATCCCGCCGTGGGGACGGGAGCGGATCGCCAACATGATCGCCACCCGGCCGGACTGGTGCCTGTCCCGCCAGCGCGACTGGGGCGTGCCGGTCGTCGCCCTCTACTGCGAGCGGTGTGCCGCGCCGCTGGTCAGCGAGGCGCTCTGCACGCACGTGGCCGCCATCTTCGAGCGCGAGGGCAGCGACGCGTGGTTCCAGCGCCCGGTCGCAGACCTGGTGCCGCCCGGAACGCGCTGCGCCGCCTGCGGCGGCGAGACGTTTCGCCGCGAGGACGACATCCTCGACGTCTGGTTCGACTCGGGGGTGAGCTGGCGGACGGTCGTCGAGCGGCACCCGCAGCTCGGGCACGCCGACGTGTACCTCGAGGGCAGCGACCAGCATCGGGGGTGGTTCCACAGCGCGCTGCTGACCGGCGTCGCGGTCGAGGGCAAGGCGCCCTACGACACCGTGCTGACGCACGGCTTCACGCTCGACGGCGCAGGCCGCAAGATGTCGAAGTCGCTCCGCAACGTGATCGCACCCGAGGAGGTCATCCGGCGCCACGGCGCCGAGCTGCTGCGCCTGTGGGTGGCGGCCGAGGACTACCGCGAGGATGTGCGCATCTCGGAGGAGATCCTCGGGCAGCTGGTCGAGGCCTACCGGCGGATCCGGAACACGGCGCGATTTCTCCTCGCCAACCTCTACGACTTCGACCCCGCGCGCGACGCCGTGCCGCACGACCGCCTGCCCGCGCTCGAGCGCTGGGTGCTGCACCAGACGCGTGGGCTGGCCGAACGGTGCCGGGCCGCGTACGAAGCCTACGAGTTCCACGTCATCTACCACGCGCTCAACAACTTCTGCAGCGTGGATCTCAGCGCCTTCTTCCTCGACGTGCGGAAGGACCGGCTCTATTGCGAGCGGGCCGACGGGGCCGAGCGCCGCGCGACGCAGACGACCCTGCACGCGATCCTCGACGTGCTCGCGCGGCTGATGGCGCCGATCCTCTCCTTCACGGCCGAGGACGTCTGGGCGCATGCGCCGGGGCGCGAGCGGCGCGAGAGCGTTTTCCTGGCGGGTCTCCCCGTCGCGCCGGAAGTGTGGCACGACCCGCCGCTGGCATCCCGTTTCGAGCGGCTCCTGGCGGTGCGTAGCGCGGTCACCAAGGCGATCGAGGAGGCCCGCCAGGCGGGTCTCGTGAAGCAGTCGCTCGAGGCCTCGATCCTGCTCGGCACGGCCGACGGCGCCGGCGACGGGCTGGCGGCGCTCCTCGCCGCCCACGCCGCGGAGCTGCCCGACCTGTTTCTCGTCGGTGCGGTCGTGCTCGGCGACGGAGCCGCCGTCCCCGAGAGCCCCGTCGTTCCGGGCCTCCGCGTGCGGGTGGAGCGGGCAGCGGGCGCCAAGTGCGCGCGCTGCTGGAACACGCGCGCGCTGGGCGCGGATCCGGCTCATCCCGAGATCTGTGCGCGCTGCGCGACCGTGGTCTCGTGAGCCTCGGCGGCGATCCCAGGGTACGCCTCGCGGCGCTGGTGGCGCTCGCCGTCGTGCTGGCGGACCAGGCGACGAAGGCGGTCATCGAGCGGACGCTCCTGCTGCACGAGACCATCCCGCTGACGCCCTTCTTCGCCCTCTCCTACGTGCGCAACACGGGGGCGGCCTTCGGCGTGCTGGCCGCGGCCCCAGTCGGCATCCGCCTGCCGCTCTTCCTCACCGTGACCGTGATCGCGACCGCGGCCGTCGTCTCCTACCTTCGGCGGACCCCTGCCGATCAGCGCTGGCGCGTGGCGGCACTCGGCGCCGTCCTCGGCGGGGCGCTCGGCAACCTGCTCGACCGGGTGCGCTACGGGGAAGTCGTCGACTTCCTCGACCTCCACTGGGGCGAGCTGCACTGGCCGGCTTTCAACCTGGCGGACGCGGCGATCACGGTGGGCGTCGCCATCGTGCTGCTCGCTTCGGTGGAGCGGCGCGGCGTGAACGCGGCCGCACGCTAGCAAGTGCGCGGGGCGGCGGTGGGGTGCCGCTGCAGCTCCCGGTCCTCGCTCCACGCGCGCCTTGGAACTGGAGCGTCCCCCCGCAGCTGCTCGCGCGCGCGGGAGCTGTGGAGGTCGCCGCAGCGGCACCCCGCCGCCGCCCCGGGTCGCGTGCTAGGGCAGGACGTCGAGGCCGCGCGGCTCCGCCGCGCTCTCTTTGGCGGCGGCGAGACGGACGAGGACGCGCTCGGCGAGTTCGCGGAACGCCCGGCTTGCCGGATGCGCTGGATCTGCGGCCACCAACGGCAGGCCGCGGTCGCCGGCTTCGCGTACGGCGCGGACCAGCGGGATCTCGCCGAGGAAGGGGATGCCGGCCTCGTCGGCCATGCGGTGGCCGCCGCCGTGCGCGAAGATCTCGGCGCGCGTGCCGCAGTTGGGGCAGACGTGGTAGCTCATGTTCTCGATCAGGCCGAGGACCGGGGCTTTCATCTGCTGGAACATCGCGATGCCTCGGCGGACGTCGGCGAGCGCCACGTCCTGCGGTGTCGTGACGATGATGCCGCCGGTGATCTTCACCTGCTGGGTGAGGGTGAGCTGCACGTCGCCGGTGCCGGGCGGCAGGTCGAGGACGAGCGTGTCGAGTTCACCCCAGACGACGTTGCGCAGGAACTCGGTGATCAGCTTGGTCACCATCGGCCCACGCCAGATGACCGGCGTCCGGTCGCCCAGGAACATTCCCATCGAGATCACGCGGAGCCCGTGCTTCTCGGCCGGAACGAGGCGACTGCCTTCCGCGGGGCGCGCCTTCTCTTCGATCCCGAGCATCAAGGGGACGCTCGGTCCGTAGACGTCGGCGTCGAGGAGGCCGACCCGCTGGCCGAGGGTGACGAGCGCGAGGGCGAGGTTGGTGGCGACCGTGGACTTGCCGACCCCGCCCTTGCCGCTGGCGACGGCGAGCACGGTCTCGACACCCGGAATCGGCTGCGGGCCCCGCCGCGCCTGCGGCTGGGGCGCCACCTCGCGCACCACCGTCACCGGGCCCGCGAAGTCCGACATCGCCGCGACCGCCTCCCGCACGGCTGCCTCGATCTGCCGGACGACCTCCTCGTCGGCGGTGCTCGGCGCGAGGTGGACCGCCGTCCCCGAGGACGAGACCTGGACGTCCTTCACCATCCCGAAGGAGACGATGTCGCGCGTGTATCCCGGGTACCTGACGCGTCGCAGAGCCTCTAGGACCTCCTGCGGGGTGGGCATATGTCGCGCTTAGCAAGGGCCTTCGGGACCCGCAAGGACGATCCTGCCGCGTCATCATTTGGACGCAAGACGTGTGCGTGACGCTTGGGAGGTTCGGCAGGCCGCGGCGGCCCGCCATTTTGCTCGCTCGCCGACCTGGCACCTGGGTTGCTTCAGGCCATAGACGTTCCCCATGCGGGCTTCTCGCTCATCGATGCCGTTGTCGGCCGGACCGCCCTCGCACGCTGCGCAGGTGATCCGGCGGTGGCGGCGGCGCGTCGGCCTCACGCAGGAGGGCCTCGCCCAGGCGCTCAGCGTCACCTTCTCGACGGTCAGCCGCTGGGAGAACGGGCACGTCCTGCCGAGCAAGCTCGCCTGGCGCGCGCTGCAGCAGCTCGCCACCGAGCTCGGCTCCCCGCTCGAGGACGGCGCCCCCGAGGACGGCAGCTGACGTGCCCTCGGCGGGCGACGAGAGCGCCCGCACCGACGATGGCTGCGTCGTCGAGGCGCTGCGGGGCGAGGTCGACCGCCTGCGAGCGCGGCTCACGCAGGTGGAACGCGATGCCGCGGCGCATGCGGGCGCGCTGGTCGACGCCGGCCGAGAGCTGAGCTTAGCGCTCGAGCCCGCCGACCTGCTCGCCCGGCTCGCCGCGCGGGCTGCGACCCTCACGCGGGCGGACGTCGCCCTGGTGGTGCTGTGGGACGCGGGCGAGCGGCGGCACCGCGTCGAGGGCGTGTACGGCCTCGACGCGGACACGGTGGACGTCGTCCGGCACGCCGGACATGACGACGGGCTGTACCAGACGAAGGGCGACGGGCGTGGACTGAGCCACGCCTGGGTTGCACGGCTCGGCTGTGATTCCGAGCTCAGCGTCCCGATGGAGTGGGGTGGCAGCGTCGTCGGGGTCCTCACGCTCCTCTGGACGGCGCGCCGAGAGCCCTCGGCACGGGATGGGACCCTGGCGGAGGCACTGGCGCACCAGGCAGCGGTCGCGTTCGAGAACGCGCGTCTGGTGGGGGATCTGCGGGCCGCAAGCCGCCTCAAATCGGAGTTCGTGGCCACCATGTCGCACGAGCTGCGGACGCCGCTCAACGTGATCATGGGGTATACCGACCTCCTGCTCGAGGAAGCGTTCGGAACGCTCGCGGCGGAGCAGCAAAACGTGCTCGTGAGCATCCAGCGCAGCAGCCGCGAGCTCTTCGACCTGATCTCGGCGACGCTCGACCTGAACCGCCTCGACGCCGGACGGCTGGACGTGTCGGTCGAGCGGGTGTCGTTGCCGGATCTTCTGGCCGATCTCGAGGCCGATACGGCCACCCGGCTCGACGCGCGGGCGCTCGAGCTCCGCTGGGAGGTGGCGGCGGACCTGCCCGAGCTGGAGACCGACCGTACGAAGCTGCGTACGATTCTGAAGAACCTCGTCGGCAACGCGATCAAGTTCACCGAGCGGGGATACGTGTCGGTCGCCGCCGAGCTCGCGGACGGGGCGGTCGTGTTCACGGTCGCCGACACGGGCATCGGTATCCGGAGGGAGGATCTGCCGGTCATCTTCGACATGTTCCGGCAGGTGGAGAGCGCGAACACCCGCCGCCACGGCGGCGTCGGCCTCGGGCTCTACATCGTCAAACGGCTGGTCGAGGAGCTGGGCGGCGAGGTGCAGGTGGAGAGCGAGTGGGGAGTGGGGACCCGCTTCCGCGTGCACGTCCCGTTGCGGGCGCCACGGCGCGCGGCCGGCGCCGAGCGAAGCGGCGCCCTGTAGCGCCTCCGGCGGGTGTGCTACATCGCGGACGTGGCCCGCGACCGGCAGCGCACCCGCGGCAATCGCGCGGCCCCGGCCCCCACGCGCGTGCGGCTCAACGCGCCCTTCGCGCAGCTCGGCCAGCGGCTGCGGCCCGCGCCACGTGCGGTGCCGCCCCCGCGGCCGCGGAGCCCGGCGCCCGCCCCGCCCCAACCCGACGAGGGCGCGCTCTTCGCCAACGCGATGGACGGCGTCGTCCGTCTGGGCGACGACCGCCGCAACCGCATCGAGGGTCCGCGCCCGGCCGGGACCGCGCGCCGCCCGGTCAGCGAGGAGGCGGAGGCGCTGGCCTTGCTGTCCGACCTGATCGCGGGCTCGGCGCGCTTCGACATCACCGACACGCGCGAGTACGTCGAGGGCGCCATCGTGGGACTCGATCCGCGCCTCCTGAGGCGGCTCCGGCGGGGCGACTTCGCGTGGCAGGCCTATCTGGACCTGCACGGCATGACGGCCGAGGCCGCGCGGCCTGCGGTGGACCGCTTCCTCCTCGATGCGGTCCGGGAGGGGCTGCGCTGCGTGCTGCTCGTCCATGGCCGCGGCCTCAACTCGAAGGACCAGACGCCGGTGCTGAAGGAGCGGCTGAAGGTCTGGCTCGCGCGGGGACGTCCGGCGCGTGTCGTGCTCGCCTTCACGACGGCCCGCCCCTGCGACGGCGGAGCCGGCGCCCTCTACGTCCTCCTGCGACGCGATCGCACGCGCCGGCCGATCGAGGTCACCGAGGGAGCGAAGCGCTGAGGCTTCACGCCGCGGGCGAGCCGTGTCACGAGCGGCCGACGCGTTGAGCCTGACGCGCGTCGCGGCCGCCGTGGCGCTGCCGGTTGCCCTGGCGAGGTCCCTCGACCGCCCGGGCGGCACGTGGCTTCCGCTCGGGCTGTGGAGCGTCGGCGTCGCCACCGACTTCCTCGACGGCCCGCTGGCGCGCCGCCTCGGTGGCGCCACCCGACACGGCGCGCTGCTCGACAACGCCGCCGACGTGACCTTCGTGCTCGGGGCGGCGTCGACCGGCGCGGCCCTGGGGCTCCTCCCCTGGCGCGTCCCGGTCGCGATCGCGATCGCTTTCGGCGCCTACGCCCTCGCCTCGGCGGGCGGTCGCGGCGAGCCGGCGCGCGCCTACACGCGAATCGGCCATGCGGCCGGCGTCTGCAACTACCTGCTGGCCGGCCTGCTTGCGGCCACCGTGCTGCGGCCCGGTCGAGGCTGGGGCCCCGTGCTCGACGTCGCGGGGCTCGCGGTCCTCTCCGTCAACGGCGGCGCGGCGGCGGTACAGGCGGCGGGTGCCGTCAGACGAGCTCGCGCGCGGCCCGGCGCAGGAAGACGAGACCGATCGCCGCGTTCATCAGCATAAACGCGAGGTGCGCGGCCAGGCTGTAGGCGACCAGCCCGGCCTCCGGCGCCCAGTCGCGGAAGATGTACACCCAGGCGGCCTGGCTCGGTCCGAGGTGCGCCGCGGCGATCGGCAGGGCGGCGAAGAAGAACACGAGCGGCAGCCCGGCGAGGAGTGTGGCGAACGGGACGCGCATGTCGAAGAGCGGCAGCGCGAGCCAGTGCGTGGTGACCGCGGCGAGCAGATTCGGCGTCTTGTAGAGCAGGAGCAGGAGGTAGTGCCTGGGCCGCGCGTGCCGGAAGGCCGCCAGCAGCGGCGCCTGACCGAGTCGCCCGCCACGGGGACGCGAGAAGTACCAGAGATGGAGGACGAGGTAGACGGCGAGCACCACGTAGACGGACACCGGCGCCACACGGCCGACCTCGCCCGCCGCGACGGCACCGACGAAGGAGTAGAAGGCGAGCTGGTAGACCTCGACGAAGGAGAGGAAGAGCACCGTGCCGGTCACCTCCCAGAACGGCACCTGGTGACGGCGGTGCAGGTAGAGGGCGATGCCCCCCTGGCCGAGCTGGGTATTCACCAGGGAGAGGATGTAGGTGGTGGCGCGCACCGGCAGGATGTCGCGGTAGGGCACGCGCACGTTGAACCACGCCACCGCCTGCTGCACGACGAAGCTGTCGACCAGGAAATAGAAGACGGAGTAGGGCAGGAGCAGCAGCAGGTACCACCCCCACCGCGCTCCGGCGAGCGTGTCGACGACTCGCCCGGCCGGGATGTGCCAGAACAGAAACGCGAAGATGGCGAGCGTGACCGCCCACGGGGCGGCGCGCCGCACGAAGCTCAGGCCGACGGCTCCTCGTTCTCGAATTGCAGGATGTCGAGCTCGGCGAAGCGCTCGCGGACGTAGGGCGAGAGGAGCCCGAGCCGCTTCACGTTGGGCACGACCTTCGAGAAGAGCATCTGCCGGAAGAGCTTCATCTGCGGCGACTCGAGGACGATCTGGCGCACCTCGGCGACCGGCCAGCCCATCACCTCCCAGACGTCCTCCATGAGCAGCCGGTCCCGCATGAGCCGGCAACCCTCGTAGAGGAACTCCTCGCGCTCGCGGAGCTCGCGCGCCGGCAGGTCGCGGTAGAAGTCGCTGAGCGACAGGACGCCGAAGGCGACGTGTCGCGACTCGTCGCGCATGACGTAGTGCGTGAGCTCCGTCAGCAGCGGCTCCTGACACATCTTGTGCATGTAGCCGAAGGCCGCCATGGCGAGCCCCTCCACCATGATCTGCATCCCGAGGTACTTCATGTCCCAGCGGGAGTCGGTGAGAATCTGGTCGAGCAGGGTCTTCAGGTGGCGGTTGACCGGGTAGGCGCCGGTGAGCTTCTCGCGCAGGTAGCGCGAGTAGACCTCGACGTGGCGGGCCTCGTCCATCACCTGGGTGGCGCCGTAGAACTTGGATTCGATCCACGGCGTCGCGTCGACGATCTGCGCGGTCGCGAGCAGCGCGCCCTGCTCGCCGTGCATGAACTGCGAGAGCGTCCAGGA
>Ga0070699_100005502_pt1 | contig 11104 bp, 11 predicted proteins | sample KBSK1503metaG_FD_65473 | JGI IMG/M metagenome (GOLD analysis project Ga0070699, IMG submission 65473) | Corn, switchgrass and miscanthus rhizosphere microbial communities from Kellogg Biological Station, Michigan, USA - KBS K1-50-3 metaG | ecosystem: Host-associated > Plants > Roots >...
GGGAGGCGAGGCGGTGGTCGTCCTGGACGGCTGGCTGACGCTCGCCGAGCCGCGCTGACGGCTTGTCGCCGGACGCGTTCTCGACTATCGCCCCGGGCATGAAATTCGGACTGATGTACGCCAACGCGGGCCCGTTCGGCTTCCCGGAGAATCTCACGCACCTCGCCCGTACGGCGGAGGAGACAGGCATCGAGTCGCTCTGGGCCGTCGAGCACGTCGTCATCCCGGTGGGCTACCGCTCGGTCTATCCCTACAGCCCCTCCGGAAAGATCCCCGGGCCCGAGAACCTCCCGCTGCCCGATCCGCTGCTCTCTCTCACCTTCGCCGCGGCCGTGACCACGAAGCTCCGGCTCGCCACCGGCATCCTCCTCCTGCCGCAGCGCCACCCGATCTACGTCGCCAAGGAGGTGGCCACCCTCGACGTGCTGTCCAACGGCCGCGCGATTCTCGGCATCGGCGTCGGGTGGCTGCGCGAGGAGTTCGAAGCGCTCGGCATTCCATTCGAGGACCGGGCGGCGCGCACGGCCGAAGCGGTGCGCGCGCTCCGCTCGCTGTGGAAGGAGACGCCGGAGGCGTTCGCCGGGAAGTACTTCCGCTGGCCGCCGCTCGAGTCGAACCCGAAGCCGGTGCAGAAGCCCGGCGTGCCGATCGTCGTCGGCGGCCACACGCCGCTCGCCGTCCGGCGCGCCGCCCGCTACGGCGACGGCTTCTTCCCTGGCGTCGACACGCCCGAGAAGCTGAAGGGCATCCTCGCGCTGCTCGGCGAGGAGTGCGCCCGCCTCGGACGCAATCCGCGCGACATCGAGATCACCGCCGGCCGCGCCGCCATGGACGTCGACACCGTCCGGCGCTACCAGGATCTCGGCGTCGCCCGCGTGACGATCCCGCCTCCGGCGTTCGACCAGGACGGCCTGCGGGCGGGGTTGCACGAGTTCGGAGACCGCATCATCGCGCGGCTATGACCCGACCGCCCGTCGAGGGCGTTTGCGACGGCCGCCTCACCGCCGTCCGTGACGCCTTCGTCGCCAACTTCGTCGAGCGGGGCGAGGTCGGCGCGGCGGTCGCCGTCTCGGTGGGCGGCCGGCTGGTCGTCGACCTGTGGGGTGGCTGGGCCGACCGGGCGCGTCGCCGACGGTGGGAGCGGGACACGCTCGTCAACTTCTTCTCCGTCGGCAAGGGGCTCACCGCCGTCTGCGCGCACCGCCTCGTCGAGCGGGGGCTGGTCGAGCTCGACGCGCCGCTCGGCCGCTACTGGCCGGAGTTCGGCGCCGCCGGCAAGGAGGACGTCACGCTCCGCCACGTCCTCTCCCATCGCGCCGGCCTTCCGGCCGTGCGCGAGGAGCTCCCCGACGGCGCGATGCTCGACTGGGCGGCGATGACCCGGGCGCTCGAGCGGCAGGCGCCGTGGTGGCCGCCGGGTAGCGCGCACGGCTATCACGTGAACACGTTCGGCTACCTCGTCGGCGAGGTCGTGCGCCGGGTTACCGGGAGGACGCTCGGCATGCTGCTGCGTGCCGAGATTGCGGGCCCGCTCGGCGCCGACGTGCACATCGGCCTCGCCCCGTCGGAGCATCATCGCGTGGCCGAGTACCTGTGGCCGGCGGGCGGCACCGTCCCCGACACCACCGGGCTGGCGGGCGACGCCCTCATGCGGCGGAACGTCTACTGGAACCCGCGCGGCGTCTCCGGCGCGGGCTGGGTGAACCGCGCAGCATGGCGCGTCGCCGAGATGCCCTCGACGAACGGCCACGGGACCGCCCGCGGCGTGGCGCGCGTCTACGCGGCGCTGGCGCGCTGGGGAGCGATCGACGGGGTCCGCGTGCTCGCAGAACCCGTTCTCCGGTCGGCCGTCGTCGAGCACTCGAACGGCGTCGACCGCATCCTGCGCCGCCCGTCCCGCTTCGGGCTCGGCTTCCAGCTGACGCACCCGGACCGCCCGCTCGGACCGAACGCCGGCCCCTTCGGACACTTCGGCGCCGGCGGCTCGCTCGGGTTCTGCGATCCGGAGGCCGATGTCGCGTTCGGATACGTCATGAACGACATGGGACCGAGCTGGCAGAACCCGCGCAACCGCGCCTTGATCGACGCGCTGTACGCCGCCCTGTAACGCATCCTATTCCATTCGGATTCCACAGGAGTTGCAGGTCGTGATGCCGCCCCGCGTGCGACAGTGCTTGCAGGGCCCGAGCATCCCCCTGACGATCGGGGACTGACACACCGGCGTCGGGCAGCCTGCATCCGTCCCCTCCTCGCGCCCGGCCGTCCGCCGGTCCGGGCAGAGACTACGGGGCGGATAATCGAGAGTCAACGACTTTGCGATGCCGTCGCTCGCTGCTCCTCGCCGCGGGTGCGGAAGAAGTCGGTCACCATCTGGTGGACGCCGACCGGGTCCTGCGCGGGGTAGCCATGGCCCGCACCCTCGACGATGTGCAGCCGTGCGCCGTCAATGCGCGCGGCGAGCACGTGCGCGTTGCCGACCGGAATGAGGACGTCGCGGTCGCCGTGGATGACCAGGGTGGGCATCCTGATCTGCGGAAGACGGTCGTAGCTGCTCCACCCCACGAGACCAGCCATTGCGCGCTGCGCCGTCTCCGGCGGTGTGGGCGGCAGCATCGGCGCGATCATGAGCAGCATGTCGCGGATGCCGGGGTTGGCCGCGATCCACTCGTTCGTGAACAGCAGCGGCAGCTGGCGGTCGACCCATTCGGCAGGATCCACTCTGCCCATGCTCGAGACGACGGCGATCAGTTCCTCGAGGATCTCCGGCCCGCACATCGTCGACTGCTCGCCGCCGCACATCGTGCAGCCGAGCACGAGCGAGCGGACCTTGGCCGGATGACGGAGCGCGAGCTCCTGCGCGATCATGCCGCCCATCGACACGCCGTAGACGTGGGCGGACTCGATGCCGAGGTGACCGAGTAGCCCGGCGGCGTCCTCGGCCATCTGCACGATGGTGTACGGACCACCCGGCTTGTCGCTCTGCCCCGTGCCGCGGTTGTCGTAGAAGATGGCGCGGTAGCCGCCGAGGAAGGGCAGCGAGCCGAGCCAGGCGTCGCCCGGCATGCCGTAGCCCATGATGAGGAGCAGTGGCTCGCCGTCGCCTGCTTCGTTGTAGTGGATCTTCACGCCGTCGATCGTCGCATCCGGCATCTGTGCCCTCCCGTGCGGACGACGGTGCTTAGCACGGCGACGAATCGGTGGAAACGCGCGAGCTCTCGGGCACGGGTCGAACGCTTTGACGGGCAGACGGCCGCTTACTACCTTCGACGACCGCGAGGCGGCGGCCAAGACGCTGGCCGCACTGCGCGCCGAGCCCCACGTCATGGCCGCCGCCATCTTCGCCGCGAACGGCGCGCGCTTCGCCACGTACCTCCGTGGCGACCGTCGCGACGACCCGGCGATCGGCGACCCGTCGACCCGGCACGGTCCCTGGTATCGCTTCGCTGCCGGCGGCCTCGTCGTCTGCGAGGACGTGGTGCTGGATCGCGAACGAGTGGGAAGCGTGCGCATCCTCTCCGACCTCGGGGAGCGCGAGGCCCGGTTCAAGAGCTACGTCGGGATCGTTGCACTCGCCTTCGCGATCGCGATCGTCGCGGGCGTCCTGCTCTCGTCGCGTCTCCAGCGGGCGATCTCGGACCCGATCCTGCACCTGGTCGACCGAGCGCGGGTGGTGACCGAGGAGAAGAACTACGCGATCCGAGCGACGCCGACCGGCGGCGACGAGCTCGGGCTCCTCGTGCGCACCTTCAACGAGATGCTGACGCAGATCCAGGCGCGTGACACGGCCCTGGAAGGCGCGCGCGACGAGGCGGAGGCGGCGAACCGTACCAAGGACGAGTTCCTCGCCGTCGTCTCCCACGAGCTCAGGACGCCGCTCACGCCGATCCTCGCCTGGATCCGCATGCTTCGCGCCGGGTCGCTCGACACGGCCGCCACCGCTCGGGCGCTCGACGCGATCGACCGCAACGCGCACTCGCAGGCCCGGCTCGTCGACGACCTCCTCGACGTCTCCCGGATCATCACCGGCAAGGTGCGCCTCGACGTGCAGCAGGTCGAGCTCCGGTCGCTGGTCGAAGCCGCGGTCGAGTCCGCACGACCCGCCGCGGATGCCAAGGGGATCCGCATCATCCAGATGGTGATCGATCCGGGTGCGATCGTCGTCTCCAGCGATCCGCAGCGTCTCCAGCAGGTCTTCTGGAACCTGCTCTCGAGCGCCGTCAAGTTCACCCCGCGGGGCGGGCGCGTCCAGCTCTCCCTCCAGCGCGTCAACTCGCACGTCGAGGTCGCCGTGACCGACACCGGCCAGGGGATCAAGCCCGCCTTCCTGCCGCACGTCTTCGACCGATTCCGCCAGGCGGAGAGCGCGACGACCCGGGCCCACGGCGGACTCGGGCTCGGGCTGGCAATCGTCCGTCACATCGTCGAGCTTCACGGCGGCCGCGTTCGGGGCGACAGCGACGGCGAAGGCCGCGGCGCGACCTTCACCGTCGAGCTGCCGACGGCGGCCGTCCGCACGGCACCGCGCGAGGATCGCGTGCACCCGACGGCGGACAGCGCCGTGCCCTTCGCGCCGTCCACGGTCCTCCGCGGGGTGCGCGTGCTGGTCGTCGACGACGACCGGGACACGCTCGATACCCTGTGGATGGTGCTGAAGGAGTGCGGAGCCGAGGTCCAGACCGCGGACGGAGCCGCAGCCGCCCTCGAGGTTCTCGACCGCTGGCGGCCGGATGCGCTCGTCTCCGACATCGGCATGCCCGACGAGGACGGCTACTCGTTGATCGCCAAGGTGCGAGCCCTGTCGCGCGAGCAAGGCGGGCAGACGCCGGCGCTCGCGCTGACCGCCTATGCGCGCACGGAGGACCGCGTGCGCGCCCTCTCGGCCGGGTTCCAGATGCACATGGCGAAGCCGGTCGAGCCGGCCGAGCTGGTCGCCGTGGTGTCGACGCTCACGTCGTGGACGGGCCCGGCCCAACGCGCGTAGCGGGAAGACACATTCTTCTGGACAGCGGCCGCGCACGTGCGCTAAGTGCCCCTCGAGCCCTTGGAGACACGAAACGGCGGTGACCACACCGCCAGGGGGAAGCGCGGCATGATCACGCGCACTCGATTCGTCCGTCGGCCAGCCGCGTGCCCCTGGCCCACGACGTTGGCTGGTGTCGCGCTCGCGGCCTGGCTCGGCAGCGCGTCGGCCGCCGTCTTCGACTTCCGGGTCGACCGGGGCTTGCAGTTGCTGCGTGTGAACATGCGGCGGGCAGCCGCGGGGGAGATATCCGTCCGCGCGCGCTTTCACGACACGGCGGCGCCCGACCCGCTCGCCCGGCTGCACGTGACTGCCGTCCTCGGTCACGAGGACGAGGGCGCGGCCGGGCGCTGTGCGAGCGCAGCCGCGCTCGGCTGCGAGCGGAAGGGTGCGATCAGAGTCGGCTGTCCTTGAGGAGACGACCGTGCGTGCTCACCTCGCCCTCGTCCTTCTCCTGGCTGCGCCCACGACGGGCGCGGCGGCCCTGCAGGTCGTGTCCACGAGCCCGGTGCGACACACGTTCGCGCCCGCCGGGACGACGATCGCCATCACGTTCGACCAGCCGCTGATGCCCTCGTCGATCACGCAATCGAGCTTCCGGGTGTTCGGGAAGGCGACGGGCCCGGTGGCCGGCTCGATCGCGTTCTCGAACGGGGACAGGACGCTGACCCTCACGCCGTCGCGCGCGCTGTCGGCCGGCGAGACCGTGCTCGTGAACCTGTCGCACGACGTCCGCGCCGCGGATTCCACGGCGCTCCGCAGCGCCGGCTTCGCCTTCGACTTCATCGTCGCGACCCGGCCGGCGAATCGTTCCTTCGTCCAGATCGACGAGATGTCGAACCGCATCGGCGGGGCCCAGACGCGTATCTACGGCGCCGTCGCGACAGACCTCGACCACGACGGCTGGATCGACCTGGTCACGGTGAACGAGGTGAGCGCCGACCTGCGGGTCTTCCTGAATCGCGCCGACGGCTCGGGCCTGTTCTTCCCGATCCTGCAGCCGCCCTTCCCGGTCGGCGTCGAGGCGAGCCCGAACGAGCCCGGCGACTTCGACAACGACGGCAAGACCGACGTCGCGGTGTCGGCGACCGACAGCGGCGGCGTGTGGATCTCGCGCGGCGCGGGCGACGGGACGTTCGCGGCGTCGCAGAGCGTGCTCACGGGGAGCGAGCCGCACGGGATCGCGGTGCTCGACGTTGACGGCGACGGCGACCTGGACATCGTGGACGCCGTTTACGGCGACAGCCGCCTCGCGCTCCTCCTGAACGACGGCAGCGGGACGTTCGGGGCCCCGACGTACTTCGGGGCCGGCTGCAACGGGCCCTGGGCGCTCGGCGCCGCGGACATGAACAACGACGGGATCACCGACCTGGTGGCGGGCTGCGTCAACGACCAGCAGGCCGTCGTGCTGCTCGGCAACGGCGACGGCACGTTCACGGCCGGCCCGCCGCAGAGCGCCGGCGGGCAGCCCTGGCAGGTCGCCCTCGGCGACGTCGACGGGGACGGCTTCGTCGACGCCGCGTTCGGCAACAGCATGAGCGCCAACGGCGGGCTCGTGCGCGGCAACGGCGACGGGACGCTCGCCGCTCCGGTGACGGTCCCGATGCCGGCTCACACGCCGGCGAGCCGGCTCGGCGATCTCGACGGGGACGGCGACCTCGACTGGGTCCTCTCGAGCTTCGGGGCCGGGCTCTGGCGCATCTACGTGAACGACGGCGCCGGCCACTTCACCTTCGACCAGGACATCCCGGCAACCTCCAACCCGTCGTGCGCCATCCTGCTCGACATCGACAACGACGGCGACCTCGACCTGGCCCTCAGTGACGAGATCGCCGACACCGTCAAGGTGATGCAGAACCAGAACGGACCGAGCCCGCTTTGCCCTCCCGCGCCGGTCACCTGCCGGACGCCGGTCGCGAGCGGCAAGTCGTCGCTCACGCTCAAGGACAAGTCGCCGGACAAGAGCGACCTGCTGGTCTGGCGGTGGACCAAGGGGCCGACCACAACGAAGAGCGATTATGGGAATCCGCTCACCACCGACGACTACGCGCTCTGCCTCTACGACGCCGGCGCGCTCCTCACGAGCACGGGAGCCGACCACGGCGGGAGCTGTGCGGGGAAGCCGTGCTGGAAGGACATGCCGACCAGCGTCGGCTATCGGAACCGCGACGCGTCGCCGAGCGGGACGACCACCATGCGGCTGAAGGAGGGGCTCGTCGACGGCAAGGCCTCGATCGTGGTCGTCGGGAAGGGCGTGAAGCTCGTGCTTCCGGACCTGTCCGCGCTCGGCGGCCCGGTGGTCGCCCAGCTCCATCGGAGTGGCGGCGGCCCCTGCTTCGGGGCGACGTTCAGCGCGCCCTTTAAGAAAAGCGACGCCGCGCTGTTCAGAGACACGTCGGACTGACGCGATGCCTCTCGTCACCTCGATCCTCGCCGACGGCTTCGTCTTCCTCGAGGGGCCGCGCTGGCACGACGACCGGCTCTTCGTCTCCGACATGCACGGCGACTGCGTGCTCGCGGTCGGGCTCGACGGGCGGGTCGAGCGCATCCTCGACGTGCCGACGCAGCCGTCGGGCCTCGGCTGGCTCGCGGACGGGCGGCTGCTGGTCGTCTCGATGACCGACCGGAAGCTCCTTCGGGTCGATCCGGGCGGGGTCGCCGTCCACGCGGACCTTTCCGACATCGCCACCTTCCACTGCAACGACATGGTGGTGGACGCGCTGGGCCGCGCCTACGTCGGCAACTTCGGCTGGGACTACGAGAGCGGGGCGCCCGAGCGCACGACGGCGCTGGCGCTCGTCCACCCCGGCGGCCGCGTCGTGCGCGCCGCCGACGGTCTCTCGTTCCCGAACGGCACGGTCCTCACGCCAGACGGCCGGACGCTCATCGTCGCCGAGACCTTCGCGCGCTGCCTGACGGCGTTCGACGTCGCCCCCGCCGACGGCGGCCTCTCGAACCGCCGTCTATGGGCGTCGACGGATCCGGTCTTTCCCGACGGTATCTGTCTCGACGCCGCCGGCGCCGTCTGGGTGGCGTCGCCGCTGTCGAACGAGGTAGTCCGGGTTTCTGAGGGCGGCGAGGTCACGGATCGCATCCCGACCGGACGGCACACGATCGCGTGCATGCTGGGCGGCCCCGACCGGCGGACGCTCTTCGTCCTCACGGCCGAGGCCATCCGGCGCGAAGAGACGCGCGCCAAGCGGAGCGCGCGGATCGAGACGGTTCGGGTGGACGTCCCGGGCGCCGGGCGCCCCTGAGGCTTCCGGCACGCCAGCTCCCGGTCTCCCCGTTTCGTCCGGTCGGCGATCCGCCGACGATCGCGGCGCGGAGCGCTAGCGCTCCGCGTTCGCGACGCCGAGGAGCTGCTCCACCAGATCGATGTAGGGCGGCAGCGCCACCAGCGATTGCCCGCCGTCGACGTAGAAGCACTGCCCGGTGACCCACTCGGCCGCGTCCGAGGACAGGAAGAGGATCATCTGCGCGATGTCCTCCGGCCGGCCGACCCTTCCGACGGGGATGTGGCGGAGGAAGGCGTCACGCGCGCCGGGCATCGCGAAGAGCGGCGCGGTGAGGTTCGTGTCGACGGGGCCCGGGGCGATCGCGTTCACCGTCACCCGCCGTGGGGCGAGCTCGAGCGCCGCGACCTGCGTGAAGGCGACGACCCCTGCCTTTGACGCGCAGTACGGGGAGTGGCCCGTGGTCGGCACGCTGGCATTGGTGGACGCGATGTTGATTACCCGCCCGGCCTCCCGGTGCTCGACCATCCAGCGCGTCGCCGCCCGGGTGAGCAGAAAGGTGCCGCGCAGGTTCACGGCGAGGACGCGGTCCCACACGAGCGGGTCGAGCTCCCAGACACGCCCGATGCCGCCGATCCCGGCCGCGTTCAGCACGATGTCGAGGCGACCGAAGCGAGCGAGCGTCTCGTCCACCGCGCGCTCGCAGTCGGCCACCTCCGTCACGTCGCCGCACAGCGTGAGGAGCCGGTCGTCGCCGAGGGCTGCTGCCGTCTCCTCGAGCCGCTCCCCGCTCTGGTCGAGGATCGCCACCCGTGCCCCCGCCGCGAGCCAGGCCGCCGCCGCAGCGCGGCCGATCCCCGAAGCGCCGCCGCTCGCGAGCGCGACCTTGCCGGTGAAGTCCCAGGTGACGTCGGGCATGGTCGTTTTCCTCCCGCGCGGCAGATAGCGGGGATGCGCCCGAGGTGTCCAGGAGCTGCTCGCCGGGCGCGGCCCTCAGCGTTAGATCGCGGACGACCCGCGCGCTGCGGTTTTACGACGGCCCCATCTGAAGGCGCGCGCGCAGCTGCTGCTGCGAGAGGCGCGCGGGTTCTGTCGAGGCGGCGAAGCCCGACACCGCCCTCGCGAACCGCTCGGGCGCCTCGCAGTGGGGAAAATGTCCGACGCCGTCGAAAATCTCGAGGCGGCTCCCCGCAATCGCGGCGTGGGCACGCCGGGCATGCTCGACCGGGATGATCGGGTCGCGGGCGCCCCAGACGATCAGAGTGGGAAGGTCGGCGGCCAGCTGTAGCCGGTCGTTGGCGCTGACTCGCTGTCCCTCGAAGCCGACGACGGCACGGAGGGTGCGGAGGAACGCGGCGCGGCTGTGCGCGTCGGTCAGCGAGCTGTAGCCCCGGCCGATCTCCTCCGCGGCCGGGGTCGGCCCCAAGCCGACTCGGCGAGCCCACCCCACCAGGGTGCGTGCCGCGTCGTCCAGCGACGTCCGACAGAAGAGACGGAGCACGTGCCCGGCCCCGGGAAGCGCCAGGGCCCGCAGCAGGAGGTTCACCTCGCGCCCGAGGCCGCCGCTCCCCACCAGCACGAGTCGCTCGCAGAGGTCCGGGAACTGGTAGGCGAACTGCATGGCGACGCCGCCGCCGAACGAGTGGCCGACCACTGTCGCCTGCTGATACCCGAGGATGAGCAGGAGGTCCCGGAGCAGGGTCGCGTGCGCGCCCAGCGAGTAGTCGCCGGCTGGCTTCGCCGAGTCCCCATGGCCGAGAAGATCCGGCGCGAGGACCGTGAAGTGGGCGGCGAGAAGGGAGCCCGCCGGCGTCCATGCCGCAGAGCTGCTCGCCATGCCGTGGACGAGCAGGAGAACGGGCCCCTCGCCGGCAAGGCGGAGCCCCACCCGGTGGCCGTGAAGAGTCACGGAATGGAGCTGCATGCCGCCGTCGCCTGCGATTCCTAGCGAGCGTCCTCGGGCGTGAACGCGTCGCAGGCCGCGGCCGCGACCTTGCCGGCGTCCTCGATCACGCCGCGCGTGAGTCTCGCGACGTTGTTCATGAGGGTGTCGAGCAACCTGCCGGCCGCGGTGACGACGTCGCTCACGTAGTCGGCGGCGAATTCACTCCCCGCGCGGGTCATGTCCTCGATTCTGCGGTCCATGGTCTCTCCTTCCGGTTGGGCGGCGCTTGTGCCGCACGTTGCGCTACTTTGTGATACAAAAGGCCCCAAAAAAACTCACTCCTTGCCGATCCGGCCAACGCATCCCGGGCAGAGGAACACGGGAGCCGCGTTCGGCTGGTCCGAGAGGCCGCGACAGGCGCGGGCGCCGCGGTCGAGCTCCTGGCCGCAGTCGCGGCAGCGCTCGTCGCGGTTCAGGATCAGGTCCTGCCAGCCGTAGATGGCCGCGTCGGGGGCGCGGACGCGAGTCGCCGCCTCGCGTACCCGCTCCGCGCCGCGCCGGGCCGTGCTCGCGATCTCGAGGCCGTCGCCGACCACGTCCTCGACCAGCTGGAACGTCTGCTCGAGCACATTGCGCACGAGGTTCGAGACGGGAATGCGCAAGCGGCGAGCCTTGCTCTTGATGGCGTCCTCGAGCGACTCGGGGATGCGGGTGTGGAGCACTCGGTCCTTGGGCTCGTCCTCAGCGGGCGGATCGTCTGGAGGCTTCGCCATTCCGTGTTACGCGTAACTACATTGTGATACAAAGTCAACCCCCATTCACCACCGGCATTCCCGCCGAAGGCGCGACGGTGATGGCGCGCAGGACCGGCCGCATGCGGTAGCCCGGAGCCAGTCTCAGGCTCGCCCGGGAGAGCACCCGATCCAGCACCACCTTCATCTCGTAGCTCGCGAAGGCCGCCCC